>Ga0194120_10002882_pt1 | contig 28909 bp, 20 predicted proteins | sample TA2MahCa65mmetaG_FD_148642 | JGI IMG/M metagenome (GOLD analysis project Ga0194120, IMG submission 148642) | Freshwater microbial communities from Lake Tanganyika, Tanzania - TA2015019 Mahale Deep Cast 65m | ecosystem: Environmental > Aquatic > Freshwater > Lake | place: Tanzania: Lake... | reverse complement strand
GCTGGCCATCGCGCGGCTCTCCCATTTTCAGGCGGCGACGAGCCTCTATCAGGCGCTCGGCGGCGGCTGGTCGCCCACGACCCGCGAAATCGAAATCGCCCGCTCCAACGCCGCATATGAAGCCGACCGGGGACCATGGCCATGATCCGCGTCAGCCGAAGAGCGCTGCTTGCCATCGGCGCGCTCGCGCTCGCCGGCGCCTTGGCCTGGGCCTATCAATCGGGAAAGCTCCCTGGCTTCGCCGCTAAGGACCAGGGTCACGGCGCGGCGGGTTCGGGCGGGCCACGAGGCGACCGTATCGTTACGGCGACTGCGGCGAAGACCCGCCTCAACGACGTGCCGGTGACCATCGATGCGGTCGGCACCGTTCAGGCGCTCAACACGGTGACGATCCGCACGCAGGTCGACGGGCGGCTGCTGCGCCTCGCCTTCACCGAGGGACAGGACGTCCGCAAAGGCGACATCCTGGCCGAAATCGATCCGGCGCTCTATCAGGCGCAATATGATCAGGCCGTCGCCAAGAAGGCGCAGGACGAGGCCAATCTCGCCAACGCCCGCGTCGATCTGGCCCGCTACGAAAAACTCGTCGTCGGCAATTTTGCCTCCAAGCAGCAGCACGCCACCCAGAAGGCGAGCGTCGCTCAGCTTGAAGCGCTGGTGCGGGCCGATAAGGCTGCGATCGATAATACAAAGACGACGCTGGACTATGCGACGATCCGCTCGCCGATCGACGGCCGCGCCGGCATCCGACTCGTCGACGTGGGCAATATTCTACACGCCTCGGATTCGACCGGCATTGTCGTCATCACGCAACTGAAGCCGATTTATGTTGTGTTCACCGTGCCGCAGCAGACGTTGCCGGCGGTGCAGAAAGCGCAGGCCGACGGAGCGGCCAAGGTCGCGGCGCTCGCTCCCGACAACGCGACGCCGATCGAAACCGGAGAGCTAAGCGTCATCGATAACCAGATCGACCAGATGACGGGAACGGTGCGCATCAAAGCGATTTTTGCGAATCAGTCGCTGGCGCTCTGGCCTGGCCAATTCGTTAATGTGCGCCTGACGCTCGACACGCTGAAGAACGCGGTCGTGGCCCCGAGCCACGCGGTGCAACGCGGGCCGAGCGGCGCTTTCGTCTATGTGCTGGGCCCCAATGATATCGCGACAATCCGCGAGGTGACGACGGGCCGACAGGATGAGAAAATCGCCGTCATCGCAGCGGGGCTTCAGCCTGGCGAGGTCATCCTGACAAGCGGCTTCTCTCGGCTGTCGGACGGCGCAAAGGTTCAGATCGTGCGCGCGGCTTCGGCCGCAGACGGCGACAGCGCCGAAGCCAGCGGCGAAGACGAGCGCGCAAAGCCAGCGCGCGGAGCGCCGCCGCGCGCGCAAGGCAGTCGAATGAAAAAATGAACGTATCAGCGCCCTTCATCCGCCGACCGGTGGCGACGTCGCTCCTTGCGTTCGCCGTGCTGCTGTTTGGCGTGATGGGCTATTTGCGACTTCCCGTCTCGCCGCTGCCGCAGGTCGATTTTCCGACCATTCAGGTGACGACGCAGCTTCCCGGCGCCAATCCCGATACGATCGCATCGCTGGTGACGGCGTCGCTCGAACGACAGTTCGGCCAGATTCCGTCGCTGACCAGCATGTCGTCGCAAAGCTCCTTCGGGCTCTCGCAGATCACGCTGCAATTCGATCTCGACCGCAACATCGACGCGGCCGCGCAAGACATTCAGGCGGCGATCAACGCCGCCGCCTCGACGCTGCCGCGCAACCTGCCCTATCCGCCCGTCTACGCCAAGGTTAACCCCGCCGACACGCCAATTCTGACGCTGACGCTGCGTTCGAAAACCGCCACCCTGCGCGATTTGAGCGATCGCGCCGACACGCTGATCGCGCCGCAGCTCTCGCAGGTCTCGGGAGTCGGCCGCGTGTCGGTGCAAGGCGGCGTGCGCCCCGCCATCCGCATTCAGGCCGATCTCGCGCGCCTCGCGGCCAATCGGATCAGCATGGAGGATCTGCGCCTCGCCATAGCTTCGGCCAATGTCGCCGGCGCCAAGGGCTCGCTTGACGGCAGGCGACAGTCATACGTGCTGGACGCCAACGACCAGATTCTGCACGCGAGTCAGTACGACGACATCATCGTCGCGTGGCGCAATAATGCGCCGGTGAAGCTTCGTGACGTGGCGCACGTCCTCGACGGGCTGGAGAACGCACGCGTCGGCGGCTGGCACAACGGCGAGCAGACGGTGGTTCTCGACGTATTGCGCCAGCCCGGCGCCAACATCATCAACACTGTCGAATTGGTGAAGAGCGAGCTGCCGCAGATTCAACGGGCGCTTCCCGCCGGCATGACTCTCGACATCGTCAACGACCGCACCGTGACGATCCGCGCCTCAATTTTCGAGGTTCAGTTGACGCTTGTCATCGCCGCGGCCCTCGTCGTGCTTGTCGTGCTGATGTTCTTGCGGAGCTGGCGCGCGACCATCATCGCCGGCGTCAGCCTGCCGCTCTCGATCATCGCCACATTCGCCACCATGTGGGCGGCGGGGTTCTCGCTCGACAATCTGTCGTTGATGGCGCTGACCATCGGCACGGGCTTCATCGTCGACGATGCGATCGTGATGATCGAAAACATCGTGCGCAACATCGAAGAGGGCAAAGCGCCGCGTCAAGCCGCGCTCGACGGCGCGCGCCAGATCAGCTTCACGGTCGTATCTCTTACCGTCTCGCTCATCGCGGTGTTCATACCGCTCTTATTCATGACCGGCATCGTCGGACGGATGTTCCGCGAATTCGCGCTGACGCTGACCATGGCCGTTATCGTCTCGGCGGCGATCTCGCTCACGCTGACGCCGATGCTTTGCGCGACGCTGCTGCGGTTTGCGCCGCCGCCGGGGCGAACGTCGCGATGGGAGACGCTTTCGCTGGCGCTCGACCGCGCTTACCACGCATCGCTCGATTGGGCGCTCAAGCGCGAGACATTCATGCTTGCGCTCACCGTCGCGACGCTGGCGCTTACCGTCGCGCTTTACGCCATCATTCCCAAGGGCTTCCTGCCGCGGCAGGACACCGGCGTGCTGTCGGCCGTGATGGAAGCGTCGCCGGACGCATCCTTCGACAAGATGACGGCGCTGCAGGCGAAGGTCGCAGATGCGTTTCGCCAGGATCCCGACGTGAACGGCGTAACTTCGGTGCTGGGCGTTGGCCCCCTCAACGCGACGACCAATGTCGCGCGAATCACCGTGACGCTGCGTCCGCATGGCGAACGCCGGGAGAACGCCGAAAGGATCGCCGACCGTCTGAAGGCGGAAGGCGAGAAAATCCCGGGAGTCACGCTCTATGTTCAGCCGGTCCAAGACATCCAGATCACGACCCGGCCGAGCCGATCCCAATATCAATATACGCTGACTTCCGCTGACGGCGGCGAATTGCTGACCTGGTCCAACCGTCTGCTCGACCGTCTGCGCATGACGCCAGGCTTGCGCAACGTCGCCGCCGAAACGCAGGAAGGCGGCTTGCGCACGCTGATGCGGATCGACCGCGAGAAAATGGGGCGGCTCGGCATCACCGCGCAAAATGTCGACGACACGCTGAACGACGCCTTTGGGCAACGGCAGATTTCGACGATTTACACGCAGTCGAATCAATATCGCGTGATTCTCGAAGCGGCGCCGCAATATCTGCGCGATGCGTCGGCATTGCAGAAACTTTATGTCGCGCCGCTTGGCGGCGGACCGCAGACCCCGCTTGCGACTTTTGTGCATATGGACGATCTTTCCGCGCCGCTTTCCGTCGCCCATCAGGATCAGTTTCCCGCCTCGACCATCAGTTTCGATCTTGCCGAGGGCTATGCGCTGGGCGACGCGGTGAAAATGGTCGCCGAAGCGGAAACCGCCATCGGCATGCCGTCGTCAATCCTCGGCGTCTTCAGCGCGGACGCCGCCGAGTTCAACAAGTCGCTGGCGAGCGAACCCTGGCTCATTCTCGCGGCGATCGTGTCGATCTATGTGGTGCTCGGCGTTCTGTATGAGAGCTTCGCCCATCCCTTCACCGTGTTGACGACTCTGCCGTCGGCGGGCGTCGGCGCGCTGCTCGCTCTGCTCGCCTTCCACATCGAAATGTCGATTGTCGCGCTGATCGGCATCGTTTTGCTGATGGGCATCGTCAAGAAGAATGCGATCATGATGATCGACTTCGCTTTGGACGCCGAGCGCGATGACGGACTCTCGGCGCGTGACGCGATCGTGCGCGCCTGCCATCAGCGCTTCCGCCCCATCATGATGACAACGCTTGCGGCGCTTTTCGGCGCTCTGCCGCTTGCGCTGTCGCATGGGCCGGGGAGCGAGCTGCGCATTCCACTCGGCGTTGCGATCATCGGCGGCTTGCTGCTCTCGCAAGCGCTGACGCTTTATACGACGCCTGTCATCTATCTCGCGGTGGAGCGTTTGCGGGTTCGGCTGTCGCCGCCGGCCGAGCCCCGGTTCGCCGGGGAAAACGGGGTCGTCGAACTGCCGAAACCGCCAACGCGCGAGGCCGCCGAGTGAACGTCTCGGCGCCTTTCATCAAGCGGCCGGTCGCGACGACGCTGCTTGCTGGCGCGTTGTTTCTCGTCGGAGCCGTCGCCTATTTTTTCCTGCCCGTCGCGAGCCTGCCGGAGGTCGATTTCCCGGTCGTCGGCATTGCCGCGCTGCGGCCTGGCGCCGATCCTCAGACCATGTCGGCGTCGGTCGCAGCGCCGCTCGAGCGGCGTCTATCCACCATCTCCGGCCTGAACGAATTGACTTCAACCAATTCGCTCGGTTCGACGCAAATCATCGCTCAGTTCGATCTTACGAAAAACATCGACGCCGCCGCGCGCGACGTGCAGGCGGCGCTTAACGCCGCGCTCACCGACCTGCCGGCCGATCTTCCGACGTTGCCGACCTATCGAAAGGCGAGCCAGTCCGGCATGCCCGTGCTCGTGTTGGCGATGACCTCGGACACATTGCCGACGAGCGCAATTTTCGATGCGGCCGACTCCGTGATCGTGCAGCGCGTTTCGCAGGTTCCAGGCGTCGCCGAGGTGCGCCTCGCCGGCGCCGAGCAGCCGGCGATCCGCGTCCAGGTCGACAGCGCGCGGCTCGCCGCCATGGGACTCGGCGTCGACGCCGTCGCCAATGCGCTCAACGCCGCCAACGCCCATTCCCCGGTTGGCGCGCTCGGCGGCGATTCACGCGAGATCACGCTTGCGACGACCGATCAGCTGTCGACCCCCGACGATTATCGCAATATCGTCATCGCATCGCGCAACGGGGCGGTGGTCAAGCTCGGCGACGTCGCCACGGTCGAGCGCAGCGTAAAAAACCGCAACGCCGCCGGCTGGTTCAACGGCAAGCCCGCCGTGCTCCTTATCGTCACCAAACAGCCCAACGCCAATGTGATCGCAACGGTCGATCAGATTAACTCGCTGCTGCCGCGGCTTCAGGAATGGATCCCAAGCGGCGTCAAGATCGATGTGCTCAGCGACCGGACGCAGACGATTCGCGCCAGCATCCACGACATTCAGCGGACGCTGGCGATCTCCGTTCTGTTGGTGATGATCGTCGTCTATGTATTTCTGCGCCGTTCGGCCCCGGTCATCGCCGCCGGCGTCACCGTGCCTCTCTCTCTGGTCGGCACTTGCGCGGCGATGTGGGCAGCCGGTTTCTCGCTCGACAATCTATCGCTGATGGCCCTGACGGTCTCGGTCGGCTTCGTCGTCGACGATGCGATCGTCATGATCGAAAACATCCAGAGCAACGCCGAGCGCGGTCTGAACCGCATCGAAGCGGCGCTGGTGGGCGCCAAGCAGATCGGCTTCACTGTCTTATCGATCAGCCTCTCGCTCGTCGCCGTCTTTATTCCGCTCCTCTTCATGGAGGGCGTGATGGGTCGGCTAATGCGCGAATTCGCGTGGACGCTGACTTTCGCCATAGCGATTTCGACCGTCATTTCGCTGACGGTGACGCCGATGATATGCGCGCGCCTGCCCGCGCCAGCCGGCAAGCCGCCGTCGCGCTTAGACCGGATTGTCGAAGGCGGTCTCGACAGGATCGTCGATTTCTATGCGCGCAGCCTGCGGCCGGTGATCGATCATCCGTGGGCGACCCTTATTGTGGTGATCGTTTCGATCGCCTGGACGGTCCGTCTCTACGAGACGATCCCCAAGGGCACGCTGCCGCAAGACGATATCGGCCTGATCAATGGAACGACCGAGGCGTCGGCTGACGTATCTTTCGCCGAGATGGTGCGGTTGCAAAGGCTCGCTTCGGAAACGCTGCTCGCTGACCCGGATGTGGTCAATGTCGGGTCGTTCATCGGCGCCACGAATCTGACCGCCTCGATAAATCAGGGCCGGCTGTTCGTCGCCTTGAAGCCGGCGGACGAGCGGCGCGCCTCAAGCAAGGAGGTGATCGCGCGCCTGCGACGCCAATTCGCCAAGATTCCCGGCCTGGCCGTTTATTTGGTGCCTTCCCAGGACTTAAGGGCGGGCGGACGGCTCAGCAAGGCGCAATATCAGTTCACGCTGTCGAGCCCGTCGGTCGAAATTCTTGAGGCGTGGCGCGACAAGGTGTTGGCGCGCCTGAAAAAAACGCCCGAACTCGTTGACGTGACCACCGATCAAGAGCGCGGCGGACTGCGCGCCAAGGTCGTCATCGACCGCAACGCCGCCTCGCGCATGAATGTGCAGATCGCCGCCATCGACGCGGCGCTGAACAGCGCGTTCGGCCAGCGGCAGGACGCAATCATCTATACGCAGCGCAACCAATATCGCGTGATCTATGAAACGCCGCTCGAACGGCAGCGCGACATTCGCGATCTCGCGGGCGTTTATGTCTCGTCAGCCAACGGCGACCAGATTCCCCTGACCGCGCTCGCCCATATCGAACGCAGCTCGGCGCCTCTCGTCGTCAACCATCAGGGCGTGGTGCCGGCGACGACGATTTCCTACAATGTGGCGCCCGGCTACAGTCTCGACGCAACCGTCGCTGCGATCGAAGCAGCGATCGCGGAACTCAATCCGCCGGGCGGCCTTCGCGCCGAATTCGCCGGCGAAGTGGCGGATTTCCGAAAAGTCGCGGCCGGGATGGCGGTGCTGATCCTCGCCGCCCTGCTCTCGGTCTACATTATTCTCGGCATTCTTTACGAGAGCCTGATCCATCCGATTACGATCATCTCGACGCTGCCGTCCGCCGGTCTCGGGGCGCTGCTGTCACTCGAACTGTTCGGCGTCGAATTCACCATCATCGCCTTCATCGGCATTCTATTGCTGATCGGCATCGTCAAGAAGAACGGCATCATGCTGGTCGACTTCGCCCTGCAGGCGGAGCGAGAAAGCGGCATGTCCGTGCGTGACGCCGCGCTCGCGGCGGCGCGCGAAAGATTCCGTCCCATTCTGATGACGACGCTCGCCGCGATTTTCGGGGCGCTGCCGCTCGCTTTCGCGACGGGGATCGGCGCCGAACTCCGGCGTCCGCTCGGCATCACCATCGTCGGCGGATTGCTGCTCAGCCAGGCGCTAACGCTCTACACGACCCCGGTGATCTATCTGCTGATGAGCAAGCTTCAGCGTAAGAGGCCGGCTGCGCCGGCCCATGAGCGCGTCACGCCGCTCAAAGCCCACGGCGCTTGAGGTTGGAGCGCGGCTCGCGCAAAGCACGCGCTCTGGCGTCGATCTCTGCATTCGGACGATTGCGCCCAAAGGCGGCGTGATCTACTGCGCCGGCGCCTGCGGCGTTTCGAAGAAGAAGCGCAATACCTGGGCGGCGCCGCAATCCTCGATCGGCACATGCCAGAATTTCGAATCGAGATCGGGGAAGCGCTCCATCGGCAGCTGAATCTGCGTCAGCGGCGCGTGGTTGTCGAAGCCGCGCAGCATGGCGCGCTCAAACAATTTCAACAGTTGCTCCTCGCAGTCCGGCACTTCCGTGACGGTGAGGATCGTATTGTTGGCGAGGGGGAAGGTCTTTTCGAACAGCTGTTCCAAGTTAACCGGCGCCATGTTCGCGTCTCCGACGCCCCCGAATAGGAGCTTCGACTATCCGGCGGTTCCCAAGCTCCAACCATTTACGCGTCGCGCCGAAAAGGCCAGCGCCGCTCATGGGTTGAATCCAGTCGTCCACAAGAAAGCTGGGCTCAGCTTTACAGCTATTTAAGGCGGGTTTGTGGACGCGGCCAGTTGTCCCCAGCTGTCCTCGAAAATCAGATTCTCCAAAGGAAGACGCGACGCCCAGCGCTTAACTTCGAGTTCCGGCGATGTATAGGCCTTGGCGACATAGCCGACGCAGAGATAGGCGATAATCGCTATCTCATTGGGAATATTGAAAATATGTCGTAGATCGGCTGCCTGCACGATGCTCACCCACCCGACGCCGACGCCTTCGGCCCGGGCCGCGAGCCATAGATTTTGAACCGCGCAGGCGGTGCTGAGAATGTCCGTGTCGGGCTGCTGGCTGCGCCCCAGCCCGGTCGCGCCAAAGCGGGCGCGGTCGCAGGTGACGCAAATATTGAGCGGCGCCTTCAGGATGCCTTGCAGCTTGAGGCTCCGGTAGAGCGAACGCCGCTCGGGCTCCAACGCCTGTTCCTCGGCCTCGCAGGCGCGCAAAAAGGCATCGTGGGCGGCGCGCCGCTTCTCGATGTCTCTGACGATGATGAAGTTCCACGGCTGCATGAAGCCGACGGACGGCGCGTGATGCGCGGCGTCGAGGATTCGCAGCAGGACGTCGCGCGGCACGTCGTCGGGAAGGAATTCATCGCGCACGTCGCGGCGCGAATGGATGACGCGATAGATCGCGGCGCGCTCGGCCTCGCTGAACGCCTCGGCTGGCGCGAGTTGCGCGGCTTGCGGGCCGTTCGTCGTTTCAGGCGCGTCAGCCGCCATCGACGCTCTCCAGCGCTTCGGCAAGCCGCGACCAGGCGGAGTCATTCTCCGGCAGACCGAACCGCAGCCAGTCCGGCCGTTCGGCGAATGCGCGCGTCAGCACGCCGCGGGCGGCGAGACTCGTGAACCAGCGCGGGGCTTGCGAATGCGACGCCAGCCGAAACAGCGTCGTTCCGCCCACAATCTGAAAACCCGCGCGCGTCAGAAGCGCGTCCAGGCGCGCCGCGTCTCGCGCTCGCTCTTGCGCGGCGCTGGCGCGCCATGCGTCGTCTGCAAGCGCGCGGGCCCCGATGGCGAGCGCCGGTCCGGATACGGCCCACGGCCCGAGCGCGGCGCGAATTCTCGCGCCCCGCGCCCGCGAGCAGAGGGCAAAGCCAAGCCGCACGCCCGGGAGGCCGTAGGCCTTACCGAAGGACCGCAGCACGACGAGGGCCGTGTCGTTGACGAAACGCGCCACGCTGCGTTCCGGCGTGAAGTCCATGAATGATTCGTCGACGATCAGCAGGCGGCCGCGTTGCGACATCCGACCGGCGGCTGACAGGATCTCTTCGGCTTCGAGCAAGCGTCCGTCGGGATTATTGGGATTGACGATCACCGCCACATCTGCGTCCGCAACCGCGTCCAAAGTTTCAACGACCTCGACCTCGGCGCCCGAGGCTGCCCAACAGGCGGCGTGCTCCGCATAGGTGAAGCCGAGCGCCGCGACCCGCTTCGCCGGAAGGACGCGCGGCAGCAATTGAATGAAGGCTTGCGTCCCGGCGCCCGCGACGATTTCGACGCCGGCCGGAACGCCATAGTTCCGGCGCGCGGCGCTCTCGAGCGCGGCGAAGGCGTCTTCGTCGGGAAGCCGCGCAAAGACCTCGTCGGCAAGCTGTGGCAATGGATAAGCGTGCGGATTGACGCCCGTCGACAGATCGATCCAGGGCTGCGGCGCGTCGGGATAAAGACGCCGCGCGGCGTCTAACCGCCCGCCATGCGCGACGGTGGGCGGCGCGCCGATTGCAGAATGCGCCGTCACCGCGCCATCTCCCACAGCGCGTCGAGATCGATATGTCGCGCGCAATGCGCCGCGAGCGCGTCGAGCGTTTCTTCGATCGACTCCTCATAGCGCAGCGGCGACGGCGGCGCGCCGAGCATGCGCAGCAGCGACGCGCGCAAGTCGTCATCGGCGAATAGCCCATGCGCATAGGCGCCCGCGACACGGCCGTCGCGCGAGATCGCGCCATCCGCGCGTCCGTCCGCAAGCCGCAACGCAGGCCGCTCACAATCTCGGCCGGAAGTTGCGCCGACATGCATCTCATAGCCGCGAAAAGGCGCGTCGAACATCGGCGCATGGCCGCTGACGGGCGCGAGCGTCTTTTCGGCGGTCAGCGAGGTCTCGATGTCGAGAAGACCCAACCCCTGGGCTTCGCCGGCGGCGCCTTCGACGCCAAGCGGATCGCCTATCACGCGGCCGAGCATCTGATAGCCGCCGCAGACGCCGAAGACGCTGCCGCCGCGACGCACATGCGCGAGAATGTCGATGTCCCAGCCATTGGCGCGCAGCGCCGTAAGATCGGCGATGGTCGCCTTCGAGCCCGGCAGGATGACGAGTTGCGCTTCCGGCGGCAGCGGCTCCCCATCCTTGAGGAATATCACGCGCACGCCGGCTTCGGCCTTCAGCGGATCGAGATCGTCGAAATTGGCGATATGCGGCAGCAGCGGAACGGCGATCGTCACGCCGTCGCCGTCCTCGGGCGTTCTTCCGCGCAAGCCGAAGGCGTCCTCGGCCGGCAGCCGCGCGGCGGCGTCGAAGAACGGCACGAGGCCGAGCGATCGCCACCCAGTCCGCTGCTCGATAAAGCGCAAACCATCGTCGAACAGCGTTGCGTCGCCGCGAAACTTGTTGACGATGAATCCTTCGATCATCGCCGCGTCATCTTCGTCGAGCGCCGCCTTGCAGCCGATGAGTTGCGCGATGATTCCGCCGCGGTCGATGTCGCCAACGAGCGCGACCGGCGCGTCGACTTCGCGGGCGAAGCCCATATTGGCGATGTCGTTTCTGCGCAGATTGACCTCGGCGGCGCTGCCGGCGCCTTCGACGATGACCATATCCGCTTCCGCTTTTAGCCGCGCATAGCTGTCAAGCACGGATTGCATCAGGCGCGGCTTCAACTCCTGATAGTCGCGCGCCTTCGCCTGGCCGACGACGCGTCCCTGCACGATGATCTGCGCGCCCGAGGCGCCTTGCGGTTTGAGCAGCACCGGATTCATATCGATGCGAGGCGTAAGCCGCGCGGCCCTCGCCTGCAAGGCCTGGGCGCGGCCGATCTCACCGCCATCGACAGTCACCGCGGCGTTATTCGACATGTTTTGCGGCTTAAAGGGCGCGACCCTGACGCCGCGATCGGCGAATGCGCGCGCGAGGCCGGCGACAAGCAGCGATTTGCCGACGTCGGAGCCAGTGCCCTGGATCATCACCGTGCGGCTCATTTAGCGAGGAAAGCCATCGCCGCGTCAATGTCATGCGTGGTCGCGGCGTCGCCGCTCGCCGGGCGCGCGATCATGACGACGTCGACACCGAGCGCCCGCGCCGCCTCGATCTTGGCGTAGGCGAGCGCGCCGCCGCTGTTCTTGGTGACGACGATTTCAATGCGTCGGTCGCGCATCAGCGCGATCTCGTCATTGAGCGCGAAAGGGCCTCGACCGAAAATCACCTCGCAGCGAGGCGGCAGATCGTCGGCGTTCGGCGGTTCAATCACTCGCAACACATAGTCATGCTGCGGCGCGCGGCGAAAATCGGCGACGCCCTGACGGCCGATCGCAAGAAAGACCCGGCGGGGACAGTCGCCGAGCGCATGCGTTGCGGCAGCGTTGTCGCCAACCTCGATCCAGCGATCGCCACGCGCCGGAAGCCACGGCGGGCGCGTCAGCACCAGCAGCGGCGCGCCGGCGGCGGCGCAGGCGGCGCGCGCATTGGCGGAAATGCGCGCCGCGAAGGGATGCGTCGCGTCGATAACATGTGAGATGCGCTCTTCGACGAGATAGCGCGTCAGACCTTCGACGCCGCCGAAGCCGCCGATGCGAGTCGGCAAATCATGCGCGAGCGGCGCGCTAGTGCGCCCGGCAAGCGAAATGACGCCTTGCAGACGCGGATCGGCGGCGATGCGAGTCGCCAGAAGGCGCGCTTCGCTGGAGCCGCCGAGCACGAGCGCACGGCGGCGCTCGATCGCCGCCGAAAGAAGAGTCGACGTCGAATGCGCGCCTCTCATGACGAATTCCATCGATCCATTCACTCGCATCACAACTGAACTGACTGATCGCATCGCGTGTCGTTCCCAACGCGCGCAGCGCGATCGGGAATCCAGGCCCAAATCCGAGCCTCGATATGTAGTTCTGGATTCCCGAACAGGCCTTTGGCCTGTCGGGAATGACAGTCCCAAAGCGCCGGCCGGCTGGATTTATATCACGGCTTAGCGCCGGCGGATTCACTCAGCGGCGAGTTTCACCGCAGCCGGCTGGCGGTATTCGGCGATGAGCCGCTCGCGCTCGGCGTCGACGGCGGCGATATGGCGCGCCTTGACATGCCCAAAGCCGCGAATGTGCTCCGGCAGGCGCGCAAGCGCGACGGCGATTGCATGGTTTTCCCGCGCGAGCGAAATGGAAAACTCATCGAGCAGCGCTTCATAATCCGCAAGCAGCCCTCGCTCGATCACGCGGTCGTGGTCATAGCGGAAGACATCGAGCCATGTGTTGCGCAAGCTCTTCATCTTGGCCAGCACGCGCAGCAGCTTGAACATCCAGGGACCGAATGTGAATTTGCGCGAGCCGCCAAAGTCCGTCTTACGCTGAAGCGAAGGGAAGTTGGGCGCAAGATGCAGTTCGAGCCTCAAGTCGCCCTCGAAAGTCTCCGCGAGCTGGCGCCGGAAGGCGCCGTCGGTGTAAAGTCGCGCGACTTCGTAATAGTCTTTCACCGCCATCAGCTTGAACAGATAGCGCGCGACCGCTTCCGTCAGTTCGTGCGAACCCGGCGCGCGCTGCGCCTCGAGTTTGGCGATCTTCTCGACGCGGGCGCGATAGCGGGCGGCGTAGGCCTTGTCCTGGTAATCAGTCAGAAACGCCACGCGACGTTCGATCACGTCGTCAAGCTTCCTCGACTTCTCGCGAATGCCGTTGGGTTGGCGCAGCGATTTGACGACGGCGAGCACGCTGTTGAGATCATGCGCGGCGCGCCGGCCCCACAAAAAGGCCGAATGATTCATCGGCACGGATTCGCCGTTTAATTCGATCGCGCGCAGGAGCGCGGCTTCGGACAGCGGCAGATAGCCCTTCTGCCAGGCGTAGCCGAGGATGAAAATATTCGCGGCGATCGAATCGCCGAGCAGCGCCTGGGCGAGCGCCGTCGTGTCGATGAAGGTCGACTCCGGGCCGCCGGCGCGGCGGATCGCCTGCTTAATGTCCTCCGACGGCAGGACGAAGTCGGGATTGCGCTCGATGTCGCCGGGAAAAACCTCGGCGCAATTGACCAGCACCGCCGTCTTGCCCTGCTCGACGGCGGCGAGCACCTGCTTGGCGCCGGCGACGACGAGGTCGCAGCCCAACATCAGGTCCGCTTCGCCCGCAGCGATGCGGATGGCGTGCACATCCGCCGGCGTGCGGCCGATCTTCACATGGCAGTAGACCGCCCCGCCCTTCTGCGCGAGGCCGGCCATGTCGATGACGCCGACGCCCTTGCCCTCAAGATGCGCGGCCATGCCGAGAATGGCGGAAACGGTGACGACGCCGGTCCCGCCAAGCCCCGCAACGAGGACGCCATAAGGCAAGGCGCCGATTTCGGCGATGCGCGGCCTCGGCAATTCAGACTGTCCGATGGCGGCTTCCTTCGAGGGCAGCGGCGCTTTTTTCATGCGCGCGCCATGCACGGTGACGAAGCTTGGGCAGAAACCCTCGAGGCAGGAGAAATCCTTGTTGCAGGCGGACTGATCGATGCGCCGTTTGCGGCCGAACTCGGTTTCGACCGGCTGCACCGCGACGCAGTTCGACGCCGTGCCGCAGTCGCCGCAGCCTTCGCACACGAGTTCATTGATGATGACGCGCGAATCGGGGTCGGGCATCTGCCCGCGCTTGCGCAAACGACGTTTTTCGGTGGCGCAGGTCTGATCGTAGATCAGCGCCGTGACGCCTTCCGTCTGCGCCAGCTCCCGCTGCACCTCGTTCAACACGTTGCGATGATGAATCGTCAGGCCGGGCGGCCAGCCGATCGTCGGCGCGTATCGGCCGGGCTCGTCGGAGACGAGCGCGATCTTCTTCACGCCTTCGGCCGCGACCTGGCGCGCGACGGTTTCGACCGTCAACTCGCCTTCGTGCTTTTGGCCGCCCGTCATCGCGACGACGCCGTTGAAGAGAATTTTGAAGGTGATGTTGGTGTTGGTCGCGACAGCGAAGCGGATGGCGAGAGATCCCGAATGATTATAGGTGCCGTCGCCGAGATTTTGGAACATATGCTTGCGCGTCGAGAACGGCGCCTCGCCGATCCAGTTCGCGCCTTCGCCGCCCATATGGGTGTAGCCTTCGGTCGAGCGGTCCATCCACTGCGCCATGTAATGGCAGCCGATGCCCGTGTAGGCGCGCGATCCTTCAGGCACATGGGTCGACGTCGAATGCGGACAGCCGGCGCAGAAATGCGGGACGCGAACGGTGACGTCGGTCATCGTCCGGCGGCGGTCCTGCAGCCGCTCGAGCCGGCGCACGCGGGCTTCGAGATCCTCGAGCGGATGATATTTCAACAGACGACGGCCGATGGCGATGGCGATGTCATTGGCGTCCAGCGCGCCCTTGACCGGAAACAGCCATGCGCCGCGCTCGTCCTTCTTGCCGATGCAGAGCGGCTGATGCGGCGCGGCGTATAATTCCTCGCGCAACTGCACTTCGATCAGCGAGCGCTTCTCTTCGACGACGATGATGAGATCGAGGCCGCGTGCGAATTCGCGCAGACCTTGCGGCTCGATCGGCCAGGGCGCAGCGATCTTATAGAGCCGCAGACCGAGATCGTTCGCCTTGACTTCGTCGAGGCCGAGATCGTCCATCGCCTGACGCACGTCGAGATAGGACTTGCCGACAGTGATGACGCCGATTTTCGGATTGGCGCCGCCGGAGGTGATGAACCGATTCAACCGGTTGGCGCGAATGAAGGCGAGCATCGCATCGCGCTTGCTCTCCTGCAGCCGCTCTTCCTGGGCGAGAACCGGATCGCCGGGACGGATATTGAGTCCGCCGGGCGGCATGATGAAGTCAGTGGGCGCGACCGGGCGCACGCGATCGAGCGAACTGTCGATCGAGGCGGTCGATTCGACCGTATCCTTCAGAAGCTTCAGCCCGACCCAGACGCCCGCGTAGCGCGACAGCGCGAAGCCATAGAGCCCATAGTCGAGGATTTCCTGCACGCCGGCCGGCGACAGGATCGGGATCATCACGTCGACGAAATGATAGTCGGACTGATGCGCGGTGGTTGAAGATTCCGCCGTGTGATCGTCGCCCATGAGCGCCAGCGCGCCGCCGTAGCGCGCCGTGCCGGCGAGATTGACGTGTCTGAAGGCGTCGCCGCTGCGGTCAATGCCAGGACCTTTGCCGTACCAGAGCGAAAAGACGCCGTCATATTTGCCTTCGCCGCGCATCTCGGCCTGCTGCGCGCCCCAGACGGCGGTCGCCGCGAGATCCTCGTTGAGTCCCGGCATGTATAGAATATCATTGGCGTCGAACAGCGCCTTGGCCTTATGCATTTGCGCGTCGACGCCGCCCAGGGGCGAGCCGCGATAGCCGGTGACGAAGCCCGCAGTGTTCAATCCGGCGCGGCGGTCCGCCTCCTTCTGCATGAGGAGCAGACGCACGATTGCCTGAGTGCCAGTGATCAGCACGCGCGATTTGTGGAGGTCAAATCGATCTGAGAGCGACGCCTCGGCGAAGGCGGAGCCGGTCAGTGCGTCGCCGGCGGCAATTTCCGCCATTTATTGCTCTCCTGCGCGAATTCGGCGAAGCGCGCCTGGGACTCATGCGCTCACACGCTAAATGACAAGGATCAACCCGTGAACGAATCCGACTTAACGACCCAGCCGGTCGCGTCGTCCCGACCCTCAGCGTCCCGCCGGCGCCGACTCTACGCCTGCCACCTTATGACACAGGAAAGCGCCTTTTCAAGGACATATCTCCTGGCGTGCACAGGCTCGAAGCGGGAGTGCGCGCCGCGTTTTCGCCGCCTTCGCCGCCTAAGCGCGAGACTCGCATGAAGCTGAAAATCAACTCGATTCTTATCCTTATCGCGACAGTGACGCCAATTGGAGCCGCGTCCGCGCACCCTCATGTATGGGTCGCGGTGCGAAGCGAAGTGGTGTTCGCGCCTGACGGCAGGATAACCGGCGTTCAGCACGCCTGGGAGTTCGACGAACTATATTCGGCCTATGCCGTGCAGGGACTCGGCAAGGACGGAAAGCCGCCGACCAGCGAGGAACTGGCGCCGCTGGCCAAGACGAATGTCGAATCGCTGGCCGAATTCGACTTTTTTACCTTCGCCAAGCAAAACGGGGCCAAGCTCGCGTTCAAGCCGCCGGAAAACGTCAAGCTTGAAGCCAACGACAAAAAGCTCGTCACCATGCGCTTTTTCCTGCCGCTGACGGCGCCTGTGGCGGCGAAAAAACCCTTCTCGTTCCAGGTCTATGACCCAACCTATTTCGTGTCCTTCGGACTGGAAAAAGAGAACGCTGTCACGCTCGCGGGCGCGCCGGCGGGATGTTCGCTCAGCCTGGTCGAGCCCGCGCCGCTCTTGGCGACCGACAACCAGAAACTGAGCGAGGCGTTCTTCCAGAACATGTCGCCGGGCTCCGATTTCGGCGTGAAACTGGCGACCCGCGCGATCGTGGCCTGTCCGTGAAGCTTGGGCGCAGGGCCTTCTGGATCGGCGTAGCGGCTGCGGCGGTCGTCGCGATCGCGGCTTCTTCGGCGTGGTGCGCGCCGCGTCATCCGTTCGCAGTCGGGGTGCAGGAGTCGGTTGGATCGGCGACGGGTTTTGCGGGTCTCGTTCTCGCTTGGCAAAGCAAGTTCCAGGCTGAACTGCAAGCCGCCGTGCGGGCGCTTAAGACCGATCCTTCCGCATTTTTCGCCCTTGCCACGGCGAGCTTCGCCTATGGCGTTTTTCACGCCGCCGGTCCCGGCCATGGCAAGGCGGTGCTTGCGTCTTACATGCTCGCCAATGAAACGGCGCTGAGGCGCGGTCTGCTGCTCGCGGCGCTCGCGGCGCTTCTCCAGGGACTGGTCGCGATCGCGATCGTCGGCGCCGCCGCGGCGATATTCCGCGCAACCGCCACAGAGATGAGCGAAGCGACGCGTATGATCGAGTTTGCAAGCTATGCGGCGGTGGCCGCGGTCGGCGCGCGTCTCGCCTGGGTCAAGGGCCGCGCCCTGTCGTCCGCGCTCAGAGCGCCCGCAATCGCCTCCACGACGCGCGGCTTCATCTGCGAGGCGATCGACGATCCGACCCATGTGCATGACGAAAACTGCTGCCATGCGCCGGACCCCTCGACTTTGACCGGGCCAAAATTCCGCCTCGCCGATGCGACGGCGACCGTCGTCGCCGCCGGCCTGCGTCCCTGTTCGGGAGCGATTCTCGTCCTGGCCTTCACCCTGTCGCAGGGGCTGTTCGCCGCCGGCGCCGGGGCGGTCATCGCGATGTCGGCCGGGACCGCGATAACGACGGGCGCGCTCGCCGCGACGGCGGTTTACGCCAAGGGCGCCGCGATGCGGCTTGGGGCGAAGGATTCGCGCCGCGCGATCATTCTCGCGCGCGGCGGCGAATTCATCGCCGCGATCCTGGTTCTGGCGCTCGGCGTTGCGCTGCTCTTGGGCCTCGCGCCGATGTCCGCGGGCGCGGCGTGACACAGCGTGCGATGCAAAATAATTGATTGCGGCGAGAGTGGCCGCATCCGGCGCTGGACGCGCTATCTTGAACGGCAGCAGATTGGCGGAGCGGACGATTCGCGATCCGCGACCATGTCGACTCGCGGAGGTCCAAGACGACAATGACGAACGCGGAACATCGAGAGGACCCTTACGCTAAGCGTCCCTGGCTGTCGTCATATCCCGCCGGCGTTCCGGCGGAGATTGATCAATCGTCCTATTCGACGCTGGTCGATATGTTCAACGCGAGCGTCGTGGACTTCGCCGACCGAACCGCGATGGAGAGCTTCGGCGCGACGCTCACCTTCGAGGAGTTCGGCCGCGCCGCCGTCGCGGTCGCCGCCTGGCTGCAGACCCGGGGCCTGAGGAAGGGCGATCGGGTCGCGATCATGTCGCCCAACGTCCTCGCCTACCCGGCGACTCTTTTTGGCGTCCTGCTGGCCGGCGGCGTCGTCGTGAACGTCAATCCGCTGTACACGCCGCATGAGCTCGAACACCAGATGAACGACTCCGGCGCGCGCTTCCTGTTCGTCTTCGAAAATTTCGCGCATACCGCCGCGGCCGCGTGGCCGCAAATGAAACTCGACCGTGCGATCATCGTAAAGCCCGGCGATCTGATGGGTCTGCGCGGCGCGCTCGTCAATTTCGTTTCGCGGTGGGTCAAACGCATGGTCCCCGCCTATCGCCTGCCGGGATGCGTCGGCTTCGCGCAAGTGCTGCAGGCGGGCGCGGAGGAGCCGTTCAATCCGCCGCCGGTGGGGCCGAACGACATCGCTTTTCTGCAATATACCGGCGGCACGACCGGCGTCGCCAAGGGCGCCATGCTGCTCCACCGCAACGTCGCCGCGAATGTCGAGCAGTCGTGGGCTTGGTTGAAACCCTATCTTGCGGATAAGCCGTTGATCATGGTGACGGCGCTGCCGCTCTACCATATTTTCGGTCTGACCGCCTGCCTTATGCTGGTGGTGAAGACCGGCGGCTGCTGCCTGCTCATCGCCAATCCGCGCGACATCAAGGGCCTCATCGCGACGCTGCGCAAATCTCCGTTCACGCTCTTTTCCGGCGTCAACACGCTTTACGCGGCGATCGCCGATCATTCCGCGGCCAGGTCGGTGGACTATTCCAATCTTCTTCTCACCATTTCGGGCGGCATGTCGACCCAGGAAGTCGTGGCGCAGAAATGGAAGGCGTTGACCGGCAGGCCGATCGTCGAAGGCTATGGACTGACCGAGACGTCGCCGATCGTCACGATCAACAAGCCGACAATCCCCGAATTTACGGGCGGTATCGGCTATCCCGTGCCGTCCACCGAAATCTCGGTGCGTTCGCCCGAAGGCGAACCTGTTCCTATCGGCGAACGGGGCGAACTCTGCGTCAAGGGGCCGCAATTGATGGGCGGCTATTGGCGCAGGCCGGATGAAACCGCGAATGCGCTGACGGCCGACGGATTTCTCAAGTCCGGCGACATTGCCGTGATGGCGCCCGACGGGCTGATCAAAATCGTCGATCGATTGAAGGACATGATCCTTGTTTCGGGATTCAACGTCTATCCGAACGAAGTCGAATCCGTGCTGATCGAACATCCCAAAGTCAAGGAAGTCGCGGTCATCGGCGTGCCGCATGAACATTCCGGCGAAGCGCCGATGGCGTTTATCGTTGCGCGCGATCCGAGCCTCACGCGCGAAGAATTGCGCGCCTTCGCGCATGAGCAGCTGACGAGCTACAAGATTCCGCGCTATTTCGAATTTCGCGAGAGCCTGCCCAAGACCAATGTCGGCAAAATCCTGCGGCGCGCGCTGAAGGAAGAATTTCTCGCGCGCAAGAACACTGTCCCAGACGAGGGACGCGGCAAGAGCGTGCGCAAGGAGATCGAACGCTAACCGCGGCCGAAACGGTCCGCCGCCTCGCTGATCGCGTCATAAACGAGATCGAGTTCGGCGTCCTCGACGCAGTATGGCGGAAACACATAGATCGTCGGGCCTAGCGGGCGCAGCAACAGTCCACGTTCGTTGAAGAAGCGCATGAGATCGAGCGAAACGCTCGCCAGATAGCCGCTCTGCGCGACATTGAGATCAAGCGCCGTGATGATTCCAAGCCGGCGGGCGTTCGAGAAGCGCGCGTCATCGGCGAAGCGCGCAATGCGCGTCGCCTGCATGTCGCACAGCGCCGCGACGCGGGCGGCGGGTTCGCCCGTCGCCCAGACGTCGAGATTGGCGAGCGCCGCGGCGCAGGCGATCGGATTGGCCGTATAGGAGCTCGAGTGAAAAAATGCGCGGGCGCGATCCTGCGACAGATGCGCCTCGAAAATCTCGCTCTTGCACATCGTGACGGCGAGCGGCAGCGCGCCGCCGGTAAGGCCTTTGGCGTAGCAGGCGATGTCCGGAATGACGTCCGCCTGCTCGCAAGCGAAGAACGTTCCGGTGCGTCCGAAGCCGGTCATCACCTCGTCGGCGATGAACAGCACGTCGTGATGCGCGCAGATGCGCCTCATCTCGCCGAGCGTATCGGCGCCGTAGATCAGCATGCCGCCGGCGCCCAAGATGAGCGGCTCGACCAGCAAGGCGGCGGGCTTGTCGCGACAGGCGCGCTCCAGCGCGTCGAGCGTTACCTGCTCGCGCCCGCGCGAGGGGAAGGGAATGCGCGTCACTTCATAGAGCAGCGGCTCATAAGGCGCGTTGAAAGGCGAGCGCGCGCCGGCGGACATCGTTCCAATCGTGTCGCCATGATAGCCATGTTCGAGCGCGACGACGCGCGTGCGCGCTTCGCCGCGATTGCGCCAGAAGCCGAGCGCCATTTTGATCGCCACTTCGACGCAGGTCGAGCCGCTGTCGGAATAAAACACATAGTCGAGTCCGGGCGCCGTCAGCGTGACGAGGCGCCGCGCAAGCGCCTCCGCCGGCTCATGGGTGAAGCCGGCGAAGATGATCTGGTCGAGCCGTTCGGTTTCTTCGCGGATCGCCTGCATGATCGCCGGATGGCGATGGCCATGGGTGATCACCCACCAGGACGAGATGGCGTCGAGAAAGCGCTTGCCGTCCTCGGCTTCGAGCCAGGCGCCCTCGGCGCGCGCGATCTTGAAGGCGTCGGGCTGCAGCGCATGCTGAGTGAACGGCCGCCAGACCGGAGAGTCGGTGACGAAGCTCACGCGCCGCTCCCGAAGGAGTCGCGTGCGATCGCGGCGTTGAACGCGGCGCCGAGCGTCTTCTGGTTCAAGGGATCGAGCTTGGGCAGTCGGCCGAGAATGCGCATGCCGCCGATCGTCTCGATGGAACGTTGCGCGTCGGCGTCGGCGTCGCCGACGAAAATGATTCCGATTATCGACACGCCGCGTCTGCGCAACGCTTCGAGCGTGAGCAGGCTGTGATTGATCGTGCCGAGACTCGTACGCGCGACGAGAATCACTGGAAGCCGCCAGCGTTCCAGCACATCGATGGTCAGCGCGCGGTCGCTGAGCGGCGTCATCACGCCGCCCGCCGTCTCGATCACGAGAGGACCAGAGCACTGCGGGGGATTAAGCGCGGTGGCGTCAATCTCGACGCCCTCGTCGCGGGCGGCAAGATGCGGCGAAGCGGCGCGACGCAGCCGCCAGGCTTCCGGGACGATATGGTCGGACCGCGTCCCCGAAAGCCGCGCAACAGTCTGCGAGTCGGTCTCGCCATCGAGCCCCGCCTGCACCGGCTTCCAATAAAAGGCGCCGAGCGCGCCAACGATCGCTGCGGAGACGACGGTCTTGCCGACGCCGGTGTCCGTTCCGGCGATGACGAAGCGGCGGTTCATGGTTCGAGCCTCGCCAGCTCTTCGCCAAGATGCGCGATCATCTGAGCGAGGTCATCTTTGCGCGTGTTGAGCGTCAGGGCGATGCGCAGCCGCGCCGAGCCCTCAGGCACCGTCGGCGGACGAATGGCGCGAATATCATAGCCATGCGCCCGCAGGCGCGACGCAAGAGTGGTGGCGCGAACATCGGCGCCGACGATGATAGGCTGTATTTGACTTCCCGACGAGTCGATCCCGCAGAGGCGCCGCAGTTCGGCGCCGGCGAAATCGATGCGCGCCATCAGTTCGGCGCGGCGGTCGTCGGCAGCCTCGATGATCTCGAGCGCCGCGCGCATGCAAGCGGCGACGAGGGGCGAAGGCGCGGTCGCGAAAATGAACGGCCGGCAACGGTTGATCATGAAGTCGCGCAACACGCGCGGGAGACAGAGAAGTCCGCCGGCCACGCCCATCGCCTTGCCGCAGGTGTGCAAGGTTATGACATTGTCCCTGCCTTCAAAACGCGCGGCGAGTCCGCGTCCGCCCCGACCATAGACGCCGGTCGCATGCGCCTCGTCGATGACGAGAAAAGCGTCGCTTCGCGCGGAAAGCGCATATAGTTCGTCGAGCGGCGCCTTGTCGCCATCCATGCTGTAGAGGCTTTCGACGACGATCCAGAGTCGCCCCCGTCCGCCTCTTGCGCGCCAGGCGCGGATCGCGTCCTCGGCGGCGCCGACGTCATTGTGCGCGAACGGGGCGTTCGGCGCGCGCGCCAATCGCATGCCCTCATGGGCGCTCGCATGCGCGAGCTCGTCGTAAAGAATAAAATCTTCGCGCTGAGGCGCGGTGGAAAGCAGCGCCTCATTGGCGGTAAAGCCGGCGCTGAAATAGAGCGCGCTTTCGGCCCCGAAGAAGCGCGCGGCCTCTGCTTCGAGCGCTTCATGCTCGGGATGATTGCCGCGCAGAAGCCTCGAGCCGCCGGCGCCGACGGGAACGCCGCGCGCGAGCGCCGCGCGCGCCGCCGCCGCGAATTCCGGCGATTCGGCGAGCGCCAGATAGTCGTTGGACGCGAAATCCATCCCGACGCGCGGCGCCAGCATGCGCAATCTGCCGCGCGCTCTGAGGCCGGCGAGATCCTGCGTATAGCGATCGAGCATGTCGGATCGATCCTCTATCAGGAGAACCGCTCCCAGGCCGCTTGTCGGGAGACGCCGAGAGCCTTGCCGATCGCCGTCCAGCTCACCTCGCGTTTGCGAAGCGCCTCGACCTGCACATGGATGAGCGAATGCAGCGCCGTGATGCTGGCCTCGCTCGCCTTGATCGACGACAATAGCTGCTCCTCGGTGAGATTGTCCCAGCTTTTGAACGGCGAAGGCGCGGCGTCGAGGATTTTATTGCACACGCCGACGCAGTCTTCGCAAATATAGCCGCCGGCGGCGCCGCCGACGAGCCGGGAGACCTGGGTCTCCGTCTTTCTGCAGAACGAGCAGCGCAGTTTACGTTTGGGCAGGGCCAGCATCGCAGATCCCTATTTGTCAAGACTACCTTGACAAAAGGCGCCGCGCTCGTCAAGCCTGTCTTGACGAGCTACTTGAAACCGTCGCGTTGAATCGCGATTTAGATAAAGAGTGGTTCTTCAAGTGTTTCATGGAGCCGCCGCAATGAACGCGCCGACGCGCGCAAACGGGCCGCCTTCCCCGATACCCTGGCCGCCGATCCTGATGGCGCTGACTCTCGCCGCCGGGCTGGCGCTCGACGCCGCGACGCGGGTTTCGCTCATCGATCGCGCCTCCTCTTCGCTCCCGCATCTCGCCGGGGCCGCGATCGTCATGCTCGCGCTGGCGAATGATGTCTGGTGCTTTCGCATTCTCTCGCGCCATCAAACGACGATCCTGCCGCATCGCGCCGCGTCCTGTCTCGTCACCGAGGGGCCGTTCCGCCTATCGCGCAACCCGATCTATGTGTCGCATGTCGCCTTGATCTTTGGACTGGGTCTGTTCCTTGGCTCGCCCTTCACGCTGCTGTTGACGCCCGTTCTGGCGTTTTGCCTTACAAAGCTCGCGATCGAGCCCGAAGAGCGGCATCTTCTTGCGAAATTTGGCGACCACTACCGGTCCTATATGGCGCGCACGCGGCGCTGGCTTTAAACTGATGCGCAAGGGCGTTGTGAATGAGGCGGCCGCTATGAACGCTCAAACTCCATTTCCAGGCGGCGAACGCCTTGACTTCTCCGTCCGGGGCATGACCTGCGCCTCCTGCGTGTCGCATGTCGAGAAGGCGCTTGCCCATACGCCGGGCGTAGAGGCCGCCAGCGTCAATCTCGCCACCGAACGGGCGGAGGTTTCGCTGGCTCCGGGGGCGAGTCTCCCCCAACTCGTAAAGTCGGTCTCGGACGCGGGCTACGAGGCGGTCGTCGAGACGATCGAGATTGGCGTCGGCGGCATGACCTGCGCCTCCTGCGTTTCGCATGTCGAAAAGGCGCTGAGCGCCGTTCCGGGCGTGATCGAGGCGAAGGTCAATCTTGCTACCGAACGCGCATCCGTGCGCGCGCTCGCGGGCCCCGGCCTGACCGATCGCCTGCGCAGGGCGATTGCACAGGCCGGCTATGAGCCGCGCCAGATCGAGACCGATTCAGGCGGCGCCGATCGCGAACGGGCGCGACGCGAGGAGGAAATGCGCGCGCTGCGCTTCCGCCTCATTGTCGCCGCCACCCTCACGGCGCCGATCTTCTTGGTCGAAATGGGCGGACATCTCATCCCCGCCATTCATCACTGGACGATGGGCGTGATCGGCGAAGCGAGGATTCGCGAGATATCCTTCCTGCTCGCCAGCGTCGTGCTGTTCGGTCCCGGCCTGGTTTTCTTCCTCAAGGGGATTCCGTCGCTGCTGCGGCGCCAGCCCGACATGAACGCGCTGGTCGCCACGGGCACGCTCAGCGCCTATCTCTATTCGGTCGTCGCGACCTTTGCGCCCGATGTGTTGCCGGCGGGCTCGGTGCATGTCTATTACGAGGCGGCGGTCGTCATCGTCACCCTCATCCTGTTCGGCCGCTATATGGAGGCGCGCGCCAAGGGCCGCACGTCGGAGGCGATCCGCGCCCTGGCGAAGCTTCAGCCGAAAACCGCCCGCGTCGAGCGCGACGGGGCGAGCGTCGACGTCGACATCGACGACGTGCGCGTCGGCGACATCGTTCTGGTGCGACCCGGCGAGCGCATTCCGACCGACGGCGTGGTGACGCAAGGCGCGTCGCATGTCGATGAATCGATGGTGACCGGCGAACCGGCGCCCGTCGCCAAAAGGCCGGGCGCCGCCGTCACCGGGGCGACGGTCAACGGCTCCGGCGCCTTCTCCTTTCGCGCGACCCGCGTCGGCGCCGATACCACTCTCGCCGGCATCATCCGCATGGTCGAGCAGGCGCAGGGGGCCAAGCTGCCGATTCAGGCGATGGTCGATCGCGTCACCGCCGTCTTCGTTCCCGCGGTCTTCGCCGTCGCGGCGCTGACCTTCGTCGTCTGGATGCTGATCGGGCCGGAGCCGCGTCTGACTTATGCGCTCGTCAACGCCGTCGCCGTGCTGATTATCGCCTGCCCCTGCGCCATGGGGCTGGCGACGCCGGCGGCGATCATGACCGGCACCGGCCGCGCGGCGGAGCTCGGCGTGCTGTTTCGCAAGGGCGAAGCTTTGCAGACGCTGCGCGACGTGACGCTGATCGCCTTCGACAAGACCGGCACGCTCACTTATGGCAAGCCGCGACTGACCGATCTCGTCGCGACGTCCGGCAAGAAGGAGAACGATCTTCTGCGGCTTGCCGCAAGCGTCGAGGCGCAGTCGGAACATCCCGTCGGCGCAGCCTTGGTCGCCGCCGCCAGGGCGTCGGACCTTTCGCTTTCGCCTTGCGCCGACTTCAAATCCGTGGCGGGCATGGGGGTCACGGGAATCGTCGACCGCAAAATCGTCGCCATCGGCGCCGAGCGCTTCATGGCGTCGCTCGGCGTCGACGCCGCCCCTTTTGCAGAGGACGCCCAGAAACTCTCTGAAGAAGGCAAGACGCCGCTTTACGTCGCGGTCGACGGCAAGCTTGGCGCGATACTCTGCGTCGCCGACGATCTGAAGCCGACAAGCCGCGCGGCGATCGACGCGATTCATTCGATCGGCGTCAAGACCGCGATGATCACCGGCGACGACGAGCGCACGGCGAAAGCCATCGCCGCGAGACTCGGGATCGACGAAGTCGTCGCCGGCGTTCTCCCAGATGGAAAAGTCGCTACGCTCGAACGCCTGCGTGAATCAAACAAGATCGCCTTCGTCGGCGACGGCGTGAACGACGCGCCGGCGCTCGCCGCCGCCGACGCCGGGATCGCCATCGGCACGGGAACCGACATTGCGATCGAAGCCGCCGACGTCGTGCTGATGTCGGGCGATCTCGCCAAGGTGCCGGCGGCGCTGGCGATTTCGCATGCGACGATGCGCAATATTAAGCAAAATCTCTTCTGGGCCTTCGGCTATAACATCGTGCTCATACCGGTCGCGGCGGGCGCGCTCTATCCAATCAACGGCATGCTGCTCTCGCCGATGTTCGGCGCCGCGGCCATGGCGCTGTCGAGCGTGTTCGTGCTGACCAATGCGCTGCGCCTGCGCCGTTTCAAGGCTCCGGTCGTCGCGAGCGCCGAGGTCGACGAACAAGCGCCGCCAATCGAAACGGAAGCGGCTGAAAAACAAATCAAGGAGGAAGCGATGACGACATTCAACGTCAAAGACATGACCTGCAACATGTGTGTGAAGCACGTCACCAAGGCGGTGCAAGCGGTCGAGCCGAACGCCGACGTCAAGGTGGATCTCGCGACCGGCAAGGTCGACGTCACCCCGGCGCCCAAGGACGCGCAGGCGCTCGCCGACGCGATCACCGAGGCGGGCTATCCGGCGCAGGTCGCCGCGTGAGACGAGGCGCTTTTTCCGCATTATGTGAGCCTGTGAGCGCGCGATGACAAACTCGATTACGCGCTCGCTCGCCGGCAAGACGCTGTTCATCACCGGCGCAAGCCGCGGCATTGGTCTCGCGATCGCGATGCGCGCCGCGCGCGACGGCGCGAATGTCGTCGTCGCGGCGAAGAGCGTGACGGAAAACCCAAGAATCCCGGGCACGATCTATACCGCCGCGGCGGAAATCGAAGCAGCTGGCGGACAGGCGCTCGCCGTGCCCTGCGACATTCGCTTCGAGGATCAGGTCGAGGCGGCGGTTCGTCAGGCCGCATCCTGCTTTGGCGGGATCGACATCCTCGTCAACAATGCAAGCGCGATTGATCTGCGCGGCGTCGACGCGCTCGAGATGAAACGCTTCGATCTCATGCATCAGATCAATGCGCGCGGAACCTATCTGTGCTGCAAGGCGACGCTGCCGCATCTGCGCAAATCCGCCAATCCGCATATTTTGACGCTTTCGCCGCCGGTGGATTTGAACCCCAAATGGTTTTCTCCCAACCTCGCCTATACAATGTCGAAATATGGCATGAGCCTGGTGACGCTGGGGCTCGCACGGGATGTCGAAGGCGACGGCGTCGCCGTCAATTCGCTGTGGCCCGAGACGGCGATCGCGACCGCGGCGGTCGGCAATCTGCTCGGCGGCGAGGAACTTCTGCGCCGGTCGCGCAAGCCCGAGATCGTCGCCGACGCCGCGCACGCCATTCTCGTTCGTCCGGCAAAGGACTGCAGCGGTAATTTCTTCATCGACGCGCAGGTCTTGCAGCAAGAAGGCATGACCGACTTCTCGACCTATGCGGTCGATCCCCGGGTCGATGCGGCGCTCGATTTTTTCCTCGACGCGCCGCTCACCGCCAGGGTGACGAAATTGGCGTTTCACGCCGACAAATAATTACGCCAAGGCGGCTGCTCCCACCGCGATCGTATAGGCGCCGATGGCGGCGACGATCGCGCCGGAAAGATAGGGCGCGCGCGCCGCCAGGGCTTCGAACCCCGGCCAGCGCGACGCGGCGTGGCGCAGGCCAAGCGCCGCCGCGACGCCGACCAGCACCAGCGTCAACGCGAGACCAATGCTGAAGCACAGCACCAGGAGCGCGCCGAGTCCGATGCGTCCAACCTGCAGGCAAAGCAGCAGCACGGTGATCGACGCCGGACAGGGAATGAGCCCCCCGGTCAGACCGAACAGAATGATCTGTCCGGTGGTCACCTGGCGATTGGCGAAGCGTCGCTCAATATCCAACGCATGTTCGCGCTCATGCGCGTCAGCATAGACGGTCGGATCGACGTCGAGGAGTTCGCTCTCGAATTCCTCTTCCTCATGGCTATGCGGAAGGCCCGCCTCATGCGCATGAATATGCGCGCCGTCGTACGTATGCCCATGCGCTGCGGCGACTGCCGGAACGCGCCCGCTCTCCTGCGTGGGCGCCGATGCGGGTCTGCCGGCCGCGATATCGCGCCAGCTTCGCCAGATCATCCAGAGAGCGACGGCGATGATCAGCGCGCCTGAAACGATCTGCAGATAGGGTTCGTTCGCCTCAACGTTGAGTTTCGCGCCGAAATAGAGACCCGTCAGCGCGATCGCCCATACAATCGCCGTGTGCGAGATGGTCGCCGCAAGGCCAAGCAGAATCGCTTGCGCCACCGTGCCGCGAATCGCGACGATGAACGCCGCCATCATCGTTTTCGAATGGCCGGGTTCGAGCCCGTGCAGCGCGCCCAGCGCCACGGCGCTCGGCGCGAAAATCCAGGCGTTCTCCGCGCCGGCGCGGAAGACTTCGGAAAGATCGGACATTGCGGCGGCGCGGGCTCCTCGGGCGCGGTGTCAGGGGCGATAAGCGAGCGGAGACCGGCTTACGGCGTCGACGGCTCCGCCGATCTTAAGGGAGCTCCGCCGTTTTATAGTGAGCGCGGGTTGCCGAAACAAGCGCAGTGGCGGCGCGAGCACCGTCGAGGCGCGGCGCCAAAAAGAAACTAGAACGGCTCGATGATGCGTCGAACGCGCGCCAAGCTCATCGGCCGGAGATCGCGCAGACGGACGCCATCATGCGGCCGCCATCATTGAGGGGCGGCGCATCGCCTTCATGTCGAACCTCGCCGCGTTTCCCAAATAAAAACCCCCGGCTTTATGGGCCGGGGGCTATTTTATAATTCGTCAGTCTCGCTTAGGGCATATCGCCCGCGACGAACTTCGGAATCACCGGACCGCCGATTTCGGCCGCGAAGCGGCGTCCCGACGGCGAGAAGAACAGCAGCAGGCCGCCGATCTGGCTGTCGGTGTCGTAGGCCAGGTCGGACAGACGCTCGATGTCCCAACGCGCGTCCTGCACCTTCACCGCGATTTCCTTGGTCTCGCCCGGCGCG
>Ga0194120_10002881_pt1 | contig 28913 bp, 15 predicted proteins | sample TA2MahCa65mmetaG_FD_148642 | JGI IMG/M metagenome (GOLD analysis project Ga0194120, IMG submission 148642) | Freshwater microbial communities from Lake Tanganyika, Tanzania - TA2015019 Mahale Deep Cast 65m | ecosystem: Environmental > Aquatic > Freshwater > Lake | place: Tanzania: Lake... | reverse complement strand
GCTGGTGTACTTTCCTTTGAGGATGGGCTTCGCTTGGTTTCGGTTCGTGCCGGTGCCATGCAAAAAGCTTGTGAGTCAGCACCAGGCACTATGGCAGCGGTGTTAGGATTAGAGGATCAAAAAGTGGAATTGATCTGTTCCAATATTGCAGATGTAGTGGTACCTGCAAACTACAATTGCCCTGGGCAATTAGTTATTAGTGGTTCTGTAAGCGGTATTGAAAAGGCCTGTATTGCATTAAAAGAGGCTGGTGCAAAACGTGCATTGGTGTTGCCAGTTGGTGGTGCTTTTCATTCGCCATTGATGAAGGCTGCTGAGGAGGAACTAAAAGAAGCCATCCAATCCATTGCCTTTAACACGCCTACTTGTCCGGTATATCAAAATGTGGTGGCAATGCCCATTACAGACCCTATTGCGATCAAAGAAAACCTGATTAATCAGTTAACTGGTCCTGTTAAATGGACGCAATGCGTACAAGCCATGATTGCGGATGGTGCTACTGAATTTACTGAAGTGGGTCCGGGAAAAGTATTGCAGGGATTGATACAAAAAATCCAGAAAGAGATATTGGTGAATGGTGTTTCGTAAAGGATAGCCTTAAGAGACTACGGGTATTTCAATGGCTCCATTGACCCACTCAGGGTCTAAACTGGCATTATATTTTTTATAGAAATGAATGGCAGGCTCATTCCATTCCAAAACCTGCCAAACTACGCGGGCTAATTTTCTTTCCTTTGCTTCTTCCAAAATTCTTTCAAAAAGCTGCGCGCCAATTCCCTTTCCTCTCATGTTTTCTGTTATTAAAAGATCTTCAAGATACAGGCATTGCCCTTTCCAGGTTGAATACCGAATATAGTAGAGCGCAAAACCATGTACTACTTGTTCCTCTTCGGCTACAAATGCCCACCAAACAGGACTGGATCCAAACCCGCTTTCTGTAAAATGCTCAAGGGATACCGTTACTTCATTGGGTGCTCTTTCATAGTGCGCTAATTCTTGAATCAATTCCAATAATCGGGGGCAATCAGCCGCTGTAGCTGCGCGAATCACAATAGACATGTTAACTATTTTGTAGAGCTTGTTCCAAATCATCAATGATGTCCTCAACGGTTTCAATGCCTACGTGTAATCTGATCAGTCCTTCAGTAATGCCATACTTTTCTTTTTCTTCCTTGGGTACACTGAAGTGAGTCATGGAGGCAGGGTGGGCGAGAAGAGTATCGCAGGTTCCCAATGAAACTGCTCGTGTGCAAAAATTCAAGTTGTTCATAAAATTGATACCTCCTTGTAATCCTCCTTTTACCTCAAAAGAAATCAAGGCACCGGCATGTTTCATTTGTTTAGCAGCCAATGCAAAATCCGGGTGTTGAGGCAGACCGGTGTAATTTACAGTTGCCACGTTCTTATGTGTGGAAAGAAAGTTGGCTACACGCTCTGCATTAGCGCAATGACGATCCATTCTTACAGCAAGTGTTTTCATTCCCTGCACTAATAAGAAAGCATCAAAAGCATTGGAGTTGGCTCCTGTGGTTTTATGAAATTTAAACACAGGACCTTGCATTCTTTCGATATCAGTACCCACAAGCACCCCGCCTATTGATGTTCCATGGCCATTTAAAAATTTTGTAGTGGAATGAACAATAAAATCAGCGCCTAAGGCAAAGGGCTGTTGTAAATAGGGCGTGGCAAACGTATTATCGCAAGCCACTATACAATTGTATTTTTTTGCCAAGGCGCTGAGCGCAGCAATATCTACACACTGTATGGTAGGATTTGCAGGAGTTTCCAAGTAAATCATTTTGATTTGCTTATCTGCACGCAAAGCGTCCTCTGCTTTTTCCAAATCTCTTAGGTCTACAATAGTGGCACTCACTCCAAAACGCGGAAGTATACGTTGGATGAGTTCGTCAGTGCCGCCATATAATGAAAAATGAGAAAGAATCTTTTCGCCTTGGCTCAGCGTACTCATCATCAGCGTGGTTATTGCAGCCATTCCGGAAGCATGCAAAATGGCTGTTGCTTCCTTTCCTGTTTCAAATGTTTCAAGTGCTGCAATTTTTCCTTGGGCCTCGGCTATGGTAGGATTTCCCCACCTGGAGTAGATAAAACCTTCTTCCTGACCAGTGAATCGACGCATGCCTTGTTCGGCTGAATCAAAAACATAAGTGCTGCTGGCATACAATGGGGTAAGGTGTGCGTGTGAAGGATCTTTTTTATGTCCGCCATGAACGGCCACTGAACCCCATCCGGAAAATTGTTGTTTTTTCATAGACAAACGTTAATAGACAAGTTACGTTATTTAGTATCGTATGCCCACTTTACCCAAATGGCACCCCAGGTAAAGCCCCCACCAAAGGCAGCAAGAATAAGGTTGTCTCCTTTTTTTAGTTTGTTTTCCCATTCCCATAAACAAAGTGGAATGGTGGCTGCTGTGGTGTTACCATAGCGCTCAATATTGATCATTACTTTTTCAGTGCTTAATCCCATTCTATTGGCAGTAGCATCAATAATTCGCAGATTGGCCTGGTGTGGCACCAACCAAGCAATATCCTCTGCTTTAAGATTGTTTTTTTCCATGAGTTCTGCACTTACATCTGCCATACCTTTTACTGCAAATTTAAAAACAGCTTGTCCTTCTTGGTAAGCGTAGTGCTCTCGATTGGCAACAGTCTCCTCACTGGCAGGTTTTAACGATCCACCTGCTTTTATGTGAAGATAGGGGCTTCCACTTCCATCTGAACGCAACATCGAGTCCATCACTCCAAATTCAACAGATGAAGGTTCCAGTAAAACAGCTCCGGCACCATCTCCGAATATGATACAGGTTGCGCGGTCGGTATAGTCTATTATGGCACTCATTTTATCGGCTCCGCAAACAACTACTTTTTTATAGCGGCCACTTTCTATTAATGCTGCACCCTGAGCTAAAGCAAATAAAAATCCTGAGCAGGCTGCAGAAAGGTCAAATCCCCAGGCTTGATGAGCGCCAATTTTATGGCAGACCAGGTTGGCAGTAGAGGGAAACACCATATCGGGAGTCACTGTGCCAACAATTAAACATTCAATTTCATCAGGGGTTATTCCTCTTTTTGTACAGAGTTCCAGTACCGCTGGCGCAATCATATCAGAAGTAGCTTTTCCGGGTTCTTTAAGAATTCTACGTTCAGTGATTCCAGTTCTGGTACGGATCCATTGGTCATTGGTATCAACCATTTTCTCAAGGTCCAGATTGGTTAATTTGTCGGGTGGAACATATCCCCCAACTGCGGTGATGGCCGCATGGATTTTTAAGCTCATGCTATAGGGGTTAAAAAGTGGCCAAAAATAAGGTAAACCCCGAGGTCCACCCTTAACTTGCGTTATGATCAGTTTCCTAAGAGGCCATTTTATTGAAAAAACCCCAACTCATGTTTGGTTGGACGTTAATGGGGTGGGGTATGAAGTCCATATCAGCTTGAACACCTTCTCAAAAATTCAGCAAAAAGAGGAAGGGCTTCTTTACACTGTTTTGTTGATTCGTGAAGATGCTCATTTGCTTTATGGTTTTGGCGATTTAACAGAAAGAGATCTGTTTCAACAACTTATAAGCGTTTCGGGGGTGGGTGCCAGCACGGCTCGTGTAATGCTTTCCTTCTTAAAACCTGAGGAATTGATACAGGCCATTGTGCAAGGCAATGTTAGGGTCCTGGAATCCATCAAAGGAATTGGAAAAAAAACAGCAGAACGCCTGGTCCTGGAACTCAAGGATAAACTGGCCAAAATTGCTAGCCATTCAAATAATTTCCCTCTGATAAACAATAGTTTGCAGCAGGATGCGTTAAATGCACTGACTGCTCTGGGCATTCCTAAACAGGCTGCTACAGCCGCTGTCGAAAAAACGCTTAAAGCAAACCCCGAGATGGGCGTTGAGGACTTGGTTAAAACAGCCCTTCGCTCACTCTAAACCGCCCAAACTAACCTTTCAAGAAAGATTGAACCGCGTTTTTGCAAATATTGGACGACATACTTTGTCGATGGTCTTTTCCTTGATGTCATTTTCTGTAAGCGGAGCAGGGTTTTTTGTTGCTCAACCAGACACCATTCGGTTCCCGATTGTTGATCGTTATGGGAGTTATTACACGGCAGGTCGCTCACATTCTTTTGACTTGCGCGATACCGGATTTATTCAACGCCGTATTGAATACGATCCGCTTACCAGACAATACATCGTGAGTGAACAGATTGGGGATCGCGCATATCGGGCTCCGGCTACTTTTTCAATGAGTGAGTTTTTGCGATTACAATCCAGACAGGATGAGAATGAATATTTCCGCAGGAGAGCTGCGATGCTGACTACCATGAATCGCAAACCCAAGGGGCCACAGTTTCGAGTGAACAATGATTGGTTCAATCGCATTATGGGAGTGGGGCCTGATGGAAAAGTGCGCATTGAAGTGAAGCCTGCTGGTTATGTTGATTTTTTAGCAGGCTATCAAGGACAAAACATCAAGAACCCTACTTTACCTGAGCGCGCAAGACGAAATGGAGGATTAGATTTTAATATGAACTCCCAATTGCAAATGGATGCGCAAATAGGAGAAAAATTAAAACTTCCGATTAACTACAACACCTTAGCTAATTTCAACTTTGACAATCAACTGAAACTGGACTTTAAGGGAAAGGATGATGATATTGTCAAGCAATTTGAGGCAGGTAACACCAGTTTTGCTTCAAAAGGCACATTGATACCGGGGGCTCAATCTTTATTTGGAGTCAAGACGCAATTACAATTCGGAAAACTTTTTGTAACTACTGTATTGGCCAACCAACGATCTCAGCGACAAACCATGGGCGTTCAAGGGGGTACTACTGCACAACGCTTTAGTTTAAAGGCAGACGAATACGATGAAAACCGACATTTTTTAATGGCCCAGTATTTCCGTTCCAATTACAATACGGCTATGAAAAAATTGCCTGTTGTCAATTCAAAGGTTCAAATACTTCGCATGGAAGTATGGGTAACCAACCGAAATGGAACCACTACGGATATTCGGGATGTGATTGCTTTTATGGATCTGGGCGAACGGAGACCTTACAACCCCACACTATCTGCAGGAGGAAATGAACTTCCTCGAAATGATGCGAACAATTTATATAGCCTACTGGTTGGTAATGCCGCCTTTCGTAATTCTTCTCAAGCGCAAAGTGCATTGACGGCTACAGGGCTGACTCCTGTTCAGGATTTTGAAAAAACATTCGCCAGAAAATTACAACCTTCAGAATACTATTTCAATCCACAAATTGGATTTGTTTCATTGAATCAACCCCTGCAGCCGGACGAAGTGCTAGGTGTTGCATTTCAATACACCTACAATGGAAAAGTATATCAGGTTGGAGAATTTTCCCAGGATGTACCACCTGACACAACCGGGAACGCACAGCGTGTGCTTTTTTTAAAATTATTAAAAGCTACTTCACAAAGAACACAGTTGCCTATTTGGGACTTGATGATGAAGAATGTTTACTCCGTGGGATTTGGCCAACTAGAAAGACAGGATTTTAGTTTGGATCTTTTATATGAGGAACCCAGTCTGGGTGAAAAACGTTATCTCCCGCCAACAGATGTGGTTGATCCCTATAAAGGGATGCCTATCATTGCACAAGTGAACTTAGATCGGCTGAATAATCAGAACGACCCTCAGCCCGATGGAGTATTTGACTTTATTGAAGGGTTCACCGTGATCTCCGCTCAAAGTAGAATAATTTTTCCTGTATTAGAACCATTCGGGCATGACCTGGATTACTTATACAGTAATCAAACCATGCGCAACAAGTATTTGTATTATCCTTTGTACGATACTATCAAAGCCATTGCGCAGACCTATGCTAACTTAAATCGTTTTCGAATATCCGGACGTTCGCGCTCAGCAGGTTTTGGATCAGGCGCTAACGGATCTGGTGGAGGAATGCCAGGGCAAGGAGGTTCCGGCGAGTATCAATTAGGGTATAACATACCCAGAGGATCGGTTACTGTTACTGCTGGTGGACAACAACTGGTTGAAAACGTTGATTACGAAATCAACTATGATCTTGGAACCTTACGTGTAGTCAATCAAGCAATCATTAGTTCGGGTGTGCCGATCAACATCAACTATGAGAACAATCAGGCATTTGGTTTTCAACAACGAAATTTTTTAGGCGTTCGATTGGATTATATAGCCAACAAACGATTGTCGCTTGGAGGTACCATTGTACGACTAGGCGAGCGTCCTTTTTTCATCAAGCAATCCTATGGAGAAGATCCTATAAGTAATACCATGTTTGGAATGGATCTTGATTACCGTAACGACCTTCCCCGGCTAACAAAAATGTTAGATCGTTTACCCTTTTATTCCTCCAAAGCTATTTCATCTATTACCACTTATGCAGAAGCAGCTGTTTTACAACCCGGGCATGCTAAGCAAATAAATGGCACCAATTATGATGGTTCCAGACAAAATACCGGACAGGTTTATGTGGATGATTTCGAAGGGGCACGCGCTGCTATTGATCTTCGTTTTCCCTTACTCAGTTGGGCCTTAGCTTCAGTGCCACAAGGAAATGGACTATTTCCGGAATCTTCACTTAACAACGATTTACGAAGCGGGCGAAACCGAGCTAAGTTGGCCTGGTATAATATTGAGCCAGTATTACAAGAAAAAAGAAACACCAATAATCCCATAAGTGATCTAAACGAACTTTCCGATCCACGTGTAAGACAAGTATTGCAACGTGAAATATTCCCTCGCCGAAGCACACAATTTGGTGAAGGTCTGTTAACCACTTTTGATATGGCTTTTTATCCAAGAGATAAGGGTCCTTACAATTATGAAACAGATCCCAATCGCATGGATGCTAATGGCCAATTGAGAAATCCACGTAATACCTGGGGTGGCTTAATCCGAAATATTGATCAAACCGATTTTGAAACAGGAAATATAGAGTTCATTGAGTTTTGGATGCAGGATCCTTTTTTAAACAACGCTACTAATCCATCTGGAGGTCAACTCTATTTCAATCTGGGTAATATATCCGAAGATATTTTGAGAGATGGTAAGCGGCAATATGAAAACGGATTGGCTACTCCTACTAATAATGCTCGAGAGGATAGTTCAACCGTTTGGGGTAAAGTGCCTTCCATTCCTCTACAATTAACAAATGCATTCAGCAATACGCCATCTGACCGCGGACATCAAGATGTTGGATTTGATGGATTGACTGATGAGGAGGAACAATTGAAATTCAAGGATTATTTGGCATTATTGCGAACTAATTTTGGAGCAAGCTCTCCAGTTTATCAACGTGCTTTATTGGACCCTTCGGGTGATAACTTTAAGCCGTATAGGGATCAACAGTTTGATCAGGATCGCGCGGGAATACTCCGACGTTATAAAAACATTAATAACCCACACGGCAATTCTCCTATAGCCGGAAACAATACACAATTTGTAACCGCTTTCACTCAATATCCTGATGCGGAAGAACTCAATCGGGATAATACCATGAACGAAGCCGAGGAGTACTTTCAATATCGTGTGGATATCCTTCCTAACATGGGCGTTGGAACTAATTTTATTACAGACATACGCACGCCTGCTGTTACATTGGCTAACGGACAATCCCGAACTGAGCGTTGGTACTTGTTCAGAATTCCCGTAGAACAATTCCAGCAAAAGGTGGGCAATATTCCTGACTTCAAATCCATTCGGTTTATTCGAATGTTCATGACGGGTTTTCAGGATTCTATTGTGCTTCGTTTTGGAAAGCTTGAGTTAATTAGGAACCAATGGAGAAGGTTTCGCAACCGACTTGACACTACTGGTAATTATACTAACCTGCCTATACCGGATTACGCAACAGTAAATATACTTTCGGTAAATGTGGAGGAGAATGATCAACGACAACCCATAGTCTACAGGATTCCTCCGGGAATAGAACGTCAACAGCAGCTCAGCAATAACAATGTTCCATTATTAATGAATGAACAGTCCATGAGCATGCAAGTTTGTGGATTACCCCAACATGAAGCTCGTGGAGTTTTTAAAACCATGAACATGGATATGCGTCAGTATGGAAAACTAGAGATGTTCATACACGCAGAATCAGTAGCTGGTGCTGAGCCCCTTCGTCCTGGAGATGTCAATGCGGTTATTCGAATAGGGAACGACTTTAATGGAAATTACTACGAAGTTAAAATTCCACTTAAACGAACAGAATTTGGAGAACGAGACAGCGCTCGAATCTGGCCATTGGAAAATAATTTGGATCTGTCACTTCAGGATCTGATGGAACTTAAGATCCGAAGAAACAGAGCCGGGATACCCCCCTCCCGTTATTACCGGGAAGTATTTCCTAATGGAAGAAGCTATGCCATCATAGGTAATCCTAATCTGGGCGAAGTGCGTGGCGTGTTATTGGGCGTAGAGAATGTATTGCAGGAGGCGTTATGCGCAGAGGTTTGGTTCAATGAACTTCGTTTGCAACAACTCGACGAAAAGGGTGGTTGGGCAGCATTGGCAAGAACAGATCTTAAGTTAGCTGATCTGGGAACAGTTTCAGTTTCTGGTTCTGCAAGATCACGTGGGTTTGGAACGCTTGAACAACGGGTGAATGAAAGAAGCCGTGAGGATGTATATACGGCTGATGCATCTTTGACAATTGAAGCGGGTAAGCTACTTCCTAAACAGTGGGGAATTCAAATACCTGTATTTGCAAGTATCAGTCATCGAAGCAGTACGCCAGAGTACGACCCCTATGACCTTGATATTAATTTAAAACAAAAACTCAGAGAGGCTGCCAAAGATAAAAAGGACTCCATTAGAAACGACGCGCAAGATATAACCACCATTAAGTCAATCAACCTTACCAATGTTAAAAAGCTAAGACCCGAAGGCAAAAAGATAATGCCTTGGAGCGTAAGCAATCTTGATTTTTCTTACTCTTACATTCAAACACGCTCCCATAATCCGTTGATAGAACAGGACGAATTGAGAAGAACAAGAGGTGTTGTTGGGTATACGTATGCTCCACTCTCAAAATCAGTTGAACCTTTCAAGCGCCTAATTAGAGCTAACTCAAAATGGTTGTCTCTAATCCGGGATTTTAATTTTAATTATGCGCCTTCACAAATTTCGGCAAGGGCGGATATGTTTCGTCAATTTGGTGCTACGCTTCCGCGTAATGTAGGCGGTGGCCCCTATAAGATCCCTGAAACGTATAATAAGTTTTTCACCTTTGACAGGTACTATGTCATGCAATGGAATCTTACGCGCTCATTGGCAATGGATTTTTCAGCTACCAATAATGCACGCATCGACGAGCCATCCGGAAGGATCAATACTAGCAACAAAAAAGATTCTATCCGTTCTAATTTTTTCCGTGGAGGCAGAACCACTAATTACCAGCAGGATTTTACGCTCAATTATAATGTACCCACTAATAAAATTCCTTTACTGGATTGGACCGCTCTTCGAGCTGGGTATAATTCAAAATATAATTGGTTGGCCGCTTCCTTGTTAGCAAGGGAATTGGGAAATAAACTTTCTAATACACAAACGCGCACTATTAATGGCGAGTTGAAGTGGGAGGATCTTTACAATAAAAACAAAACAATCCGAGCCCTGCAAAATGGCATGGGTGCTTCCAGACTTAGAGCAGAAGATCGCAGTAATACCACGCCTGAATCGAGAAAGGATAAATCACGATCGCGTAATACTAAGGGCAGGGGCGACGCAGAGCAACGGAGACCCGCACCCGATGCATTTGGCCAACGCACCAATGCAACGGACACCACTCGAGACAATACCTATGTGGATGGCAATCAAAAAGAGAAAGAGCTGGTAGCTCCTTCGGCATTTGCACCAACTACATTGCGTTATCGGTATGATACCATACGGGCAAAAGATGGCAGCATCAGTAAGATCAAAAAGCGAAAGATTAAAAAGGTAAAAGAGCCAACCATTAAATTGCCTAAGGGAGCTCGTGAAGTGAGTGGATTTGCAGGTGTAGCTTTAAATTTTGCCACCGCATTAAAGCGTACGGCTATTCAATATACCGAGGACTTTGGTACAACATTGCCAGGATATATGGACAGCACCCAAATTATGGGACTAAACCTTAGAAGCACACAGCCAGGTTTTGGATATCTTTTCGGATATCAGCCTGATACCAATTGGATCAATCGTTTTGGACAAAAAGGGTTATTGTCCAGAGATTCTTTAGTAAGCGCCATGATTCAGCAACGTTATAATCAACGTCTTTCAATTACCGCACAAATAAGTCCCTTTAAAGATTTTAATATTGATCTTAGTTTAGATAAAAATTTCGATAAGCAGTATAGCGAACTATATAAGGATACAACGGGAGTGGCAGGATTGACTCGTCTTAATCCCTATGCATTGGGAAGTTTTAGCATTAGTTATATTTCGTATCAAACATTATTCACGGCCTTTGATCCCAACGTTGTTTCTGCAACATTTAAACAATTTGAATCCAATCGAAAAATATTATCGTCCAAGCTTGGTGTTGTTAATCCTTATCAGGCGGGTGGGGTTGACGCGGATGGGTACCATAAAGGATATGGGCGATATGCTCAAGATGTAGTTATTCCCTCCTTTATTGCAGCGTACACCAATAAGGACCCGACTTCCATCAAGTTATTTGATAATACCAATCCTACTATTCGGCATAATCCATTCCGCTCGTTGGTGCCCAAGCCAAATTGGGCCATTACTTACAATGGACTTTCCAAATTAGCTGGGCTTGATAAAGTATTTACCAACTTCTCCATCAGGCATGGCTATAAGAGTACTTTTTCGATGAATAGCTTTAATACCGCTTTGTTATTTACCGATCCGTTACGTGTTGGTTATCCCTCTTTCCGGGATACACTTACAGGTAATTTCATACCATATTTCTTGATTCCCAATATCACTATTCAAGAGGCATTTGAACCGTTGATAGAGGTGGATATGACCTTTACCAATCAACTGCAAACAAGGTTTGAACTACGCAAAAGCAGACAGTTAAGTCTCAGTTTGATTGATTACCAATTGGCAGAAAACAGATCAACCGAAGTTACATTTGGATTAAACTGGCGAAAGAAAGGAATGCCATTGATTAAAAATATTCGCATTGGTAAAAATGGCATGAAGCTTGATAATGATGTAACTGTTCGTGTAGACTTTAGTCTACGAGATGATGCAACGGCTAATTCAAAACTGGATCAAGGAACAGCCTTTGGTACAGGAGGACAACGAGTGATACGTTTTGCTCCTTCCATAGATTACGTGCTGAACAATAAGGTCAGCATGAAGTTATACTTTGAACAAAACAGAAATATTCCTAAGATCAGCAGCGCTTTTCCCATCACCAACACCAGGGCCGGATTACAAGTGCGTGTTTCACTTGCGCAATAGCAGAAAGGAGTATTTCCGGTGCAGGTAAATCGAGTTGCGCTGCTTCTTATCGAATCAAAGTAATCAACCCTTTTGAAAAATAGGGCTGACCTAAATAATCAATAGCGCTAACGGTCCAGACAAACACAAATGTGCCTTGTAATTGACCGTTCACTTTACCATCCCAGGCAGCCCCTTCTTGATTAGTTTCATACACTAGTTGCCCCCAACGATTAAAGATGCGGAAATACTTTAATTCTTTTATGCCGGCCATGATCGGGCGTATCACATCGTTCTTGCCATCATTATTTGGGGTAAATGCAGTGGGTACAAAAATGCTGGGGGCGGTCTGGAATACACGAACATTTAAAAAAGCTGTATCGGCACAGTTGGCTGCATTTCGCGTAATCATCCTGTACCGAATTTGATTTGCACCTGTTGAGTAGCGCGCAATGGGGTTAGGAATGTTAGTAGCGGATAAACCTGTTCCCGGACTCCAATTATAGGTTAATCCCCCACTGGCGTTAAGTTGCAGGGGTTGTCCTACTACTACGGTGGTGTCTCTGCCGGCAAAAGCAATTACCTCAGGGAGCACAACTACCAAAACAGTATCTAAACCCGGTTTTGGGCAACCCTGTGTATCAAAAACAGCCAGGATATATTGTTGAGTAGCTGGTGGACGAGCTATTGGAGTTAAGCTAAATGGATTATTTAAGTACAATAATGGCCACCAAACAAAACTTCTTCCATTACTACTTCCCCGAAGTTGTGCTGCTGTATTGAAACAAATGGTCGTGTCTGGAGAGGCAATGGCAATGGGGTAGGGAACCGTTCGTACTAAGATTTGCTTGGTTTCCGAACAACTTCCAATTACTCCGGTTACTTGATAAGTAGTGGTGCTATTAGTGACGGCAAGTGGAGATTGAATGTTGGCATTGTCCAAATTGCTTGCGGGAGTCCAATTATATTGAAGCCCATTGGAGTTAATTCGAAGTCGAATGGTGTCGCCTTGACAAATAGTAGTATCGCCCATCGGATTAATATAGACACCTGTGACTACATTTACTTTCACTGAGTCTCGATTTACGCAGCCACTATTTTCTAAATTCACATAATACCAAGTAGTACTCATAGGAAACACGGTTGGACTGGAGGTATTACTGTTCAGCATTGCAGTTGTGGGCGACCAACTAAAATTTCCAACACCATTTGCAACCAACCGAACGGAATCGTATTGACAAATCAAGGTATCCGTAAAACCTAATGTGATGAGTGGCTTGTCTAAAATTGTAATGGTTTGTTGTATGGTATCTCTACAGCCTTTGCTCGATTGAACAATTAGCGTAACTGTTGCCGTACCGGGACCCGGATAATTATATTGAGGATTTCTAATTCGAGAAGTGTCTGCTAGTGTTGTGAGATCGCCAAAATTCCAATGCCAATAATCCACTACACCGTAATTTACGCGTGTGGTATCTGTAAATTGATAAGGGGTTAACACACAGATTCCACTAGAGGTAAAACCAGGGTAAAATCCTGGCCATACTCGAACCACGGTAATGGTGCTATCTGAGCAGAGTCCTTGTAAAGTAACTCTCAACTTTACATTGTAATCTCCGGGGGCGGAAAAAGTATGTGTGGTGGAAGCAAGCGTTGACGTGTTATTGGCCCCACTTGCAGGATCCCCAAAATCCCAGAAATAATCAGTATTGGGGGGATTGCCTGTGGCATCATTTTGAAAACTAACATTTAAGTTATCACAAAAAGAAGGACGAGGGTTAAGTTGTGCACGCAACGGACTACAGTCGCTTACTTCCAAGTGCAACTCCTTTCGGGTAGTGGCTATCAATATCCCATTTCTGTATTCATTTACACAAACACATATTACGTATTGACCAACCATAGTGGGAGCTATACCACTGATCAATCCAGTAACAGGATTAATAGTTACGCCGCTCCCCAAGGGCGTTCCCCCGCTAAAAAGAGGAGCATAAGGAACGGTATTATAGGGTGGATTTGAGGCAACCGATGGAGAAGGTGCAGATTGGCTGGCACCTTCATAGGCATCGCAAAATTGATAGCTAAGCGAGTCGGAGTTTGGATCGGTAGCTGAAAAGTTTAATTGAAAATAGTTGTTTTGACAAACCACTGCCGTATCATTGACCAAAAACTGAGGGCTGCTATTGGTTTGCGCATTTTGTCCCGTGCCGCTCCCCGGAATTTTTATGGAAAATGTATTCCCTACAGCACTACTATTAACTAAGTTGTTAATGCCTGCAATACGGCAACAGCGTTGGTAAGAAACTATATAACCTCCTGGAAGTGCGGGCAGCTCAACGGCTGCAAGATCATAGACTACAATTGTGTATTTACAGCCTATTTCATTACCTGTAATACAAGGTTCGTCATAGGTTTTACTCAGTGTGTATTGGTTGGTAATGGCTACGCTTTCGTTACGAACAAATTGATTGGTGCTAGCATCGAAAAAGGAAAAATTAATGGGGTTGGAAAGCTGTCCACTGCTGGGATTGCAGATCATATAGACGGTGAGTGTAACCCGGTACCGCAAATTTGTTCCGCTTCCGGGGCCTAAATATTGATACGTGAAAAACCCTCCCTTAATGTGCGCAGCAAGAAGCGGGGGGCACCAGAGTAGTGTCAATAATATAACAAAAAGATATCTTTTCATTAGCGGAATAAAATTACGAACTACCAACAGGAAGGCAATCGATCAATTTTATACTTGAAACCTTTTCCAGAACCGCTTTGCCAGCATCAATAGAGTTGCCAAACAAAAGAACTGAAAAATCCAGTCTCCATGTCTAACATAAAAAGTTAAATTGTTTTGTTGAACTGCAATGTTTGCTTTTAATATCCCTCTTTGGTTATAATCAATAATGGAACTCAGCCTTCCTTGAGGATCGATAAATGCACTAATCCCTGTGTTAGCACTTCTTGCCACCCAACTACCTGTTTCAACTGCCCTTAATCGGGCATAGTGTAAATGTTGGCGATGTCCCGGCGTATTTTTCCACCAACCGTCATTGGTAATGATGGTTATAAGATTGGCTCCTTTTTTAATATACTGTCGCATGAAATTGCCATAGATACTTTCGTAACAAATGGCTGGAGCTAACTTGAGCCCATTTCTTACTTCAAGAATCACTCTTTCATTTTGTTTAGCATAACCTGCAGTTACTCCTCCAAACTTTTCAAACCAAGTGTCCAGGAATCTAAGAAACCAGGGTAGTGTTTCCACTCCTGGCACCAACCTTGATTTATGATAAGTAGCCTGAACCCCCTGATTATCCAACAACACTGCTGCATTGTAGGCCTCAAAATGAGTAGTTGTTCCTGGTATTAAACGGCTGTAAGGTGTGGGATGTTGCTGTAGTGTATAACTTTCAATTCCCGTAAAAAGAGTTACACCCGGGTTGGAAGTCAAGAACTGAAAAACAGGAGTCAGATTCATTTCATTTTCCAGGGCCGCTTCATTATATCCAAAGCGACTATATAGTGCTGTTTCCGGCCAGAGCACCAATGCAGCATTGCTATGAGTAGCTTGAGTTGTTAATTCAAGCAGACCGGTTATTTGTTTTTGTTCAGTGCCGGCAACTATTTTATTATAGGGGTCAATATTAGGCTGAACGATGACCACCTCTTGTTGATTTTGAGCAATTCCTTTTTGTTTCAAGGAGAAAGCTAAGGAAATCAATAGCGGGACTAGTAATACAACGGCGCTAATAAATAAAAACAGGCGTCGCTTTCCATCTTTATGGATTGCTGATTTGATATAGGAAAATAATAAAAGGTTGACTGCTAATACCCATAAAGAACCACCGGCCACACCTGTGAAAGAATACCACTGTACCCATTCAATTTGATTGGCAAAAACATTTCCTAATGTGAGCCAGGGCCAACTTAATCCCCAGTCTTGCAAATGAATGTACTCGAAACAAAGCCAAAAGGCAATCAGCGATAAACCGCTAAACCAAAATGATTTTTTTTGTTGGATTCGGTAATAAACCAGCCAGGGAAAGCACATGAGCAAGCTATTGATTAGCCAAGCAGCCACTGCTCCTGGGGCAGAGGCATTCCATATCCACCACGTAGTTCCAATATTCCAAATAAACAGGCTTACATAACAAAGCAGGAAAAACTTTTTAAGCGAGTGAATTTCTTGCGCTAAAAAAAGCAAGGGTATCCAAGCAAAAAAAATGAGAAACGTCAGCGAGCTATCCGGCCAAGCCAGCCATAACAAAACGCCAGTGGCTAAGGATAAAAAAATGGAACGATAGTTCATGAATCCTGATTCAGCAGTAAAGCTATTTACTTTCTACTGTAATTTGGAGCCTCCTTGGTAATGTCTATGTCGTGAGCATGACTCTCGTGCATGCCTGCATTAGTGATTTTAATCAGCTTTGCTTTTTGAAGTGCTGCTATATTTTTAGCTCCACAATAACCCATGCCGGCACGTAAACCTCCGGTATATTGATAGACTACTTCCTTTAAAAAACCTTTGTAGGCCACACGACCTTCAATTCCTTCGGGAACAAACTTTTTTACATCATGCTCCGCATCTTGAAAATAACGATCACTACTTCCCGTGGCCATAGCACCTAGGGAACCCATTCCACGATAGGTTTTGAATTTTCTTCCCTCGTAAATAATGGTTTCTCCAGGGCTTTCTTCAGTGCCGGCAAATACGCTTCCCATCATCACACAATTTGCTCCAGCTGCAAGGGCTTTGACCATATCGCCCGTGTATCGAATACCGCCATCTGCAATAACCGGTACATTTTTTTGTTTCAAGGCCTGAGCAGCTTCCAATATGGCTGTTAATTGGGGTACGCCTATTCCTGCAACAATACGAGTTGTACAGATTGAACCAGGCCCTATGCCAACTTTTACAGCGTCTGCACCGGCATCTGCTAATGCGATTGCGCCTGCAGCCGTTCCAACGTTTCCGGCTATGACCTGTAATCCTTTGAATTCTTTTTTTAATTTTTTCAACGCCTCTATTACACCCTTGCTATGTCCGTGTGCACTATCCAATGCAATCACATCCACCCCCACCTGATAGAGTGCAGCTACCCGATCCAACAGGTCATTGGTGATACCTACTCCTGCACCAACCAACAGTCTGCCAAAGTTGTCTTTGACAGCATTTGGGTTGCTCTTTAATTTTAATATATCGCTGTAGGTAAATAGTCCAACTAATTTTCCTTGTTTATCAATTATGGGCAACTTTTCAACTTTAGTTTTCTTGAAAAGCTGCTCGGCTTTTTTAAGATCTGTTCCTGCAGGTGCGGTGTAAAGGTCTTTGGATGTCATGACCTCACTCACTTTTCTTTTTGGATCTATTTCAAATCGTAAATCCCGATTGGTGAGTATACCCACTAACTTACCGGCATGATCAACAATGGGAATGCCTCCAATTTTATTCTCTTGCATCATTCGAAGAGCCTGGCCTATAGTTGCATCAGCAGGCAAAGTCAGGGGGTCAATGATCATTCCGCTTTCACTCCTCTTCACTTTTCTGACTTGTTCTGCTTGCCGTTCAATACTCATGTTTTTGTGCAGAATACCCAAGCCGCCTTCTCTGGCAATGGCTATGGCCAGGGAGGCTTCGGTTACCGTATCCATCGCGGCAGATAACAAGGGTACATGTAAAGTAATCGTGCGGGTCAGTTGGCTGCGTATGTCTACTTCTTTGGGAAGTACTTCACTGTAGCCGGGCATAAGAAGAACATCGTCGAACGTAAGTCCTTCGCCAAAGAAACGATCAGTAAATGCGGGGGAAGATTTTTTTGTTGCCATGTGCAAAGATAGGCCACTCAAACTATTTGCGCCAAAACAAAAATTTAGCTTACTTAATCAAGGTAACGGTACCTTTTTTAAATATTGATTGACCGGTGTCTCTATGCGTATAAGATAATATCCAAACGTAAACGCCTGTTCCCTGTGTTTGCCCATTGATTTTGCCATCCCATTTTTCCATCCAGTTACGACTTTCAAAAACAAGTTGCCCCCATCTGTTAAATACACGGAAATGATAATTAATGGCCTTTAATGCGTTATGTGGCCTAAACAGATCGTTGAGACCATCATTGTTAGGAGTAAATGCAGTAGGAACATCTATCAAACAATGGTTCAGCACTTTAATGATTCGCTCTGCACTATCACTGCATCTCATGGTTTGATTACGGGCAATCAGTTTAACACGATAGTTTCTTTCCAGGTTCAGGTTTGGAAATTGGTAGGGCAGTGGATCTTTTAAGGAACTGCTACCTAAGACATCGTATTGCCATTGCCAAACGTCTACCGCGCCCGTGCTGGTATTATTAATTAGTAATTTGTCCTCAGGGCAAAGAATACTATCCTGAATGGTAAAGGCGGCTTTAACCTGATTGTTGATAACCAAGTTTAGTCTTGATGAATCCACGCAAATTCCGTTGCTGACTAAAAGTGAAATTGTATTGGTAGAACTGGAGGGAAACTCAATGGTATGCGATGGAGTGGTTACCCGAGTTCCATTGAAAAGCCAATTCCAATTTGTGATACCATTTCCTCCGGGGTGAGTAAATCGATAAACGTTTCGTTGACAGCCTAAGGTAGCCGTGTAGTTGAATACGGCATTGACCGTATCGGCAACGGGGAAAGAAATAGTTTGAACCGGAGTGGCTAGTCCACATTCGTCTACCAATACCGTTGTATCCGTTCCGGCTCTAAGCAACAACTGATACGATCCTCCTCTTTGAATGGGCCGTGTAAACTTAACAGTTACAAAATCAGTTTTTCCATTAATGCAATTTCCTCCGGCAGATTGAACAACTACTGCTGAAGGACCGGTTACCACAAAATCCGTTCCTGCCGGATCAATGCTGGCACATAGAATTCGCTTGGGGAAATATAGTTTGATTGAATCGGGAGCACATCCTGTACGTCCGATGCTGTCTGCAAAAATGGGAAGTGGCACAAAATAGGTAAAACTCAATTTGTCTCCCGGAGGAATGTCTCGTCCACAAATATCTAAAAGGCTGTTTGCGTCAGTCCCGTTGTTGATCACCAACTCATAAGTGCCATTTGGCAATGCAGTTGCTAACTGAATGGTGGTTTCATCAAAGTCAAAAGAAGTGCTGCAGGAGTCGGGTACTGCGCTAACTACTGAGGTAATAGCAGGTAGTATACTGAATTCGCTGCCTGTTGTGGTCAAACTATTACAACGAACTTTTTTATTTAGTTTTAGTCGCAATACTTTTCCATCGCAATCTGCCTTTACGGTACTCAATTTGGGAAGCAAAGGGTCCGTAATTATTGCACTGCCACCACTAAAGGATAGGTTGTAGCCACTTTGCGTGTTGGTATAATGACTCACTAATAAGATGTACTCGTGGTCAATCAGAAGATCTGGCATTCTTGCAAAAGTGGGAGCATTGGCGGAGGGATCAGATGCACATTGAATAAAATTCACGCCGGTAGCGGAGGCCCCAGTTGGACCATAAGTGCCCGCCCAATTACCGCTCACAATGATATTTCTATTGGTGAATATATCGTCCGGGTTTCTTCCGGTAATATCATAGAGCTGCCAGTCATAATCCTCATTAGCGGCTAATGGTGTAACCGTAAATCCTAATGTGCCGGATTGGTAGCAAGTAAATCTGTAGAAAAATGGATTTTTGTTTTCGTAATTGGCCCCGTCTCCGGTGCATCCGGGTACAAAAAGACTATTGGTTGAACAAAGCGGAACACTGTTTTGTGTAAAAACGGTTGTGCCACAAACTGGGAACGCTGTGGAAGGGGTTTGGCCAAGGCTGGTGCAAGGTTGCGCGTGAAGGCTGCACACCATACCGATAATCCAAAAAACGGTAAATACTGCACGTTTGTTCATAGACAAAGCCTTTCAGATCAACTGATACTTATTGCCAGTCAAAGATACGATCTGATCAGCTAAACTGAGATTTAGCAATACTACTGCCAGCTTAGCCGGGGGCCAACCAGTTGATTGTAATAAGAAATCAACGTGTTTTTCCTCACCTGATGAAAGATGTGCTAGAACTGTATTTTCTTCCTCCGAAAACACTTGCACCTTTTTGCATTTTTCAGGGGGAGTGAGATTATCCTTACTCCAGTTTAACCAATAAAACAAATCGTCGGCAGAAGTGATTAATTGCGCTTTTTGAGTTTTTATCAATGCTAAACACCCGCTACTTTTAGAATCGTATACACGCCCGGGCATTGCAAAAACATAACGCCCGTAACCAAACGCAAGATTGGCGGTTATCAGGCTTCCCCCCTTCAAATCACTTTCAATTACCAATGTTGCATCGGTCATGCCTGCTACAATTCGATTTCTTCTGGGAAACAAATATCGGTCGGGTTCCTCACCTTGTTTGCACTCGGATAATAAGCAGCCTCCGGTATTTAGTATTTCAGTTGCCAGTCTCCTATTTACAGAAGGGTAGATTCTGTCTAATCCGTGGGCTAAAACAGCAAGCGTTGGAAGTTTATTGCGGAGCGCTTCTTCATGAGCAATGGTATCAATTCCCAATGCAAGCCCACTCACTATCACTATATCAGGTAAGGCTTGAAGGACTGATAAAATATTTTCAGTAAACTTTTTTCCTACGGCCGTATTATTTCTTGTTCCTACTATGGCCAGCATTTTTGAGTCATTCCAATTGAGCCTACCTTTTGCAAAAAGCAGCAAGGGGGCATCCGCGCATTCTCTTAATCGAAATGGATACTCTTTATCTGTGAGAAAGTAGGTGTTGATATGGTTAGACTCGATGAATTGAATTTCTTGTTCAACTCGATTCCAATCCTTGAAGTTGGTAATAGCTTGAATGCATAAAGTGCCAACAGCATATTTACTGGTAAGCTCCTGCGGGGAGGTGTTGAAAATTTCTTCAGGGCTAATGCGCTCAAGTATTGGACGAAGACTTGCTGTGCCTACTCCTTTCAATAGCGTAAGCGCTAGCTGATACTTTAGTGAAGAACTCAATTTTGTTTTTCACAAGTATAATTGTTCGGTAAGTTAAATGCTATAGCCCTACGATTTTCATTTCTGTACGGCGGTTCATAGCACGTCCTGCTTCAGTAGTGTTGTCCGCAATGGGTCGGGTTAATCCAAATCCTTTATAAGATAAACGTCTGGAATCTATTTTTTTCATGACTAAGTAATCCACTACTGATTTGGCCCTGTTTTCGCTAAGCAATAAATTGGCTTCGGCCTTCCCAACAATATCGGTATGGCCACTTATTTCTATTTGAATACTTGAATTCTCAGCAAGCAAAAGCACTAGCTTATCTAACTCTACCATGGAGGTGGCAGTTAATGCATAATGATTGGTCTCGAAGAAGATATTTTTTAATACTACGCTGGCATTTTTCTCAATGGGCTGTAGCTCAATATTTTTAACGGCAGCAGAATCCGCCATACCATTTTTTAAAAAGTATTGATCTGAATTGAATAGAAAACCTTTTTGGTTCACGGTAAATGCATAATCTCTGCCGGTGGGTAAGGTGAGTAAATAGTTCCCCAAGGAATCAGTGGCAACTTTTGATATTACCTGTTGATTTTGTAGATCAGTAAGCTCCAGGGTGGCCATAATGCCAAGGCCGGTTTTTTTATCAGTAACCCTTCCTGTAACCCATCTGGTTTCGTAGGGTCTTATCCCTGGACTTAGCTCAAAACTATATAGGTCTAATCCGCCATAACTTTCTTTTCTTTCACTGGCATAGAATGCGGTTTTTCCATCGGCCGTAATAAAAAGTGTGCCCTCTCGATCAATGGTATTGATGGGATATCCCAAATTCTTGGGTGTGCTCCACTTAGTTGCGGATGTTTTTCGCACCATAAAAAGATCGTCATCACCATAACCTGGCCAATAAGCCGAAGTGAAGTACAGGGTTTGATTATCCGCATGAATGAACGGACTTTGTTCGTCTGCCGGGCTATTGATGCCGGCACCCAGATTTTCCGGATTGCTCCATTGACCATTATCTTGAAGACGACTCACATAAATATCACTTCCGCCAAACCCGCCAGGCCTGCGACTAGCAAAATAAAGTTCTCTTTTATCTGGAGAGAGACAGGGCTGAGATTCCCATTGATCTGAATTGATTCGACTGCCAAGATTCTTGGCGGCAGACCATCCATCATTAGTTTTATAAGAAATATACAGATCACATCCTCCATAACTATCGGCCCTGTAGCAACCGGTAAACACAAGCCAGGTGCCATCCTGCGAGATCATCATAGCTCCTTCACTTTGGGGGGTATTCAATGAACCTTTTAATGGCTGGGCGGCTTCCCAATTATTAACTTTTAAGCGATTAGCTCCATAGAAATCCTCATTGTAAGCATTCACCCTCCTGGTGAAAAAAAGCTGAGTACCATCAATAGTTTGAGAGGGGAGATATTCTGACATTTTTGAATTGACACTGGGCCCCAAATTTTTAGGAGCAAAACTCACCGAATTTTTTTCTGTTTGCATTTCTTTTTCTAGTTGCACGGCAAATGCATAAGCCTTTTTTCGATTAAGTGCCAATTCAAGTTGTGATCCTGTTGGCTTAAGCTGGTCAATGAATTTATCTGTTATTTCTAATGCTTTTAGAAAATCGCCAGTACCTGCTAATCCAGAGGCATAGGATAGCCAAAATGGTTTAAAGTAAACCAGATCTATATATTGTGCCCTTTTAAAGCAGGTCACACTGTATGGGTAATTTTTAAGTTCTAATTGTAGTCTTCCAAGTGCAATCCAGGCATCGGCATAATTTTCGTCCACACTAGTGGCTTCCTGTAAAAGTGCAATGGCTTCTTTGGTCTGGTTTTCATTGGCTTTTTGAAATGCTTTTTCATAGAGCTGCGTAGCTTTTCTGCTCACTTTATCCGGATTGTAAGCTTGAGAAGCGCTGATTATTGGTAGCAGAAAACCCACCAGGCATGCTATGGCCAATCGCTTATTCATGGGATATTTAAAAATTTGTGCATTTGCAAGCTTAACTCCCAATTTGGATTCTCTTTGATAAAGTCCAGGATCATTGGCGTAATTTTTTCCTGTTTACTCCACTCTGGTTGTAGGTAAAGCTTACAGGCCGAATTTACTTTTTTTGCTTGCTCCGTTGCCCAATCAAGATCGCTATGGTGGTATACAACTATTTTTAATTCATGAGCTGCATTTAGAACTTCATCAATCGGTGCCTTAAATTTTTTAGGAGACAAGCAAATCCAATTCCATCGCCCCGACAGTGGCTGAGTTCCTGATGTTTCAAGATGTGTGGCTATGCCTTGCTCTTGCAATAGCGTAGTTAAGGCATCCAAATTATGCATCAATGGTTCGCCCCCGGTTATTACTACTAGTTTTGCGGGCGTTTGTTTTACCGCCTCCACCAAAGTAGTGGGTAAATACTGAGGATGTTTTGCAGCATCCCAACTTTCCTTCACATCGCACCAAATACACCCAACATCACAGCCTCCAAGTCGTATAAAGTATGCGGCTTTTCCCTGATGGTAACCTTCACCCTGTAAGGTGTAGAAGTGCTCCATAATGGGAAGGGTGTTGATAGGTGTTGTGCCTTGCATACGTAGAAAACGCGATCAGTAATTAATTTAGTGTCAATTTAGTGTTTCCGCAAACAGGCTTGATAAGTGTTTTTTAGCAATGCTGCAATGGTCATTGGGCCCACACCACCGGGCACTGGTGTGATCCAACTACAGAGAGGGGCTACTGATTCAAAATCTACATCGCCCAACAATCGAAATCCGGATTTTTTAGTTGGATCAGTTATTCTTGTGATGCCCACATCAATTATTATTGCTCCTTCCTTGACCATGGAAGCCTGTAAAAATGCTGGTTTCCCCAATGCAGCCACTATGAGATCCGCTTGCTTGCAATGGTCTTCTAAGTTCTTGGTTCTAGAATGACAAAGTGTAACCGTACAATTGCCAGGCTGGCTATTTCCGCTTAGCAAAATACTCATGGGTCTTCCAACAATATTGCTTCGGCCAATGACCACAGCGTGCTTTCCTGCTGTGTCTATTTGATAATGCTCCAGCAATAACATGATCCCATATGGAGTTGCAGGAACAAATCCCGGTTGGCCTTGCATCATTTTGCCCAAATTCACTGGGTGAAACCCATCTACATCCTTGGTTGGATCTATGGCCTTGATCACTTCTTCTTCAGCAATATGCGCCGGGAGTGGAAGTTGTACTAATATCCCGTCTATCGCTGGGTCATTATTCAGGGTATGAATCTTTTCCAATAATTCTGTTGCGGTGATTGCAGCATCAAGGCGGAGCAAGGTTGAAGTAAACCCTGTTTCCTCACAGGCTTTTACTTTGGCGGCAACATATGTTGCACTGGCTCCATTGTTACCAATTAAAATGGCGGCCAAATGAGGCAGTTTTTTCCCGGCCGCTTTTTGTTTTTCAACAGCTTGTTTCAGTTCTTCTTTAATAGCCTGTGCAGCCAGCTTTCCATCCAAAATTTTCATGCAGCAAAAGTAGTATCAATTTGTAGTATTCTTCTCAGCTAATATCGATTCTTTCCCTTGTTGAAAAATTCCAGACCGGTTAAGCTTGCTCCGTGAATCAAATTATCATTAGGCTGGGCTGCATAGTATTTTGTTTGTTTCTTTCTATTCATGTCAAAGTATCTGCACAATTTGGAAATTATTCTTCCTTTCAAGGGTTGCAAACCATAGAATTGGATACTACATTCTCCATTCATCCTGGAGCATTGCTTCGTTTTCCCGGAATCCCCATTCATAAACCATCAATTACCCAAGTTTCCTTTTTTCAGTTGATGGGGATCAAGGATTGGAAACAATTATCACTTCTTGCAAAAAGACAAATTGAGTCCACAGCGGTGCTGTTAGCTATTTCAATGGAAAAACGGCCAGCTGTTACTACTTCACAATACACCATACAAGCATCTAAATTGTTAGGCAAAAATTATTCTTTGGGTGTACAGCTGGGGATACTGCATAAGCAACTACGCGCTTATAAACCTGTAGTAATTCCAATTGCCCAGGTAGGAGGGTGGACTATGTTTTCTCCGGTAATTAATTATGCGCTGTCTATTGGGTTTTCTACACAGGAAGTGGCAGCCGGGTGGAACCAACCCCCATTTGTTTTATTATTACGAAATGCAATTTCTTGGCAATTGTCGCCCACCACTTCTTTGCTTTTACAAGTAGAAAAAACAACGGATCAGCCGGTTTATTGGCAAGGAGGCATTTCGATGAAGGCAGGAACTTCAATGACTATCACATTTGCATATAGTGCCAACCCGCAATGGTGGTACCTGCACTTTCAATTCCCGATTAAGAAGGCAGATATTAAAATTTCACTGGGATTACAGCCTTTACTAGGCACGCAATCAGGACTTACTACTTTATTACATTCATAAGCAGCGTATGAACTTTATTTTTTTAATGGGTTGCAGGTTTTTTTTGTTTGCCTGCACTTTTTGTTCTTTAGCGCTGGCACAATCCCCAGCCGAATCAACAGATCCTTTAATCACTTTACTTGAAGCAAGTGACTATTTAGCGGAGGAGGAAATTGATTCCTTGCTTCAGTTCAACTATCAAAGCATCAAATATGATCTAAATAAAGTAAAGCCAGATCAGTTGGATTCTTTAGGGTCGCTAACTGTAAAACAGATTGAAAATTTTTTTCAATATCGAAAAAGCTTTGGCCCATTCCTAGATATTCATGAACTACAAGCGATACCGTTGTGGGATCTGACAACAATAGCTCGTGTAAGAAGCAGGCTAACCCTTTTGCCAATGGAATGGTATCAATTACCCCTTTCATTTAATAACCCCATGCAGTCCTTACTTACGATAAGGTGGCGTCCTCCTGCGCCAAACCATTCTGAAGCCAATTCGTTGCCTTCCTGGAGTGGAGATGCACATTATTTAAGGCTCACCTATCGGTATAGTACTTCTTTTTTAAAAGTAGGAATTACAACAGAAAAAGACCCGGGAGAACTATGGATCAGTAAGCACACTAAACTTCCCGCAGATTTTTTAAGCACTTACATTATGCTTGTTGGCAAGGGTAAAATAAAACAGTTAATCCTGGGCGATTATACAGTGAATCTTGCGCAGGGGCTGATACATTGGCAAGCCATGAGTTTTAGAAAAACACCTCAGTTAACGTTGCTAAAAAAAGGCACAGCTGTTTTTCAGCCCCATCGAAGTAATAATGAATTCAACTTTCACCGCGGAATAGCCTTGCAATTTCAATGGAAACCTCACAATATTTCATTATTCATGGCCGCCAAACGCTTATCTGGAAACATTGGTTATTTGGCAGCTGAAAATCAATTTGGAATTACTTCTTTTAATACCTCTGGTTATCATCGCACCGCTGCTGAAATAAAAAATCAGGGTAATCTTTCTCAATTTGTAGCCGGTGGACGATATAGTTTTAAAAAGGGGATGTTTTCCAGTGGAGTAAATTTTATTTTTTACCAATTTAGTTTACCGCTCATACCCACATCAAAGCCCTATGATCTGTTTGCCATAAAGGGGAAAAATTGGAACAACTTAAGTGTTGATATAGGGTATACCTACAAAAACTTTCATCTTTTTATGGAACAAGCATTGGATAAAAATGGTTCCATAGCAGGATTGGTAAGTGTATTAACTAGTCTAACAAAAACTATCGACTTTGGTTTATTGGGCAGGTACTATTCAAAGTCGTTTCAAAGTTTATACTCCAATGCTGTTGCAGAAGGAACAAGGCCAGCTAATGAACAAGGATTTTTTTTTAGCATGAATGCCCGTATCAGCAACACAATAAGTGCTCAACTTTTTGCTGATCATTTTTATTTTCCTTGGATTCGTTACTTAATTGATCAACCCTCAAGAGGGCAGGAGCATTTTATACAACTAAATTACCAGCCGGATAAAGTATCCACGATTTATTTGCGATTAAAACAGGAACAAAAAATGCAAACTGTCTCAGATGAAGTTGCTTCCGCTCCATTAGAACCCGCTTATCCTGTTAATCGATTTAATTTTAGACTACAAGTGGAAAGGAGTAGCTCTCAAAAATTTAAATGGGCTGTTCGCATGGAAACGTCCAGAATAAAAAAATTAGTCGAAAAAAGCGCTGTTTCGGAATCAGGGTTTCTGGGTTTTGTTCAGTTTAATTTTAGGTTTTTTGCAAAAAAAGCTCCAAAAGGGGTGTTTCGTTTTTTGATTTTTGACACAGATGGCTATCAATCAAGAATTTATGCTTTTACTCCTCAAACAGGTGGAAGTTTTCAGTTAGGACAGTATAGTTTTTCTGGGAAAGAATTGTTGTTAAGTGTTGAAAATGAATTGCTTAAGATAATTTCCTTTCAAAGCTCCATAACCTGTACCCAAAAGGGGAATTCCGATAATATTCAATGGTGCTATTCCATTCAAATTGCTCTGAAACTCCATGAATTAGCTACTCCAAAAATTTATAGCACATTTTAACTCTTTGTTAAAAAAAGGGTTATCTTGCCGCAGCAATAGTATACACTAAGGTGTCTCTATTGTTATTGATTTGAACCAAAAAGTCAGTATTAACTGATTTTCTGCGTAGTAAAAAATTAAAAATTAACGTCAACATGAGAAAAATCGCATCACTGTTCACCATGTTAATGCTAACTGCAGCATTGGCATTTGGTCAGGCTCGTACGATCACAGGTACAGTAGTGGATGAGAGTGGGGCTGCCATTCCTGGTGCCTCAGTCCAATTGAAAGGGGCCCGTACCGGGGTAGCTGCTGATAACACAGGCACATTTCGGTTGCAGGCTAATGCCGGAGATGTTTTGGTAGTGTCAGGAGCTGGTTTAGAACCTACTTCATTTACAGTTGGTTCTGATAATACCGTTCGTATTCAAGTAAAACGTATTGTAGCTGCCGGGACGGAGGTTGTGGTATCAAGCGGTTACGGAATCCGTAAGGCGCTTCGTACTTTATCCAACAATGCTCAGGTTGTTACTTCTGAGCAATTGAACACCATCCGTCAAACAAACCTGAATAATGCCTTAGCCGGAAAGGTTTCGGGTATTCAGGTTAGAAGCCAGTCCTCTGCAAAATTGGGCAGCAACGGTAGTGTTCGTCTTCGTGGCGAATCTGGCTTTGGTGGCGGACAGGGTATTCTCTACGTTGTTGACGGAACCATTCTGCCTAACCCTAACGACATAAACTTGGATGATATTGAAGACGTAACCGTTCTTCAGGGTCCTGCTGCAGCAGCCATCTTCGGTCCTCAGGGAGCGGGGGGAGCCATTGTCATGACAATGAAAAGAGCAAAAAAGGGTCAGAAAGGAATTGGGGTTGATGTGAACCTGGGTGTTCAAAATGATAAGGTTTACGTTCTGCCTAACTACCAGAACTCATATGCAGGTGGTGGTGTTGGAGATTTAATGAAATACACTTGGCAACCAGGCCATCCAGATTCCTGGAAGCGTTTGGATGGCAAATACTACCATGATTATGCGGACGACGCCAGCTGGGGTCCTCGCATGGTAGGGCAAGAGTACATTCCTTGGTATTCTTGGTATGACGGCCACCGTTATTCTGGTACTACCGCTAAATTGTTGCCTCAGCCAAATAATGCACGTGATTATTATAATACAGGGGTAATGCTGAACAACTCAGTTAGCATTTCAAAGGCAACTGAAAATAGCAATATTCGCATGTCTTTTGGTAATATCGATCAAAAAGGGCTGATTCCTCAATCTTCCCTGAAAAAAAATACATTTAACACAATTGCTACAGTTGAAGTTACTGATCGTTTGACTGCTTCATTGAATTTCAACTATGTCACGCAGATTGTTCGTGGTGAGTTTGATGACACTTATGCCAACCAAACTACGGGATCATTCAACCAATGGTTCCATCGTAATTTGGATATGGGTATCATGAAAGAGTTGAAGGATGTTCGTACGCCAAGTGGATTAATGGCTAGTTGGAACCACCTGAATCCTGCAGCTTATAATCCTTCTAACACACGCCCATTCTATGCGGGTAACTACTGGTACAATTTTTATACCTATTTCGATCACCTGAAGCCAGTAACGCAAACAGATCGCTACTATGGCGACATTTCCCTTAGCTATAAAATAAGCGAGAGCCTCAAGATTAAGGGTACCTACCGTAAACAGAATAATAATATATGGAGTGAGGAAACTGTCACATCTGATTTGCAACAGAGTGCCACGCAGTCTGGTTACATTGCCTCTTACTCTACCTCCACTTCTAACTCCAACAGGACTAATATGGAGTTGTTGCTCACTTACAACAAAAAAGTCGGTGATTTTAATATAGGGGCATCTGCAGGTACAGATATCCTTAGACAGTTAATCAAGGGTAATTCAGCCAACACAGTGAATGGACTGAACGTACCTAATCTTTTTACAATTGGTAACTCCAAAGACCAGCCCAGTGTTGGCAACTCCCGCAGTGACTATCGTTACAGCGCTGTTTATGCCACAGGTAATG
>Ga0194120_10002875_pt1 | contig 28963 bp, 31 predicted proteins | sample TA2MahCa65mmetaG_FD_148642 | JGI IMG/M metagenome (GOLD analysis project Ga0194120, IMG submission 148642) | Freshwater microbial communities from Lake Tanganyika, Tanzania - TA2015019 Mahale Deep Cast 65m | ecosystem: Environmental > Aquatic > Freshwater > Lake | place: Tanzania: Lake... | reverse complement strand
CCCAGCCGCTCGGCCACGGCCTTCAGCGCCTGGTCCCAGCCGGCCGGCGCCAGCTTGCCGTCGGCGCCGCGGACATAGGGGCGATCCAGCCGCTGGCGCGAGAGGCCGTCGCAGGCGTGCCGGGTCTTGTCGGCGATCCATTCCTCGTTGATGTCCTCGTGCAGCCGCGGCAAGATCCGCATCACCGCCGAGCCGCGGGCGTCGATGCGCACGTTCGAGCCGACCGCGTCCATGACGTCGACGCTTTCGGTCTTGCGCAGCTCCCACGGCCGGGCCGAGAAGGCGTAGGGCTTCGAGGTCAGCGCGCCGACCGGGCAGACATCGACCAGGTTGCCGGCCAGTTCCGATCCCACCGCCTTTTCCAGGTAGGTGGTGATCTGCATGTTCTCGCCGCGGAACAAGGCCCCCATCTCCTCGATCCCGGCGATCTCGCTGGCGAAGCGGATGCAGCGCGTGCAGTGGATGCAGCGGGTCATGATGGTCTTGACCAGCGGCCCCATGTCCTTGTCCTTGACCGCGCGCTTGTTCTCGTCGTAGCGCGAGCGGCCGGTGCCGTAGGCCATGGCCTGGTCCTGCAAATCGCACTCGCCGCCCTGGTCGCAGATCGGGCAGTCGAGCGGGTGGTTGACGAGCAGCAGCTCCATCACCCCCTCGCGCGCCTTCTTGACCATCGCCGTGTCGGTCTTGACCACCATGTTGTCGGCCGCCGGCATGGCGCAGGACGCCACCGGCTTGGGCGACTTCTCGACCTCGACCAGGCACATGCGGCAATTGCCGGCGATCGACAGCCGCTCGTGATAGCAGAAGCGCGGAATCTCCTTGCCGGCCGCCTCGCACGCCTGCAGCAGCGTCGCCCCGGGCGGGACCTCGACCTCGATGCCGTCGACCTTGAGCTTGGGCATGGTCCGTCTCAGGACCCTGTCTTGTCTGGTTGAATTGCCGGCTTAGGTCGATTTTCAATCGCGACCTTCGGCTGTCCGACATCAGTTTTGAGAGCGTCCGCTGGCCTTACCGGCACGGTCGACGGCTGGACTGGCCCATCGCTCGGCGGTCTAAAACCGCCCCGTTCGATTATGAGTCGTTTATCGTCACGACGGTCCTGATATTGGGACATGGTCTATCTCCCAAACTTCGCATCGACGATGCGAATATGCTTGTAGTCACCTGGACGCAAAATGATTCCCTGGCTTCCCACCGATTGCTTCAACAAATTGTCGCCCTCAATATCCCACAATTCTTGAATGAAAAGATGTCCCGAGTCTGGATAACTGCTCGCGAAAGAATTGTGTCCAAAGCGACCCCCGATCGTCTTGCCATCCTGGAGCGTCACGACGAGGAAACAACCTTCGCTCAATCGGCTAATCACGTCGTCCAACGCCGTTCGAGCCTGAACCGATATCCACTTCTTTCTTTCCGCAATTCGTATCAATCCGATTGTCAGTATTGCCACACCACAGGCGCCGCAACCAGCACTATGACCATGCCCGACCATTTCAAACCCCAATGTGCGTCCGCCGTTAACTCGATCACCGGCCAACCGATCACGCCGAAATTGAGCAAGCTGAAACAAACCGCTTCGACGACCTTGTCTTTCAAGAAAAAAGTCTGCTGAGGCACAATGAAGCTGTAGACAAAAATCGAGATTGCGCCCGGCAAAACGAACGCCGTGAACATCACCAGGTTTTCGATCTTGATCTCTGGCATTGCCCTGGACCTCACGCCGCCAGCCGCTTGCGGTAGTCGGCGATGCGGCGTTCCAGCTCGGGCCGGAAATGCCGGATCAGGCCCTGGATCGGCCAGGCCGCGGCGTCGCTCAGCGCGCAGATGGTGTGGCCCTCGACCTGGCGGGTGACGTCCAGCAGCTGGTCGATCTCGGCGATCTCGGCCTGGCCCTTGACCATGCGCTCCATCACCCGCCACATCCAGCCGGTGCCCTCGCGGCAGGGCGTGCACTGACCGCAGCTTTCGTGCTTGTAGAAATAGCTCAGCCGCGCGATCGCCTTGACCACGTCGGTCGACTTGTCCATCACGATCACCGCCGCCGTGCCCAGGCCCGACTGCACCGCGCGCAGCGAATCGAAATCCATCAGCACCGTGTCGCAGGTCGCCTTGGGGATCAGCGGCACCGACGCCCCGCCCGGGATCACCGCCAGCAGGTTGTCCCAGCCGCCGCGCACGCCGCCGCAATGCTTCTCGATCAGCTCCTTGAGCGAAACGCCCATCGCCTCTTCGACATTGCAGGGCTGGTTGACGTGGCCCGAGACGCAGAACACCTTGGTGCCGGTGTTGTTGGGCCGGCCGATGCCGGCGAACCAGGCGGCGCCGCGGCGCAGGATGGTGGGCGAGACGGCGATGCTCTCGACGTTGTTGACCGTGGTCGGGCAGCCGTAAAGCCCGCAGGCCGCCGGGAAGGGCGGCTTCATCCGCGGCTGGCCCTTCTTGCCCTCGAGGCTTTCCAAGAGCGCGGTCTCCTCGCCGCAGATATAGGCGCCGGCGCCGCGATGGACGTAGATCTCGTAGTCGTAGCCCGAGCCGCAGGCGTTCTTGCCGATCAGGCCGGCGGCATAGGCCTCGTCGATCGCCGCCTGCAGCACCTTGGCCTCGTGGGTGAACTCGCCGCGGACGTAGATATAGCAATGCGTCGCGCCCATGCCGACGCCGGCCAACAGGCAGCCCTCGACCAAATGATGCGGATCGTGGCGCAGGATGTCGCGGTCCTTGCAGGTGCCGGGTTCGGACTCGTCGGCGTTGACCACCAGATAGGACGGCCGGCCGTCGGTCTTCTTGGGCATGAACGACCATTTGACGCCGGTCGGGAATCCCGCCCCGCCGCGACCGCGCAGGCCCGAGCCCTTGACTTCGTTGACGATCCAGTCGCGGCCCTTCTCGATCAGCGCCTTGGTGCCGTCCCAGCAGCCGCGCTTGCGCGCCGCCTCCAGCCGCCAGTCCTGGAAGCCGTAGAGGTTGGTGAAGATGCGATCGTTGTCGGCCAGCATGGTCAGCGCGCGACGTCCTTCAGCGTGGTGGCGCCCGATTGCGGATGCGAGGTGCGGCCCTTTTGCGAATGGGTCTTGGGCTTCTCGCCGCGCTTGAGCGCGTCCAGGATCTTGATCATCGATTCGGCGTCGAGGTCCTCGTAGAAGTCGTCGTTGATCTGCACCATGGGCGCGTTGACGCAGGCGCCCAGGCATTCGACTTCCTTGAGGGTGAACTGGCCGTCGGCGGTGGTCTGGTCGAGATCGACGCCGAGATGCTTCTTGCAGGCGCCGACCACCGCCTCCGAGCCGCGCAGCCAGCAGGGCGTGGTGGTGCAGAGCTGGACCAGGTGCTTGCCCACCGGCCGCAGGTTGAACATGGTGTAGAAGCTCGCCACCTCGTGCACCCGGATCGGCGGCATTTCCAGCATCTCGGCGATGTGTTCCATCGCCTTCTGCGGCACCCAGCCGAGCTGCGCCTGGGCCAGATAGAGCAGCGGCAGCACCGCGCTGGCCTGGCGGCCGGGCGGGTACTTGGCGATATAGCCCAGCGCCTTGGCCCGGTTCTCGGGGGTGAAGGCGAAGCTGGCCGGCTGCACCACCGGCGCGTCGAGGTCCGCGCTCATCGGTCGATCTCGCCGAAGACGATGTCGAGGCTGCCGATCACCGCCACGGTGTCGGCCAGCATCAGCCCCTTGCACAGGAAATCGGTCGCCGCCAAATGGGCGAAGGCCGGCGAGCGGATCTTGCAGCGATAGGGCTTGTTGGTGCCGTCCGCGACCAGATAGACCGCGAACTCGCCCTTGGGCGCCTCGACCGCGGTGTAGGTCTCGCCCGCCGGCACCTTGAAGCCCTCGGTGTAGAGCTTGAAGTGGTTGATGAGCGATTCCATCGAACGCTTCATCTCGCCGCGCTTGGGCGGCACCGCCTTGGGGTCCCGCGCCGCCACCGGCCCCTCGGGCATCTGGTTGAGGCATTGGCGCATGATCCGCACGCTCTGGCGCATCTCGTCCATGCGGCAGAGATAGCGGTCGTAGCAATCGCCGTTCTTGCCCACCGGAATGTCGAAATCCATCGCCTCGTAGACGTCGTAGGGCTGGGACTTGCGCAGATCCCAGGCCACGCCCGAGCCGCGCAGCATCACCCCCGAGAAGCCCCAATCCATCGCGTCCTCGGCCGAGACCAAGCCGATGTCGACATTGCGCTGCTTGAATATGCGGTTCTCGGTCAGCAGGCCCTCGATGTCGTCGATCACCTTGGGGAAGCTGTCCAGCCAGGAGGCGATGTCCTCGGCCAGGCCCTTGGGCATGTCCTGGTGGACGCCGCCGGGGCGGAAATAGGCCGCGTGCATGCGCGCGCCCGAGACGCGCTCGTAGAACACCAAGAGCTTCTCGCGTTCCTCGTAGCCCCACAGCGTCGGCGTCAGCGCGCCGACGTCCATCGCCTGGGCGGTGATGTTGAGCAGGTGGTTGAGGATGCGGGTCAGTTCCGACCACATCACCCGCAGGTACTGGGCGCGCGGCGGCACCTCGAGGCCCAACAGCTTCTCGATGCCCAGCACGTAGGCGTGCTCCATGCACATCATCGAGACGTAGTCGAGCCGGTCGAAATAGGGCAGCGCCTGGAGATAGGTGCGGTACTCGATCAGCTTTTCGGTGCCGCGATGCAACAGCCCGATATGGGGATCGGCGCGCTCGACGATCTCGCCGTCCAGTTCCAGCACCAGCCGCAGCACGCCGTGCGCGGCCGGGTGCTGGGGGCCGAAATTGATGTTGTAGTTCTTGATCTGCGGATCGGCGGTCATGACGGCTTGCCCTGCCCGCCCGGCGCCGCCGCGGCGCCCGCCTTCTCGTCGCCCGGCAGCGCATGGCGCGCGCCTTCCCAGGGCGAGAGGAAGTCGAAGCGGCGGTATTCCTGGGTCAGCTTGACCGGCTCCTGCACCACGCGCTTCTGGGCGTCGTCGTAGCGCACCTCGACATGCCCGGTCATCGGGAAGTCCTTGCGCAGCGGATGACCCTCGAAGCCGTAATCGGTCAGGATGCGGCGCAGATCGGGATGGCCGGCGAAAAGAATCCCGTACATGTCCCAAGCCTCGCGCTCGAACCAGCCGGCGGACGAGAACACCCCGACCGCCGACGGCACCGGCGTGTCCTCGGCGGTCTCGAGCTTGAGGCGGATGCGCAGATTGTGCTTGAGCGAAAGCAGGTTGTAGACCACATCGAACCGCCGCGCCCGCGAGGGACGGTCGACCCCGCAGACGTCCATCAGGCACTTGAACAGGCAGTTGGGATCGTCGCGCAGATGGGTCAGCACCGCGATCAGGCCCTCGGCCCGCACCGTCACCGAAAGTTCGCCCAGCGCCAGGCTGGAGCCTTCGACGGCGTTGGGGAAGGCCGCCTGCAGGGCGGCACCGAGGTCCTTGAGGGTGTCGTCCATGACCGATTAGCGCGCGATGGTCCCGGTTCGCCAGATCTTCTTTTGCAGCAAGAGGATGCCGTAGACCAGCGCCTCGGCGGTCGGCGGGCAGCCCGGCACGTAGACGTCGACCGGCACGATGCGATCGCAGCCCCGCACCACGGAATACGAATAGTGATAGTAGCCGCCGCCATTGGCGCAGCTTCCCATCGAGATGACGTAGCGCGGCTCGGACATCTGGTCGTAGACCTTGCGCATCGCCGGCGCCATCTTGTTGGTCAGCGTGCCGGCGACGATCATGACGTCGGACTGGCGCGGGCTGGCGCGCGGCACCACGCCGAAGCGGTCGAGATCGTAGCGCGGCATGTAGGCGTGGATCATCTCGACCGCGCAGCACGCCAGGCCGAACGTCATCGGCCAGAGCGATCCGGTGCGCGCCCAGTTGGCCAGCTTGTCCAGCTGGCCGACGACGAAGCCGCGCTCGGAAAACTCCTCGGCCAGGGCGGCGAAGCCGGGCGGCTGGGCGCCGGCCGGGGACGGCATCATTCCCATTCCAGCGCCCCCTTCTTCCATTCGTAGACGAAGCCCACGGTCAGCACGCCCAGGAACACCATCATCGACCAGAAGCCGTAGACGCCGATGTCGCCGAGCGTGATCGCCCAGGGAAACAGGAAGGCGACCTCGAGGTCGAAGATGATGAACAGGATCGAGACCAGGTAGAAGCGCACGTCGAACTGCTTGCGGCTGTCGCTGAAAGGCTCGAAGCCGCATTCGTAGGCCGACAGCTTTTCGGCGTCGGGATTGTTGGGGCCGGCCACCCAGGAGGCGGCGACGATCACGGCGGAAAGACCGATGGCGATGCCGAGGAAAATCAGGATCGGCAGATACTCGCCCAGCATGGCTTCCATGAAACGCAATCCCCTAGGGCATGATCGACCTGTCTTGAACCACATGGTTCAAGACAGGTCGCGGATCATGCCCTCGTATCTCGCTCTGGACCGCGATTCACGGTTTGCATGAAATAGCGTCGGCGATTCCAAGCAAACCGATCGCGGTCTAGGCGCGCCGTGAATCATTGGTAAAGCGTGACGGGGCAAGAATCAAGCGCCGCGGCTGTCAGCCTTCGGGCGAAAAACCGCGCAAATCAAGGGTCTGCAAGCAAGGGTGGCGGGAGCGACGGGGCTCGAACCCGCGGCCTCCGGCGTGACAGGCCGGCGCTCTAACCAACTGAGCTACGCCCCCGCATGCCTAGGGCCGCGACGACATACAGGAGCGTCCCAACCGGGTCAAGCGCGCGGATCACGCCTCGACGTCGACATAGCCGCGTTCGATGGCGCGGCGAAAGGCCTCGAAGGCGTGCAGCGCCTCGTCGTAGGTTTCGCGCGCCGCCGCCAGGCGCTTGATCTCGGCCGAATCGGGCACCACGCCCTTCTCGCGGTCGATCAGCCGCAGCGCCTGGTCGAGATAGCGCGCCCGCAGCTCGGCGACCGCGATCGCCAGCCGCATGACGTCGTCGCCCTTGACCTTGCGTTTGACGTGCCGGGTGATGATCTCGCGGTTGGCGACGCGGATGCCACGCTCGAGATCGTCCAGCAGCTTTTGGTGCTGGGCCAGAAGCTGGGCGTCGTCGTTGTGGTGGGGTGCGGCCATGGGCGACTCCGTTGGGGTGACGGGAAGATTAGGCCGGGCTCGGCCGTTGCTCAACCCGAGGCTTGCGCCCGTCCGGCGCGAGGCTATTGTGCAGCCCCTACGGAGAACACCCCATGCCGTTCTTGCGTTCCATGCTTTTCGCGGCTTTCGGCTTCGGCTTGCTCGGGCTTTCGGCCTGCGGCCCGGGCGAGCAGCGCGACGTCTATTGGCTCGCGCGGCGCTCCTCGGACATCTACGATCCGGCGCCGCTGATCCGTTTCTACGAACAGGTGGCGCGGGGCGAGGTCAAGTCGAGCCTGTTCGGCCCGGCCGACGCCATGCGCAAGATCGGCGATGCCTATGTCGTCGGCCTGGGGGTGGAACGGGATTACGGCCAGGCGGTGCGCTGGTATCGCCAGGCGGCGGCGCATGGCGGCCCGGGCCGGGTCAACGTCGCGCGCGACGATCGCGACAGCCATATTGCCTTCAACACCTTCCTGATGGCGCGGCTGCTGGAGCAGGGCGGGCCGAACCTGGCCTCGGACCTGGCCGAGGCGGTGCGGCTCTATCGCGCCTGCGCCGAGAACCTGCTGGCGGCCTGCCAGGAGCGGATGGGCGATCTGTCCGAATCCGGCACCGGCTTGCCCCAGGACCTCGATCAGGCGGCGATGTGGTACTTCGTCGCCGCCGCCGACCGCGAACTCGGCAAGCCGACGCCCGAGGCGCTGCGCGCCGGCGAGAAGCTGGCCAAGCTCGAAGCCCGCGGCATCAAACGCCCGCAGCGGTAAGGGGTCGGGCGCCGCCCCCTTAGCGCCTCAACGTCGGCGCGCCGATCGCGCCTCGACGTCGGCGCGGCCGCCGGGGCGAGATCGGTTCGAGGCAAAGCAGGTCGTAATCCTCAAGCTTGCGCTGGTCGATGAATCCCAGGCGGTGCAGATCGGCCGCAATCTCGTAGACCGCGCCGAGAATCCTGCTCTTCGCCCGGCGCTTGGTTCTAGACCGCGATCGGTTCATAGGGAATCGCGGCCGCGATTCCCTATGAACCGTGAATCGCGGTCCAGAGCAGGATACGGGGGCATGATTGACGATCTGTCTTGAACCACATGGTTCAAGACGGATCGATCATGCCCTCGTGCTCATGGTCAAGCTCCCACCACATCTTGTGGTCCGCGACCCCAACGATTTGCGTCCGCGGCGCAATCGGGGACGGCCGAACGATTCTTGAAAGTTGGTGGGCGATGAGGGATTCGAACCCCCGACCCCCTCGGTGTAAACGAGATGCTCTACCGCTGAGCTAATCGCCCGACCGGGGTTGTCTTAGTCCAAGCCGCGGCGGAACGGTAGTCGGAAAACGAACCCCCTCCGCCCGCATGGCGGAGAGATAAAGTGTCGCCGTCCGTGCAGCGGCGGAAGTCAAGCGCCCGAACCCGGCGCCTCAAAAACGAAACGGCCGCCCGTGGGGGCGGCCGTTCGCGACGAAAACCGTCGGCTCAGTTCACGGCCTTCTTCATTTCCGCGCCGGGCTTGAACTTCGGCTGCTTGCGCGCCGGGATCTTGATCTTCTCGCCGGTGCGAGGGTTGCGGCCCTCGGTGGCGCGGCGCTTGGTCACCAGGAAGGTGCCGAAGCCCACCAAACGCACCTCGTCGCCCTTCCTGAGGGAGGCGGTGATGCAATCCAGCACGGCGTCGACCGCGCGCGCGGCATCGGCCTTGGTGGATTTGGTGGTATCGGCAACTTTAGCAACGAGATCGTTCTTGTTCACGGGTCAGCCCCCTTCTGTGGACGACATCAGGATCGGTTACGCTCCGGCGGGGCGAATCTCCGCCGAAAAACAGGCGAAGCATAGGCACGACGCCCAAGCCGCGTCAAAGGAAAAAACCGCTACGTGGCGCGGAATCCCGGGCAGTTGGCCGATTGCGCCTCGGGCATGTCCAATCGGAAACGAGCCTTGCGGTCGACAATGGATCGCAACGCGCTCACTTGCTTTCGTCACGCCAGCGCGATCGGACGTACTGGCGCGCGTCGTTCGCCTGCGCGCCGCGATCCGAGGCCCCTAGGGCATGATCGATCCGTCTTGAACCGCGCGGCTCAAGACCGTTCGACCAAGCCACCGTCCAAACCGCGAGCGGACGACCCAGCCTCAGTGCGTGACGACGGTGTCCCCGGCGCCTTCGGCGCGGCCGCCGACCGCCACCGCCTCGTCGCCCTCGTCCCAGGTCACCGCTTCGAGCGGCTTGACCAGCGCGTGCTTCAGCACCTCGTCCACCGTCGCCACCGGCTCGATGGTCAGGTTCTTCTTCACGCTGTCGGGAATCTCGGCCAGGTCCTTGACGTTGTCCTTGGGAATCAGGACGGTCTTGATGCCGCCGCGCAAGGCCGCCAGCAGCTTCTCCTTCAGCCCGCCGATCGGCAGCACCCGGCCGCGCAGCGTGACCTCGCCGGTCATGGCGACGTCCTTGCGCACCGGCGTGCCGGTCATCACCGAGACGATCGAGGTCACCATGGCGACGCCGGCCGAGGGGCCGTCCTTGGGGGTGGCGCCCTCGGGGACGTGGACATGGATGTCGCGCTTGGCGAACACCTTGGAGGTGATGCCGAAGGCGGCGGCGCGCGAACGCACGAACGAGTTCGCGGCCTGGATCGATTCCTGCATCACGTCGCCCAGCTTGCCGGTGGCCTTGATCACGCCCTTGCCCGGCAGCATGACCGATTCGATCGACAGCAGCTCGCCGCCGACCTCGGTCCAGGCCAGGCCGGTGACGATGCCGACCTGATCGTTCTCCTCGACCTCGCCGAAGCGGAACTTGCGCACGCCGGCGAACTTGCCGAGGTTGCGCGGCGTCACCCGCACCGCCTTGATCGACTGCTTGGCAATGTCGCGCACCGCCTTGCGCGCCAGGTTGGCCAGCTCGCGCTCGAGATTGCGCACGCCGGCCTCGCGCGTGTAGTAGCGGATCAGGTCGCGCAGCGCCGGCTCGGTGATCTGCCATTCCTCGGCCTTGAGGCCATGGGCCTTGATCTGCTTGGGGATCAGGTGCTGGGTGGCGATGTCGACCTTCTCGTCCTCGGTGTAGCCCTCGATGCGGATGATCTCCATCCGGTCCAGCAGCGGCTGCGGCATGCGCAGCGTGTTGGCGGTGGTGATGAACATCACGTCCGAAAGGTCGTAGTCGACCTCGAGATAGTGGTCGTTGAAGGTCGAATTCTGCTCGGGGTCCAGCACCTCGAGCAGCGCCGCCGAGGGATCGCCGCGGAAGTCGGATCCCATCTTGTCGACCTCGTCGAGCAGGAACAGCGGGTTCGAGGACTTGGCCTTCTTCATGTTCTGGATGACGCGGCCGGGCAGCGAGCCGATGTAGGTGCGGCGATGGCCGCGGATCTCGGCCTCGTCGCGCACGCCGCCCAGGCTGACGCGGATGAAGTTGCGGCCGGTGGCGCGCGCCACCGACTTGCCGAGCGAGGTCTTGCCGACGCCGGGCGGGCCGACCAGGCAGAGGATCGGACCCTTGACCTTCTTCATGCGCGATTGCACCGCCAGGTACTCGACGATGCGCTCCTTGACCTTCTCCAGGCCGGAATGGTCCTCGTTCAGCACCTTCTCGGCCTGGCGCAGATCGCGGTTGATGCGGGTGCGCTTCTTCCAGGGGATCGACAGCAGCCAGTCGAGGTAGTTGCGCACCACCGTCGCCTCGGCCGACATCGGGCTCATCGAGCGCAGCTTCTTGAGCTCGGCCTGGGCCTTCTCGCGCGCCTCCTTCGACAGGTGGGTCTTGCGGATGCGGGCGTCGACCTCGGCGAACTCGTCCTTGCCGTCCTCGCCCTCGCCCAGCTCCTTCTGGATCGCCTTGAGCTGTTCGTTGAGATAGTAGTCGCGCTGGGTCTTCTCCATCTGGCGCTTGACCCGGCTGCGGATCTTGCGCTCGACCTGGAGCACGCCGATCTCGCCCTCCATCAGCGACAGGATCTTTTCCAGCCGCTCGCTGACCGACAGCATCTCGATCAGCTCCTGCTTGTCGGCCACCTTGAGCGCCAAATGCGTGGCGACCGAATCCGCCAGCTTGGAGGGATCGTCGATCTGGCCGAGCGAGACCATCACCTCGGGCGGGATCTTCTTGTTGAGCTTGACGTACTGCTCGAACTGGGAGACCACCGAGCGCATCAGCGCCTCGAGTTCCTGGCGCGCGCCGCCGCTCTCGGCGATGATCTCGGCGCGAGCCTGGAAGAAGCCGTCGGTCTGGACGAATTCGAGGATGCGGGCGCGGCTGCCGCCCTCGACCAGCACCTTGACGGTCTGGTCGGGCAGCTTGAGCAACTGCAGGATCGAGCCGACCGTGCCGACGCGGTAGATGTCGTCGACCCCGGGATCGTCCTGGCTGGCGTTCTTCTGGGTCACCAACAGGATCTGCTTGTCGTCCTTCATCACGTCGTCGAGGGCGCGGATCGATTTCTCGCGGCCGACGAACAGCGGCACGATGTTGTGCGGGAAGACGACGATGTCGCGCAACGGCAGCACGGGAAAGACGGCGATCTTGGAGGACATGGGCCAAACGCTCTCTCGACCGCTCAAGGCGCGGCCGGAACGGCCCCGCGCGAGTCGGCATGGCCTACTACATGGCGCTTTGCGACGCCGGATTCAAGCCAACTGTGGGGGGAAAGGCGCCGGAAGTCCGGCTCAGGCGCCCTTGGGCAGGGCCTCGGCGCGGCGCTCGGCGTAGATCAGCAGCGGCTTGGCGCGGCCCTGGATGACCTCGGAATTGACCACCACCTCTTCGACCCCGTCCATGCCCGGCAATTCGAACATGGTGTCCAGCAGCACCGCCTCCATGATCGAGCGCAGGCCGCGGGCGCCGGTCTTGCGGTTCAGCGCCTTGCCGGCGATGCCCTTGAGGGCGTCGTCCGACAGCGTCAGCCGCACGCCTTCCATCTCGAACAGCCGCTGGAACTGCTTGACCAGCGCGTTCTTGGGCTTGGTCAGGATGTCGATCAGCGCCTGCTCGTTGAGGTCGGTCAGCGTCGCCACCACCGGCAGCCGGCCGACGAATTCCGGGATCAGGCCGAACTTGAGCAGGTCCTCGGGCTCGACCTCGCGCAGGATGTCGCCGGTCGAGCGGTCGTCGGGCGAGCGCACGTCGGCGCCGAAGCCGATCGCCGTACCCTTGCCGCGGCTGGAGATGATGCGATCCAGGCCCGAAAACGCGCCGCCGCAGACGAACAGGATGTTGGTGGTGTCGACCTGCAGGAACTCCTGCTGCGGATGCTTGCGGCCGCCCTGGGGCGGCACCGAGGCGATGGTGCCTTCCATGATCTTGAGCAGCGCCTGCTGCACGCCCTCGCCCGAGACGTCGCGGGTGATCGAGGGGTTGTCGGATTTGCGGCTGATCTTGTCGACCTCGTCGATGTAGACGATGCCGCGCTGGGCGCGCTCGACGTTGTAGTCGGCCGCCTGCAGCAGCTTGAGGATGATGTTCTCGACATCCTCGCCGACATAGCCGGCCTCGGTCAGGGTGGTGGCGTCGGCCATGGTGAAGGGCACGTCGAGGATGCGGGCCAAAGTCTGCGCCAGCAGCGTCTTGCCCGAGCCGGTCGGCCCGACCAGCAGGATGTTGGACTTGGCCAGTTCGACGTCGTTGTTCTTGGTCTGGTGGTTGATGCGCTTGTAGTGATTGTGCACCGCCACCGACAGCACGCGCTTGGCGTGGGGCTGGCCGATGACGTAGTCGTCCAGCACCTTGCAGATCTCGGCCGGGGTCGGCACGCCGTCGCGGGTCTTGACCAGCGAGGATTTGTGCTCCTCGCGGATGATGTCCATGCACAGCTCGACGCATTCGTCGCAGATGAACACCGTCGGCCCGGCGATCAGCTTGCGCACGTCGTGCTGGCTCTTGCCGCAGAAGCTGCAGAACAAGGTGTTCTTGGAATCGCCGCCGGCTTTGCTCATCGACCCGCCCGTCGCTTTTCGCCTACGCCTTGAATCTTAAGGCGTTTCGGCCCTGGCGCACAATGGCCTTTGCGTGAATTCTGTGGAAAAGTCTGTTTTTCATTGTATTTCAATATGTTGTAAAAGAGCCCCGGCTTCCGATCCGAACCCCGAAAATCTTCGCATAGCCTCGAAACCGGTCCCTCCCGGGCACGAACCGAGCCGCCGCTTTGCCCTCCGCCCTGCGCGGAATCGCGGAGCGGTTCAGGGCAGCTTCTCGAACGACAGCACGGAATATACGCCGTCGACCTTGGCGACTTCGAACCGGATCTTGTCGCCGGGCGCCATGCGATCCAGCATCGCCGGCTCCTTGACCCGGAATACCATGGTCATCGGCGGCATGTCGAAGGCCGCCAGCGGCCCGTGCCGGATCGAGACCTTGCCGCCGTCGCGGTCGATCCGCCGCACCTCGCCTTCGCCGGTGGCAGTCTGCGCCCAGGCCGCGCCGGCCAACAGGCAAGTCAGGACGATCCAGCGCATCGCCCCTCACTTGTCGGAAAAGACGATGCGGCCCTTCATCCCGGCCTCGAAATGACCGGGATGCAGGCAGCCGAAATCGATCCGCCCGCCCTTGGTGAAGCGCCACACCAGCTCGCCCGTCTTCCCGGGCTCGACGCCGACGCCGTTGGGATCGTCGTGCTCCATGTCCGGGTGCTTTTGCATCAACTTGGCGTGCTCGACCAGGTCCTTCGGCCGGCCCAGCACGAATTCGTGCTTGATCGCGCCGACATTCTTGACCACGAAACGGACGGTCTCGCCCTTGCGGACCGAGATCCGGTCGGGCACGAAGCGCATCTCGTCGGTCATCAGCACCTCGACCGTGCGCCCGGCCTTGGCCGGGTCGCCGGGTTCGCCGATGGCATGGGCGTGCTTGGCGTCGGCCATCGCCGCCAGCGGCCAAAGCAGCGCGACGAGCGCGAACCAACTCTTGATCATGAGCGGCTCTCTCCCTTCCATTCGTAGGCCACCGTCCCGGGCGGATGAGCGTACCAGCCCGGATCGCGATAGTCGCCGCGCGCCAGCCCGGCGCGCACCTTGACCACGGTGAACATGCCACCCATTTCCAGCGCGCCGAACGGCCCCTGCCCGGTCATCATCGGCAGGGTGTTGGGCGGCAGTTCCATCTCCATCTCGCCCATCTCGGCCATGCCGCGTTCGCCCATCACCATGTAGTCGGGAATCAGCCGGGCGATGCGCTCGCCCACGCCCTTGTGATCGACGCCGATCAGCGTCGGCACGGCGTGGCCCATCGGGTTCATGGTGTGGTGCGATTTGTGGCAATGGAACGCCCAGTCGCCGGGCGCGTCGGCGGTGAACTCGATGCAGCGCATCGATCCCACCGGCAGGTCGACCGTGACCTCGGGCCATTGCGCCTGCGGCGCCACCCAGCCGCCGTCGGTGCCGCTGACGCGGAAGTCGTAGCCGTGCAGGTGGATCGGGTGGTTGGTCATGGTCAGATTGCCCATGCGGATGCGCACCCGATCCCCCTGCCGCACCGCCAGCGAATCGATGCCGGGAAAGGCGCGGCTGTTCCAGGTCCACAGGTTGAAGTCGAGCATGGTGTTGACCCGCGGCGTCATGCTGCCGGGCTCGATGTCGAAGGCGTTGACCAGGAAGACGAAGTCGCGATCGACCCGATGGCGCGCCGGATCGCGCGGATGGACCACGAAGAATCCATGCATGCCCATCGCCATCTGCACCATCTCGTCGGCATGGGGGTGGTACATGAAGGTGCCGCTCTTGGTCAGCGGGAATTCGTAGACATAGGTCTTGCCGGGCGGAATCTGCGGCTGGGTCAGGCCGCCGACGCCATCCATGCCGCAAGGCAGCAGGATGCCGTGCCAGTGGATGGTGGTGTGCTCGGGCAGGCGGTTGGTGACGAAGATCCGCACCCGCTCGCCCTCGATCGCCTCGATGGTCGGCCCCGGGCTTTGCCCGTTATAGCCCCAGAGATTGGCCTTCATGCCGGGGGCGATCTCGCGCACCACCGGTTCGGCGACGAGATGGAACTCCTTCCAGCCCTCGCGCATCCGCCAGGGCAGCGTCCAGCCGTTGAGGGTCACCACCGGGTTGTAGGCCCGGCCGTCGCGCGGCGCGAGCGGGGGCTGCGTCGCCGCCGCCGATTGGGTCGCCGCCTCGGGCAGGTTGGCCAGCGCCGAGCGCGCCACCATCGTCGCCCCCAGCGCCGCCAGACCGGCGCCGCCCAGGATTTGCCTTCGCGTCTGCATCTTCGCCTCCCCTAATGCCCGGCCGCGGGAGCGGCGCCCAGCGCCAACAGCGCCCGGCGGCCGCCGCCCGCCCCGCCTACCGTCATCGCCGCCGACAGATCGATCTCGGCCAGGAAGAAGTCGCGCTGGCTTTCGACCGCCGCGATCACCGCCTGGATCTGGTCGCGCGAATCCGCCAGCAGCTCGAACACGCCGATCAGCATGCCGTTGTAGCGTTGCAGCAGTTCGTCGCCGATGCGCGCCCGCAAGGGCACGATCTCGTCGCGATAGTGCCGCGCCAGATCCAGCGCGGCGCGATAGCCCAGATAGCTTTCGCGCACCTGCGAGCGGGCATTGACCGCGGCCTCGGCCACCCGCTCGACCGCCTGCATGTACAGCGCCTCGGCGCGGGCGATGCGGGCATCGCCCCAGTCGAACAGCGGCACCGAGATTTCGATGCCGTAGCCGGTCTGGTGGGTGCGCCTGGTCTCGCTGTTGTGGAAGTAGCTGACCTCCAGCACGTTGACGAAGCGCGTGGCGCGGTTGAGGCCCATCGACTTGGCCAGGCCCTCGATCTCGGCCCGCGCCATGCGGATGTCGAGACGCTGGGCCATGGCGCGCGCCTCGAGATCGTCGCTTGCCTGCGCCGCGGCCGGCAGATCGGGCAGCCGGTCGGGCAGCGCAAAGTCGCGATCCTCGCCCCACAGGCCCAACAGCCGCACCAGCCGCTCGCGATCGGCTTCGGCCTGGACGCGGGCGCGGGCCGAAAGCGCCGCGGTCTCGGCGTAGAAGGCGTGTTCGCGGGCGTGGACCAGGCGGCTGACGTTGCCGATCTCGGCCATGCGTTTGGCCAATTCGGCGCGCGCCCCGGCCGCCTCCAGCCCGCGTTCCAGCGCCGCCGCCGTCTGCCGCGCGGCTACCGCCATCAGCCAGGCGCGGCGCACATCCGCCGCCAGCCGCACCACCTCGCCGGCGGTGCTCAGTTGGGCGTGGGCCAAGCGCCGTTCCTCGATGGCGATGGCGATCGGCATCACCAGCGCGCCCAGCAGGTTGAACGACAGGCCACGCTCGATGTCGAGGTCGTCGCCCCGCCGCAGGCGGTCGAAGCCGAATTTGGGATTGGCGAACCGCCCGGCCTGGACTAGGCCGGCCTCGGCGATGCCCAATTCGGCATAGGCCGCCTGCAGGCCGCGGTTGTTGTAAAGCGCGATCTGGACCGCGGCATCGGCGTCCAGCGGCCGCGCCAGCAACTCGCGCACCCGCGCCCGCGCCGCCGCGGCCTGGGCGTCGGTCTTGATCCACACCGCCTCGCGCCCCAGGCGCGCGCGGGCCTCCTCGGCCACCGGCCCGAAGCCGCCTTCGGGCGCGTAGGCGGTGCAGCCGGTCGCCGCCACCAGCAGCGCGGCGCCGATCCAAATCTTGCGCATCGCCGCCTCCCTAATGCCGGTGATGCCCGGTCGCCGCTTGGGGCGCCGGATGCAAGCGGTCGTTGGCGCGTTTCCAGTCGAGCCGTTGCGGCTCGCGATAGGGCTGGTAATCGGCCAGCGCCGGACGGTATTCGACGCCTTTCACGGTGCGCGCCGGATCGGCCGGCGCCGGTAAGGTCTCGGCCTGGGCGCCGAAGCCCGACGCCAAGGCCGCAAGAATCGGAATCCACTGTCGCATGTCACCCTCGCTCGAACGGCGAAACGCAGTCTCGGACGGAAACGGTCGAGACTCAGGCGAGCGGCGGCGGCTTGAGCGGTTCGGGGGTAAGGCCGAGATAGACGACGGACAGCGCCGGCGGCTCGGTCGCGGCCAGGCGGCCGACCGAAACCTCGATGTCGTTCGACAGCACGCCGGGGCAAATCAGGCAGGCGACGCAGTCGGCGCAGCTCTTGGTCTTGGTGTCGAGCGCGTCGTGATCTTCGCAATCGTGCTGGGCGACGGGCGGCGCCATGCAGTCCGCGTCCATCGACGCGAAACCCAGGCCCGGGGCCAGCACGACGACCAGGGCGAAGATCGCCAGCAGCAGAAACGCGATTCGACGGCGCATGCCGCCTGATCGCGGATTCCAGCGCTGGAAGGTCAAGCGGGCTTTTTCTCGCCCGCGGCCTTGTCCTTTTCGGTCTCGGCGGCGGGGCGCTGGACGACGATGTCGTCGATCAGGCCGAACTCCTTGGCGCTTTGGGCACTCATGAAGGTGTCGCGCTCGACGATCTGCTCGATCTTGGCCAGTTCCTGGCCGGTGTGCTTGACGTAGATGGCGTTGAGCCGGGCGCGGGTCGCCAGGATCTCACGCGCCTGGATCTCGATGTCGGTGGCCTGGCCCTGGGCGCCGCCCGAGGGCTGGTGCAGCATGATGCGCGCATTGGGGGTGGCGAAGCGCTTGCCCTTGGCGCCGGCGGTCAGCAACAGCGAGCCCATCGACGCCGCCTGGCCGATGCACAGCGTCGACACCGGCGAGCGGATGTATTGCATGGTGTCGTAGATCGCCAGCCCCGAGGAGACGATCCCGCCCGGCGAGTTAATGTAGAAGTAGATTTCCTTGTTGGGGTTCTCGGCCTCGAGGAACAGCAGCTGCGCCGTCACCACCGCCGAGACCGCGTCGTTGACCGGCCCGACCAGGAAGATGATGCGCTCCTTCAGCAGCCGCGAATAGATGTCGTAGGCGCGTTCGCCGCGGTTGGTCTGCTCGACCACCATCGGCACCAGGTAGTTCATGTGGATCTCGCGCATCTCGGCCATGATCGGACGGTTCCTTTCCCGCTCCGGCGACGCGCTCAGGCGTCGTCCTTGAGCAGTTCTTCCTTGGTCACGCTGCGCTCGGCAACCTTCGCCATTTCGAGCACGAAGTCCACCACCTTTTCCTCGAACAGCGGCGCGCGCAGCTGATTGAGCGCCTGCGCGTTGGAGCGGAAATAGTCGATCACCTGCTTCTCCTGGCCGGGGAAGCGGCGCGCCTGTTCGCTCAGCGCGCGGTTGATCTCCTCGGGCTTGACTTCGAGGTTGTTGACCTGGCCGATCTCGGCCAGCAGCAGGCCGAGCTTGACCCGGCGCTCGGCCAGCTTGCGGTATTCGGCCTTCTGCTCGTCCTCGCTCTTGGTGGCGTCGGCGGTCTTGGCGCCGGTCTGCTTGAGTTCCTGTTGCAGCTGCGTCCAGATGGCGTCGAACTCGGCCTGGACCATGCCCTCGGGCACGGCGAAGTCGTGGGCCGCCGACAGCTTGTCGAACAGCGCGCGCTTCATCTTGTTGCGGCCCAGCGCCTTGAACTCCTGGGCGATGCGCTCGCCGACCGCCTTCTTCAGCGCCTCGAGGTTGTCGAAGCCCAGCGCCGCCGCCAGCGCGTCGTCGACCGCCGGCAGCTTGGCCTCGCGCACTTCGACGACGTCGACCTCGAACACCGCCGGCTTGCCGGCCAGCTTGTCGTTGACGTAGGCCTCGGGGAAGGACAGCTTGACCGAGACGTGCTGGCCGGCCTTGGTGCCGACCAACTGGTCCTCGAAGCCGGCGATGAAGGCGTTGGAGCCGAGCTCGAGCACATGGCCCTTGGCGGCGCCGCCCTCGAAGGCCTGGCCGTCGACATAGCCGGTGAAGTCGATCGCCAGCGAATCGCCCTTGGCGGCGGCGCGCTCGACCTTGTTCCAGCTGCGCTGTTCCTTGGCCACGCGCTGCAGCGCGTCGTCGATCTCGGCGGCCTCGACCGCCAGCACCGGCCGCTCGACCTCGATGCCCTTGAGATCGCCGATGGCGATGGTCGGCAGCACCTCGACATCGACCGTGAAGGCCAGGTCCTTGCCGTCCTCGAAACTCTCCAGCGCGATCTTGGGTTGCAACGCCGGGCGCAGGCTGCGGCTGGCGAAGGCCTCGCCGACGCCGGCATTGACGGTCTGCTCCAGCACCTCGCCCATCACCGCCTTGCCGAAGCGCTGGCGCAGCACGCTCATCGGCGCCTTGCCGGGGCGGAAGCCGGGCAGGTTCGACTGCAGACCGATCTCGGTCAGGCGGGTCAGCACCTGGCCCTGGATCTGGTCGGCCGGAACCACGACCCGGAAGCCGCGCTTCAAACCCTGGTTGACGGTCTCGGTGACTTGCATCTTCGCTGATCCTCGTGCGCGCCTGGTCTCGGTGGTGCGGGCGGAGGGACTCGAACCCCCACGACTTGCGTCACCAGAACCTAAATCTGGCGTGTCTGCCAATTCCACCACGCCCGCGGCTATCCCGCCCCGGCGCGGCGGGGCCGTCTTCTAGCATGGGCACAGGTCCGAGTTCAAAGCCCGTTTGCGGCCGGCAGGCCTCGGACAAACCGCGGGTTGACGCCAGCCCAAACGGCGCTAAGTTCCACCCCGTATCCAAGAGAACGGCGGCAAGCGCGTGTTCAAGTTTCTCAGCGACCTCTTTTTCGGCGGCGGCAAGGCGAAGTCCGGCGGCGGCGGCGGTGGCGGTGGCGGCGGCGGCCGCGGCGGCGCCCGCGTCACGGCCTCCTCGGCGGTGGTGGTGATCGGACCCTTCCCGGGCGACGAGGGCGGCAAGCTGTCGATGGAACTGGTGGCGCGAATTCCCGAACGTCCCTTCGTCACCCTGGCGATGGGCGTCCAGCCGGTGACCATGGGCGCAACCGGCTCGCAGCTCAAGCGCACGCAAGAGGCCCTGCTGATGGCGCGCCAAGTGCTGGAGGAGCGCGGCGGGCATCTGCTGGTGTTCGGCGATCTCGGGCCCAAGATCGTGTTCCGGCTTGCCGGCTCGGGCGCGATCGACGCCGAGGGCACCACCTTCTTCTCGGGCGGCGACTATCTGACGCTGCCGGCCAGCCTGCCGGCGCCGGCGATGGCGCTGCTCGACGCCTCGATCCTGGCCTCGGCGGTGACCAATTCGTCCTTGGTGCAGGACAAGCTGCGCGAGGCCCTGGTCGACGTCATCAAGCAGGTCGAGGGCGCGGCGGCGTTTCCGGAATTGAGCGCGGTCGAGCAGGCCATGAACCAGGTGGCGATCGCCAACTGCCAGATGCTGCTCTTCAACGACAAGGACGCCCGGCACTGGCTCGACAGTGCCGCCGCGCTCTACGACCAGGCCATGGCCAAGGCGCCCAAGAGCAGCGATCCCGAGGCCTATGGCGCGATCCAGATGCACCGCGCCACGGTGTTCGCCATTCGCGGCTCGGACAAGACCCAGTTCGAGGCGCTGCTGGACGCGGCCCAGGCCTGCCGCGAAGCGCTGACCGTGCTCAACAAGTCGGACGATCCCAACGATTTCGCCTCGGTCCATGCGCGGCTGGGCGGCATTCTGCTGCGCTATGCCAGCCGCGAGGGCCAGCGCCAGCATTTCGAGGAGGCGATGGCCTCCTATCGCGAGGCGCTGACGGTGTTCACCCGCGGCCGGGCGCCGGCGCGCTGGGCCGAGATCACCGAGAACATGGCGCGCGGCCTGCAGATCTGGGGCGAGCACGCCGGCGCCTTGCCGCTGGTCGAGCAGGCGGTGGTTCTGTTCAAGGGCGTGGCCGAGATCCGCAGCCGCGATCTCGCGCCGCTGGCCTGGGCCACCACCCAGAACAATCTCGGCGCGGCGCTGTTTTCGGTCGGCAAGGCCGGCAACAAGCCCGAGATGCTCGAACAGGCCATCGCCGCCTTCGAGGGCGCCAGCGCCGTGTTCCGCCATCTGCGGCTGACGGATCGGGCGCGGCTGACCGACCGCAACGTCAGCCGCGTCCGCCGCATGCTCGACACCGGCTCGGCGCCGGCCGGCGGCGAGGACGAAAAGCCGGGCTGAAGCGCTGCCGCGAACGCGTCCGCGTTGAGCGCGATCATGCCCCTGGCGCGCGGCGCTACCTGATGCGAAACGCGAAATCCTGCTCCAGCGAGCCCGCCATCCACGGCACTTGCGCGCCGCCCGAGCGCTGGCGAACCCCGGCGACGACGCGCTTGAACAGGCTCTCGACCGGCATGCCCGGCTGGTCGAGATGGCGCAGCAGTTCGGCGGTGAACAGGCCATTGACCCCTTCGCCATCGGCCGCCACGTCGTCGGGCGCGGTGGCATAGAGGATCAGCATATTGCCGGGCGAGCGCCCGACCACCGTCAGGCCGCGCGCGGCCGAGCGGAAGGCGACTTGCAGCGGATTGTTGCGGCAGGCGTCGAGGATGACGATATTGGCGGCGGCGCCGCCGTCGGCCAACTGCTGCATCAGCCAGTTCAGGGAAATCGCATTGGCCTCGACCTCGCCTTCGCTGCGCGGATCGGAGTCGACCGGCATCAGGTAATTGACGCCGCGCACCTGCATGCCGTGGCCGGCGAAGAACACCACGCCCGCATCGGCCCCGCGCAAGCGCCTGGCGTGATCGACGGCAACGCGCACCAACGTCATGCGGTCGGCGTTCTCGACCGTGGTGACGGCGAAGCCCAGCCGCCCCAGCGCCGCGCCGATGGCGCGGGCATCGTTGACCGGGTTGCGCAGGCGACCCAAGGCCGCATAGGCGCCGTTACCGACCACCAGCGCCACGCGCTTGCCGCTCGCCGGCGGGACCGCCACCGGCGAGGGCTGGGGCGCCACCGCGGCGACCGCCACGGGTGGCGCGCTAGGACTGGCTTCGGATCGAGCAATGGCGGCGTCCGGTTTCGGCTGCCAACGCGCCGCGCGCGCTTGCACCGACGCACGCTGCTGGCCGGTCAACCGGTTTTCCAAATGCTCCCGAACTTTGGGTAAATCCTCCCTGACCTGCTGACTCAAGTCTCCGCTCCGCGCACCGGCAAGCAGTACCCAGAAATAAGCCTCAGCCTCGTTCTCCGGCACGCCCCGGCCAATGGCGTACATCCGGCCGAGGTTATATTGGGCTTGCGCGTGGCCCTGCTCGGCAGCGGCGCGATACCAGCGCTCGGCCTCAGCCTCGTTCTTAGGCACACCCTCGCCACTGGCGTACGCCAGGCCGAGGATAGCCTGGGCTTTAGCGTAGCCCTGCTCGGCAGCGGCGCGATACCAGCGCACGGCCTCGGCCTCGTTCTTCGCCACACCGTGGCCATTGGAGTACATCACGCCGAGGATAGCCTGGGCCTGCGCGACGCCCTGCTCGGCAGCGGCGCGATACCAGCGCACGGCCTCGGCCTCGTTCTTCGCCACACCCAGGCCATTGGCGTACATCCAACCGAGGTTAAACTGGGCTTGCTTGCCGCTCTGCTCGGCAGCTGCGCGAAACCAGCGCACCGCCTCGGCCTCGTTCTTCGCCACGCCCCGGCCATTGGCGTACATCACGCCGAGGTCAAACTGGGCGGACGGATTGCCCTGCTCGGCAGCGGCGCGAAACCAGCGCACCGCCTCGGCGTCGTTCTTCGCCACGCCCCGGCCAAAGGCGTACATCACGCCGAGGTTATATTGGGCGGCTGCGTTGCCCTGCTCGGCAGCGGCGCGATACCAGCGCACCGCCTCGGCCTCGTTCCGCAGTACGCCTCGGCCATCTTCGTACATCACGCCAAGAAAAAACTGGGCGCCCGCGTCGCCCTGCTCGGCAGCGGCGCGAAACCAGCGCACCGCCTCGGCCTCGTTCTGTGGCACCCCCCGGCCAAAGGCGTACATCCCGCCGAGGTAAAACTGCGATGGCGCGTCCCCTTGTTGGGCAAGTGGATGCAAAAGCCGAAACGCGGTCACATAATCTTTGCGATTATATGCTGCTAAGCCATCTTCGAATGGGCCGGCGACAGCCGTAAAGAAACAACCGGCCAGCACAGCTAGGCCCAGCGCGAGCCGCATCAGGAAATGGCGCATGACGCCTCCTGCTCCTTTGGCGTGCATGATACCGCTTGCCGCTCGCCTTGCCGAGTCCCGGCATCGGCGCCGGGTCGGGCGGCGAGGACGACTAAACCGCGACCGGTCGCATCGCCCTCGGGGCATGATCGATCCGGTATAAACCGCAACCTTCAAGTCGGTTCGCGGATCACGCCTTCCCATTCGAATCCGGCGTGCGAGCCCCGATCCGAAGGGATCGCGCGTTCACAGCCCGCCCCAGACCTCGCGCGCCAGATCGACCGCCAGCGTCAGCTTGGCGCGCTGCGCCTCGACCGCGATGTCGTTGCCCTCGACGGTGGACGAGAAGCCGCATTGCGGGCTGACGCAAAGCTGGTCCAGCGGCACGTACTTGGCCGCCTCGTCCAGCCGGCGCTTGAGATCGTCCTTCTTCTCGACCTGGCCGATCTTGGTGGTGATCAGCCCCAGCACCACGCGCTTGCCCTTGGGGACGTGGCGCAGCGGCGAGAAATCGCCCGAGCGGGCGTCGTCGAATTCGAGGAAAAAGCCGTCATAGGGCAGTTGCCGGAAGATGGTCTCGGCGACCCGCGCATAGCCGCCCTTGGCCCGCCAGGACGAGCGGAAATTGCCGCGGCAGATATGCGTGCAGATGGTCATGTCGGCCGGCTTGTCGCGCAAGGTGGCGCGGATCAGCGCGACCGAATTGGCCAGCTGGCGGTCGGGGTCCTCGCCGCGCGCCTTGGCCTCGGCGCGCATGTCCTCGTCGCACAGATAGGCCAGGCTGGTGTCGTCGAGTTGGAGATAGCGGCAGCCGGCGGCGTAGAGGTCCTCGATCTCGGCGCGATAGGCCGCCGCCGTGTCCTCGAGGAAGCCGTCGACCGAGGGATAGACGCCGCGGTCGATATTGGCCTCGCCGACATAGGCATAGAGCATGCAGGGCGAGGGAATGGTCAGCTTGGCGGTGCGCTTGGTGTTGGCATGCACGAACTTGAAGGCGTCGACGAAGATCGGCTTGGGCCGCGTCACCTTGGAGGCGATGCGCATGTCGGGCCGGGTGAAGTGCAGATCGCCGGCCTGGCCGTGGAACAGCACCGGCAGGATCTTGCCTTCCGACTTCCAGCCGCCCAATTGCAGCATGAAATCCATGTGCCAGGACTTGCGGCGCAGCTCGCCGTCGGTGATGCCCTCGAGGCCGAGGCTCTCCTGGAAGCGGATCGCCTGCAGGATGGCCTCGTCCTCGGCCGCTTTCAGCTCCTCGGCCGAGGCCCGGCCCTCCTCCTTCTTCAGCCGCAGCGCCTTCAAGGCCGGCGTGCGCAACAGGCTGCCGACATGGTCGGCGCGGAACGGTGCCTTGGTCATCGAATCCCCCTCGGTCCTCACAGCGTCTTGAGCAGCGCCTCGATCTCGGCCGGCGTGCCGACCGAAACCGCGCTCATATCCTTGGCGATGCGCTTGGTCATCTGCGCCAGCACCTTGCCGGCGCCGAGTTCGACCAGCGCGTCGACGCCCTGGCCCTTCATCCACAGCACCGATTCCCGCCAGCGCACCAGGCCCGGGATCTGCTCGATCAACAGTCGCTTGACGGTGGCGGGATTGTCGACCCCCTGGGCGGTGACGTTGGCCACCACCGGAACGGCGGGCGGCCGGATCTCGATCCTGTCGAGTTCGGCCTGCATGCGCAGGGCCGCAGGCTTCATCAGCGCGCAATGGAACGGCGCCGAGACCGGCAGCAGGATCGACTTGCGGATGCCCTTCTCGGCCGCCAGCTTGATGGCGCGCTCGACCGCGCTTTTGTGGCCCGAGACCACGACTTGGCCCTCGGCGTTGTCGTTGGCGACGTCGCACACCTCGCCCTCTCGCGCCGCCTCGGCCACCTCGCGCGCCAGTTCGGGCGAGGCGCCCAGCAAGGCCGCCATGGCGCCGACGCCGACCGGCACCGCCTCCTGCATCGCCCGCCCGCGCGCCTTCAACAGCCGCGCCGCATCGCCCAAGGGGATCGCGCCGGCCGCGCACAAGGCCGAATACTCGCCCAGCGAATGCCCGGCGACGAACTTGGCGACGCTGGCCAGCGGCTTGGCGCCGTCGCGCTCGATCACCCGCGCCACCGCCACGCTGACCGCCATCAGCGCCGGCTGGGCGTTCTCGGTCAGGGTCAGCTCGGCCTCCGGCCCCTCGGCCATCAGCTTGGACAGGTTCTGCTTCAGCGCCTCGTCGACCTCGGCCAGCACGTCGCGCGCGGTGCGCAGCGCCGCCGCCAGCTCCTTACCCATGCCGACCGCCTGGCTGCCTTGACCGGGAAAGACGAATGCGCGCGCCATGGGTGGGTTCTCTGCGGAATGTTGAAACGCGGTCGCTAGCCATAGCCGGCCGCGTCGCCAAGTCAAGGCGGCACCGCGCCCAATTCCCTTCGGCGCGAACCGCCCCTACTATCCCCGCCATGTCCGCGAGCGCCGATCCCACCCGCCTCGCCGAGATCGGCGATCTGCCCTTGCGCTCGGGCGCGGTGCTGCGCCGGGCGCGGTTGGCCTATGTCGGCTATGGCAGGCTGGCGGCCGACGGCCGCAACGCCATCCTGCTGACTCATGGCTATACGTCCAGCCACCTCTTCGCCGCCCCCCAAAGCGCGGGCGTGGCCGCCGAGGGCTCGTGGAGCGCGCTGGTCGGACCCGGCCGCGCCATCGACACCGACCGTCACTTCGTCGTCAGTTCGAACCTGCTGGGATCGAGCTACGGCTCGACCGCGCCCAAGACCGACAATCCCGCGACCGGCCGGCCCTATGGCCCGGATTTCCCGGCGCTGGCCTTGCCCGACATGATCCTCGCCCAGCGCCGGCTGCTGGAAGGTCTCGGCGTGCGCGGGCTGAAGGCGGTGGTGGGCCCGTCCTATGGCGGCTTCCAGGCCTTCACCTGGGCGATCGAGCAGCCCGATTTCGTCCGCGGCATCGTCGCCGCGGTCAGCGGCCTGCGCTCGCCGGGCTCGCTCGACATGGATGCCTTGGAGCGCCGTTACGCCGCCGTGCCGGGCTGGAATGGCGGCCGCCATCACGGCAGCGACGCCATGAAGCCGCTGATGGCGACGATGCGCGAGGAGACGCTGCGCAATTACGGCATCGAGGCCGAGCTGGCCGGGCGCTTTCCCGATGCCGCCGCGCGCGCGGCCGAGATCGCGCGCATCGCCCGCGCCTGGGCCGAGGATTTCGATCCGCTGTCGATGCTGGTGCTGGGCCGCGCCGCCAACGCCTACGACGCCGGGCCCGGGCTGGCGCGCATCCGCGCCCGGGTGCTCTATGTCCTCTCGCGCAGCGACAAGCTGTTTCCGCCCAGCCTCGCGCCCGCAACCATGCGCGCGCTGCAAGCCGCCGGAGCGGACGCGCGCTATGCCGAGATCGACAGCGACCACGGCCACCTCGCCTCGGGCACCGACGCCGCCAAATGGGCGCCCGCGCTGCGGGAGTTCCTGGATGGGCTTCCGGGTTAGCGGCGTGAGCGAAGCCGCCGAGGCCGACTACTCGCCGCGCACCACGGCCTCGGCGATGGCCTGGACGCGCTCCAGCACCTCGCGCGGGCAGTCGTCGAACTTGCGGGCGGCGCGCGCGGCATAGTCGATGGTGCGCAATTCGTTGGCCAGCACCACGCCCTTGGCCTTGCGCGCGCCGCGCACCGGCACCTCGAAACTGCCGCCCTTGGCCTTGGTGGTCAGCGGCACCACCAGCGCCAGGCCGGTGGCGACGCTGTAGGCCTCGGGGGTCAGCACCAGCGCCGCATGGCGGTCGCGCATTTCATGACCAGCCTGGGGGCTGAAATCGACCCAGACGAAATCGCCGCGCCCAGGGGCGTAGCTCATTTCCGCCGCTCGCGGCCCACGGGGTCGTCGTCCCAGGGCCGCTCGCCGGCCGCGCGGCGGTGCCGGGCGGGATCGAAACCGGCCAGCAGCTCGGTCAGGCTCGGCCGATGCGCCGAGACGATGGTCACGCTGTCGCCCTCGGCGCGGAACGCGACCTTGCCGCCGTTCTTGACCCCCAGCAGGGCGCGGATGCGCACCGGCACGGTGACCTGGCCCTTGCGGGTGATCTTGGCGACGACGTTCATGGCCGACCTTTACTCCTTGATCCAAGGAGCATTACTGTAAGGAGACATTACTTCGAGCGCAAGCCCGCGCTTCCATGCTTGCGCATTTCCCTCGCTCGGGTCGTTGCGAAGCCGCCAAAGCCGACGCGGTAGTGCGAGGTTGGACCCCGAGCCCGGAAGGAATCGTCGGCTATTCGAACAAATCCGAATGAGTTCCGGTGCGCACCAGGATCAGTTCGCCGTCGCTTTCCAGCCAGATCAGAAGCCAGTCCGGCTCGACATGGCATTCCCAATGCGACCGCCATTGGCCGCTCAAGCGATGGCGGCGATGTCGCGGTTCGAGCGCCGCGCCGCGCAATAGGGCATGATCGATCTGTCTTGAATCATTGGGCTCAAGACAGATCGATCATGCCCTAGGTTTCCGCCTTCTCCGCGCGCATGACCCGTTCCAGCGTCTCCAGGTCATCGGCGATGGCTTCCCAAATGCGCCGGGGACTGACGCGGAAATATTCGTGCACCACGCGGTTCCTGATGCCGGCGATGGCGCGCCACGGAATCTTGGGGTGGCGCGCCAGCAATCCGGGGCTGAGCTTTCCGACCGCCTCGCCGATCACGCCGATGGAATAGAGCACCGAGCGGACCGTCTTGGCATTGCCGGCGAATGCGGCGAAATCCAGTCCGGCGATGTCGGCACGAATGTCGGCGATGGCAGCCAGGACGTCGTCGATCCGCTCGGCATCGCCACGAGGCATCAAAATACCCGGATGTTCTCCCGCTCGAAGGCGGCGCGCAGCGCGGGCCGGAAACTGTCGGCCTCGCCCAGGTCGACCTTGCGCCCCAGCACGTCCTCCAGCAACAGCCGCGTGTCCTCCATCCGGATCAGGGAAAAGGCGCGACCGGGCTCGATCTCGACGGCGATGTCGACGTCGCTGTCGGGGCGTGCCTCGCCGCGGGCCAGCGATCCGAACAACGCCAGATGGCGCACGCCACGGCGGCGAAGCTCGGGCTCCTCGGCCCTGATCCGCTCCAGGATGCGATCGATGTCGGGTTTCGCCGCCACGGTTCGGCCTCGTTTCCTCGAAGAAGATAGGCGCCGTCGCCGGGGGCCGCAAGCCCGTGCCTCCATGCTTGCGCATTTCCCTGGCCCGGGTCGTTGCGACGCCGCAGGAGCCAAAGATTCTAGAACGGCCGATTGGCCATAGTACCAATTTTTGGTACTGTGCATCGTCCACGCGGGAGGCTTGCGGCATGGCACGCAATACGTCGATTTCGCTCGGCGAACATTTCGTCGGTTTCGTCGATGCCCAGGTCAGGACCGGCCGCTTCGGCTCGACCAGCGAAGTGGTGCGGGCCGGCCTCAGGCTGCTGGAGGAGCATCAGGCCCGCATCGACGCCCTGCGCCGCGCGCTGATCGCGGGCGAAAAATCGGGCCGTCCGAAGCGGTTCGACAACGCGGCTTTCGTCAAGCGCATGCGCAAGCGGCATGAAGGGTAGAGGCGCGCCTTCCTACCGGCTTTCCCCGCGCGCCTTTCTCGATCTGGAGGAAATCTGGGATTTCGGCGTGCGAACGTGGTCGCCCGCCCAGGCCGCCCACTACCATAGCTCTTTGGTCAAGGCTTTCGATGCGCTGGCTTCGGGGCGCAAGACCGGACGCAAGGTCGATATCCGCGCCGGCTATTTCAAGCATGCGGTCGGCACCCATCTGGTGTTTTATCGGCATGCCCGCGGCGACATCGTCGTCATCCGCGTCCTCCATCAACGCATGGACGTCGATCGGCATCTATGATCGCGGGCAGGATCGAGCTGTCTTGAACCTTGTGGTTCGAATCCGAACGATCATCATGCCTTAAGGCGCGGCGACCGGTCACGGTCGACCCGGTTCGGCGCGACCCCGCTTGACCGCGCGCCCGGGCATCCATATTCTAGCTAGATATTCTGGCTAGAAGGAGTTGCCATGCCCCGGGCCGAATGGTCGTTGCAGGA
>Ga0194120_10002874_pt1 | contig 28963 bp, 23 predicted proteins | sample TA2MahCa65mmetaG_FD_148642 | JGI IMG/M metagenome (GOLD analysis project Ga0194120, IMG submission 148642) | Freshwater microbial communities from Lake Tanganyika, Tanzania - TA2015019 Mahale Deep Cast 65m | ecosystem: Environmental > Aquatic > Freshwater > Lake | place: Tanzania: Lake... | reverse complement strand
TGTCATACGCTTCTGGACTAGCCATAGAGTTCCACCATACGCGTAGAGGCCGATGAAGAGGAACATCAGAGGGTCCTTCCCCAGAGTGGAAGACCAGAATATGATGGAAGGGAAAAAGGTGAGGAGATAAAAAGCGGGCGGATACTCTCGGCCCAGTGCAACCATGACCGCTCGATAAAAATACCAGCTTCCAAGAAAACCAAAGAAGGCAAACTCGACCTTCAACGCATGATAGTAGGGGGGTATGAGGAACGTCACTAATGCGAACAAGCCCTTGAAATTTTTTGATGGATCGTAGTCCTCGCTGCCGCTAGCTACGTTGGGGGACAGGTCAATGTTCGAGATCACATCAACGAGGCGCATACCAAAGAAATCCTTCACCCGAAAATTGAAATAGGCTATGGAATCCGATTCATAGCGTTGCTCGTAGAAAAGCATAACGATCAGGACTACAAAAAACTTTCCGGTCCATCCCAACAAGAGCATGTGCCGGAATTCTCCTCCAACCATGAGAATTCCGACGGCGAACACAACCCACATGAGTATGCCCATCGTATAGTCGAGTTCTAATTCCGGTTGCAGGTATCCGAAGTGTTGCCCCATGGCACGGACGTTAAAACTGAGCCAGATGGCAAGCCAGACGGCAATCCCGGCGACCGCAAAAACAACCCCACTCCAAGCGATCTTGTTGGAACCCTGACTGGTCACCACGCCCACCTTCTGCACCTTGTTTTGCGTTTCCGTTTATGTGCCCACATCGGCATCAAGAGACAATCCTTCTAAACGTATCCCTTCCACCAATAATACATGATGCCCAGATATTCATGGATAATAGCACGCACGTGCTTCCAGGCTACGTTGCCGTCATTGCCGAAGAACACACTGTGGGGGGCCGGAGTCAAGCTGACCGTGATGTCCGGCAGGTTTTTGACGGCCAGCAGGTGACTCCTGAAAGTGTTGTAGCGGGCTGTCACGAGGAGCATCCTGGTCCAGCCCTTGGATTTCATGACGGCCCTGGCGCTGAGAAGGCTGGCATAATTACCGCCGCCCTGTTCATCGAGGATAATGGCGCTTTCGGGGACACCCAAGGAAATGGCCAGGGCTTTCATGACTTGTGTCTCCTTGAAGACTGACCAAATGCCTGAGGAGAAGATAAGTTTGTCCGCATAGCCTTGCTGGTACAGTTCGGTCGCGTATCTGACCTTCTCCTGGTACCCATCGCCAGGTTCGCCTGATTCCCCTATCCCTCCCGCCAGCACCACGACGACATCGGCCCTGACAGGCTGATCCGCGATGCGTAGCGGCGCCCCGACCCACCAGACCAAAGGCGTATGAAAGAGCAGCGCGTACGCCATCAACAAGGCGCCACCGGCGGCCAGCACCTTGCGCCTCGTCGCAGCATAGAAAGTCGCCAGGGATACTTGCCAGGTTTGCTCGCTAGCCTTACGCTTCTCTTCCAGCTTCGCCTCAATCAGAGCCGTCATCTGCTCTATCTTTTGAGCCCAGGTATTGCCTTCGGCGACGGCGACTCTCCGGGCTCTCGCTTCGGTCGAATCCTCCTTGATCGCGGCATCGAGCTTAGCCAGGAACTCCTCCTCATCGGCCGCGACCGAGACAACTCCGGGGTTGGCCTGGTCGAAATACTCCAGCTCAGGCAATGCTGTGGATACGACCGGCTTCCCCATGATGAGGTATTCATTGAGCTTGGTCGGATACACATTCCTCGTGTACTCATTCAGCACGTAGGGGATCAGGCCGACATCAAAGTGCGCAATGTAATTCGGCAACTCCTCGTGTTTCTTCTGCCCAAGAAAAAACACGTTTGGACTGCGGACGAGCTCCCCAACATCGGTCTGCAGCGGCCCCACCAGAACGAGGGATTTGTTCGGGTTCACCCGCGCCACCCTTTCAAGCAGATCGAAATCCACCACCCTATGCAGGCCCCCGACATAGCCAATAATCGGCCGCTTGACTCCTGCCAGATCATCGGGCTGACGGCGGGAGGTTTCAGCAAAGGTTGCCTTGCTGAATCCGGATGGGAAGAGATGGACGTGCGGATTGAATTGCGCGCAATAGTTGAACAGATTTCTGGCGGTCACAAAGACAAGGTCTGCATTTCGAATGAGTATGCGCTCGGTTCTACGTATCTTCTTGGTGCTTTCTCCGATGGCCTGAAAGTTGTCAAAGCAGTAATAGACGATCAGCTTGCCACGTAAGGCCTTGATCAGATCCAGCGCCAGACCGGTCGGCAACCAGGTCCAGATGATGGGGTTTTCAAAATGCATGGTTCGCGTCCAGCTCCGAAGAGTCATGATGATGATCACGCGGTTGATCATTCTCGCGACCCTGGAGTAGGGAAACGGCAAGACCAAAGGGGAATAGACATAGAGATTGTCCATCACCTGGCGGATCCCCCGCACCCCGCTATGCCAGTTGGTGATTCGTTGACGCAGTCGAGGCAAGTCTTTGAATGTCGGCCGCCTGACTCCGGTGTTTTCAATGAACAAGACCCGGTTGCCCGCTCGGGCGAGCGAGGACATGATTTCCTGATGGCCCTGCCAGATGAAGTCCCAATCGATGGATGAAATACAGACGATGCTATGAGTCTGTTTCTCCATATTTAGCCCTTCAGTTGGCTCTCAGAAGATGCGCCTAATGTGATCGCTATCTCTCAGCCTAAGGCATCTCCAGAACATGTCAGAGATCCCATCAACACCCCGTTCGACTGTGACGCGCAACAGCGGAGACTGACTCAACCATGGAGAGTTAGAACGGCCAACTACAGCAGGTCGGTACGGGACCGTCGGGATGGTCACCGAGACTCTTTTCCCAACGAGTGGTGCTTGCCCAGGGCTCCAATCATCCCGCATGCCGCAAAAAGGAGAATAACTGGCATGACCAAAACTCGATGGCGTCCTTCTACATAATTGATGCTGTGAATGATCGCAATCGCCATCGGCAGCGCAAGAAGGTACAACGTGACACGCCGCATGGCATTCCCGGAACGTCTCATGCTTATCCAGACGCCGTAGACCCCGAACCCCAGCAAGAGGCCGTACAGAGTCCTGTAGATGACAACAAGCAGCGAAGGGACCCAATCATAATGGCGCAAGGCAAAGGTTGGCGAAAACCACCAGAAGTAATAGATTTTTTTCAGAGCGCGAGACAGGAACCCAACAGGATCGGCCGCAATGTAATTGAAGGCCTGCTCCTTAAAGAACATGTCCTGCTCGACCTCTTGCAAAGAAAACACCTTGTTCCGAAATTCTTCCGGCGCAGCGTCAAGCTGGCTCTTGTTGTCCAACGTGACGAGCGTCCCGGTCGCATTCGGGTTGTTTCCTGCCCACAGGGTCTCGCCAGCCATCGTGGTAAGCACAAACTTGCCATGAAGGCGGTAATTTCTGGCAAACCAAGGCGTCATCACGACAACCGTGCCCAGCAGAATCAAGGCTGCGATCCAACACGCCTCCCGGAACCGCTTCCGTTCAGCAGTGATCCACACAGCCGGGACTACCAAGAATCCGACCAAGTCGGGACGTGTCAACACGCCAAGACCGGCAACAATCCCGACGAGAACGGCGAGCGACCTGCTCCACCTGTCCATCATGACAGCGAACAGATAGACTCCAAGAAGAAGAAGAAAGGTCGACAGCGCAATCACATCAACTTTGTATGCATGGTAGACGATGAGGCCTGGCTCAAGGGCCACGAGGAGGGCCGCCAGGCCTGCCGTGTGAACACCGTACCAGCGATGCGCGATGGCGTATGTCAGCACCATAATTCCCGCGGATGTCAACAGATGGAAGACATAGTACCACCCGAACCCAGAGCCGCCAATGAGGTGCAGAAGAGCGCAAACCAGTGGGAACACCGGGACAACGAAAGAACTGTACAGAGCATTGTTACGTTCGATGGTGAAGCCTCGTCCGGCCAGGAGATTTCTAGCGATGATCTCGTACTCCCAGGTCTCCGCCTGCCAATTGTGCGTGGCCAGATAGACGAACAATAGCACCAGCCTGGCAGCCAACCCGAGTCCAAGGACGACGAGCAATGCGCGGTGCCGTCGCCAGTATTCGGATGGACTCCAGTTGGTTATCAACGCACCGGTATCGGCGTCCTCAGTTCGGTGAAGCATCACAAATCACGTGAAGCCAGGCAGACTTCCCAGGCATGCCGCTTCATGAGTCGAGCTAGAAACGGGCTCAATCGGGAAGCAACTCGATAGGGGAGGTAGTCACGGAATGGCCAGAGCGAGGTCGGATATACCTCGAATTTTGAAAGGTAGAGTTCTTGGTGGGAGATGTGGCCGCTCCTGATCTGATAATTGACCGTTTCGCCTTGGTCCGGGTGGACAAGAACCAGTACCCCTCCCGGCGTGAGATGACGCACGCACGTCCGCAGATATTTGAGGTGAACCGCCGTATCATCCGTCCGAATCAAGGGGAAAAACCCCTTGCAATGCACCAGATCGAACCGGCTCCCCAGATCGGTCTCCCCGTTGATCCCGGCGCAGAGAAACGAGCACACCGGATACTTCTCCTTGGCATAGGTAATGGCCGCTTCCGCAATATCGACACCGGTGGCCGCCGCCTGGGGAAGCAACTCACGCCAAGCGTTCGTGATGGCCCCGACCCCGCAGCCGACATCGAGCACCGATCGGATACGGTTGGCTCTTCCGCCGAGAATGTACAGTAGTTCCCGGCAGTAAGAAAGGGCGATTCGATCATTGACCGTGGAATGGGGGAGCACCCATCGAGCATTCACCCCTTTCAGCAAGGCGTAATATGAGCCGAAATGGCCTTTGCCGGCAAATCGGCCTGATTCGACTTCCTGAATTTCCCGCGTCTGCTGAGCCAACAGTTCGTCAGGATCAAACCACATGGTGCTGTTCTCCTTGCTTCTGATAGTACCTAGGGGGTGAAGAACCGTCATCGCGGATCGGGTATGGCCAACGCCGTTCGCTGCTCCACTAGCCTAGTTCATGATCGAAGCCGAGTCCCTGCTGCGCCAGCGACACCAATCCCAGGCGCCGCGCAGCTTCTGCAGGAAGACCCGTTCCGAATCCGCGGACACGATCTCCGTTCGACACAAAAGGAGAGGATCGCGATCGCCCCGATTGATATCAAACCGGCTACATACTCCCAACGAGTACCCTGCCCGTTTAACCGCGTCACGCACCCGAAGGTTGGCTGAGCCATGAGGATAGGACATGGCCGTGATCGGCCTGCCGATCACGCCTTCAAGGTATTGCCGGCTCTCGACCAGCTCACGCCACAGCGTACGTTCATCGCATTCCGCAAGCCGGGCATGGGTGACGCCGTGAGACCCCACGGCGGCCCCCGGAAGAGCCGCTAGGTCCTTCAGCTCGGATTCGGTCAAATACTCTGGTTGCCCACGTTGAACGAACGAGGAGGTGACAAACACCGTGAATGGAATGCGGTGCTTCAGAAGCACAGGGGCAGCCGCGTACAAATTATCCTTGTATCCGTCATCAAAGGTCACAGCGACCTCAAGCCCGGAGTCGGAAGGCTCGGGCGCTCGAAGATTCACGATCGCTATTTCGGGGATTTCTGCCAACGCCACCATATGCCGTTCGAACAAGTCAGGGCTGATGCTGATCCCATAGGAATCCGTCGACAGACTCGTGCCTACCGCATGGTAGAGCAAGATACGCAGGCCTGCCCGCGCTCCGGCCAGGTTTCTCACTAACGCCGTGCATTCCGAAATCGCTCTGGCTGCTCCCCTTCTCCAAGTCACAGTCGCACACGCCGGAACCGGACTGCGAGGTTCATCCCCCAGCGCAACCATTCGGCGTTTGCCCACTCCCACTCGCCGAGATACTCGAGAAGCTCCCCGCCGAAACCTCGCTTGAAATGATCCACACCGCCCGCCAGGTGAGACCGTGGGGTCACTCCGCCAAGATCAAGCTCCGTCAGCGCTCGCTTCTGAAGATGTTCAAGCAAGTGGTAGACCATCGCGTAGGCCGCACTCACCTCCCGCCCCCTACGGCCTGTTGCCGCCATCAGATAAAAAGCCTTCTGTCCAAATGTCAGGGTCAGACACGAAGTCACAGGCTCGTCGTCCACGTAGCCGGCAAGGATCGTGGCGTGATCGCCGAGTGTGGCGCAGAAGTAAGAGAGGTCGGCAAAGCTGTTTCCCTGTGAGGCCAGGCCTTTGTGCTGAACCATCTCCGCATGGAGATCGCACAACGCACGCACCAACGAAGGATCGTTGCCCGTCTTCCACTGAATGGGTTTCCCCAAGGCCTTCTTCACGTAGTAGCGATGCTTCGCGGTCATCCTTTGGAGGATGACATCCATCGGCTTGATCAAATCCACGCGGATCGAGTATCCACTGTTCAGGCATGCAATCGGCCGCTTGCATGCCTGACCGAATGCATGAGCCGTGGCCGAATCGAGGGGGAGATGGCTGTCAAACCGGAGGCTGACCCGCTTGCGCAGTCCGTTCATCTCGTCCAGCAAACCCCTCACAACTCGAGCGAGGTCCTGCGCAGGAGTCGCGGAAAATCTTGGGACCGGCCCACCTGGCGCCCAGCCCACCATAACTCCAGCCGGGTACGACTTGGTCAGGATTTGGCACATCGCGACGACCGCCTTGTCAGCGTTCCAAGCGATCCATCGCATCGGAACCCAGCCAGCCGCTCTCTTGTACTCTCCCCATTTGTACGACTGAAACACGCTTCCAGCCGCACACTGCTCCAGAGCCCGATCCCATTCCTCGAGATCAGACGGTTGCTCAACAAGCTCCCAGGTCACCGTCGGGCATGCCTCGGAAACATGCACGGATCGGTACAGATCTCCTTTTCCTCCGAGGCTCGGCACAGACCCACGTGCGGAGTCACATTTCCAGGGCCGACTCCAACCCATGCGCGACACCCCTCGGACGCAGAAGGACAGCGTGACCCTGGAAAGACGGTATAGCAGACCGGCAAGGGTCACTTTATCTCGGTGGCGGATCGCCACGCGCAAGAAATTTTTCCATCGCTCATAGTGACGATGAGAGGAGACGCTGCCGTCTCGGTCGAAATAATGTCCCAGAATCCCGCGCAAGAAAAACGGGGTCGCATAAGGAGCCATGCGGACCCACAATTCGAAATCTTGGACGGACATCATCGATTCGTCGAACAGCCCAGCCTGGTACAGCAAACTCCGTCGGCACGTCACTGCTGACGTCGAAAACAGCGTCATGTTATACAACTGAGGGCCAAGCGGCTTATGGGAGTTATAGCGCCCCCCGTAATCGTAGACCTCGGAGGAGCCATCGGCGTGGATATGCCGCTCACTGTGACAGACGAGGTTTGCCTCCGGGTGTTCGATGATACCCTCCGCCACTCGCTCAAGTTTATTCGGAAGCCAGATGTCGTCGGAATCGATGAAGGCGATCCAGTCTGTAGTCGATCGCTTGATCCCGGCGTTCCGAGCCGCTCCTGGCCCGCGATGTGCCCCCTCCAACACTACAGATCTGATGTCCGGCCTGTCGCGGAGAAATTCTTTGACGATGGCAACGGTCTCGTCGGTGGACCCGTCGTCCGAAATAATGATCTCGAACGGCCTATAGGTCTGCCCGACCACACTCTCGAGCGTGCGGAGCACGAAACTTGACGAATTGTACGCGGGGCAGACCACGGAGATGGCTGGGCGGAGCTCAGCGGGAGTCATCAGCTTACCCATCGGCCAGTTCTTTTGCGGACCCTGGATCAGAATCCTGCCACTGCAATAGGTACCGCCACGCGCAGGGCAGCAGAGTCTCGCACTCGTAGACAAGGGTTGACGTTTCCATCTTTTCTCCATAAGCGGGGAAATACCACCCCCCCGGAGTTGACGAGTCGGCGCCGCGTACCAACCTCCACCTGATCACCGCCGAAGCGGCCCGCGCACCTATCGGTTCAGCGTGAAAGGTGGAGCGGAACGCAGGTGCGGCGATTCGCAAATGTCCCGATTCATCTTGTCCTCGAAGCGACACGCAGGGCGCCCACTTGAAATAGGTCTCTATGAGATGCCGAGCCCTCCCTTCAAGACTGTCCTCGATCACGAATTGGCCACGACCGACTCGGAACACTCTCGTGAAAACGATCCGGTCCCCGTCAAGACGGGAAAACCCCGTGTGGCGGATGGCCATGCGGAATGTCTCGCCTTCCATTCCCCAAGAGACGTCCACGTTGCCCTGCCGGTAAGAATCCGGGTACCGACCCCGATACCGATAGATAAATGGCTCCAGGCCATCGATGAGCACGCTATTGTGCGCCCTTGCCGAGAGGCCGTAGAGCCCGAGCGAGTCATGCTCCTGGTAGTTCAACCTCCCTGGATCAGTGAGAATCTCCGTGCCGTCCCAGTACAGGCAGAAAGCTCCGATGTCGCAGTGGCCGTGAGAGATAAAGGGAGGTGCCCCGCAAGGCTCCACATGCCAGAAAACGGTCAGGGCGCCCCAATCGAGACGATACCACCCACTCTCAGGGAATGAACGAAACACCGGCTGCTCCATACCCACCGCAGTAGTGCTGGTTGCACCGCGAAGGGGCAGCCCGTCAAACAAGCTTGCCCAGCCACTCAGCATGGAACATGGAGGAATCTGCTCCGGCGCAAAGAGCTTCATCGCCTCCCGGCACCACGGGAGATCAATCAGCCATTGCCACGAACAGTCTGGGGAGACATCGCCGATCGTCGGCATCACCCAGGTGCCGGTGTGCTTATTGCGTACAAGAAAAAACCAGCACCGCTCGACCATCAAGGCTGCGGTCGGCTCGACGAGAGCGCGCACTTGCTGTTCCCCGGTGACCCGGCAGATCCAGAGTATCTCCAGCAGCCATCGTGTCACCAGGAAATGATAGTGACTAGAGCCTTCCCGCAGGAAACCGTCGGCAGGGACAAGCCTGGACAGGTCGTTCCGTAGGATAGCCGCTGCCAGCTCGGTGGCAGGAGCGATCTGCAGGGCTTGGCCTGCAAAGCAAAGCGCTCGCGCATTGTTAATCACGTGATTCCCGGTGGATTCCCCACCCTTGTATTCCAAGCGACAGGCTAAATATCTCGCCATCACGGCCAAAGCCTGCGCGATATCCCCAGGCACTTTCGGCGTGCTGTCAAGGGAGCGGTCGGTAATGGCGAGAAAAAGGATGGCATTGCAAATTCGTTCGCCGGTGGTATAGCTCTCCCAGGGAAGCCCCCTGTTAGCTTTCATTATTTGGCCGGTCCAGTCACGCATCAGGTCGAGCCCCCAATGCTGAATGGCGGGGCTGGGTTCCTCCGTCAGCTTCACCAGCAGCCAGTTCCAACGATGAAGCGATACCGTCTGCTCCGGATCTTCAAAGACGGTTTCCCACTGGGGCCTGCCGGTAAACCAGTAATACCCGGTGGCAAGCTTCAACCGGTCTTGGCCAGCTCCCAAACGCGTAGGAGGGGCTGCGGTCACATCCCCGCAAGGGAATGCTCCCTCACCGGCGATTCCGGCCGTCAGCATTTTGGACGCCTGTCTGACTTGCCGAGGATAATGGGCCGCTGGAGGCAGGGCCCGTTTCACAGCCGTGGCAGCCACCTTGGTGAGATAAAACACACCAGCCTTAGCAGCAAAGGCCGGGTTGCCGCATCGTACAAGGAGGTTTTTCCACTCAGCCACCATGTGCAGTTTTCCCAGGCTCCCGGCTGATTAACTGCCTGGCGCGAGACACGCCTTCCCCGCTGAAACAGTTTTCCTATTCTGGGCTCTGTAGGTCTGCCCAATTGCCGGATGGCTGGGGTTTTCTCGCTCTTATGTTCCAGCCCCACCCCATGACGCCGCCCAGCCATACCTCGAGCTTGGTCTCAGGAATGATTGGTTGACCATAAACAAGCCTGCCACCTTCATGCATCTTGTAGTCTAAAGCACGCAGTAAACTCTCACGCCATTGTGCAACCCCGGGTATGGGAAGATGAGAAATCGAAAATGAGTTTCTCCTGAGGGACACAAGGTCAAATTGGCCAAACATGGCCATAAGCTGCCGCTTGCTGAACACCCGTGTAATTGGATTCTCTTCCTGGCGATATTGAGGGCGCCCCTCCGTTATCCTGCCAAGCCACCGTGCTTCCGGCAAGCGAAATAGCAAGCCGGTAAGCACACCTTTAGGAACCAACCGGCACCAGTAATAGGCCGAATGCTTGGCATACAGCATGATACTGGCCTCGCCTCCCGGCTTAAGAACCCGAAAGCACTCACGCACACAGGCGGCCGTGTCTTCCGTATGGTGCAAGACTCCGTTACTGTACACGAGGTCGAACGCGTTATCTGCGAATGGCAAGGCCTCGGCATCGGCTCGAATAGCGAGCCCTCCCGCGAATGTTCCGTTCCGCATCAGGCTGAACTTATGATTTGTAGACCTTGCACGCTCCGGGGTGATGTCCATCGCTGTCACACGGGCTCCATACTGTAAAAATAACGCCGAATGCCCACCGGCCCCGCAGCCAACCTCAAGCATCTCTCTCCCGCTCAATGCGTTGAGATTTATCTCTTCGACAGCTAAATGGTGTCGTTGTCGAAGCAGGTCTTCGAGCAAGGCAAGCTCCCTTTTCAATGCATCGGCTGTGCGCACTGAATCGTCAGGCTCATACCACTGCTGATATGTATCTCCCCAAAATGTCGAAATTTTCTGCTTCGTCCCCGAGAGGCGTGCCGGTGTCAGGTCAACGATCCCATAACGCTCATCGTAATAGTCAACTTTGCATGCTCTGCATGCAAGGCCGGTGTTAAGCTCAAGAGGTCCCCGGCAGCCTGGACACCTGAACAGTCGCAGGCGAGACTCAATTTCCCAACGTGGACCCACTAACTCGCCCATGCGATTTGATATTCCTGCACGCGGTCTGTGAATTCTTCAAGCGTGACCGGCTAAGAGTTGCAAGTCTGGGAACAACTTTCTCTGGATATCTTCACAGGAGAGCAATGGGGAGCCGGCGGCACCGCTTGAGAACGTCACGCCACTCTCTACTCAGCACGAACGATTCGGCCATCAGCCGGCCCCAATCGGGCCACACACTCGCGGGCGATCCGTTCCGCTGCTCCGCCGTCTCCAGGGTAGAACAACCGCACCAGCGCAAGCTCTCTCATCTCTTTGTCAGGTAGGAATCGACAGGGATCCGCACGGAAATCCAGGATGGCCTGGCGCAGGCTTGCCACTGATCCAAATCGCGGGATCGTCGCAGTCTCGCTGAGCGCAGAGCCGTTGAACTCCAGCGGCAGCCATTGCCAGACGGGCTTGCCTTGCAAAAGGGCCTCCTCAGCGACCGTAGAGTAGGTGAAGAGGATGAGATCGGCTCGTTCTAAATCATCCGGCAGAGAGCCCTGGGTCAACTCGATTTGATCCCGGTAGAGAGCAAACCGGGGATGGTGCTCAGTTCGGCTGAAGGGGTGATTGCGCAGAAAGAGTTTAACCCCCTCCATGCCTCGTGTCGCCGCCCACGCTGCCTCCACCATATCCACCTCCAGTTCCACGTCCAGGCTGGAGACAATCAGAATGTGGATCACTCCATTCGCACCGGCTCGCAGCATGGCAGCCCTGGGCAGGGACGCCTCACGCGACAGACGGACATGGTCATAGCGAGGCGAGCCGGTCAGGAGTACTTGATCCTTCGGGTACCCGCATTCCATAAACAGTTCTTGTCCGAAAGTCCCCATGGCACAGACGGAGTCCGGATGAGGAACCGCGCAACCGTCCGGCTCACCCCTGAACTCGATAGAGGGATGAAGAAACAAAAAGGTCTTCTCATGGCACCAACTGCAATGCTGAGTTGCGAGGCGGACCGCCTCGACTCCGGCCCGTCGGACGCCCTCATAGTGGGCCCGCGCGTAAAGAAAGTGTTCGAGAAAACTGAGCGTCACCTTGGGTCGGTATTGCCGACAAGCCCGCTCGGTCGCCAGAGCAACCAGAGAATTGTGAGAAAGGCCGGCATTGAGGAAACCCAGCAGCAACCGTTCTACGAACAGGGGGTAATAGTCGATCCCGGCGTCGAGAAACAACGCTCTGAACGCCGTCTGCTTCCTGACCGCGAGAAACTTCGTCGCCGGTCCGAAATCGCCGACAGCCTGGATGATGTCCCAAGGGTGCAGAAACCACTCCAGGAGCACCACGTCCTGGTTGCCCCAAAGCGGGGCCAGAACTGCCTTGAGGCGGCGGCTCTCCTTGCCCGGTTCTGTATGAGGGTCAAACCAAGCAAACCATCCGACGGAGCGAAGTCCCTGCCGCCTCAATTGTTCCGGAAGCGATCCAAAATACCGATCGGTCAGAGACTGAGTACGTGTGTTCCACCAGACGCTCCAATCCCAGAAGCCCGAGAGGATAATGTCGAAAGGACCGGCGGGACGCTTTGTCCAGCAACGGATCGCGACCCAGCGCTGCAAGGCCCTGACAGCATAGCGAAGACGCGAGGCAAACCCTCGGAGCCAGGGCCACCAGCCCGGTCGGCCCCGGCTGGCACCTTGCTCCTCAACCAGAAACCGGCTTCTGAGAATCGCCGCCAGCTCCCACGGCGCTCCTACCAGAACTATCTTCTTTGCCTCGTACCGAGCCGCCACTGCCTGGATCGTCCGCGCCACGATAATCCAGTGGAACGACGGGTCGCTCTCACAGTCCCTGAATGTTACGGAATGGTACCACCACCGGCTCGCTTGCCCCGGAGGCGCAAGAGCTTGCCGTAACGTACGGCCGGTACCATCCGAAATTGCGCCGATGCGGGCCACAAGATCAATGTAGAAGCTCCTCGCATCAGCCCGAACCTCCCGGGAGGCTTCTCGCGCGCGAACGAGCTTGCCCTGGAATTCTCGTTCCAGGTCATCCTCGATCGAGGGTGGAAGAAAGCTGAGCAGCACCACGTTGCGCCCATTGGGAGGCGTGTCCGGCTTCTTCCAGCATACCCATAATTGATGCAGTTCCTCTGGTGACCCGACACGTTCCATGTAACAGCCGTTTATATTTGGCCTTCTGTTCCGTTTAGAGGCTTCGCAGAGCCCAAACCGCACGAGGGCAGCGGAATGAGAAGGAAGACCCGAAGAAAGAAAGTCGCTACAGCTTGGCGACCGGCTGAGCCCGAAAGTAGGAAGCGATTGCTTCCTTGAGTTTTTCGTCGAAGGGCAGCCTGACTTTCCTCATGCAGCCCGGGCCGGAGGTCAAAATGCAGGTGAGGTTGTTGTCCAGATTTTTCTTATCCTTGGCGAGGGCCTTGAAATACCGGTCCAGTTGGGCCGGGTCCAAGCTAAAGTCAGGCATGTTTCTGACCAGCATTTCGCGCATGGATAGAAACGTCTCGCGGTCCAAATACCCCATCTCGAGCGAAACGTAATTGGCGATGTCCATCCCGAGGGTCACCGCCTGACCGTGCCGGACACTATAGTCGCTGATCGTTTCAATGGCATGACCGAAGGTATGCCCATAATTGAAAAGGTTCCGTTCATTGTGGTCGAACTCGTCAATCTCGACCATTTTCTTCTTGATCTCGAGGCACGCACGGATGTGATCCGCCAACAAGACCGGGGTTCGGATGACGGCGTCGTATTGATCCATGAGCGTCCTGGCTTTACAGGATCCATCCACAAAGTAGAAATGAAGGATTTCGCCGACGCCGGACCTGATTTCATCGACAGGCAAGGTATGCAGAAAATTCACGTCGATGAATATCTTCGACGGCGGGTAAAAGGTCCCAACCAGGTTCTTGTACTGACCCACATTGAGCGAACTTTTGCTCCCGACGCAGCTATCGGCTTGAGCCAGCAGCGTGGTGGGATAGAACGTCCAGTCGATGCCTCGGAAGAGAATCGACGCGATGAACGCCGAGATATCCTGAATGATGCCGCCGCCGATGGCAACCACGGTCGCGTTTCTCCGGATGTTGGCCTGGACGAGCGTCATCAGAAGGCTCTGGCAATGGTCCAGGGTCTTATGCTGCTCGGTCGCCCGGACCGGCACTATGCGGTCGACCGGCAACACAGGCTTCAGCCTTCTGCCATACAGATCCAGCACGCCCTCGTCCACGATAAAGAACGACGACTCGGTTTCTCGCCGCAGCGACTCGACGAAATCATCCACGAAATTGATGCGGTAATCGCGGAGTCTGGACCGGACCGTGAACCAATCAGACATTCACGTACCCCCCGTCCACGATGATATTCTGGCCCGTGATATAGGTGTTCAAGGAGCTCGCAAGAAAGAGAACGACTCTCGAAATCTCGTCCGGCATGGCAAAGCGTCCCACTGGAATCTGGTCGGTCAGTTCCGCGATCTCGTGCTCGCTCAAGGTGCTGGCGGTCAGATCGGTACGGACGAACCCTGGCGACACCGCGTTGACCAAGACGTTGTGCCGGGCCAGCTCGTTCGAGCCGGCGACCGTAAGCCCCCTGAGCCCGAATTTGCTGGCCGAATAGATTGCGCGTTTCTCCCGGCTGATCACTCCGAACAGCGAAGCGATGTTGACGATACGGCCGTAGCGGTTCTGTTTCATGGTCTTGCTGACGGTCCGCATGATCATGAACGGAGCTTTGAGATTCACCGCCACAATGTGGTTCCAATCCTCCTCTCTAGTCTCGTCGAGATAATTGATGCGGTTGATGCCGGCATTGTTCACGCAGACATCGACCCTCTCGAGCTTGCCAAGCTCTTCAAGAAACGCACCTGTGCTCGCAGGGTCTGTGAAGTCCACGCAGAAGTACCGGATCTTCGACTCGTCCAAGCCTCGCGAGCTTCTCCGGAGAGCCTGAACCTGCTCCTCCTTCGTGCCCGTAAGGACAAGGCGCGCTCCGAGCTTTGAAAAATCATCGGCGAGCTGTTTCCCGATGCCGCGGGTGGCACCGGTGATCAGCGCAACCTGCCCTTCGAAGTTGACATTCATGTGAGATATCCCGTCATCTGGTCAGCGTCGCGATGAGGTTCTCCACTGCCTCGAATTCCATCCGCCTGCGACACTCGCTGGTATAGGAACCAATGTGGGGCGTGAGGATGACCTGAGGGTATCGCGTCAACGGCCCGCTATACGGTTCCATCTCGAACGTGTCGAGCCATGCCCCCGCAATCGTCTTCTGTTCCAATCCGTTGAGCAAGGCCGCCTCGTCGATCAGCCCGCCTCGGGCTGCATTCATGACGAAGGCCCCCGGCTTGAGCAGCGCGAATTCTTTCTTGCCCAAGAGGCAGGTCTCACCGCTACAGTGGAGGGTCAGGACATCGGCCTGCGGCAGGGCCTCCTCCAGCGAGACCAGCGGCACCCCTGCCACAGGTTCGGAAAGGTGCGGATCGACGGCCAGCATCCGCGTCTTGAACGGGGTCAGCAGCGAGGCGAGATGCCGCCCGATCCGGCCGAACCCGATGATGACGATCGTCTTGCCTTCAAGCTGGAGGCCGATCTTCTTGGTCCACTTCCCTTCGTGCAGGTCTCGATCCATCTGGGGGACCATTCGAAGGAGGCTGAGCATGGCACCCAGCGTTAACTCCGCAACGGCGGCCGTTGGACCGGAGGGTGTGGTACAGACCTCGATACCGAGCTCACTGGCCGCTGCCAGGTCCACATTGGAGAGCCCGGAGCCACATCGTGAGATGACTTTCAGCCTGGACTTCTGCAACACCTCGCGGTCGAGCGGTTCCAGACCGGCGATCAATCCCGTGACTCCCCCTTCCAACAGCTTGGTCAGCTCCTCCTTGGCTAGCTTACGCTTGAACGGGTTATCGATAACCTCACACCCGACCTCGATTAGCCGATCGAGGGGCGCTCGATCCAACTCTCCGAACGAGGATGGGCCGATCAGGACTTTGATTCCCGCGAGGCGTGTCACTGGAGAATCTCTCTCTGGGTTTGCGTCCGGCTAATCAATCAGGACACGGGATATCGTGGGCTTTTCGCCACTCCTCGTCGGCCCAATAGATTCGATAGACGATCTTCATGGTGGCCAAGGCTTCCGCACTGTTGCCCGACACGATGACGCCCCCATTGCAGATGGCATCAGCAAACTCGTTGACTTCGTCCGACCACGAGTTGTCCTCCAGGTAGGTCACGGTTTCCTCACGGGCTGTCCCGGTATCGGATTCATCGCGCCGGCCGATGATGAGCTTTTCCTGGCCGTAGCTCTTGGACCCCGAAAGGATCCCACGGAGCTCCAGGTATCCTTTGGTCAGGGCGATTTCCAAACTGAAGCGGTGCTGCCACTGGGTCGCGCTGGAATGCAGCATGGCAATGCGGCCCCCGGCATCTCGCATTAACGCAAAGGCATTGTCCTCCACATCGTGGATCCAATATCGATTGGACACCAAGCTCTTGACTTCCATGAACTCCCCGCAGAACAGTCGGAGCAAGTCCACCATGTGGATGCCCTGATCCAGCAGAATGCCCCCGCCGGCGTATTTCCGTTCAGCCCGCCAGCCCCCGGAGAAGGGGATGATCTTGCTTTTCCCGTAAACTCCGCGCAGGTTGACGATGTCTCCCAGTTCGCCCGACTGCACGATCCGGAGCGCCTCCCGCACTGAGTCGTGGTAGCGATGATTAAACCCGTACTTCAACAACAGGCCGGGATGCCGTTTCTCGACCTCGATCACTCGGGTGATATCTGCTACGTCCCGCCCGGGCGGCTTTTCACAAAACACGTGCCGCCTCCGTTCCAAAGCCGCAATGGTCACCTCCGGAGCCAGGTAATTGGGTAGGCTGACGAAGACCGCGTCCAGCGGTTCCTCCAGAAGCTGCCGGTAATGGGGGAAGCACCGGACGCCGTCGGGCATCGTGCCGGCCTCGGCAAAATATTGATCGCAGACCGCGACCGTTCTCATGCGGGGATGCTGGTCGATGAAGTAGCGCCGCCGCTTCCCCACCACGCCATAGCCGGCGATCCCGATCCTGAATTGTTCACGCCTCAAGGAGAACTCCTGTCCGGCCTTCTCACGCCACGCGCCCAACGCGCAGGCTGCCCTTAAAGGTAGGCTTCGACCAACGGATCGCGCGCAAGCAATTCCTCGGCGCGCTGAATATCTCTGGGCACATCCACGCCGATCATGGTGCCGTTTGTATCCACCATCCGCACACGGTAGCCATGCTCGACCGCGCGCATCATATCGACCGACTCAACTTGTTCGAGCGGCGTGGGGGATAACTCGGAAAAGAGTTGAAGGAAGTCGCTCCGGAAAGCGATGATTCCTAGCTGCTTCAACTTGGCGTAGTCGCCTGAGAGCGCCTTTTTGCACGAGGGAATCGGTTCGCGGGAGATATAGAGCAGGTCTCCGAACCGGTTGGTCACTACCTTGGGCACGTTCGGATCCAGGAAGTCTTCCATCTTCTCGATCCTCGTCACCAGATTGGACGCCGGCAGCGATGCATCCTTCAGAAGTGGTTCGACGACTTCCTCGAGCATTCGCGGGAGCACCAAGGGTTCGTCTCCTTGCACGTTGATAACCACATCAGCATCCAGTCCCCGCGCAGCTTCGGCGACGCGATCCGTGCACCGCTCATGGACACTAGAAGTCATCACGACCTTGCCGCCTGCTGTCTGCACGACATCTTTGATCTCTTCATCGCAGGTCGCAACAATCACCTCGTGGACGAGATCGCAGAGCACCGCGCGCCGGCGCACGTGCTCGATCATCGGCAGACCCAGGATGAGGGTAAGCGGCTTCCCGGGGAAACGGATCGAGGCCATCCGCGCCGGAATGATCGCCACAACGCGGGTCATGATCGGCTTCCCCGACGTTGCGGAGGCAGACCGGCCGCGGTTCGTAACGCGCCCACACTCTGACGGCAGGAGTTGCCGAGAAAGAGCGTGTCCATGCCGAAGGCAAGCAAGCGGTAGCCTTCTCGAAGACGCCGCATCGCCTGCTTCGGATCGGGCTGGACCACGTGAAAGCCTGCCGTGGTCTTGCCGGCCGCGACGACGCGCTGCACTTCCCGCAGCGCCTCGACCACCGCGGGGTGGTCGAACTCGCCGGGCACGCCCAGCGAGCTGGAGAGGTCGTACGGCCCAATCATGAAGCCGTCCACCCCGTCAACGCTGAGGATCTTGTCCAGGCTTCGCACCGCCGCAATGTGCTCGATGAGCACGATGATCACGGCCGACCCGCGCAGCCACTCCGCATACTCCTCAAACCGCGCCCCGTACCACTGCGCCCGCGCCAGCCCGACGCCGCGCTGGCCTCGCGGAGGGTAGTACGCCGCGGCCACCGCCCGTTCCGCATCGGCTGGCGAGTTGACCATCGGCACGATGATCCCGTGCGCTCCGGCGTCCATGACCCGCTTGATCTGCACGGGGTCGTTCGCTGAAAGGCGGACCAACGGCGCGACGCCGCATAATTCAATGACCCGGATCAGCTCCTCAGCCTCACGAATCGTGATGACACTGTGCTCGAGGTCTACCGTCAGCCAGTCAAAGCCGGCCTTCGCCATGATCTCAGCGACAGCCGGGTGAGCCAGCGTAACCCATGAGCCAATGGTCACTCCGCCAGACCGAAGCACTTCCTTGAACGAAGGCGCGCCGAACGACGCTCGCTTTCTTTGCCGTCCCAATTATCTCGTCTCCTTGCTGTAGAGGGTTGAATAGACCCCGCCCTCTTTGAGAAGTGCGTCGTGCGTCCCTTCTTCAACCACCATGCCGTTCTCCAGGACGATGATCTTGTCGGCTTGGACCACCGTGGAGAGACGGTGCGCAATCAGGATCACAGTCCGATCGCTGGCAATGGCTGCGATCGCCTCCTGAATCAAGGCTTCCGATTGATTGTCTAAAGCGCTTGTTGCCTCGTCAAAAATCAGGATCTGCGGCTGTCGGATCAGCGCCCTGGCAATGGCGATCCGCTGGCGCTCTCCCCCTGAGAGCTTGAGCCCGCGGTCCCCCACGATGGTCTCGTATCCCTGCGGGCATCGCACGATGAAGTCATGGGCGTTCGCCTGCCGAGCCACCAACTGGATTTCTTCAAACGAGGCTCCCGGTTGAGCGAACGCGATGTTGTCGCGGATCGACCCATGAAAGATGAAGGTGTCCTGACTGACGAACCCGATCACGGCCCGCCACGAGGCCAGATCGTATTCTTGCAAATCTATCCCGTCCACCGTGATAAGCCCGCTGGACGGCTTATAGAGCCGCACAAGCAGGTCAACCAGTGTGGACTTTCCCCCTCCAGAAGGTCCGATGATGGCCGTCGTCTCGCTTCGGTTAAAGCGCATCGATACGTGGGAGAGCGCGGGCTGCTTATCTCCATAAGAGAAGCTCACATCATGGAACTCGATCGCCCGGCACAGTCCCCGTACCGGTTTCGTCCCTTGCGGTTGTTCGATTGGCGTGGGCTCCTCCAGCAACTCGCCGACAAGGCGAATAGCCGGAAGGTAAAATTTGATGCTCAGCCACCCCTGGCTGATCCGCGACACATAGGGCCCCACGCGAAACGCCACGGCAGTGAAGACCGCCACGACCGGCAGAATGGCATGGAAGTCACCGATGACTCCTAAGGCCGGCAGGAACAAGAGGAGACTGAGCACACCGATCCAGAACATCTCGGTCACGCGATAGGGCGAAATCATCGCAAGACAGTGTCGGACGCTCAGCTCTTGAAATAAGCGGAGCCATTTTGCGTACATTTCTTGGATGCGGCCTTCGACGGAAAAGATCTTCACTTGCCGAATCCCAGCGGTCATTTCGGTCAAAAGGGCGACCGCCTCGGCCTCCACTTTCTGACGCTCTTCTCCTCCTGCCTGGACCCGTTTGGAAAGCCGCCACATCGCATACCCGTACAGCGCTCCAAAAGTGAAGACCACGGCGGTTACTTCCCACGACACAAACACCAGCAGCGCAACTAAGACCGCGACGGCAAGGATATTCGCCGTCTGATCAACGACGACTTGGAGAGCGACAGCCATATAATGAGGTTCGTGGTAGAGATGCTGTACCAACGTGCCCTGCTTCTGGTCGAGGAAATAGCGGTACGGCCGCCGCAGAATCTGTGCGGTCACCCTCAGCCGTCCCTCGGCTCCGATCCCCAACCAGAGCCGGGTTGACAACGCCTCGCGCAGATACTGGAGGCCATTTTTCAGACCAAACACGGTCACGAGTGCCAGGCCCAGCACAGCCAAGCGCCCTTCAATGGAATAGGTAGCCAACGAACTCTGATAAGCGCGGAATACCACGGGAGCGGTTCCCGCACCGACCTGATCAGACATGAACACCTGCATCATCGGAACGATCAGGCTGAAACCGATTCCCTCCAGCAACGACGTCAGAAGGATCAGCAATATCACCGCAGCCAGATGCCACCGGCGAGGCCAGAGGATCGGTTCGAAGTGCCGGACGAGCTGCCAACTTAACAAAGTTTTGGAACGATTACCCTGCATGGCTGGGAGCGACAAATTCCGGGAGGCTCTACATTAATCCCCGAAGTACCTTATCCGCACCCCACTTGTCCGCGTAACGGCGCGTGGCTTGTTCGAGCGCGCGATCTCGCCAGAGGCCGTTGTCCAAACCGTCCAGGTACCAGCGAACATACTCGCCAATGCGCTGGGTGGCCTTACCGTCCCGGAACGGATCAAAATGATCAAGCACGGGAGATATGTCTCCGAGATGGGGGTTGGCAGTTGGATCACGCATATACTCCAGCACAGCGTGTTTCAGTGTGTTGGGATTCTGGAACACACAGCGATTTGGACCAAGAGAATGCAGAGGGCTATACGATCTGTCCGGTTCTTGACCTTGTCCTGCATAATCAAGAAAGCACACTCGGGCTCCTTGCAATGCAGAGACTATAACGGCGGACGGCGTCGTGATGCCCACGGCAAAGTCACATGCCATGGCTGCGTCCGAAGGGCAGAAGTCGTCATCAAGAATGGACACCCTTCCCGTGTCTAGAGCCGCCCGTATAAGACCCCACAATCCATCCGTCCGAACGGACGGCCATCCTCCAGTCTTGCTCTTGATGAGCAGTCCCAACAGCGGGTCTTCGATCAGCCACCGAAGAAAAAATTCGTAGAAGCGGGGCGCAAATTCGCCACTGTCAAACAGCGCCAAGGAATACCGAGCGCCCTGACGGCGAAGTTCAGAGACAGCCTCGCTTGCGCGCTGGCGATGTTGCTCGGAAGCCCGCATCTCATTCACCGGACAACCGCTGATCAATAAATGTTTGGATATAGATCCGGAATCAAGACAGATAGCAGCATCATGGCGCCCCCACAGAAAAAAGACATGCTGCGTACGCAGGGTCGCGGGAGTCTCTCCAAAGAAGCAAGACCAATGGATGCCAACACGGATTGCACCGACCGATTCAGCAGCCAGCGCCACATCATCCGGGCCGGCCTCTCCATAATGAAACACGGCGCGCAGACCCAACTCTCTGTAAAGGTTGGTCAACTCGGCAACACGCGCATCTTGCAGAGCAACCTTTCCAAGGACAAAACATGAAGCCTTTGAGAACAAAGACCACAGAGTCAGCCGAACACCCCCGAGCACGGCATGCAATGCCTCGTTTAGTGTTTGTCGCCCCCCCGCCAACAAATGGGGCGATTCGCCTATCGCCGTACGGGCCAACACAACCGATCGGATACCAAGCGCATGTGCATTCTGAACTCTGTCGGTCGTAGCCTGAAAGTCGGAGCGGTCAAACATATAGATCAGACGATCAGACGGAATACCGCTGTGACGCCACCAGGAAAAATCGCGGTCTACACCCCAACAAGCCGCTACACCGACACCTTCGATACGGGGCAATACAGACGGTCTCTTACGAAAACAGGAGAAGACTCTCAGGACAGCGACTGCAAGTGGCACGAACGAGAAGAATAGGGAATTGTGCAACGCCGCCTGCTTTGCAACAAGAATGGCTGAAGAATCAGAACTTGGAGGCAGCCGATCGAAGAGCCCGGCGTACGAGGACACAACAACTACCCTACCAAGCGGAATATTGTTCTTCATCGCCAACGAATACGCATAGTTTCGAAGCATTCCCACCTCCAGCAGCAACCACTGCAGATACTTGAGAATGCTCGGTGAAGCAATCGCGCGGTACGCCGGGTACTTGCAATGAAGAGCGGCATTGATTAGCTCTCTAATTTGATCCCCTTGTGCCCTGCAGAGCTTACAGACTGTACGAAATAAATCCCATAGCGCAACATTAGGCACATCGTTCAGCCAGACATACGCGTAAGGGGGATGAATGGGGGCAAGCGCCTTCACAAGTCCGATTCGAGCCAGCCACTTCGCCAGCCATATCCCCGCTCGAGTTGCACGATAGTAATGAAGTGAGATCTGTCTGAATTTCCAATACGCCGCAATAATTGGGAATATGGAAGCCAGTGTGAGCTCGTGAACAACAACCAGTGCCCGGCTCGGAACCGAGGTGGTCGCGTTACGAGCTTGGTCGGATGAAGCAATGATGTCCGTAATGTGAAAGTCTCGTTTCCTTGGATACCAGTATTCGTAAAGGGACCTTATGAATTCCAACTCCTGAGGAGTATTTACATCCAATTTGAACTCGGGCCTTCGGAAAGATTTTGGACAAGGAACAGTTCCGATCCGATACTGTTCCGGGTGCTCGTAGAAATAGGCGTGGGGATGCTCCCGATACCCTGGATCCGTGGTGGTCCTCCAAAGCTCTTCCAGTTTGTCAAAACCAAACACCTCGGCGCCAAGACCATCGGGATAACCATTTCCGTCAATGGTATGTGTATTGGAAGAAAAATCGCTTTCACCTTTCCGATGGTAGAGGATAATCCGGTCTATTTCCTCGGGCTCGATCACAGGATTGTCGGCACAGATTCGCACAACGATATCGGCCCTGTATGCTTTCGCTGCCTCGTAATAGCGATCGACTAGGTCGTCCTCGGAGCCCCGGAACACACTGATCCCGCACTCCTTCGCAACGTCGATCAGGACATCATCTTCTGGCTTCGTCGTCGTTGCCAAAACAATTTCGTCAATCTGCTCGCTTCGCTTGACGCGCTGCAAGATATGCCACAGCAACGGCTTGCCGGCCAGATCGGCCATGGACTTACCCGGCAGTCGATTCGACCCCATGCGGGCCTGGATAATTCCGACGACTCTTGGTGTCATCATCGGAAAATGATCGTCTTTTTCAGAAAGAACGTTGACCAATTATCATTGCCTTTTCCCTTGCTGTAATCATAAAAACTATTTTCATACAGCAGCGTAAAGCACCCTTGCTCAAGGAAGTATTGGAGCAGGCGATTCGGCGTGGGAATGACATCTTTGCCGATGAAATCGGCATCCAGAGGTGGAAAGTTCTGATGAATCAACAAGAAGCCTTGAGGTTCCACCCAGGAAGTAACATTCCGCACGACCTGACTCATGTGTGGGAATACATACCAGAAGAGGCCTCGACAGACGACCAAATGGAACGCGCCGACGTGAGGGAACAAATCTCCGTCTGCGGCTCTGCCCAGCGTAATGTCGAGAACACGTACCTGCACATAAGGGAAGGTTGTGGTCGCCTTCTTGATCGCGGTAGGCGAAACATCAATGCCGTATACCTGGCGAGCCATCCCGGTTAACTCGCCCGCCAAGTATCCGAGACCACATCCAACGTCCAGAATCGTCGCATAGGGCGCTTTCAAAGAAGCAACGTGCTTCAAAAGCCTGACATCAAATTCATTCGGAACATTATCCTGATGCCAGGGAACGTCCGTTGCTTTTTGATACATCTCCTCAAATTTTCCAACAAGGCGACCGTCCTTAAAAACGTAGTCGTAAAAACTGCCTGACTTCGTCTCCATGACCCGATTCCTTCCTATCCCCTCACCAGCAAGTACGCCCGCCATCCACGATGAGCGTCGCTCCTGTCATATAGGAGGAAGCATCTGAAACCAGGAAGAGGACGGCTCCTTTGTATTCATCTTTTCTGGCCATGCGCCCCATCGGGATCCTGAAACAGACTCGCTCCTTGAATTCGTCCGGTTGTCCTGCTTCGACACCACCAGGACAAAGGACATTGACCCGTATTCCACGTCCGGCCCAATACGTGGCAAGATAGCGTGTCAACCCGATCATGGCGGTCTTTATCACAGAATACGTCACTGGCTTGACCATTTGCTGATCAGCCGGCAGGCCATCCTTCTCGTAAATCCGTTGGTCGGGAGCCACAAGACCAAGATCAGATGCGATATTCAGTATGACGCCACTGCCTCGTTTGGCCATCTCACTGCCAATCACTTGCGAGCACAGGAACGCACCTGTCAGTCCTGTAGATACATCCTGATTCCAGGCTTCCATTGGAAAATTCTCAAACCTTGTCCACAACTCCGGCCTGGCGGCGCCTCCTACCTTCGGGTCGTTCGCGGCATTATTAATGAGGATATCCACCCAGCCATACGCTCGAAGAACGGCATCTCGCAGGTGCTCAACTTCGATCTTGCTGGTGATATCCGTCCGGATCCCTAACGCAGGCACCTGATACCGCCTGCTGATGGTTTCGGCCGCGTCTTTGGCTCCCGGTTCGTTGATATCCGCCAACACGGGCGTACCCTTGGCTTCAGCCACTGCCTCGGCATGCATCCGACCCAATAGCCCGGCACCACCGGTGATAACGGCAACCCGGCCGGTCAGGTCAAACATTCGGTTGAGTCCCTCTCCCGTCGCTTTCATCTCTTATGCAAAGGCTCTGGTCTGTCCACCATCCACGACAAGACATGCACCAGTGATGAAGGACGCTTTGGCGGAAGACAGAAAGACGACAGCGTCAGCCACCTCTTCAGGGCGACCAAATCGTTTCAGGCTGACTTCCGTCTCAATCATTCTCATGGTGCCATCTCTATCGGATCGGAGCTTGTCCTCCCACGTGCTCCCGGGAAAAAGAATATTTCCAGGGGCCACGGCGTTCACTCGGATTCCATGGACCCCAAGCGTCTTTGCCAAGTGCTTTGAGAATGCGATGACTGCCGCTTTCGCCGCTTCGTAGGGTGCCGGCGCCCCAATATGTTCGACTCCGCCAATTGAGGATACAAACACAATGTTTCCACCGCCTGCTCTGATAAGACGGGGGATAGCCGCTCGGGCGACCCGCACGCCGCTTAACAGGTTGATGTCCAGGAGGCGGTTCCATTCCTGATCACTAACCTCCCATCCGGACTGGCCTCGCCCACTCCCAATGTTCGCCACCAGAATGTCAATCCGTCCCCACGCCTGCGCCATGTGCTCGACGCCAGCGCGAATACTTTCCTCCTCTTGCAGGTCTCCAGCAAAGCCGCGGGCACATTCTTTTCCCCTGATCTGATCACACTCCGCAACAGTGTTTTCGACATCCGCGCTCTTCCGTCCAGTGATCAGAAGCTTTGCTTGTTCCCGCGCAAAAGCTAACGCAACAGTCCGGCCTATCCCCCGGCTGGATCCTGTGATAAGGACCACCTTGTCTCTCAAACCTAAATCCATTTTGCGAGTGCGATTAGAAGTATTTCGTCAAAAACTGCCGTACGAATTCGGCGTACCTCTTTACCGCCTCTACTTCATCGCCGTCCCTTGCGGCTTGAAGGATAAAAGGACCTTCGTACCCGATCCTGGCAAGAGCCGAAAAAGTCGCGTCGAAATCAGCGCTCCCCGTTCCCAGCGGGACCGTGTTTCCCCCTCTTAGCCGATCCTTGACGTGAACGGTGGCGATCCACTCTCCACAGCTCTCGATCTCCTCGACGGTGTCATAGTCCATTGAAGCGCTGTTTCCGATATCATAGTTAATCTTCGCGTTCGGATGATCGAGTTCATGGAGCAGCCTGGCGCATGTCATTGGATTGAGAGAAGTTTCAAGCGCCAGTTGCACACCATATCGCCCGGCCACCGGAAGACAGTACCGGAGACCGCTTACAAGCTCCTTCAGCTCGTCATCGGTTTTAATTTCTGAGGTGTCTACAAAGGGAATTACGATGTATTCGATCCCAATACAGCAAGACCGAAGAATCAGCTCGTTAAGTAGATTAAGACGACGGTCCTGCTCGGACTTTGAGATCCTGATAAGGGGAAGATCCATGAAGTAATCGGCGCAGACGGACAGCACCTGCACCCCAGACTCGGAGGACATACGAAGGATCTCCGCCGGGTCCGAGAAAATCGGATTCCTCTCCCACTCATCCGCTTCAAAAACCCACTCGATCAAATCCAGCCCGCAGGCGTGCGCCTTTTCAAATTCGTCTCTCCAGGAATCTTTCGGAAACGCCTGTATGCGCCCGTTGATGGGCGGAGATAGCCGGCCTTGCATGATTCCAACGTGACGCATGAGGTTCCTTTGTTTACCTCTCAAACCGGTAGGGCGTGGGACCGTTCAGACCTCTCGCAATGATCGATTTGTCCCATTCCTTGATTTGGCCGGCGATATCAACCCCGACATTCTTGCTCCACTGATCGAGGAGCTTCCTGGCGACCGGGCCGACCTGTCCATTCCCTATGGGTACGCCATTCAGCTTTGTCACCGGCAGCAGGCAGAAAGGCGTCCCTGTCATGAACGCCTCGTCAGCCGTCATCACATCATAAGGCTCTATATTGGCCTCGAAACACCGCAAGCCTAACTGAAGGGCCAAGTCGGAGAGAACGTAGGCACGACTGATGCCTCGCAGAATGTTTCGACCCTCTGGCGTGATGATGGCCCCATCTTTCACGATAAAAAAATTATCGCCGGTCCCTTCAGCAATAAAGCCGTCTGGGTCAAGCAACAGAGCCCAGTTGTTGTCCCCTGGCCAGTGCGATACTTCAATGTTGGCCATCATATAGTGAATCCGGCTCCTATTTTTCACCTTGGGCTCGAGCAGAGAGGCAGGGATCGCCCGCTGCGGGGGAATCACGGCATTGATCCCTCTGTCAAAGAGTCGTCCCATGCCCGCCACCGTCCACCGAAGGGGAAAGTCCGCAATGACCACAGTCGGCTGTAGGGTCCCTCCGAAAATATCGGCATAGATCGCCAGCGGCCCACGACTGACGTTGATCATCAGCCGATGTTCATCATCCTTGCGAAAAGCCGGCTCATTCTTTTCCATCACGTCATGACAGTTTTGCTCCATTTCTTCGATGGCCATCGCAAGAGGGATTCGAACAAACTTCATTGACGCGTAAAGGCGCTCGAGGTGCTCGCGCAGCTTGAACTGCTTCTTATTGAACGAGCGCGTCATCTCGAACACCATGTCCCCGAACAACAGAGCAGAATCGTAGATTGAAATCTTCGCTTCTGCTTCGGGAACGAACACCCCGTTCATGTAAACCCAGCGTCCAGGAGGTGCCATGCTACTTATCCCATGCTACTCATCCTTGAACCCGACAGACATCCGGGAGTTCCTCACCCTCGTCGAATGCTGCTCCGTTGTTGCAACGGAATATGCGCTTCGCAGCCTCTTTAATCACCCCTTTGCCACGACAAGACTTCAATACCACCTTGGCGGATTCTTTGACGGCTTGATCGGCATCCGCCGGCACACAGCTATAATAGACGTGTCGGAGAAGCGGGATATCTTTCTCGGAATCCCCCACATAACAGGCCCTCTCTTCGTCCATTCCACAGTCGCGGACGAGCTCTTTAAACGCGCTCAGCTTATCTTTGCACCCAGACACAAAGAAGTCCGGACGAAACCGCTTTCGCACGTACTGACAAAACTGGGTATCCTCTCCGGTCAAGAAGCCGATTTGGATGCCCGCTCGTTTGAGCTCGAAGATCGCGTCAATATCGTCAAAGAGAATGCGTTTGATTTCCTTGCCCGAAGCATCTACATAGACCGCTCCATCGGTCAAGACGCCGTCAATGTCAAGAAATACGGCTTCGATCATTACACCCGCCGAAGCTTTTTGACGATGGGCACTTCACTTTCGTAAACCCGCTTGATCCCATCCCCCATCGCCACGTCCAGCTCTCTAATATCTCTGACCAGCCTCTTCATTCCCTGCGGTTCTATCGATGCTGCCTGATCACTCCCCCACATCGCTCTGTCCAGCGTAATGTGTCTCTCCATAATACATGCTCCCAACACGGCTGCTGCGTAGGAGGTCGCCAATCCAACTTCATGTCCGGAATAGCCCACCGGCACCGCGAACTTCTTCTTGAGAGTCGTGATCATTCTAAGATTAATCTCTTCAAGTTTTGATGGATACGTGCTTGTCGTGTGAAGAAGGACGAGGTCCGTCTGCCCCAGTATCTCCACGGCATGTTCAATCTGTTTCAAGTCGCTCATTCCGGTTGAAAGGATGATCGGCCTTCCATATTTCCGGTGGTGCCGAAGCAAATTATCGTCCGTCAGGCATGCCGAGGCAATCTTGAAGCAGGGAGGATTGAACTGTTCTATGAAATCAACAGATCCCTCATCCCAACACGAAGCAAACCAATCAATGCCCTTTTGTTTGCAATAGTGGTCTAGGTCAGAATATTCCTTTCGGCCGAACTCCAAGCCTCTTTTCAGATCACCATTGGTAAGGCCGAAAGGGCTTTCCCGTGGCCGAGCGAGCTCTTCCTTCGTATAGACGGTCTCGATCGTACGTTTCTGAAATTTTACGGCATCACATCCGGAGTCCACGGCGACGTCAATGAGTTGTTTGGCCAATTCCAGCGACCCATTATGATTGATCCCGATCTCTGCAACAATGTAACAGGATTGGCCGTCTCCCACTAGTTTCTTGTCCAGCTTTACGATCTTATGGTTCATATCGAGCTATCCTTATTGTTTGTATATGCGCCCGCTGCATCTACGTTGGGTGCCCGTTCAATAGAACTAACGGAGGGTCTGAGATCAACACAGGCGAAGGGCAGAAAGCCCTCCGCAATGGGATGGCGAATCAGCCTTACTCAATCGCAACCCTCAAGGCTTGGAGGTGGGGGAGTTCCTGACAACAGAGATATGACGAACGCGCGATAAAAGCCTACCTGAACGGCTCCATTGTTCAAACCGTTACAATATCCCCCGTCCCTACCTGCCTAACCGGAGCGGCATCATACTTTTTTCAGATTGAGTCCGAGGCTCAGAAGCTATGTCCCTCATAATAGAGTCAATGCCATTCTTAGTTGAAATTCCGA
>Ga0194120_10002872_pt1 | contig 28980 bp, 32 predicted proteins | sample TA2MahCa65mmetaG_FD_148642 | JGI IMG/M metagenome (GOLD analysis project Ga0194120, IMG submission 148642) | Freshwater microbial communities from Lake Tanganyika, Tanzania - TA2015019 Mahale Deep Cast 65m | ecosystem: Environmental > Aquatic > Freshwater > Lake | place: Tanzania: Lake... | reverse complement strand
CCGTTAGAATAGAGTGTTTTTATCACTTCTTGTTCTAAATTTGATCCATTTTCTAATTTAATTCCATTAAATTTAAATTGCAATAAATAATTTTTCATAAATATTCTTAAAAAGTTAGATTTATTAATCTTTCTTTATTTTTAATCATCTAATGAGTTTTCTGCTTCTTTAATGTTAATTTTGTCTCTTAAAACTAGATTTTTTATGTCATCTATCAAATACTTTTTATCTAAATACTTATCTTCTATCTTCTTTAATAAGTTTTTAATGCTTTTATATGCCAAAATAGCAGCAATTAATGCATCATTCTCGTGTTTATTCTTGATTTCAAAATTTTTCTTCTTTAAAAATTTCTTAACCAGTTTTATTTTATGCTTTCTTTGTAAATTTATTTCAGGCTTAAATGTCCTTGAATTAAATCTTGATGAAATTTCATCAACAAATTTAGGAATTTTAGAAACATCTGTACCGATTAATATAGGATTTCCAAATTTTATGATATTATTAACAATATCATTTATATTGAATTTTTTGCTTGATTTAACATCTAAAATATTTCCATTAACATCAAGAATTGCATAACTCTTGGTTGTTCCAGGATCTATGCCTATTATCAATAATTTATCCATTTAAAAGTTAATTATTTAAACTGATTTAAATAATTTTTTATAAAGGGGCTATGGTCTAGCTTGGCTAGGATACGTGGTTAGGGAAATTCTAAAAACCACGTGGCCCCGGTTCAAATCCGGGTAGCCCCATTAATTAAATTTAAATAATTTTCTAAATCATTTTAATGCATGATAAAAATAAATGGCTTAGAAAAAGTTTTAGAATATTTGCCCCAAGATAAAAAAATAATAAACAAATTAAAGAAAAAAGATCATAAAATCTTTGCTGAATTGGAATTGGGGGAAAATTCTTATTTGCATATTTATTCAAAAAATGGAAAAGATGAAAGGAGAATCTATATGTTTTGTTATTCTACCTCTTCTCTTTATAAAATTTAATTTATACGTATAAATGTGTATAAAATTATTTTCTTATTTTAGCTACAAAAAACCCTTCTGTATCATTATCCTGTGGCCAGATTCTCAAACATTTCTTTATTTCATCATTAAAATTTTCTTTATTATAATCTAAAATAATATTGCTCTTCTTAATATCCAAATCAATTTTCTCCAATTTGCAATCCCTATTTTCTAATAAAAAATTAATTACACTTTCATTTTCTTCAGGATCTATAGAGCATGTAGAATAAACTAAAACACCATTGTCTTTCAAAGAATCAAATGAGTTTAGTATTAATCTTTTTTGTTCCCTTGATAAAACAATTAGCATTTTATCATTCCATATTTTTAAAGTCTTTAATGACTTTCTTATTGCTCCTGAGCCGGAACAAGGTGCATCAAGTAGTATTTTGTCAAATTTCGTACCTTTAAAATTAGTCCTTAAAGTTATTATTGTGTTTAATATCCCCAATCTTTGCAAGTTAATGCTTAATGCCTTCAATCTTTGGTATTTAATGTCATTTGCAATTATAATTCCTTTGTTTTTCATCATTGCAGCCATTTGAGTTGTTTTGCTTCCCGGAGCAGCAGCCAAGTCAAGAACAATATCATTCTCATCAGGATTTAAAACAACAGGAGGAATCATAGAAGCTGCTTCCTGCACATAAAAATATCCTAAACTATGCTCAATCAAATTTCCCAAATCGGTTCTTTTTCCCTTGATCCAGAATCCTTCTTTGCACCATGGAACTTGTTTTAAATTATAATCATTTAATTTTTCTTTTAATTCTTTTATTGATATTTTTAATGTGTTAACTCTTATGCTTTTATTTAAGGGTTTTAAGCAATATTCGCAAAATTTATCTATACTTGTTAATTTGCTATAATGTTCCAAAAATCTTTCCTTAAAATTATACATATTCTTTGATTTATTTAATGATATATAACTTTTATGTTTTATATTCATTCCAGGATTTGATTAATAAAGTTTTTTGTAGAATGCGATAGCCGGGATTCGGACCCGGGTCAGAACGTTGGCAACGTCCTATACTAACCACTATACTACTATCGCTTTATCTCTAAGAAAAAATAACTTTATTTAAGCTTTATTGTTGTTTAATTTCTAGATTTCCATTCTTTTTTGGGATTTCGGGAAGAAAAACACATACAGCAATTACTGTTGTCCATAACCCTTTTTTATCACCTTCAGCAGACTGTGTTATATTATAGCATTTAAGAAATTTATCATGCATTTTATAATTTTTTTCTCTTTCATCCCATGCTGTATTTGGATCAAATTCTATTCCTAATGTGCTTGCTAACATTGAAGCTGCTAAATCTTCTGCATATTCACCTGCTTTTTCATCTGTTTCTCCGTAAGGGTGATGTTCAGATAAATAACCATATTGAGTTAAATCACTTGATTGTGCTACACCAATAGAAGATGCAATTAATCTGTTTGGCTCGTTTGTTGCATTTCTTGCTAAAACAATATGCAAAATGCCGCCTGCATCATTTTTTATAGCATCTAAACCCTCTTCTTTTGAGATTTTTTTACAACCGGGTGGACAAATGCTCGAAACGGTAACTAAATTATATTTTGCTATCCCTGCATCTCTTAAAGCCTCTTCAAAAGATTGCAAATATTCTTTATGCCTTCCAACACCCTTCGTGAAGAAAATTGCTTTTGGTATGTATAACATTTTTTTATTTTAAGTTTATTTTTTATAAAAAAGCTTATTTAAAAACTTTTTGTTTTATTAGCTGTGTTGCATAACTAATAATTATTAACACAGCTATGTAAAGAAAAAACTTTTAAAGATTTATATGGGCCTGCCAGGACTCGAACCTGGGACCTTCACGGTGTAAACGTGACGTTATCTATGGACTTTGTATTCAAATAAGTTAGCCACTAAACTACAGGCCCGTAATATGGTAACTTCTTGTTTAATTTCTCATTTTTATGTTTTAACGTTTTTTCTACTTCTTCATTATTAGGCACATAACCTCTATTAATAAAAGTTTTGTATTTTAGGGCTCTGTAGAAAGTTAACTTATCTTAGTAATTTTTAGCTTATTAAATTTTTATTAAGTATACCCGATCCATCGATTAAAAATTTTAATGTCTTTATTATTAAGTTATTTTTTGGAACTTTCTACAGAGCCTATTTATTTATATTCACTAAGCTACAAGTCCTTAAAATTCAAGAATAAATTAAGTTTATAAATTTTAGGTATTTAATTATCTCATTATATTTTTTATTCACCTGATTAATTGTGGTTTGTATAATTCCAAATAGAAAGACCAGATGAAGAATATCTAAATAAGATAAAAACTTTAATTGAAGAATATAAAAGATAATTTAAAAACATTTAAATAATAACATAATTCATCATTTCTAAATGAAATATTGTCCTAAATGCAAGAGTTCAGAGATACATCCAATATTAGCTGGATTCACTGAAATTTATGAATGCAGAAAATGTGGTTATAATGGTGCATTAGTGATTGAAAAAGATGAATGAAACTTTAAAAAAAATATTGAAATTTTTATCAAGAAGCTTGGGGTTTTTCTTCATAAATCTAAGCATATTAATCTTATTGCTTGCTTTTTTTGCAAATTCAAGCATAAACAACATTCATATTCTAAAAAATGATTTAATTAATTTTACAAATGAGAAATTTTCTCTTAATGATAAAAACATTCAAGATAAATTAGAACAAGCAAAAGAATATTGTAAGATTAATCCAGATGATGAAAACTGCAAAAAATTGAATAATGTTAATAATAATGTAAACTCACAAATAGACTTAACTTTAAATGAAAAATTTATTATCCCATTTAAATCTTACTTAAATAGAGCAATAACCCTGGCAATTATATTATTCTTAATTGGATTCGGGTTTTTATATTTAGGGACATTTAATTTGTTAAACACATTTTATAAACTAACAACTCATTTAACAATAAGCAATATTATCTTTGCATTATTCTTTAATTATTTTCCAAATTTGATAAGCAAAGCTATAAATTCTCCTCAAGTGCGGCAATTGACAAAAGATGTTCCTAAAGATATTTTAGATGAAGTAATTAAAATAACATTAAACTGGCTAAATAAACCCATCTTAGGAACTGTAAAATTAACAATAACTTTAGGAATCATATTTTTAATAATCTCGGTAATATTATACTTTGTTAAAAGAAAAGCTTTAAAAGTTGATTAATAAGATAAATTATAATGAACAAACAGCCAAAAATCCCGGAAGAATTAAAGAAAAAATTTGAGCAATTAAAAATTAAACTGGAAAAGTTCAAAAAACAAGTTCTAAAAGAATTCAATGAATATATTATCGGGATTTCATTGCTTCCTCCAAAAGAAGAAGACAAAGAAAAAATAAATGTTCTTGTATTAGTTGATGATTCTGACAGCAAAAAAATGTCCAAATTTGAATTAAAAGAAAAATTAAGCAAGATAATAACAAAATTTGCAGAAGAGGTTGATAAAAATTTAAATATTGAAACTTTATTATTGACTGAATTAAAAGAAAACTGCTATGATGGAAAATACGAGATTTTGCAATTAATAGCAATGAGTGCTCCAATATATGATCCAAAAGAAATGCTGGCTGCAATAAAAATTTCTGAAGTTCATAAATCAATGGTATTAAAGAAATTTGAAAAATATATTGTAAGCTATGTTGCTGCAGGATCTTTATTTAGAGGGGACAAAAAAGCGAATGACATCGATGTTTTTATTATTGTAGATGACACCGATGTTAAAAGAATGTCGAGATTTGAATTAAAAGATAGATTAAGGTATATTATTATAGAACAAGGTTATCAAGCAAAAGAAATTACAGGGGTAAATAAAGATTTTCATATTCAAACTTATATCCTTACTGATTTTTGGGATTCTGTAAAAGATGCTCATCCTGTTATTTTTACATTTTTAAGAGATGGGGTTCCATTATACGATCGCGGAGTATTTATGCCCTGGAAATTATTATTGCAGATGGGGAGGATAAAACCAAGTCCTGAAGCAATTGATATGCAGATGGATATTGGAAGCAAATTATTGGAAAGGGTTAAAGGAAAATTATTAAGCATTGTGATGGAGGATTTGTATTATGCAACATTAAATCCAGCACAAGCTGCTTTAATGCTTTATGGCGTTAATCCACCAACTCCTTTAGAAACAATTGAGTTGATGAGAGAATTATTTGTTCTTAAAGAAAAATTAATTGAGGAAAAGTATGTAAAATTCTTGGAGAAAATAAGGACATATTATAAAGATATTGAACACGGAAAAGTAAAAGAAGTTAAAGGATCTGAAATCGATATTTTAGTTAAAGAATCAAAAGAATTTTTAGAAAGAGTAGAAAAATTATTCAAGCAGTTGGAGAAGAAAAAAGAAGCGGAATCTATCTTAGATGTTTATAATGCCTGCGTAGCCGTAACTAGAGATTTATTCACTGTTTTAAATATTAAAGAAGAATCAAGTTTGGAAAATACATTTAAGAAAATTGTTGATAACGGAGAAATCCCAAGAAAATTCCTGAATGTTTTGCAGAGGGTCATTAAGGCTCGAGATATGAAATTAAGCAAGGCCGAAAATGAAAAAATAAGAAGAGAAGCACGCTCTTATATCAAAAATGTGCTTGAATTCATACAAAGAAAACGCGGATTTGAAAAAGAAAGAGTAAAAGTCAAATTTAAATATGAAAATAAAGAAGGAGAGATTTATCTGCTCGAGAAAAAGGCATTTATCATCAAAGATTTAAAAGAAAAAGATATATTAAAATGCAGTTTGCATGAAAATGGAAATTTAAGCAATTTTGCTAAAAGTTCATTTGAAGAATTAGAAAAAGAATTGAAAGATGTAAAACAGCAAGAAGTTTATTTAAAAGAAAAAACAGTTGAAAGTCTGAAAAATTTAATCGGGAAAGAAGTTGAAATTCTTGTAGGTTAATTTTAAATAATTTTCTTTTAGTGTAATTTTATGGATAGAATCATTCACAGAGATACCGAATTTGGTGATTTAGAAGCAATAACAAAAGATGAATTAATTGAATTATTAGATAAAAAAGAAAAGGGATTTATTTCTTTATTCAATAAGCATGAATATTTTGAAGTTAAAAAATTAGAAAATGAATATATTTTGACTAAATGTAGAAAAAAATATTCTTATAACTGCGAAATAGGTTTTTATTTCAGAAAATTAACTTAGAAAGCTTTTTAAATGCTTTATCTAATTAAAACTTTATGGAAGCTGTAATCTCTAATTTTAGAAGCGGAAGACATAATCAAGTTAATAATCAAATGATATTAATAGTTAATGGAATAAATAAAAAAGAAAAAACAAAAGATTTAATAGGAAAAAGAGTTATATGGAAGTCGCCTAAAGGAAAAGAATTAAAAGGTGAAATTGTTAAATCTCACGGAAATAAAGGCGCCGTAAGGGCTAAATTTGAAACAGGAATGCCTGGACAAAGCATCGGAACAAAGGTGGAGATAAAATAAAATGGCAGGTTTAAGAAAAGGACATTGTTATACAAAAATAGTAAGAGCATACACAAGACATTCTAGAGTGAAGGCTAGAAATTATATTAAAGCTATTCCCACAATAAAAATTGTAAGATTTGATATGGGAGATTCAAAAAAGAATTTTGAATATGAACTAAGTTTAGTTAGCAATGATGATCATCAAATAAGGCATAATTCATTAGAGGCAACAAGACAGACAATTAACAGAAGATTATATAATAAATTAGGGCCGAAAGGTTATTTCTTTAAATTAAATTTATATCCTTATCATATTTTAAGGGAAAATAAAATGCTTGGAGGGGCTCATGCAGACAGATTGCAGACTGGAATGGCTCATTCATTTGGAAAACCAGTTGGACTTGCTGCACGGGCTAAAAAAAATTCTGCAATATTTACGGCAAAAGTTGATCAAAATAATTTAGAGCATGCAAAAGAAGCATTAAATTTGGCTAAGCCAAGAATGCCTGGAAAATACAGAATTGAAATTAAAAAAGTTATGAAAGTATTATGATGTAAATAATGATGATAAATATCTTAAAAATGATGATTTTTATTTATATTCTGTTTTAACTGATTCAAATGGATGTTTTGGAGTTGTCTTGCCTTCAGGAGATTATGATATTTATTTGAATTAAATTAAATAATTATTCAAATGCATTCCTATTAGAAATTAAAATATAGATATTATCAATAATCTTTTTTAATTGCTGTTTTTTTATTTTTCCTATCTTTGTTTTCTTGTTTATTTCTTTGACATACTCATTTAATTTTTTTGCAATTTCTTTATCCATTGTCTTTAAATCATAATTATAGATTAAAGCTCTTTCTTCATAAGTTCTTCTTGGAAATTTCTTTAAAAAATTGATCAATTCTGAATATTTTGCCAATCCTTGATCTATATTGATTATGAAATTCTTTATAGTAACAAACTCATTCAAGTAATCTATATTTACTTTATATTTCATTCTTTTCATCATTTTCATAAAAATTACAGGAAATTTTTAGTATTTAAATCTTTCTATTGTTACTACTTTAAAATTAACATTTAAAATTTAATAACATTTATATAACTTAATTTAATCATAAAATCATGCAAAGAACATATGTAAATGAAATCATAAACAAAAAAGAAGTATTTCTCCAGGGATGGATTTATGACATAAGGGAGTTAGCAAAGGCAAAATTTATTTTATTAAGAGATAATACGGGAATAATACAATGTGTAATAAAAAATGAAGCAAAAGGATTTGAAGAAAAATTAACTTTGGAAAGTGTGATAAGCATAAATGGAAAAGTTAAACAAGCTAAATTAACATCCTCGGAATTAACAATTAAGGATTATGAAATAGAGGTTTTAAATTTAGAATTAATAAACAAAGCAGAAACACTGCCAATCCAGGTTTATGAGAAAGACAAAAACATTATAACTGACTTAAGCATAAGATTAGATAATAGATCTTTAGATTTGAGAAAAAAAAGAATAAATGCAATATTCAAGATTCAACACGAAATATCAAGTTCATTCAGGGAGTTTTTCAAGAATAATAATTTTATAGAAATACAGACTCCAAGCATAATTTCAAGTGCTTCAGAAGGCGGAACAGAATTATTTGAAGTTAAGTATTTTGAGAAAAAAGCATATCTTGCACAAAGCCCCCAGTTATACAAACAATTATGTGCTATTTCATTGGAAAAAGTATTTACAATCACGCCTGTTTGGAGGGCTGAAAAACACAATACAATAAGGCATTTAAATGAATCAAGGCAGATGGATATTGAAGTTGCTTTTGCTGATGATTTTGAAGTTATGAAATATTTGGAAGAATGTGTAAAATTTATTGTTAAAAATGTAATAAACAACTGCAGAAATGAATTAGAAGCATTAAATTTAAAATTAAAAATTCCTAATTATAAATATTTAAGCTATGAAGAAGCAATTAAATTATGCAAGTTAAAATTTGGAGATGATTTTTCTCCTGAAGATGAAAAAAAATTATGTAGCATGTTCCCAGATACAATTGTTTTTACGCATTCATGGCCATCAAGCATAAAGCCATTTTACATATTTCCAAAAACCATGAATAAAAATGAGAAATTAAGCAAGGGATTTGATGCATTATATGGCGGAATAGAAATAAGTTCCGGAGGGCAAAGGGTTCATATTCCTGAAATATTAATAAAACAATTAAAAGATAAAAATCTTAATCCCAAGAATTTTGAATCTTATGTTAATTCTTTTAGATATGGTGCACCTTATCACTCTGGATGGAGCATTGGATTAGAAAGATTTACAATGACTTTATTAAAACTAGATAATATAAGAGAAGCGTGCTTATTTCCAAGGGATCGGGATAGATTAACGCCTTAAGATTTAAGACATTGGGAGAAATAATTTTGATTGTTTTTTACATTAACAGAAATAAAGAATAATTTATCAATATCTTTATATACTAAATAAATTAATTTAAATGAGAGGTGAAAATGAATATACTCTGGTTTTCAGAAATAAGCAATAATGATGTGCAAACTTGCGGTGGGAAGGGTGCATCATTAGGAGAAATGTATAATATTGGATTGCCTATTCCTCCTGGTTTTGTCATAACAGCTGAAGCATATAAAAATTTTTTAGAGATTAATAGAATAGACAAGCAAATTTACAATATTCTTTCAACAATTGATTTAAATGATTCAAAAGGAATAGAATTGAAATCAAATGAGATCCAGGAAATAATATTAAAGTCAGAAATCCCAAAAGAATTAAAAGATGAAATTACAGAAAGTTATGAAAACTTGGATGTTAATGAAGAAGTATTAAAATTTAACAACAAAAGTGCATTAAGCATAATAAAAACCGGAAGAAGCTTGCCCTATGTTGCAGTAAGGTCAAGTGCAACTGCAGAAGATTCTCCTGAATTTTCATTTGCAGGACAGCAATCAACTTATTTAAATGTTAAAGGAATTAGTTCATTGTTAATCTCTGTTAAAAAATGCTGGGCATCTTTATTTACAGCAAGATCAATTTATTACCGGGAAAAAAATAAAATTAAACATGAAACTGTTTTTCTTGCAGTTGTAATACAAAAAATGGTTAATTCATATTCATCCGGAATAATGTTTACAATAAATCCTGTAACAAATAATGAAAATGAAATTGTTATTGAGTCCGGCTATGGCTTGGGGGAATTAATTGTTTCTGGAACTGTAAATCCAAATAATTATGTTATCGATAAAGAAAATATGACAATTAAAAGTAAGACAACTCCAAAGCAGGATAATATGTTAGTTAGAGAAGAAATGCTTGGAAAAAATATTAAAAGAAAGATTCCTGAGAATTACCCTGAGCAAGTTTTAAATGATTCTCAGATAATATCATTGGCAAATTATGGGGTTAAAATTGAAAAACATTATCAAAAACCTATGGATATAGAATTTGCAATAGAAAACTCGAAAATTTATATTGTTCAGTCACGTCCTGTAACAACATTAAAAAAACCTAGTTTTGAGGAAATAAAACCCATAGAAAATTCTGAGGAAATATTAAAAGGGTTGGCTGCAAGTCCCGGAATTGCTTCTGGTTATGTTAAAATTATTAGAAATGTTAGTGAATTAGATAAAGTTCAGAAAGGAGATATCTTAGTTACAAAAATGACAAACCCAGATTATGTTCTTGCAATGGAAAGAGCATCAGCGATTGTTACAGATGAAGGAGGATCGACAGCTCATGCATCAATTGTATCAAGAGAATTAGGAATTCCCTGCATTGTTGGGACAGAAAAAGCAACTCAATTATTAAAAGATAATCAATTTATAACTGTAGACGGAAGTCATGGAATTGTTTATCAAGGAAAGGTTGATTTAAAAGAGGAAAAACAAGAAGATTTTAAGCATTATGATACAATTACAAAGGTAAAAATTAATTTAGATCTGCCGAGTCAGAGCGAGAGAGCTTCTAAGGCGGATGCGGACGGAATTGGTTTAGTAAGAATCGAATTTATTATTGCTGAAAATGGAGTACATCCTTCTAAATATATTAAAGATAATAATTTTGATGAGTATATCAATGTTTTATTCAATGGATTAAGCAAGATAGTTGAACATTTCAAGGATAAACCCGTTTGGATAAGAACATCAGATATAAGGACGGATGAATACAAAAATCTAGAAGGGGCAGAAGATGAGATAAGAGAAAGTAATCCAATGATTGGCTGGCATGGAATCAGAAGAGGTTTAGATGATATTGATTTATTAAAATGCGAATTTACAGCTATAAAAAAACTCCATGATTTAGGATATAAAAAAATAGGAATAATGTTACCATTTGTTATTTCTGTTGATGAAGTTAAAAAAGCTAAAACAATAATGAAAGAAATTGGCTTGAATCCCATACAAGATATCGATTTCGGGATAATGGTTGAAACTCCAGCAAGTGTTTTTATTATTGAAGAATTATGCAAAGAAGGAATCTCATTTATTTCATTTGGAACTAATGATTTAACACAAACTATTCTTGGAGTTGATAGAGGAAATGACAAGATACAATATTTATATAATGAAATGAATCCTGCGGTTTTAAAAGCTATTAAGCATTGCATTGAAATTTGCAAGAAATATAATGTTGAAACAAGCATATGCGGACAGGCAGGAAGCAATGAAAAAATGGCAGAATTATTAGTTAAATATGGAATAGACAGCATTTCAGTAAATTTAGATGCAATAAATAAAATAAGGAACATTGTTTATTTGACTGAAAAAAAATTATTATTAAATGTTGCTAGAAAGGGAGGGGTATAATGAGATTATTTAATTTTTTTAAAAAAGAAAGTCCGGAAAGAAGAAGAGTTCATGCTGAATTAGAAATTTTTATCGATAAATGCAATAAAATTATAAAAGATATCTCTAGTTTAAAAGATTCACAAAGTCTATTAAAGAATAATTCTAATTTAAATAATATTTATAGTATTTTAAATCAAATAATGCTTAATCTGGATGAAGCTCATGGTTATTTTAAAGTTGATAATCAATCTAACAGGGAATTTACCCTAAATCAACTAAGAGAAGCCAAATCAAGATCTGAAAAAATAGAAAAAATTCTTAATTTAAAGATTAAAAATTTATTTATTAGAGAAGGATTATTAACCCCGGAAGATATTCAAAATATAAAATACATAAGAGATAATTTAATTATAACGATAAGCAGGATAATGACATTAAAATATGAATCTTAATAAAAAAGTTTATGATTTATGCAAGAAAATTCCTAAGGGCAAATTATCGACTTACAAATTAATTGCTAAAAAATTAAATACAAACGCTTATAGGGCGATTGGACAAATATTAAAGCATAATAAAGACCCGATTAAAATTCCTTGTTATAAAATTGTTAAAAATAATGGTGAAATTTCTGGATATAATGGAAATAATAGGAAGAATATATCAAAAAAAATTAAATTGCTTGGGAAAGATGGAATTATAATTAAAAATAATAAAGTTTTAAATTTTGAAAAACTATTATACAAATTTTAAGAAAAGATTTATAAACTTTTACGTCTTAATATTTATATGAAGAGAGAGGAAATAATTTCTTAAAAATGATAGAAAAGAAAACAAGAAACATAAACAGAGAAGTAAACACATTAAAAAAAGAATTGAACTTATTGAAAAAAAATTTCAGCAGGAAGTTTAATTTGGTAATAAGCGAAATGCAAAAAATTGCTCCGAGCGATTATGAAGTTATTTTTGAATCACAGAACATTCCAGATTCTTCTTCTGGATTAATCGAAAAAATAAATCCAAAAAAGACATTTAATGAAGTTATTTTAAACAATGAAATAAAATCACAGATAAATATGGCGATTTCCCAGATTAGCAATCATCATAAGTTAATGCATAAATGGGGCTTGAGCAATTTGCAGGAAAATAATTCTATATCTTTATTATTTTCTGGACCTTCTGGAACTGGAAAAACATTGACAGCAGAAGCATTATCAAATGAATTAAGAAAAAAATTATTTATCGTAAGATATTCTAATTTAGTTGATAGTTTTATTGGAGAAACAGGAAAAAACATTGTGAAAGTTTTTGATTTAGCAAGAAAAAATAATGCGATATTATTCTTTGATGAAGCTGATGCGATTGCTTCTTCAAGAACTAATATTTTTTCAGCTACCGATTCAGAAACAAACTTGACAAGAAATGTTTTATTAAAAGAACTAGAGAAATTTGATGGAATTGTGATATTTGCTACTAATTTAGCAAGCAATTTTGATAAGGCATTTGAAAGAAGAATCAATTCTCATATAATATTTAAAGTTCCAAATTTAAATGAAAGAGAAGAAATTTGGAAATTATTAAGCAAAACTTTGCCATTAGACAAAGATGTTAACTTTCATGAGCTAGCAAAAGAATTTGAATTTTCCGGAGGACATATAAGAAATAGTGTGATAAATGCTGCAAGATTGGCTGTTTCAAACAATTTTAATAAGGTTAATCAGGATCATTTTTTTAAAGCATGCAAATTAGTCAAGGATGGAAAAAATATTTTATTGCAAATAGATGATTCTAAAGATACTATAAATTACTTTGGATAAATTATGAATGAATTAAAATTTAATATAAATGAAATAATAAATATTATTAATAAATTATTTCCAAATTCTAAGATTAAATATTATAAAAGATTTTCTCAAGGATTAGTCAGCCAATCATTTAAAGTTAAAATTAATAATCCAAATAAGAATTTAGTCATAAAATTAAGTAGATTAAAAAATAAAGATAGAATTCATAAAAACAATTTAATTCTTGATTATTTAAATAAAAATAAGATTCCAGCTCCGAGATTATATTTTGATGGGGTTGTCAATCGAAAATTTGTTACAATAATGGAATATTCTTCAGGAGAAGTTGCTACAAGAATATATAAAGATTCTAATGATATTTTAAGAAGAAAGATTTTATTTAATGTAGGGAAAAACTTGAAAAAAATTCATGATTTAGACATCCCATTATTCTGGAATCATCAAGAGCATGAAATAAAAAATATACGTGAATGGAAGAAATGGACATTATTAAGAATAAAAAAATATCTTAAATTTTTCAGTAAGAAATTAGAAAATTATAATTTATTTGAAAAAGAATTAATAAATTTTTGGAATATATTAAAAAATAAAGATATAGATTTTGTTCCTCTTCATTGGGATTATCACTTGTCAAATTTAAATGTAGATTATAAAGGACAGATAACCGGAATTTTTGATTTTGATAATGCTATGAAAGGGCACAGTTTAGCTGATATTGCCCAAACAAATTACTGGATTTTATTTGAATTCAATGATAATAAAAATTTTAATTATTTTTTAAGAGGTTATAAAAAAGAATTTACAAAAGATGAGTTAAAAATGATAAAAGGGTATCTTATTTTGCATATTTTAGCTGTTTCAAGAACTATCTGGTTTAGGCAGAAAAGGCTTGGTTGGATTATAAAAAAACATAAAAAAATTCTTGAGGGAATCTTAATAAAATAATGTTTTATTATCATCCTTCTGTTAAAAGAGTAGAATCAATAGAAGATGTTTTTGATGACATAGAATTAATTTAAACTATTTAGTAGTAAAAACAGAAAAATTTATAAAGACTAAATTTAAGCTAAAATTTGATTAAAATGGCAAGGATAGATAAAATAATTATTAAAGAATTTGAAAATTTAAGTATAGAGCAAAAGAAAGACTTAAATGAAAAAGTTATGCAAAGCACGCATAGTATAAAAGCATTTATGAAAAATTTAGGAAAATATGTTTCTGATGAAGATTTTTCAACTGCAATAGGAATATGTAATGATTATGAAATTAAGCCAAAGACATTAGCCGAATATTTAGAAGCAGGATATAATTTGTATCAAGCAGAAGATATGATAAGACTACAACACCGGGTTTCTGGAGATGCTAAATTTTACATTAGAAAGCCAATATTAAACTCAGAACTTGGAATAGAAGAATTTGATGAGGAAGATAAGGATTTTCCTAGGTATAATGCAGTAAATCTGGAGGATACAGTATCCCATGATATTATAAGATGGCTTGATGAGTTTACATGTAGCAATCATAATCCCGATATGATTGAATTTTATATTAATAAAATAACTGAAGAATCTGGAAATTATGGGATTGCAATAATTTTGAATAGAATGAAAGAGTGTAGTGAAATGAATAATACTGCTTTATTTTATGAAACTTTAGCTTGGGCATTAAAAAATAAAACTTTAGCTTTAGACCTGAATCAATAGTAACTTATAAGATGATAAATCCTATTAAAGCAGCAAAACTTGTCCAAAATATTGGAATAGATCCAAAATTTTTAGCTAGCCTTAGTCTTCTTGAGGGCAGAGAATATATTAAGTCATACACTAGAAATTTGCAGTCTATTTTTCATCCAGACAGGAGAATCTCAAAGGATGATTCTAAGTTTAAGGATATTGGAAATCTTATAGAAATTATAAATGATATTGGATATGATCAAATTTGCTTCTCATTAAAAGATTTAAAAAAAGAAAAAGTCGATAATAATAAGATAGATTATAAAGAAAAAAATATATTTTTAGAAAAAATAGCCTACGATTACATTTTTGGTAATTATAATCATAAATTAATGAAAAAAGCAGGAAATAGTTATTTGTTAATTAATTCTCCAAACGTTTTTTTTGGGGCAGAACCAATAACAATTAATACTATTAAAAAAAATGAAAAACTTAAAGAAAAATTAGATAAACATAATCAAATTTTAAAAAATGAAAAAATAAATGAGTTAGAAGAAAAAATAAATGATTTTAATGATAAGGAAAAGATATACAAAAATGATGAAGTATATTATAAAGAAAGAATTGAAGAGATTAATAAATTTATAAATTTTTTATCAAATAACAGCTTAGATAATATAAAAAATTATTTAGTTGATTCATACTCAAAATTAAGGGAAGAAATAAGAAAAGAATCTGAAAATGATGCTAAAAATTTAGAAAGAAATATTAATTTAATAATGAATAAATCAGAAATAAATTCTAATTATTTTGATTATAATTTAAGTAAAACATTAAAAGATAAAGTATCAGATATGAAAAGATTAATTGCTAAATTATATAATCATCCCAAAGAAAAATTAGTAGAAGAATTAATGGCTTCTTCTGGCATAATATTAAAAAAGAATGAGAACAGATTAAGAGGCTTAGAAAATGATTTAGGTGTTCTTAAAAATAAAAGAAATATTTTAATAAAAGAAATAGATAATTTAACAAATGATTTCTCAGAAATATTAATTAACGAGAGAAATCCGAGAAAAATGTTTAAATTTTATTATTCTAACTCAGATTTGTATTATAAGAAATATATTTTAGCAGGAAATTTTAAAGATGATTTTATTGAACCAATGGTTTTATTGTATTTTGATGAAAATGGATTTATTTCATATTTAAATTTTGATGGCGACAAAATAAGTCAAAAAAAATTTAATAAAACAAATAGAAAGATTATCGGGATATTAGGAAGTCAGTATGTGGTGGATAAATATTTTAATTCAAGCTTAGATGAAAAACCAAAGATTCTTCTTATGGGTAATGGAAATGAAAAAGATGAGATTTTGAGTATAGATACAATTATAAAAAGCAAATCCTATGAATTAATGCAAGAAAATCCATCAAAAAATTCAATTATACTCTCGATAGATAATAGTTCTGAAAATCCGGTTTATAGGATAGAGGGTATTGTTGCTTCAAACTTTTTTAAAGATCTTTTTAATCCGCGAGTTTACGATAATTATGATTCAAAAGTTTATTTAAAAATCTTAAAAGATAAAATTTAGATCAATTTCAAGAGCAATGACAGGCATCTCAATCTCAAAATTATCCAAAACTTCAGGATTTATTTCACCAATATGCCCAATTTCTTTTTCATTAAAGATTATTTTCCCGCATCTTCCTTCTATAAAGCTTGGATGTTTTAATTCTTCTAGATAATATTGCTTATTTAAATTTAAGAACAAGCTATCAAGTATTTGTTTTATATCTGTAAATGTGATTTTATTCTCGCATAATACTATCCCGAGTTTATCTTTTTCGCTTGCATTTGTTTCGCTTTTGTCTTTTGAGAATGTTTTTCCTATCTCAAATATTCTTTGAGGATATTCATTATGCTTATTTTCCTTTAAAATTCTTAACAATGAAGGAATTATGTTAAATCTTAACGCATTATAATCATTATTCAGAGAATTTTCTAAAATAATTAAATTATTCTTTAACAACATATTTTTATTTTCATTAATCTCATTACTTATATTATAACTGTTACTTTCAATTAAGCTTAATCCTATTAAAAATTCAGAGATTTTATTTTTAAAATATTCAAATTTGTTTTCTTCCCCTATTGTAAATATGTTTGGCAGTTCTGGATTAAAATTTTCATAACCGTAGGCAATTGCAATTTCTTCGATCAAATCATATTCATGCATTATATCTATTCTATAACAAGGGACTATTGCTTTTTTATTGTAATTGATATTCATTCTTTCAAAATATTTTTTAATTTCATTTTCTTTTAAGTTTAGTCCTAATAATTTGTTTACATTATCAACATTTAATTTGATTTCATTATTCTTTAAATTTGGGGTTATAAACATCTTATTTCCGTATTTTAATTTCATTGAATAAATCTTTCCACCCATATCATCTAAGCTTGTAACGATTATGTTTAAGCATTTGTTTAAAACATTAAAATCAGATCCTGAACATTCAATAAAAACATCTTTCGTCTTTAATGTTACTTCTCCTGCATCCTGCGAATTAATTATTGGCGGCATGCTTAAAATAACATCATTAGAATCAATAAATAAAGGATATTTTTCTTTGTCATCAAGCAAGTGAGCATATACTTTTCCGGTATCATGTTTAGACAATATTTCCTCAGCATTCATTAAAATATTGCTTCCCAATGGCTTAAATCTTATTTTATTAGGGTTTAATGCTAAATATCTTATTGGTGTTTTTATTTTCTCAAAAGGATAAATTCCAATGGCTAATTTTTTTCTTTGTCTTCCTAATGTTAAATGCAGTTTTTCCTGCAATTGTATGATTTCCTTTATTTTTTCTTCATCTAATTTTAAGTCTTTTACAATTGCACATGCAGTAAATGGCCTTACATCCTTTACAGATTTTTCTATAATAACTGTTTCATTTGAATTATAAACTTTGTATTCTTTTAATGATTTATATCCTAAAAATGAGTTTAATGCCCTTGCAAAACCCTGCTCGCTTAATAAATCCGGCCTGTTTGGAAGAACCTCTATAACAAAAGTATCATGATTTAATTCTTCTACTGGTGTCCCTAAGCTTGTTGCTTTTTCTTCTAATTCTTCGTCATTTAACTTTTTCCTTAACAAACTCAGTACAATTTTTTTGTTTAAAGTTACTTTTGTCATTTTAAATTAGATTTTACAATTTTTCTTATTGTGCTTGCATATTTTTTAGCTAAACTAGGAAATTGATTCCATATTTCTTTTACAACTTCTGTATTAATTGGATTTTGTTTTAAATTTTCTCTCGCTAATTTTAAATCCATATCTAAATGAAATTTTCCTTCTTTTTCAACCCAATGTTTTGCACAAAAATATTCTTCTCTAATTATTGCATCTTTATCTGTAATTTTTGAATTAGGTTTTAAAACTACATATTTTTCCACGGATTTTTCATTGCAAATAGAGCATTTATTATTCATTTTATCCATAATTTAATTTCCCTCAATTTTTTTAAATCATTTCCATAAATATCCCTTAAATCTTTAATATCATAATAATCAACAATAATCCTTTCTAATCCTAAGCCCCATGCTAATACTGGAATGTTTTTTCCTAATAATGGCTTAACAACCTCTGCTCGAAATATCCCTGCTCCGCCTAGTTCAATCCATATTTTTTTAATAGGATGATAAACAATAACCTCAACGCTTGGCTCTGTAAATGGAAAATAAGAAGGCCTGAATTTTATTTTATCAAAGCCCATTTTACTAAAAAATAATTTTAAATATCCCAATAAATGCTTGAAATTAACATTTTCATCAACAACAATTCCCTCCGTCTGGTAAAATTCAAATAAATGGCTCCAGTCAACTGTTTCATTTCTAAAAACTTTTCCGACAGAAAAAAACTTGCAAGGAAGTTCATTTAAATTTAAATTTGCAATTGTTCTTGCACTTAAAACAGTATTCTGAGTTCTTAATATATTTTTCATAGCTTCTTGAGGGTTCCATTTATAATTATATCCTAAACTATTTTCTATTCCATTTTCATGTGCCTTTCTTACATTATTGTAAATTTTAGGCAAATTACCAAGTTTAGGATCTTTAATAAAAAAAGTATCCTGCATATCTCTTGAAGGATGGTCTTGTGCCGAATATAAAGCATCAAAATTCCAAAAACTAGTTTGTATGATATTTCCCTGCATTTCCTTAAATCCAAGTTCAAGCCATATTTTCCTGACATAATTTATTGCCTGATTGACAAAATGTCTTTTATTTGGATTTATATTTGGAACATTTATTTTAATGTCATAATGCCTGAATTCCTTGTTTTTCCATGACTTATTTCTTAATAAATCGCTTGTTACATTTTCAATTAAGTCATGCTCCAACTTATGCTGTTTTAATTTTTCTCCAATTTCCGTTAGACTAATTTTTCTGTCTTTTAACAAGTTTAATTTAATAAAATTCTTTCTTTTCTTTAATTCATCTATTATATTTTTTTCTTTTAAGCTTAATTCATTAATATTCTTTGGCAGTTTTTTTAATAATTCTTCTGTTGAATTATCTTTTAAAAAATCTTTTCCTTCATCCGTAATGTTAATTTCCTTTCCAATTTTTATTAGGTTTAGTTTTTTTAAAATTCCAAAAGAAACATTGAATTCGTCATTGCTTAATCTTGCTTTTTCCTTTATTTCTTTTAGATTTAACGGCTTATTTAATGCTTTTAAAAATTGTTTTTCAGGCAATTCCTTGTTTAAGTATGATTTTCCATTTTCATCCAATTCAGTTATCTCTGTAAAATCCTTTTCTGTTTTGATTAATTTCTTGTTTTCAAGCCATTGCAAAGCCCTTGTAACCTCAACCTCTTTTAAATTGCTTTCTTTAATTATATAGCTTAACTTAGAATTATTTGTTACTAAAGGAAAAACCTTTCTTTCTAATGGATGTAAACTCTTAATTAATTTATCAAAATCCATAAAATTAAGTTAATTAGGTTATATTTATATATTACTGATTTTGGATTTGATTAGTTTTTAATAAATCTTCCAAAGAATCTAGTGTTATTTTATCTTTATACAATTTAGTTTTTAAATAATTTATATCATTTTTAGTTAGTATTATCCTGCTTGTAATTGTTAATCTCTGTTCTATTCCATAAACTTGATTATCTAAGAGGTCATATTCATTTTTTATATTTTCATAATTAATTGGTTTTGCATCAATTTTATTTGTTTGTTTTATACTTTTAATATTATAATTTCTAATAACAGAATAGCTTATTATCCCGATTAAAGCCAAAATTCCTGCTCTTTTTAATGCTAATTTATAATCTATCATTTTAGTTTAAATAATAAAACCACGATTTCCACATTTTTTCTTCCGCATCTTTAATCTTATACTCCAGATTATTTATTGTTGAATCAATGTCTTTTAATTTATTTATATTGTTATTTAATGTTTTTCTTGAATTTAATGAGTTTAAATTATTTATTAATTGAGATCTTTCTGTCTTCAGTTCCCTTAATTCTTCTTGTTTTTTATTGCCATTTAAATCATTATTATAAACATAAACAATCCCATAGCCATAAGCTAAAAGTGAAGCAAATAAAAATCCGTAAAATAATTTTCCTCCCCTTTTTGGTTTTTCTTCAATATAATCTTCTTCCATTTTATTTATTAATAAAAAATTTCGGCCATGAATATAACATTTTTTACTCCTTCAAATTTTCCCAAGTCATGTTAAACATATGTTCTAAGGCCGAAGCAAAATATGGCGTATCAACCCAAACGGCAGTATCATAACTTTCATGGACTTTTTCATCATCCATCATCATAAACATTATTTCTTTTCCGTCAACAATACAGAATCTTGCACTTACTTTATCTATGTTTTTTACTTCTGCATTATATTTTCTTAATAAATCAGCTGTATCCTTATTATCTCTTGTAATCTGAGCTGCAACTCTAACTTTTAAATTTTTAACTTTTTTTAACAAAGGAATTAATATTTCAGCTTTTCTGTCTAATCCTTTGGCAGTTGTCATTACAGTTATTGTTTTACTTGCTTTTCTTGCCATCTCCTCTATTTGGTCATAAATTCTGTTTCTTCCCTTTAAAGCTCCAGATAATGCCGAAGGATCAACTTTCTTTATTCCCTGGTCAAATAATAACTGCAAATCCTTGTATAAATCAGTTTTTCTTACTTCATCAAGCATTTTAATCTGCTCTTCTGATTTTCTTGCTAAATTAACCTTAACCCTTCTTAAAATTTCCTCAGGTTTAACAGCCATATATTTTATCGGTTTTCCTAATTTCATTATAATAAATCCTTTTTTTTCTAAAGTTTCTAAGACATCGTAAGATCTTGATCTTGGAACATTGCTTATTTCGCTTAATTCTCCGGCAGCGCTTACTCCTCTGCTTAATAAAGCAGTCCATATTTTAACTTCGTACTCGTTTAAATCAAATGCTGTTTTTAATTTCTTTAGGAAATCTTCTTTAACTATCATTCTTTACTCCTACCTGCTTTTTGAGTTATTTGTTACTTCTTAGTATAATATGGAAGTTACAAAGAGTTTATAAATCTTTCGCTCTAAATCTACTTTAAAGTAGTTACATATAAATCACAAATCTTAAATATTTTAAAGTATTATAATTTATATGGATAAAATTGCAAAATCAAGATTAAGTTTAGCTTTTGATATATCTGGAATAACATTAATAATTATTGCAATAGTTATTATAAAACTATCTTCACAACCATCAATAGAAATTTTAGCCGGAGTTTTAGCAACATTAGGTTTTGGATTAATTGCTGGAGCAAAATATGTTTGATATAATAAATGGGCAATCTTGGATTTTAATATTAGAAGCAATTATATTACTTATTAGTTCAAAAAAGAAGGTTATGATTTATTTTTTATTGGCTTTATTTAGTGTAATTATCTTCTTTTTTGTGTAACTAATCTTTAAAAATAAATTTATCAACTAATTTTCTTGCCTTTTCTCTATTTTCTTGATGTTTTTTAAGGAATTTATTTAGTTTTTCTATTAAAATCTGCTTAAGTTCAGAAGTCAATAATTTCCCGGATTTATAATCATGATATATTTTCTCAAGTTTTTTATCATCCTCTTCAAAATAATTGAGCCATTGATAACTTACATCAATATCCGGATTTCCGCCTTTTTTCCTGTGTTCTTCTATGCTTGATTGCCCGCCAGAAAAAGCATATTTCTTAATTTTATTTTCAACTTCTTTTTCATTATCTGTTGTATAAATTGCCTGCCCTTCAGAGCTTGACATTTTTCCTTCAGCATTCAATGGGGGAAGAAATCTGCAATGAATTAAACTAGGCTTATAATATCCAAGTTTAGGATATACATCACGAGCTACTCTAAAGTGTGGATCCTGGTCAAAGCCGAGAGGAATCAAACAAGGAATATTTTTATTTTTTAAAACACTTGGTAAAAATGCAGGAACAGCTTGCATTGCAGTATAAAATATAGCACCAATATTTTGCTCATCGGTAAATCCAAATGCAGCTTTAACCGTTGAAAAATTTATTTTTTTGGCAACTTTAATAGCTTCTCTATATAATAAATTAGCATGTTTTGTATCAATAATAAAATGTGTTTTATTTGGATTAAAACCAAGAGCTATAATATCTAATTCATTCTCATAAGTCCATTTCTCAGTATCATTTAAAGTTAAATTATTCTTAAATAAAAATTTTTCTTCGTCAGGAATTTGAAACCATAATTCAACATCAAATTTATCCTGGAGCCATTTTGTAAACATCCATGGAACTAAATGTCCTAAATGTATTGGGCCAGAAGGACTTCTTCCAGTATAAAGAAAAAATTTATTTCCTTTTTCATATTCATCCAATAACCAATTCAAATCCCTATGTGAAAAGAATATTTTTCTTCTTAAAAAATAATGGAGTTCTTTTGTATGTTTTTTTATCCTATTTAATATATTATTATCTAAATTTTGAGTTCCAAATTCTTTTATTAATTTATCATAATCAACACTTCCTGTAACTTCCCAAGGCGTAACATTGAACTCTTTTTTCATGATATTAAAGAATTTGATTAATATTTAAAATTATTGATTTGTCAACCAATTCTTTGTGAATTCCCTAAACAAGAAAATTAAGATGAATAATGCTGAAATATAAGCTATTAATGTGTAAATTTGTGGCAAAACATTGCTTAAACTCTGATTGAATAATAATATCTTTTTTAATGCGGCTTCTCCAACAATATAGGGATTAAATTGTACAATTCCCCTAATTGAACTAGGCAATGTCTCTATTGGCAAGATTGTATTTGAGAAAAATAATAAAATAGATCCTAAAGAGATTGCAGCAATGTTGCTTGTTTCACCGCTTTTAAACATATATCCAATTAACATTCCTAATAAAATAAAAACGCTCCCTAATAAAATTAAAACAATAAATGCATTAATTAATGTCTCTAAAACTAAAGTTGCATTTGTAATCCTAAACATAACAAAAAATATGATAATCAACTGCATTAAGATAACTAATACATTTGAGATATAATTGCCAAAGATAAACGTAATATCTGAAGTTGGTGTAATAAAATTTCTAAAATAAGCTTTTGATGATTTTTCCTCTACAATTGTCGTTGATGCCAATAATAATCCTGCAAATAACAAAACTAAGACAACTAATGTCGGGAAAGTATAATTTAAATTAGTCCCCTCTGATGATATCGGCTTTATTTCAGTTGTAACAGGACTTACGATTCTTGAAACATCTTTTATTTCAATTGAGTTTATGTCATCTTTAATTTCCTTGATAACTTTTTCATTTGTTTTTGCATCATTGATGTTTGTTGCTAATTTTGAGCTTAAATCATTCAAATTTTTTGCCGTACTTTCTTTAACAGAGGCAATTGTTGTTAATTGTGTTTCAACGGTTTCATATTGTGTCTTGAAATCACTTATTGCTGTTTTTAGGCTGCTCCAGCTTCCAGTACTTAAATTATTATTGCTCTCTAATGTATTCACCTCTTGGCTTAGTTTTGAGAAATTTAATTCAACTATTGTTGTATCCATGTTAGAAACCTGGCTTAATATATTATTTGTATCTGTCTTTGAACTTTCTAATCCATTAGACAATGATTTGGCAGAAGTTAATCTTGAATCTGCATTGTTTATGCTTGTGATTAACCTATTCGTCAATGCTGTGCTTAATTCAGTTGATTTTGTTGCAATCTTGCTTGAAATCTTGTCTAAAATAATATAAACAAAATTTATTCTGGTTTTATCAACATAAAATGTTATTTTATCAGAACTTTTTACTGTTAAATCTTTTGGGAATATTGTGCAAATATGAATATTTCCTGTTTTAATCATATCTATGCATTTTTCTTCAGAATCAATTTTTAAAACCTTAAATTGTTCATCCTGCAATTTTTCAATAATTGAATTTGATAATTCACTATATCCTTGAGAATATGTTCCAACTTTTATATCAAATAATGAGCTTGTATTAAATGCTAATCCAATTAATAACATTAAGGCTAAAGGTCCGAGCAGAACAATCAATGCAGAACTCTTGTTTCTTACCAATAATCTAATATTTTTCTTAACTATTTCTATTAACTTGCTCATTCTTTACCTCTTTTTTTACATCCGATATCAACGGCTCTTTTTTTGTTAATTCCTCAAATAATTCCTCTAAGCTCGGCTTTCCTAAGCTGATAAATGTAAGTTTTGATTTATTTTTTTTAATTAAATTAATTATATTCTTTAATGCTTTCTCCCCTTTCATATTAGTATAAATAAATAGTTTATTCCCCTTAATATTATAAATTTTTACATCTTTTCTTCTTTTTAATTTTTTTATTATTCCATTATAATCTCGATCTTCTAATTCTAATCCTATTTCAGAATACTTTGCATACTTATTTTTTAACTGAATAATGTTTCCAGAATCAATTATTGATTTTTTATCAAGAATAGCAACTCCTGTGCATAAATACTCAACCTCATCCAATAAATGCGAGGTCACAATAATTGTAATATTTTTTTCATGGTTAATTTTATTTAATAAATCTAATATCTCATTTCTTAATGCAGGATCTAAATCTTCTGTCGGTTCATCCAAGATTAAAACTTTTGGGTCATGAATTAAGGCACATGCAATATCCAATCTTTTCTGCATTCCAGAGCTTAATTTAGATGCTAATAAATCATGAGACTCTTCCAATTCAACTAATCTTAATAATTCAGGAATTTTATCTTTTAATATATTTGAACTAATATTATACATCTTTGCAAAATATCTTAAGTTTTCTTCAACAGTTAATTTCGGATAAAAACTCCCTTCCTGAGCTGCAAATCCAAACTGCTGCTGCACACTTTCTAAATCTCTATAAATATCCCTCGACTGAAACATTACCATACCTTTATCTGGTTTTAAAAATCCAATTAATATGCTCAATAATGTTGTTTTTCCAGACCCTGATTTTCCAATAATCCCATATATAGAGCCAAAAGGAATATTCAAGCTTAAATTATCAAGAATTACTTTTTTACCAAATGATTTTGTTATGTTTTCAAACTGAATAAATGGCTGTTCTGGCATTGATTAATTTTATTTTATTTTAATATTTAAACCTATGCTCTTCACTTTAAAGTAGATATTTAATAAAAAGTTAATTTTTTAAATAAATCAATTATTAAAATATCAATGAAGCACACATTTCCAATTACAATTACAATTGCATTATTGTTTTTAATTTCTCATGTAACTGGATTATTTATAATTAATGAGTATCTGCCAAAAACTCTTCCTTCAGGAGAAGTTGTTGAAAAAGATCTTCCATTAAATATAGAAAGGCCCGAAATAAAAAAAGAAACTTCTTACATTCCAATTATATTTATGATATTGATTGCTACAATAGTTGCATTAATCTTGATAAAATTCCAGTTATTTAACTTATGGAAATTCTGGTTTTTTGCATCAATTGTTTTGACATTGACAATTGCATTTTCAGCATATCTTAACCATGTTTATTCAATAATAATTGCAATTATCTTGGGAATATTAAAATTATACAAGAAAAATGTAATAATTAATAATTTAGTTGAGGTGTTTATTTATGGCGGATTAGCAGCTATTTTTGTTCCTTTATTTAATTTAACATCAATTTTTATTTTATTAATCTTAATTTCAATTTATGACTTTTATTCTGTCTATAAAAGCAAGCATATGATTAAATTAGCAAAATTCCAGACTAAAGCTAAAGTTTTTACAGGATTGAGCATTCCTTATAAAGTAAATATATCAAATAAAAAAACAGAATATTCAACAGCTATTCTTGGAGGAGGGGACATAGGATTTACATTATTCTTTTCAGGAGTAGTTTTAAAAGATTTTAATTTTTTAAGTGCATTAATTGTTTCTTTTGTTACAATGTTATCATTATCATTTTTGTTATTCTATGGAAAAAAAGGAAAATTTTATCCTGCAATGCCTGTCTTGACAATTGGATGTTTTTTAGGATTTTTAATAGTTAAATTCTTTATTTAATTATAAACTCAAATAGTGTTAGTGAAAACTAGGTAAATAAAATAATAAAAAGAAAAATTTAAAGATTTATGTTTTTGATTTTTTCTTCTGCCGTTTTAAGTCTTTTATTAAAAACATTAGTTTGTCTTTCTTTAAGTTCTTCTAATCTTGTTTTATAATTAGTTATTTCTTCTAAACTTAAGCCTGAAAAATTTTTTATGATATGTGTTCCTCCCGAGTTATGAGATATCGCAAGATCATAACATGTTGTATTGAGTCTAAATATCCCATTGATCCTATCGCGAATCAATCTACATCCAATATCTCCTGATTCATAGGCGTTGATTAAAACTCTTTTTCCTCTGTTTAACCTGCCGGGTAAGTCATTATATGCTGCTTCGCTTGGTAGTCCATTAATCATTAATGAAGGATCGGTTGGTTCAAAATACCCCTCTTTTAATAATACTGGAGCATTGTAAGCTATTGTTAATCCATCTTTATTAAAGTCAAATCTTAATCCATATTCAAATTTGTCATCTTTAACAACATCCAATAATCCTGTAATTATAATTGGTTCTTCTATATCAATATCTTTGTTTTCTTTAGCCTGATTTATTAAATGACCCTGATGATATTTATTTTTTTTATTTTTGGGGTAAACAACTAAAGCTAAATCTTCATATGGTTGAATACTGGTTAAAGATTCATTGCCCAATGCTATTTCGCTTTCCTGCGGGGTTATTGGTCTTGCTGTTTTATTTGATAAATCATAAATTATATTTCCAACAGCAAATCTAAAAAATGGATTACTTCCTTTAATATATTTATGTTTATCTGACCTCCAAAAGTTTAATAAAGTTGGTAAATCCGCATTTGTTCCTTGATACTGATCTCCAAATTCGTCAAGCACTTCTTTTCCAAACTTGTCATATTGTAATAGAAATATCTCTGGAACTTGTGATATTATTGGTTTTCCTTTTGTTATTTTCATTTTATATCCTATATTTGATATAAAAATGGAATAATTAACTACGATATAAAGCTTTCTATTGTTACCATTTTAAAGTTATAAAAGAAATTATCTTATTCTTATAGCTTCCAAATTCTTAGGAGCATTTGTTTCTATTCTGAACATTTTATGCAAATTGCTTGCCAATTCCAGACAATTCGAATTATCTCCATGCAATAATATTATTTTTTTTGGCTTGGGATTTAAATGCCTTACAAAACTTAATAATCTCTCTCTTGTTGAATGTCCTGTAAATCCGCGAATACCTGCAACTTCCATCTTCATTGAAATTAATTTTCCATCAATATTAAATTCTTTCTCGCCTTCATTAATCCTTCTTCCCATGCTCCCTCTTCCTAAATAACTTGTAAAAATAATTGTGTTTTTTGGATTATCGGCTAATTCTTTAAAGTATTCTAATGAAGCTCCTCCGACTAACATTCCGGATGTGGCTAAGATTACACACGGCCCAGAATTTAATACTTCCTGCATTTCCTGCTTTGATCCAACTCTTTTAAAAATATCATTTAAGAATGGATTTTCATCTTTATGGAATACCATCTTCCTTATGTTTGAATTAAAAAAATCAGGATAAGCAGTATGAATCGCTGTAATATCCCAGACAATTCCCTGAACATAAACTGGAATTTTATCAAGCAAATTATTTCTAACCATTTTGTCAATGATAACCATAATTTCTTGAGCCCTTCCCGTTCCTAAAACAGGCATTAAAACCTTGCCCCCTCTTTGAATTGTTGATTTAATTGTATTCATTAAAACTTCTTCAGCTTCTCTTCTGCTAGGATAATTATCATTGCTTCCACCGTAAGTTGCTTCCATTATCATCGTTTCTAATCTTGGAAATCTTGTAACAGCAGAACTCAATAAGTTGCTTGTTTCATAATTCATATCACCGGTATAAAGCAAATTATGCAACCCATTTCCAATATTTATATGAACCATTGCACTTCCTAATGTATGCCCTGCATCATAAAATGTAACCCTTATATCAGGGGTTATATCTGTAACTTCATCATATTCTAATGTAATGCTATGTTTAACCATTTCTTTAATATCTGTACTTGAAAAAATTACTTTTCTATTTTCTTTTTGGCTTACACTAATATAATCTAAAGCCATTAAAGAAGCAACATCTCTTCCAGGTAAGGTAAAATAAACAGGACCATCATAACCCATTTTGAACAAATAAGGGAGAAATGCAACATGATCTGTATGAGGATGTGTGATAATAACCGCATCTAATTTACCAATATCAAAATCAGGGCAATCTAACATTGGATAAGCATCATCGGGATCTTGTGCAGCAACATCTATTCCACAGTCTAATAAAACCCTTGATTCTGGTGTTTGTAATAATAAACAGCTTCTCCCGACTTGTCTTCCTGCACCCATTATTGTAACCCTAATCCATTCATCTTTTTTTTGGTTAGTCCATCCGCCATAAATTCTTTCACCAACCTTATTAAGAAATTTTTTTCTAAAATCATTATTTTCATAAAGAACCTTTCTTATTTTTTCTATAATCTGAGATCTTATTGGAGGGGTTCTTCTAACTAAAGGAACCCAAGATGTTTT
>Ga0194120_10002868_pt1 | contig 28995 bp, 32 predicted proteins | sample TA2MahCa65mmetaG_FD_148642 | JGI IMG/M metagenome (GOLD analysis project Ga0194120, IMG submission 148642) | Freshwater microbial communities from Lake Tanganyika, Tanzania - TA2015019 Mahale Deep Cast 65m | ecosystem: Environmental > Aquatic > Freshwater > Lake | place: Tanzania: Lake... | reverse complement strand
TAGAGGTTTGATGTAAGGAACCATCTACGAAGTTGTCTACTTCCACGGATGCTGCTGTGGATCCCATTGCAATAACGATGAGCCAGATTTTCTTTAGTCTCTGAATCTCAACTTCTTTTGGGATTAATGCCGGCATCTGTGCCATGATACCGGTTGGTAATTTTCAATATATAAAACATGAGTTTATTTTTAGTCGATTTTCTTGAAATTCTTATAAAATTTGCTAATAATCTATACTGAAATTATATCAAAAATATCACAAATTAAAAGTTCTATGATCATCAAAAATAGCATTTCTAATGTTCAACATTAATGTTAAGCTATTAGATCAATATTTCCGCGTGATCCTATTAACTTTCACTACTGATTAAAACGGTAAAACATATATCATTCCGTGTGGGTCGATGATTAATTAACGGGATAAATATGGTCGACAAGAAAACAATCGTACTAGCACTCAGTGTTGTTTTAGCACTAGGCACACTTGGTCCAAACTTGGCCCAGATGGTTCAGACTGCCGAAGCACACGGTGTACAAGCACAACTGCAAAGTCGTTTCATAAAAATTGAAGACGAAACTTTCAACAGACAATCCCTGCAAACAGGTGAAGAAATAGTCATCTCTGGCAACTTCGTAAGTCTTGTTGAGAGAGACCTCAGAGGCTGGAACTCTATATTCTCAGAGTCCACCAATGCAGGCAACAGATGGGAAATTCTTGCAAGAAGCCCACCAGGAAACGTCTTTGAAATCTCCGGTAACTCAGTAGTTCCTTATGAGATAAGGGCGAAGGCATTAGAGCCAGGAGTATACCACATACACACGCAGTTAAATGTCGCTAACGTTGGACCAGGATTAGGACCAGGACAAACAGTAGTAGTTACTGGCGAACACATTCTCAAACCAATTCCATACACAAACATCATGTACCAATCAATAATCATTGGAGTTGGCTATGTGATAACATTCGCAACTCGTCCTTGGCAAGTAATCTAAACCAACAAACCCCTCTTTTCATTTTATTAGTAGGACAGAGAAACGACTTTATGCCATATGTTCTCAAAACTAGGCATGATCTGGCCTGGCTTGGGCAATCCTGCCAAAAGAAAGAGTGTTCTCAGATACATGATAATTACGGCTGCCGTAGGCATATCCGTAGGGGTTTTTGCTCTTTTTGTCCAACAATGGATGAATCTAGACAATCCACTTCGTGTGTGCATAAATGATATTGAATCCAATTACAAAATCTCTGCCACACTAGAGTTGTACGTAGATAAGCAGAAAATAGAGATCCCCGCAAACATTGGAAACAATGAGAACTGTAGGCATTCATTGTATACTTTGACAAATGATGGCATAATCCATGCAGAGTGGAAGGAAGAATACCCATTTGAGATAGGTCATTTCCTGTGGACATGGACTACATACCATGAGAACGGATTTCCAATGCGAGATATGGATGAGACAAAGTCCAAAGTCTTCGTGGACGGCAAGGAATCAGGAGCATATATCCGAGAGCCACTAGTAGATAGGGCTCATTATAGAGCAGAATTCTTTACAAAGAACTATGACGAGGCCAGTGAGCGCGACTTTTTACCGCCGCAATAAAATCATCAAAGTCTAAAAAATAACTAGAATCTAAGATTAAAAGAAAACTAAAAAGAATGAAAAAAGAGGTTTTACCAGTACTTACCGTTGTCTGGTATCAAACCGATACCTTCTCTTTCAAAGTGTCTGTCTAGCTCGTCAACCCATCTTTCGCGGTTGTCTTTGTATGACCAGCCATGGACTCTAAGCCAATATGCTATAATTCCTAAAAGGAATATAGTAAACATCATTGTGCCGAAGATGTAAACCATGACATCATAGAACAATGGGTCATAACCTGGTCCCAATTGTCCAAATACGGTAGACAGAATACTGAACACTGTACCGAATAATGGAGTCATTAAACTAATGACCGCCTAATGTGCGATATATACATTTCTCTGATACTCATGATTAGATGTTGATCGCGTATCGCTAGGAGTGATTCAATAAAATGGAAAAAGAGAAGTAGGTTTATCCTCTTCCTTGAGCTGCGTATCTTCCGGTTCTTGCTCTGAAGAAAAATGCGGCTGCAATTCCTCCAAAGACTGCTGCTGAAATAGCAGAAGCCCCTAAGACACCATCAGCTGCCATGTATGGAGTGCCAGAACCAGTTGATGGATTGTTAGCTGCAGACTCTACACGTGCTCTTTGAAGTTTTAGGGCTTCTTCGAGGGTGTTTGCGCCTGATTTGCCAGACTCTGTATCAACGTTACCCATGTATTGGGCAAATGCTTGTTCTGTCATTCCCATTGATATTGCGGCTACAGCAATGATTGCTGCTCCGAATAGTGCTTTATTCATAGTGTTTACCTGTGTGTTTGGGGCTAGGGTTTCTATTTAACTTTTTTCTAATCGCCATTTCTGAGAATTGTTTTGTGGTAACGTTTATGTTAGTTCTAGGATCAAAGCCGGCATGGGACGTGTACATACCCACAGACATGGACAATCACACTCTACAAGACCAATAAACCAGCGATCACCATCATGGGTTACAACTAGCGCAAAAGAAGTAGAGGAACTAGTTGTGAAGTACGGCAAAGACGGCGTCCCAATGGCTCAAATCGGAATAAAACTTAGAGACCAACACGCCATTCCGCTGGCAAAAATAATTACAAAAAAATCGGTCAAAAAGATCCTCGAAGAAAACAATGTCAAGCAGGACATTCCAGAGGACCTCAACAATATAGTCAAAAAGGCGATCAACTTGCAAAGACACCTCAAAAACAACAACTCGGACAAAAGAAACGTCAGATCGCTTGAGCTGGTAGAGGCAAAGGTTCATCGAATTGCCACATATTACAAAAAGATCGGCGCAATCCCACAAAACTGGAAATATAAGTCAGTTGTAGCCCAACTTGAATAATGCCAAGTTTCGATCAACATTTAACAAATTTTAACAATACAATTTCCGACCACATCAAAAGCAACAAGGACATTTGTGTTGTGACCCATATCGACTGCGACGGACTAACATCCGGGGCAATCATAACAAAGGCACTGATTCGTGCAGGCGCCAAGGTAACTGTGCGCACCACAAAAGAGATGAGTCAAGCAGTTATCAGAAATATGCAATCAGACTCTCGCGATTTTCACATTGTAACCGACTTGGGAGGCGGATTTGCAAAGCAGATGGACGAAGCGCTAGGTCAGAACTGGTTTATCTTGGATCATCATGAAATTCCGCAAGAAGAACACGACAATAATTGTGTGATAAATGCCTGGAAATACGGAATTAATGGTGGAACCGAGATCTGCGCTGGCGGCATGGCATTTTTTGCAGCCAAAGCACTTGACAAAAGAAACTCTGACCTTGCACCAATAGCAGTAGTTTCTGCCCTAGGGGACAGGCAAGACCAGGGAGAGAAAAAGTCGTTTTTGGGCAAAAACCTTGAGATAGTAGAAGAGGCAAAAAACATTGGCGGACTCCAAGTTGATATGGACTTGCTTTTGGTTGGCCGCGAGACAAGACCCCTAATTGATGCGCTTGCTTTTACCTCACAGCCGTTCATCGAGGGATTAACCTGGAATAGGGATGCAAGCCTTGCTCTTTTCAAGTCTTCAGGAATTGAACTTAAAGATGGCGGAAGATGGCGTACCCCATCAGACCTCACAGAGGACGAAAAGCGCACCATCATAGAATCCATTACAAAGTTTGCCAGCTCGCAAAATGCCAGTCAAATCATGGAAGAATTAATCGGTCACACCTACACATTTCCGGCAGAAGAGCGACGTAGCTTTTTGCGCGACGCAAGAGAATTCTCTACAATGCTAAACTCTTGTGGAAGAATTGGTAGATCCGGCGTCGGAATTGCAATATGCATGGGTGATAGAAACAAGATGCTCCAAGAAGGAGAAAACATCTTGTTGGAATACAGAAAGCTCATCCGGGACTACATGAATATTTTGACAAATGAGAGATGGCGAATCAGCGATACCGCAAAATGTGTGATGGTAAATGGTGAGGGGATAATCCCTGAGACCATGACAGGCACAATATCATCACTGCTTGCCGGCTCGCCAAAAAACGCAGGCAAAATTATCATACTTCGAACAAACGGCGAGGAAAACACGATCAAGTTTTCATCACGAAAATCAATTGGCTGCAAAACCGAGGTCAACCTTTCTGCTCTGATGAAATCGGGCGCAGAGAAATTCAACGGAATTGGTGGAGGACATGATGCGGCAGCGGGCGCAAAAATCACAAAAGACAAGCTTGATGGGTTTTTGGACTATCTAGAAGACAGTGTAAATGGAAACCACAATCAAAATAACAATTGATAATATAACCAAGAAAAAAGCCGACGTCATCAGGGCTGCCTTGGAACCAGACAATGTCGATTTTCCAGAAGGACTGTCATTTGAGATGGAAAATCTTGATAACGCACTTGTTTTTAATTTTCATAGTACAGGCAATATGAAAACACTTACTGCGACAATTGATGAGGTTTTGGCTCATGTTTCCATGGCGCTAAAGGTGATGGAGTAATGCTAGACCCAAAACTCATCAAAGAAAAGCCAGAAATCATTCGCAAAATGCTCACAGACAGACATGTCCAGTTTGACTTGGATTTACTAATTTCTCTTGACAGTAATCGACGCGAGCTAATCATAAAAACAGACGAGATGCGCAAGCAGAAAAACAAAGTTGCAATGGAAATTGCATCAAAGAAAAAATCTGGCCAAAATGCAGACGCATCAATTGCGGAAATGCAAAAGGTCTCACAAGAACTTCAAACACTAGAAGCAAACCAAATCAAGACAGAATCAGAATACAACAGGCTAAACATGACGATGCCAAACTTGGTCCACGAATCAGTCCCCATTGGTGCTGATGATTCTGCAAATGTTGTGGTGCGAAGCTGGGGTACAATTCCAAAATTCGACTATAAAATCAAAGACCACATCGACATCTCGCAAAACCTAGGTCTAGTGGATTTGGAGCGAGCGGCAAAAACAGCGGGTGCCAGATTTTACTATCTGAAAAACAACTTGGTAAGACTAAACCAAGCATTGCTTCACTTTGCTCTGGACTTTTTGGCAGAAAGACAGTACGGACTAGTCCAGCCGCCATACATGATCAATCGCAATTCCATGGAAGGTGCCATAATCGCAGATGATTTTGAAAATGTTATCTACAAGGTCCAAGATGAAGACTTGTTTTTGATTGGCACATCAGAGCACTCTATTGCAGCCATGCATGCGGATGAAATTCTGGAAGGAAAGGACTTGCCGATTCGATATGCCGGAATCAGCCCGTGCTTTAGAAAAGAGGCAGGCGCACATGGACGGGACCAAAAGGGAATATTTCGCGTACACCAATTTGAAAAAGTAGAACAATACGTCTTTGCTAGACCCGAAGATTCGTGGAATGAACACGAAAAAATGCTTGCAATAGCAGAGGAATTTTATCAAAAACTCGAAATCCCACATCGTGTCATGCTGCTATCAAGTGGAGACTTGGGCAAGGTTTCTGCCAAGACATATGACATTGAGGCCTGGATGGCAGGACAAAACTCGTACCGCGAGATAGTCTCTTGCTCTAACTGCCTTGACTTTCAGACAAGGAGACTAAAGATAAGATTCCGTGACAAGACCAACGAGCAAACCCAGCACCTGCATTCGCTAAACAGCACACTTGTTGCCACCACAAGAACACTTGTTGCAATAATGGAAAACTTTCAGACACAAGACGGCCACATCCGTGTGCCAAAGCCTTTGCAAAAGTATCTTGATACAGACATAATCTAGTACAATTATATTTTGGCTTCAGGGTCGCTTAATAATTGGCTCGTAGAAAGGGTGGAAAAGTAAAGGACAAGTGGCGTGAGAAAAAATGGGTTACAGTTATTGCCCCAGAGTCATTTAACAACGCACCACTTGCATACATACCAATCACTGATGATCAAAAAGCAATTGGTCGTGTTATAGAAGTAACATTATTTGATATTCTAAAAGGCGATCCATCTCAATACCAGTACAAAATTTACTTCCAGATTACCAAGGTTGAGGGAGACAAGGCATATTCCATTTTCAAGAGATATGAATATGCAAAAGAGTTCCTAAGAAGCCTAATTCGACGTGGCTCTAGCAAGGTAAACTTTGTCATGAATGTAAAGACAAAGGACAACTATCTATTCAGACTCAAAATAATTGCCCTAACACACAAAAAACTCAACACATCGCGCAAACACGCGCTGCGACTAATTGCAAGAGACGTGATGAATAAAACAATTCCAGAGATGACAATTGATCAGTTTGTGCAAGCAACATGCTATGGAAAGATAAACTCGGACATCATGGCAGCAGCCAAAAAAGTAATCAGAATGAGACATGTAGGTCTTGAAAAGGTAAAACTAATCAGAACTGCAGAAGCACAAGTCGAATTACTAGAAGCATAGTTTGACGGAAAAAAAACTCGAAGTAGAAATTCAAGTTATAATACATGCAACCGAAGACTCACAAAAAATCTTTGATTCATTCAAACAGGTCTTTGATGTAGACGAAGATGATTTTACTACACAAAAACTCCAAGGACATTATGACAATCCGATTGCTTTGGTAAATGGTAAAATAAAAAAGAAAAAAGCAGTAAGCTTTGTGAAGAACCTGATTTCAAACATTCCAAAAAAAGACATTGATGAAATGGTAGACGATTTAGAGAATCGATGTGATGGTTCTGGGTTATACATGAGAATATCAAAGCAGTCGTTAGTTGAAGGTAAAGTCGAGCCTGCTTTAGATGATCCAATCAAGCTCAAAATTTACACGCCAATCTATTCTCAAAAAGACATTCTCAGGACTTATTCTGAAATACTCACAAGCACAAGTTAATATCATTTAGAGTAGTATAAGGTTGGGAATGAAGAGCTAACAAGCCGCTCCAGTCTGAGCAATACGCAAGCTGTGAAGACGCCGCGACGATCTGACCCAAAAAATAATTCAAGATTGTTTTAAATAATCTCATTTCAGCTGTCACATATTGAAAACGGATTATGACTTGATTGTAGCTGGTGGAGGACTAGCTGGCATGATTGCTGCACACTCTGCTGCTCATTATTCTAATCAAAAATTATCAATTCTTGTAATAGACAGAAACGCTCCAATAATGCTTGGCAGTAAATCCATCAATGGCTGGGTTTGCGGGGATGCGGTATCAAAAGAAGCTGTTGACTACATGGGAAGCCGCATCAAGGTTTCTTGGGGAGCACCAGAAATTGAACACAAAGTAAAGGGCGTAATGGCATTATCACCAGACAGAGAAACATCCATTCCATTTGATGGAGACGGATTTTTGCTAAACAGACAACAACTCCCGCAAACACAATACAAGGAATCACAAAAACGCGGAATCAATGTTGATTTTGAGATAAACCTGACAGGCCTACTCTATGACGGAAACCAAATCATCGGAGTAGAGGGTCTCAACAAAAAAACAAACCAGCCCTACAAAAAGACAGCCAAGGTTGTAATCGATGCAACTGGCGTCACCTCAATGCTTCGAAACCAAATAAAAAACACCACAAAGATGGAACGCAGAATAGACAGAACCGACCTAGAATCCACTGGACGCCACATTATGTATTTTGATCAGGGTGAAGACGATCTATCAGAATTTGATCCTGATTATTGCCTAATCCACCTAGACCAGGACATTGCCCCTGGCGGATATGGTTGGGTCTTTCCAAAAGGCAAGAACAAGGTAAACATTGGTCTTGGAGTAGAAAAAACACTCCTAGACAAAAGAAACAAGCGACTAGGAAAACATGATGATGTTTCCGGCCTGATAAACCAGTATGTTGCAAGAAACAGAGCAATCAAGAATCCAAAACTCTCTACTGATCCATCAGACTCGCACAATGCGACAGGAAACTTCCAGGTGTCAGTTAGAAGACAGAACGATTGTATGGTTGCAAATGGATTCATGTTGGTTGGAGACTCGGCATGGATGCCAAAGCCGCTTGATGCTGGTGGAATTGGTCCTGCACTAATTGCTGGAACCATAATTGGCAAAAATGTTGCACATGCAATAGAAGCAGGCGATGTAACAGAAAAGGGATTGTGGCAATACAATGTTGATTATGTCAGAGAATATGGTTACAAGACCGCTGGCCTTGAAGTCTTTAGAAGGTTATTGCAAATGCTCACAAATGATCAGATCAATTATGGAATGAAGCACTTTTTGGGCAACATGGATGTTGAGGCAATAAGCAAAGGAGAACACCCAGACTTTTCAATGATCGGTAAAATGGGAATGCTGATTCGCGGTGCGCTAAACAAAAAACTTGCAGACGGCCTTAGATACACAACGCAGCAAAACAGATGGCTCACTGAGCATTACCGTAATTTCCCAACCACACCAGACGGATTCGAAGAATGGCATAAAAAACTGCTCAAGACAATGAACGAGTCCTATGAGCACCTAGCAAAATGGGAAAACTAGTGCCAGACAACAACTAATTATTTTAAATAAAGTACTGACGCTCAGAGATCATGTTACAGGCAACATCTGCATATCTAGACTGGAATAATTCTCTAGATGTTTTGGGTAAAGCCTATGATGTAGGCTTGTTTGCATTAATAATAGGACCAAAGGGAACAGGCAAGACCACTTTGGTGCGTGAATTTACAAACAAAAAAAACGCAAAATTAGAATCAATCAACTTTAGTCTTCGAACGCGCGAAAGTCATCTCATTGGGACAAAAACCCTCAATGAAGGAACAATAGGATTTAATGAAGGAATCCTGATAAAATCAATGAAGGAAGGAAGCATCCTATATCTTGATGAATTAAATGCAGCCGAAGCAGATGTTTTGCTTCGATTAGATGAAGCACTAGACGACAGAAGGCAAATTGTTCTCAAGGAGTCAACCGGTGAGACAATTAACGCAAATCAAAAGTGGTTTGTCATTGCAACAATAAATCCACTAACACATGTTGGAACAAAAGAGCTCCCACCGCAATTACTAAGTAGATTCCCGGTTCGAATCAGACTTGATTATCCTCCAGAGGAAACTGAATTTCAAATTGTCAAAAAATATGCCTCTGGGAATCATGATGATGCATTAAAACAAGGAATAAAGCTTGCAAACACACTAAGGCAGGCAGCTGCAGTGGAAGAACTGTATTATTCTCCTAGTCTTAGAGAGACAATTGCCTTTGCAAAACTCTTAGACTCTGGCCTTGATGCAAAAAAGGCAGCAGACATTGTATTTGCAAATGTGTATTCACAGTGGGGAAACGTCGAATATCAAAAAGTAAGCGATATCATTACGTCCATGTTTGGTAGATAATGCAGTCACTACAACTACGAAATGACATTCTGGTGGAAATTGCCACGTTTTTGGCAAGAAGATGGTCTGAAAAAGAAAAGATAACAGTAGAATTTTCAGACAAAAAAGAAACAATCACTAAGCTAAAGGAAAACAAAATCAGTCTTGTTTCCCCTGAGCGCTATGCTGGAACGGACTTTGACAAGTACAGACAATTTCGTGTAGCGATATGGTACGAAGCAATGCGAATAAGATTTTGCAAAAAGATTCTCTCTAGTGATCATGCCTTTGGCTTTATTCTAAACACCCTAGAAACTAGACGAGTTGAGCTGCTTGGAAGAAAAACCTGGCGTGGAATGGATGAAGAGCTCATCTTTTACTATACATACTTGTGGCTCTACAGACCACAACTTGGAAACATTTTGGGAAAATCAAGAATAGTGGAGGCGTTTTTCCAGAAATTCTTGCTTGGCGACATCAAAGGCGAGCTACAGCCAAGCTTCTCAGATAGAGTCGTGCTTGCCACAATGAAGGCAAAAGAAATTGTTTCAGAGTCAATAGAAAAAAAACATGATACCGAATGGTTAGAAAAAAAGATTCCAGAAATTCTAAGCATTCTGAACATTGATGCGCTAACGACTGTCCCATTAGCTGTTCTTTGGAAAGGGCCTGGCTTGATGATCACACCTCAAGACTTTGAAAAGGCAATGCAAAAAATAATTCAAAACAAGGAAATTGATTTTGGTAAAATCGACAAAGACAATATAATGTCAGGAAAATCCGTCGCAGATGAGTTCAAAGTGATAAAAGAAGAAAACAAGAAAAATGAAAACAAGGGCCTTGGCAGTGAATCTATTGGAATTCAGATTCCTGGATCTACAAATGTAGATGAAACGCGAATCTATGATCAAGACCTAATTAGCAATCTTAAAACCAAATTCAAAGAATGGAAGACCAGTTGGAAAGAGCAACAGGTCTTTGCCGGTGATGAATTTGATGCAGAGTCATATGTCGAAGGATACAAGCCATTTGTAGTAGATGTCAAAAAATCAATCAAATCTAAAATAATGATCCTACTTGATCATTCATCTAGCATAACAGAACAACAAACAGAATACAAAAAGGCAACACTGGCATTGTGCGAAGTATTAGCATTTTTGAAGATAAAATTCTCTGTCTTTGCCTTTAACACTACACAAAAACAAGTAGTATGTTGGATGGTCAAGCCTGAAGACGCCAAATGGAACAATGCGTGCGCCAAAAGACTGGCTCAGATTGAGGCAAATGGTGGAACCCCCCTGGCAGATGTATATCAAAAGATGTTCCCCACACTAAAATCCAAAAAGCCGGACATATTTCTGACACTGTCAGATGGTGAACCATCTGATCCTGACGCAGTCAGATTCATGGTAAAATCATTAAAAACACTTGGAATCAAAATGGTTGCAATTGGTGTTGGCCACGACACATTCAGTGCCACTACAATTGCAAACAATCTCAGATATTTGGGATATGAAAAAACACTCGCAGTATCAAGACTAAAAGACATTCCAAATAGAGTCTTGGCAGTATTGCAGACTGGCTAGGATTATTGTTGGGTTTTTGGTACAGTTATAGTAAATGTAGTAGGATCATTTTTGACTGCAATAGATCCAGCATGTTCTTCTTCAATTATTTTCTTACATGTAGGCAATCCCAGTCCAGTTCCTTCCTTTTTTGTTGTAAATAGAGGCTCAAAGACCTTGGGCAAAACATCAGATGGAATTCCAGGACCAGAATCACTTATCTGAATTATTGCATTATTGTTTTGCTCTGAGATTTGAATTGTTATTGTGCCTCCTTTTTCCAATGCCTGAATAGAGTTTACAATTATGTTTGTAAATACTCGCTGTAGTTTTGTCGCATCGCATGATGCCACAACATCATTTGTAGGCAGATTAATTGAGACATTGTCTGGCTTGTTTGCATAGATTACTGATTCGTTTAGAATCTTTAGGATGCTATTGTTTTCAAATGTAGATGGTGTTTCTCGTATGAAATTTAGAATATCATTTATGTGATTTGTAATACCGTTGACTGCCTGCTCCATTCTTCCAAGCGAGTTAAGCAGTGTAGAATCTTCTTCTTTGGAATAGCGTAGTTTTAGCAAGTCGACTTGGGCTTTTATCACAGTTAACGGATTTTTTATGTCATGAACCATTTTGGATGACATCTCGCCAACGACGGTGAACTTGTTTGATCTTTTATCTAGGTGAGTCTGAAGGAGGTTTTGCTTTTCTCGGAGTTGTTTTTTTGCCAAATCCAGAGTTTCTGAGCGTTTTCTGATTAATTCTTGGATTTTTTGTAATTCCTTTTTTTCTTCCTCGATTATGCTGTTAATTGTGGTGTACCTTTCTTCAGTGTAAGGTTTTGATGAAATTCCAGAGTTGCTGGAATTGGTTGTTGCTTTTTCAAACTCGGTGGCATTATGAGAATCGGTAATCTGCTCAATTTCTGCTTCTGTTCCTTGTCCTGGAGCCTTTGAGAAGAAAATCATCCTCCCATTGTTTGCAGGATTTTCCGACGGATCTTTTTTGTTGATAAATCTAGCCAATATTGATGAGGCTCATACTGATTTAATATTGAATAATGTGTTCAAAACAGATGAGCTCCCTTTAGATCAATTGCGAAATCATAGCAAAAATTCTAAATTTGGCTCTAAATTAGCCGGAATTAAATGAACATAGAGATAACCCCTGAAGAATTAACCCAGGTTTTACAGAACAAATCTAACGCCTTGATTCTAGATATTCGTGCAAAGGAAAACTACATGAACGGTCACATTTCTGGCGCGGCAAATGCAGTGTGTCATTCTATGCAGCAAAAACAAGTCATAATGTCAAAGATCCCGCCAAACATGAAAGTCATATTAATCGATGGGGATGGTACTGAGGCAAAACAAAACGCTACAATGATGGCTCGCTTTGGCTTTGATGCTCACTATCTAAAAGACGGAATCAAGTCGTGGGAGGGCGAGCTTGTAAAGAGCACACAGGATACTACAATTAGTGGAGACACACTATGGGAATCCATAAAACAAAACAGTGATGTGTTTTTGCTAGATGTAAGAGAGCCGCAAGAGTTTGCTGAATTTAAGATTCCCGGCGCAGTAAACATTCCGCTATCACAATTATTCATGCCAAGCTCACAAACACAATTACCAAAAGATAAAAAAATTGTCACTATCTGCTCACATGGAAACCGTTCTATGGTTGCAACATTTGCACTAGCACAGAACGGACTGGAATCAACATCCCTTGTTGGAGGTATGTCTTTGTGGAATCAGGTACTTGGCGCGACCGTTCTAAAAGAAAATGACACTACCATTATCCAAGTAGAAAAAATCGGCAAAGGTTGCCTGTCCCATATCATTGGCTCAAATGGAGAAGCAGTTGTAATTGATCCCACATATCCAACAAAAAGATACATTGAATTTGCACAAAAGGAAGGCCTCAAAATCACCAAGGTAATCGATACACATCAACATGCAGACCATGTTTCTGCTGCAAAAGATTTGGCTCAGATGGCTGGCGCAAAACTATACCTCAGCAAGCTAGAAGAATACAGAATTGAAAGCGAGAAAATCGAAGATGGAAACACAATCCAATTTGGTACAAAGCAACTCAGAGTAATACACACGCCAGGACACACGCCAGGCGGAATGTCGTTTATCCTAGATGACAAGTATGTGTTCTCTGGAGACATTTTATTTGTGGAGGGAATTGGAAGACCGGATCTTAGAGATCAAGCAGAAGAATTTGCAGCAAAACTCTACGATACATTACACAATAAGATACTAAAATTTGGAGACGATGCCAAGATATTTCCAACCCATCATGGGGAAGGAGTAAGTCCAACCAAGGGCGGAATATTCTATACCACTGTGCAAAACGCCAAAAAGCTGCCACTACTTGACTTGGGCCAAGCCGAATTTGTATCCAAAGTAGTAAGCATTACGACTCCTAGGCCAATGAACTATTCCATGATAATCAAGATTAACAAGGGCGTCATTCCAATAGCACCGGAACAAATTCCAGACTTGGAGATGGGTCCAAACAGATGTAGCATCAGAATGTAATTGAGCACCTTCAAGTGTCTTTCTATATCACAGCCGTTTGCTGAGCTTATAGTCAAGGGCAAAAAAACAATCGAGCTTCGACACTGGAATACAAATTATCGTGGGGAATTTCTAATTCATTCGCCAACCAAGATCAAGATACATGATTGTAAAAAACTAGGAATCGATCATCGCTTCCTCATCACAGGTGCAATAATTGGCAAGGCTGCCATTTTTGACACAAAAAAGTATCAGACCAGAAAGGAATTCGCATCCGACAAAAAGCATCATTTTGCCCCAGATGATTATTTTACAGAAAAGACATTTGGATTTTTCCTAAAAAGCGCCAAAGAATTCAAGATTCCAATTCCTGCAAAGGGACAACTTGGGTTTTTTGATATAGATCTACAGAGCTCAGTTGTCAAGGATGATTACATTACAACAGAGATCTTCGATGAGGAATACCGCACGCAGTGGATTAACCATCACTAGCTAAATCCTGCACCAAATTTGTCTCCATCCTGTAGGGGATCTACATCTTTGGCGTTCTTTAGTGTCAGGTACAAAAAGGTCTCATTGACTAGCTGCACAGAATCATCGCCAGTCAAATTGAATTCTTTTTGTGCAAAATCATAGTATTTCTGTAGTTTTTTCTGGTCTTGTTCACGAATTGAGATGTTGTCTTTAGCTAAAAGTTCGGCTATCTCCATGATTTGGAAATTGCGGGCCTCATCATCCATAATATACTAAATTGTGCCTAGTTTTTAAGGAATTTTCATCAGACAATTCTAGAATCAAGTCGTTTTGAGATCTCTGTGTCTAAATCAGCAAACTTAGACTTGTTTGAAGATTGAGTGGATGAATATGTTTTGCTCTGTATCCAGTTTATTTCATCAAAAGTAAATCTAGTATGACAATTATTGCAATCGAATTTTTGGTTAGGCATGGGAAAGACTTCATTGCAATCGTTGCAGACATTAAAATTTTGTAGAGTTCTATAATCAACTCCTATGATTTTGATTTGTTTGCGGCATTTAGGGCAAGTATCTTCGTCATAGTCGTGTTGTGGACTGACATTCCCACATGAAAAATGCTCAATTAACGAGGTTTTTCTAAAGTTTTCACAATTGCAACGAGTACAGCAAAAAACTTGATGAATGTTTACTGAATTACAATCTTTGCAATCAATTTCTCTTCTTTTTGCGATTTCTTGTAAAACTGATTTTTTCTCTAATTTTTGTAGGAATGATTGTAAAACTTCTATTTTACAATCGCAGTATTCTGCTAGTCTTACCAAACTAACTTTTTTGAGTGTTTTTAACAATCCAAGAACTAATTTTTCATTAATTGTTGAAAATTCCTCGATTTCTTTTTCTATTGTTTCCATTATTCGCGTCAGGTCATCAAAGCGAATTGGTTTTGGCAGATAATGAAAGACACCTTCAGAGAACAAATCTATTATTTTTTGATCATCTTCTTTTAGTGAGCTTTCAATTATTATTTTAGCATCAGGTGCAATTTCAAATAATTTAGGCACAATTTCTGATGCGACACTATCTGGAAAGTGATAGCCAAGAAGAACTAGGAGTTTTTTGCCGGAGGAGATAAGATCTTGGAATGTTTTGACTCCAGAATCGGCAGTCTCACAGGTCAAAATTTCCCCAAAGCCAATTCTTTTCAGATATTGAGAGATCAGTCTATTTACTGCTGAACTATGATCTATTACCAATACTGTCGAATTTAGAATTGACAATATTGTATTAGAGAAATAACCGCATATATCGAATATTTATTTTAGAATAAACAAGCTTTTTTCGAAAAAGCTAATAGCATATGTCCTATTTTTGGCTGGTCTGTAGTTTTTCCCAGTCTGCCAGAAATGCCTTGAGTCCATTATCAGTCAGCGGGTGCTTGAGCATTTTGCCTAAAACATCTGGTGGCAACGTTACAACGTCTGCTCCAATCTTTGCAGCTTCAACTACATGCATTGGGTGTCTTACGCTGGCAACAAGAATTTGTGTTTTGAAATTGTAATTTGAGAAAATCTGCTTTATTTCTGCAATGAGTGCCATTCCGTCTTGGCCCACATCATCCAGTCTTCCAATAAATGGGCTGACGTATTTTGCGCCTGCCTTTGCAGCCAAAATCGCTTGGTTTGGTGAAAATACCAGAGTTACATTGACAGGTATGCCTTCTGCTGTGAAGCTTTTGCATGCCTTGAGGCCGTCCGCAGTCATTGGAACCTTGATGACAACATTTGCTCCATATTTTTTGAGTTTGTGGCCTTCATCCATCATTCCGGCATAATTGGTTGCAACAACTTCAAGACTCACATCGCCTTTGATTATTTTGGTAATCTCTTCCATTGCTTTTTGTGGGTCTCCTCCTTCTTTTGCCAACAAGGACGGATTGGTTGTAATTCCATCAAGTAATCCCATGTCATTGTACTGTTTTATTAATTGTAGATTAGCAGTGTCAAGAAAGATTTTCATTTTTTCTTACCCAATGTGTCTTTGACTGCTTTTGCTATATTAATTGATGTTATGCCGTGCTTTTCCAAAAGCAGTGGAATCTCTGCATCACGTGCAGACTCGCCAAACTTGTCATTGACGCCAATTCTTTTGATTGGTACTGGGTATGATTCAGATATGACTTCAGATACTGCTGAACCAAATCCTCCCATGATGTTGTGCTCTTCGCATGTTACAATGCAGCCAGTTTCTCTTGCGGATTTTTCCAGCAGTTCAGAATCAATTGGCTTTATTGAAAACATGTCAATTACTTTGCAAGAGATTCCTTCTTGTTTTAGAGAATCTGCGGCATCTAGTGCCATCTTTACTGTGAGTCCGCATGCAGCTATGGTACAGTCAGAACCCTCTCTCAATACAATTCCTTTTCCTATCTCAAATTCCTGCGAGTCTTGGTGTACAATTGGAGATGCAGATCGGGTCAGTCGCATGTAATGCGGACCATACCTTTGGGAAATTATCCAAGTAAGCTTTGATACTGATATTGTGTCTGCTGGTACCAATACTGTCATGTTTGGCATAGCACGCATTATTGCATAATCTTCTACTTGTTGGTGAGATCCTCCGTCTGCTCCAACCGAGATTCCTCCGTGTGATACCACCAGTTTTACATTTAGTCCCTTTTTGTCACCAGGAGACGGATATGCTATCGCATTTCGAATTTGGTCAACACATCTACCTGGCAGAAATATTGCATATGTGCTTGCAAACGGGATTTTGCCGGAAAGTGCAAGGCCTGCAGATACTGAAACCAAGTTTGCCTCCGCTATTCCAACATTAAAGAATCGGTTCGGGAATTTTTTGCCAAAGTCCGCTGTCTTTAGGGAATCTGTAGTGTCTGCGCCCAAAACCACAACGTCCGGGTTTTGCTCGCCAATCTCTACTAGGGCTTTGCCGTATGCAGTACGCATATCGGTCATATCGCCAATCATGTATAGCCAAGCTCCTTTGATATGGTGTTAAGCTGGTTCTTTTTCTCGCCAATTACATGCAGGTCTATCCATTTTGCGACTAGTTCCTTGCCGCCAAGCTCAAACGCCTTTTGGATTAGCATTTTGCGCCTCGCATATGCAATTTTGTTCCTAAATTCTCGAATCACTCCACGAACATCCTGCTGGCCAATTATTGCGCTTCCTCCAACAAACGCACGTGCGCCGTCCATAAAACAAGATCCAATGTTGTCCAGTGTAACACCACCGTCAGCTTCTATGTATCCATCAAAGTTATGCTGGATTAGAATTTGGCCTAGTCGTCGCATTTTTTCATGCGTAGCCTCGATGTACTTTTGGCCTGATTTGCCAGGAACTACAGACATCACTATGATTTGGTCTAGCTTTGAGATGAATGGTAATGCCCACTCTGGCATTTCTGTGTCCGGATTTATTGCGAGTCCTATACCCACTTGGTTTGCCTTTAGTGTATCGTATATTTGGCCAAAGCTTGACGCATCACACACTTCGGTGTGAACCGTTATGATATCAGAGCCCGCATCGATGTAATCTTTGACATGTTTTACTGGCTCGTTTATCATCAAATGTGTATCAAATGGAATGATGGTTAGTGGGCGCAGTTCTCGGATTTTGTTGTGATCAAATGTCTTGTTTGGAACAAACAGTCCATCCATTACATCTAGGTGAATGTAATCTGCCCTTCCATTTACACAACGCTTTATCTCGTTTTCAAGATTGGTCATATCGCCAGCTATGATAGATGGTGCAATCATGGACTGGGAATCAATTTCCATGTCAATAATTGGTACGAATTCCTTTTTTGGAGCCTGGCCGTGCCACTTGGGGTTGTCTTCCATGTGCTCGACTCCTTTTCCTTTGATTGTTCTTGCAATGATTATTGATGGTGCGCCTTTGGTTTGAGATGCCTTTTTGATTGCATGATCCAGTTGTTCTATTCTGTGTCCGTCAATTTCCAGTACATTCCATCCAAACGAGCGCCACTTGTCGCCAGTCTTCCATCTACTTGCATCCTTCCACATTTCCGACAGATCATCGCTTACCAGTTCCTCATCAAGTGGCATGATTTTTTCTGTGTAAGAGTCTTGTTGGATGAAATTTCTATCCAATATTGCAGTTAGATTGTCGACTTTGTATTTTGCGCCAGCCATCGCAGCTTCCCAGACTTGGCCTTCGTCTGTTTCTCCATCACCCATGACAGTAAAGATTCGTGTTGGTTTGCCGTCAATTTTTGCCGCAAGCGCTGCACCAATTGAAAACGACAAGCCAATGCCCAATGAACCTCCGCAAAACTCTACGCCTGGACATTTGAGATCAGGATGGCCTTGCAGCCTGCTTCCAAATTTTCGCAATGTGTCTAGCTCTGATATATCAAAATAGCCGGCAAGTGCCATGTTTGAGAACAGACCTGGTGAGGCATGCCCTTTTGATAGAACAAGTTTGTCTCGGTCTTGCCATGTTGGATTTTTTGAGTCGTATCTGAGATATTTGAAAAATATACAGCCCATGATTTCTGCCATGGAAAAAGAGCCCCCAGGATGGCCAGAACCAGCGGTTGATGTGGCACGAATTACAAGCTTGCGCGCTCTTTTAACATTTTTTTTTATTGTGTAATAATTGAGGCCCATTTCAATCAAGCATAACCAACAAAGGCATGTTTTGAGGCTGCTCCCAGATTAAATAAAAAGCTATTTTCTGCTTAATGCTTTAATCTCGATCTGACAGTATAGTATTGTGGATCTGCACAAAATAACGCCACTTGTAATTTACGACAACCAATGTTATCTTTGCACCAAGTTTGCAAGAGCGGTAAACTTTTTTGCAAGAGGTAAACTCTTGCTGGTCGGTCATTATACCGAGTTGGGAGAAAAATTACGCAAAGAAATCCTTGATTCTAGTGCGCTGGATATGTTTTGGTTTGTAGATGGAAAAACTGCATATGGTGGACGAGCTGCACTGATTCCTCTGATTTGTAGTATAATACAATCCAAGGGGAAAGGCAATCAAAAGTTTGAAGACAGCAACACATGCAATATGGAATGCAAAGAGGTCAAAGCAGTCTTTGTGCGCTCTGCAAGCCTTATCACAAACAGCAAAAAAATACCAATCAATTTCATATGAAAGTCATATAATTTCACCAAAAGATCTATTCTGTTCATCCAGCATTTTCCATATAGTACTTCAAGGCCAAAAGAATTGTGTCAGATAAACCAGCCGAAGAAAAAAAGGGATTCATAGCAGAATTTGCTCACTTTCTCAAGACATTTGGAATTATTGGCCTTGCAATTGCGTTTGTAATTGGTGCAGCTGCATCAAAGCTAGTCACTGCACTAGTAAACGACATAGTCAATCCAATTGTTGGTCTTGCACTTCCTTCTGGTGATCTAAAGACATTACAATATTCAGTAACAAACAGCCTAACCGGCGTTACGTCTGATTTCAAGTATGGTGACTTGATTGCAAATATCATTGACTTTTTGATAATTGCAGCAATAGTATTCATGCTATACAAGCAGCTATCCAAGTTCAAGCTTGTAGAGGACAAGACAAAGGGATAGTATCATGTCTGCGATCTATTTCCGAAAGGTTCGCGCTTTGTATCAAAAACGAACAAACAACAAGATAAGAGTAGATATCTTGCAAATTACCTGTGCTACACGACACACAGATAGTCTGCCCTACAATTGATTATTGTAAAGAAGTATCACCGTCACTAATCAAGCACATTTTGGTGCCATTTGATGAAACCCAGATTGCCTTTGAGGCGTTCGAGTTTGCGTTGGACTTGGCAAAAAAATACAATGCCAAAATGTCCCTAATTACAATAATTCACAGCGGAATTTTGTCAAGCTCGTTTATTGAAATGTCTGGCCATCAAAAAATAATCGAAAAAGAAAAGCTAAAGGTGATCAATTCCATGCTACAAGAACTACAAAACACCTCAAAGAAATTCGGAGTCGAAGTAAAGTCAGAATTGGTCTTTTCGCAAAGTGTTGCAGATACAATTTTGTCATTTTCCTCTCATAGAAAAGTAGACCTAATTGTTATGGGAACAAGGGGTCGTGACGGATCCGTTAGATACATGCTTGGTAGTGTAACGTTTGACATAGTCCAAAAAGCAAAATGCCCGGTAGTATTTGTTAAAAGAAAATAGTTTAGTGGTGATGTCCACCGCAGCCACAAGAACCGTGGCCCATGTTATCCATGCCAGAATCTCCGTCTTTTTTGGAGCAGGTATTGCATTTGTTGTGGCCTAGAGGAGAAAAGAAGCTCTTTCCACAAGATATGCATTTTGTACTTGACATGGATTTGTTGGTACAAATCCACTATTTATCAATAAGCCCAAATCTTAATAGAGACAAAAAATGCGAGTCAGACTTGTGTTTGTAAAAGCAGAAAACACTGATCCTGCCAAGAAAAAAACAAAATCACTTTGCTATTTTGTCACAGAAAAATCAGACCTGCCGCTAGGATTTCCAAAAATAAACCAAAAGCTGCTCGATGCGACAAAAACGGCAGTCAAGGAAACCAAGGCAAAACTTGGTGCAATTTCTATTATTCACACGCATGGCATGATTCCGGCACAAAGAATTCTAATTACAGGCCTTGGTCCAAAGCACAAAATCACTCATGAGTCGCTGAGATCAGCATCTGGCAAAATTGCAAAAAAGGCAAGCGAGATAGGCCTAGACGAATACACAATAGTTGTTCCAAGCGGACTGCCAGTCAATTCCAAGGCAGCAATCATATCAATAGTGGAAGGCTCTAAGCTTGCTCTGTATTCATTTGATAGGTACAAAAAAGAAAAGAAAAAGACTCCAAACCTCACAATAATATCATCTGATACAAACGCATCGCAGATAGCATCAAGGGCAAATGTTGCATCCGAAGGCGTTATCTATACTAGAGAAATTGCAAATCTACCTCCAAACGAATGCAACCCTGCACAACTAGCGGGCTTTGCAAAATCATTGTCATCAAAGAACAAGCTAAAGTGCACCATACTATCAAAAACAGAACTAAAACAGAAAGGATTTGGCGGAATTACTGCAGTGGGCCAGGGAAGTAAAAACGAACCAAAATTAATCATACTGGAATACAACGGCAAAAAAGACACAAAACCTACCATACTGGTAGGAAAGGCAGTCACATTTGACACTGGCGGAATTTCGATAAAACCTGCAGACAAAATGGATGAGATGAAATTTGACAAGTGTGGCGGATGCACTGTTTTAGGAATAATGAAGGCTGTATCGGAGCTAAAACTCCCAGTAAATCTGGTTGGGGTTGTGCCATCAGTTGAGAACATGCCGGGAGGAGAATCGTATAGACCAGGAGATATCATAAAACTGTACGATGGAAAAACGGCAGAAATACTAAACACAGATGCAGAGGGGCGTCTGATTCTGTTTGATGCACTGGCCTATGGCATCAAAACATACAAGCCAAGGGAGATAATTGACTTTGCAACACTGACAGGCGCCTGCATTGTGGCACTAGGCGCAAATGTTGCAGGCCTAGTCAGCAATAACAAAAAAATCGCAGACAAAATTGCAAGATCAGCTCAAAACACTGGAGAGCAAGTCTGGCAGCTTCCAATCAATGACGATTACATGGACATGATAAAGTCAGACTATGGAGATATTAGAAACACTGGTCCTGGCAGAGTTGCAGGAACAATAACGGCAGCTGCATTTTTGGCAAACGCGGTAGGAAACACTCCATGGGCTCACTTTGATATTGCTGGAACCGCATGGGTACAGGCAGGTGCCAAGGAAAAATCTTACAATCCAAAAGGCGCAACAGGATTTGGCGTGCGACTAATGTTGGATTATCTTAATAGCCCCTAGAATTTCTGTCCGGGGTTCCGCCAGTTGGATTTCTAAAGTTGTGCTTTTCCATCATGTGATTCATGAATCGGATATCGTTTTCTAGCTGCGCGCCACAAACTGAACAAGTTGGCATGAATATGATACAAAATGTATAGTATAAGAATTTGATTAAAAGATGCCAGCACCACTACTTCCCAAGGGCTCTCGCACCTTAGTAACACAGTGGCGACATTAGGTTTGACTTCCAGGTTCGGAAAGAGACTGGGTCGCGCCCTAACGCTGTGGCCGGCTTGAAGGTCTTGGTCTAATTGTTCTGTATTAAGATTACGACTAGTCCCGAATGAGGTATAAATTGACCAGATCAGAGAATACACCATGACGCACCGAGTAGCGGTACTAGACAAGGAGTTGTGCCAGCCAAAAAAGTGTGGCCTAGAGTGCATCAAGTACTGTCCTGTAAACAAGTCCGGCGCAGACTGTATCATACTAAATGAGGAGATAAAAAAGGCGCAAATTGATGAGGACATTTGCAATGGGTGCGGAATCTGCGTCAAAGTATGCCCGTTTGAGGCAATCACCATAGTAAATCTGGCAACAGAACTAGGGACAGACAAGATTCACCAGTACGGGAAAAATTCATTTCGGCTATACAAATTACCAACTCCAAAGAAAGGCGAAGTCGTAGGATTATTGGGCAGAAATGGTATGGGGAAAAGCACTGTTGTTTCCATTTTGTCTGGAAATCTCAAGCCAAACCTTGGCAACTACGACTCTCCTCCAGAATGGGATCAAATACTAAAGAGATTTGCAGGAACCGAACTAAAGGAACACTTTGAGAAAATAAAAAACCAGGAGATAAGAGCGGCAATAAAACCGCAGCAAGTCTACAACATTTCCCAAGTCTTTGATGGTACTGGAAAAGAACTATTGGACAAATATGATCAGAGGGGAGTTGCAGGAGATTTAGTCAAGGAGCTGGGCCTGCAAAACTCACTAGAACATCACGTAAAGGAACTCTCTGGTGGCGAGCTCCAAAGAATTTCTGTTGCAGCTGCTGCCTCAAGGGATGCTGACTTTTACTTTTTTGACGAGCCATCATCATACAATGATGTATTTCAGAGAAGGGGAGTTGCCCGGGTAATACACAGTCTTGCAAACATTGGAAAATCAGTCATGGTGGTAGAACACGATTTGACATTGCTTGACTTTTTGTCAGATTATATTGAAATTTTGTATGGCGAGCCGTCTGCATACGGCATAGTCTCTGGAATTTTGTCAACAAAAGTAGGAATCAATGTATTTTTGGATGGGTACCTACCAAATGAAAATGTCAGATTCCGTGACAAGAAATTCAGCTTTGATGTGTCCACATCTGCTGAAGACTTTGAGAAAGGTGAAGTGCTAATCAAATATCCTGCACTGAAGCGAAACTATCCTGCATTTTCCGTGTCTGTCGAGCCAGGCCAAGTAAGGCGAGGCGAAGTTATGGGAATAATGGGTGCAAATGCTCTTGGAAAAACAACCATGATGAAGATGATTGCAGGAGTCGAAAAGCCAGATGAAGGTACCGTAGACAAGGCAATCACAATATCATACAAGCCGCAATACATTCCAAATGACTATGATGTTGAGGTATTATCAGTACTGGACAAGGCAAACTGTGGTCCAATATTTGGAAGCATAGAAGAAGAGCAGATTGTCGACCCACTCAAGATAAAAAAACTGTACAACAAATCCATCAAGAATTTGTCAGGTGGAGAACTGCAAAAAGTGGCAGTTGCCACATGCCTTCTCAAAAAGGCAGACGTATACGCACTAGATGAGCCGTCGGCGTTTTTGGATGTAGAGGACAGAATTGCTATAGCAAAATTCATCCAGAGATTTGTAAGATCGTTTTCAAAATCGGCCATCATAATAGACCATGACATTCAGCTGATGGACTTGATTTCTGATACCATAGTAATCTTTGAGGGGGAATCTGGAAAGACAGGCCATGGTACCACACCGCTAAGCAAAACAGAGGCAATGAATCGATTCCTCAATTCTTTAGATATTACATTTAGGCGTGATGAACAAACACTGCGACCTAGAGTTAACAAGACTGGAAGTAGATTAGACAAACAGCAAAAAGACTCGGGCCACTTTTACTACAAGCGTTGACTCGAATGCTAAAAAAAGTACTGGAAGGAGTGCTGAATGCAACAGAGGCAGCTGAGCTGTATTCTGCATTTGATCAAGTCGGGGATATTATAGTAGTCAGAATTCCAGACTCGTTATTATCAAAGAAAAAGGTAATTGGTCAGACTTTATTGGAAGCAGTGCATCCTGCGCGCTCTGTTTTTTATCAGAGCTCTGATGTCTCTGGAGACTTTAGGACAAGAAAATTGGAGGTAATTGCGGGGGAGGACAAGACCGAGACCGAATACCGAGAACATGGATGCAGATTCAAAGTAGACGTCGAAAAGGCGTTTTTCTCGCCAAGACTATCTACAGAGCGAAAGAGAATAGCGGACCTAGTCCAGGACGGCGAGATTCTAATCAACATGTTTGGCGGAGTGGGCATGTTTTCTATAGTTGCCGCCAAGACCAAAAACTGTACAGTGTATAATATCGACCTAAATCCGCATGCTGCCAAGCTGTGCGAGCAAAGTGTCAAGATGAACAAAAAACTCAAGGGTAAAGTCATATCCATTAACGGAGATGCAGCTCAAGTTGTAAAGGAGCAGCTTTGTGACAAGGGCGATAGAACCCTGATGTTACTGCCTGAAAGATCCGATGAATTCTTGGGCTCTGCCATTCTTGCCACAAAGTCAGGCGGAATAATCCACTACTATTCACATCAACATGCAGATAAGCGCCAAAATTCCGCGGAACTATCAAAGCAGCACTTTTTAGAAGTATCACCGGTGAAAGCCGAGATAATTGGTGGTAGAATGGTTCGTGCAGTAGGTCCGCGATACTACCAAACAGTAGTTGATGCCAAAATTACAAAATAGCTACTTGTCATCAGGTAGAATAGAAGACGGCGATGGCTTTGTAGTTGCCATCATGTAGCCAATCCATGATACCACGCCCAAAATTCCGCCTGCAATCATTAGTACCGATAATTGTAGAACAATTGGGCTCCACTCGGAAAGCATCAGCAAATACGCATAGACGAAAAACCCTCCTATGCAGGAACAGAAAATCAAAATTCCAGTCATCTTGCGCCTAGTCATTTAGCTAAACACGTGATTGTAAGTATATGAATCTAGTATGTAAATTCGATGGCCATCAAAAAGGCATCCTCTCCATCCCTATAGTATGCCTTGAGTCGCTGCTTTATGACAAAACCAATTTTTTCGTACAGTCGGACTGCGTCGCCATTGCTGCACCTAACCTCCAGGTACAGCTCGTCGCATCGCTTTGACTTGATTCCCTGGATACATTCTTCGATGATTGCTTTGCCTAGGCCCTGCTTTCTGTATTCTTCTAGTACTGCAACAGAGACTACGTGTCCCTTTTTTACAAAGCCGAGTTTTTTGAAATTTGAAAATCCATATTCTGTTTTGCACATGATATATCCTACGAGCTTGCCTTGATGTTCTGCAACCAGGAATGCTTCTGGCAGTTCTGCCAGTAGGCTTTCATAGAAATAATCGGAATAATGTTCTGGTAGTGTTTTGAGATTTATCTCCATTACTGGTATTAGGTCTCCCGGCTCGCAGTGTCGAATGATGTAATCGCCTGTCTGGTGGTTGATTATCTGCATTGTACTATTCTGGAATAATCGATATTTAACGTTAAAGTAGAATTACACAAATCAATTAATGCCTAGACCATACCTTGATGTATAATGAGTGAGCCTACGCAAGAAGACGTAACTGCAATTGTATCGTCAGTGTTTTCCATTCAGGCAATATCTGTAACGCTTGAGAAAATGGAGTTTGAAATATCAGATTATGTTGGGGAAAAGTTTGTCGGCCTGGCGCAAAGACTGGAGAAAATTGGAATTGTATGCTTTGTGCAAAAACATGATAATAGAATAATAATTCAGGTAAACAGGCTTCCGCCAGAACCCAAAAAGAAAAAATTCCTTTCCCGCGCCTGGCTACAGAGAATTCTGTTTGGTGTGGTAGTGGCGTTTACCATGATTGATGGATACTACAAGACGCTGGGCGCAAACAGCCTGACTTACATTGGCGAGCCACTTGACTTTGCGGTATTATACACAATATCCCTAATTGGCATACTAGGTGTGCATGAGGCAGGGCACCTAGTTGCGGCAAAATGGCACAAAATACGCACGACTTGGCCATACTTTATCCCAGGAATTCCGGTGTTTGGCCTAGTGCCGACATTTGGCGCAGTAATCCAGTCTCGCGGTTTAATGGTAAATCGCAACATTATATTCGATATTGGAATTGCAGGTCCCATTGCAGGCCTAGTAATTGCTGTGTTGGTTTCGTTTTATGGCGCATACACTTCACCGATTTTGGATCCTAGTATTTTGGAAGAAGGCGATAGTCTGCGAAAGCTTGACGACAGCATTTTCATGCAAATAGCACTTGGCGCATTTGGAAAAGCCGGATCCGATGTAGAAGTGTTGATGTCGCCTGTGATGTTTGCGGCATGGATTGGATTTTTGATTACGTTTTTGAATTTATTACCTGCATGGCAGCTTGACGGGGGACATATGGCTCATGCAATGTTTGGCCAAAAAATCCACAGAATTGCCACCTATGCAAGCGTTGGAATTTTATTTTTGCTTCGATACGAGATGATGGCAATATTCATTTTGATATTTAGCATGAGAAACATGAGCATACGGCCACTAGATGACGTCACGTCCCTATCCAAGAACAGAAAACTGCTCTATGTTGTGGTAGTAGTGTTAGCTGTGTTGTGTGCGCCTCTACCATTCTCAATTTGGCCCTAGAAGGATTCTTGCGCCATCCGGCACAATCGATACCTTTTGTCTTGCGCCCTGGTGCTTTAGGACATACTCTAGTGTTTCTTTGACGCCATCAAATAGTTTCATGTTTAGCTTTTTGATGTAAAATTCCGGCAATACCGATACAATTCCTATTTGGATCTTTTTTTGGATCTCCGATAGGTACAACAAATCTTCCATGCCGTCTACGTATTTTGCTGGCTTTTGCAGGCGCTCAACACTCATTCTGCCTTCTACATATTGGCGGATTGCCTCAGAGCCAATCCCTGCCCTGCATTCTCCAAGCAAAATAGCTAGGCCCTCATCACGTATTGCTGTATAACAGTTCCAAAGCGAGCCTAGGGACTTGCCTAGGGTGTCGTTACTTGCGTCTTTGCCTGTGCTGATTAGTAGGGTTCGGTGCTTTTCTATTGATTTTACAAATGTAGCCATTGTTTTTGATATTGTATTTGTATTGGAGGGATGGCCAATTGCAAGATCTGCAATTCCCTTGTTGTCAGCCACAATTTCTATTGCGGAAATATCAAATGTGCCTGCAAAGTTTTTTGCGATTTCCATATTAGGGATCTCTTTTCCTGGATTTGGCAGGTTGCCTTGCCTTTTCTCATATGCAGACAACATCTGGTCTTTGCCAAATTTTCGCAAAAGCTTTGTAGATACAGTATCAAAGCCGAACAAGCCATCAAACTCCATTTCTCCCACAAAGACCAAACTGGAATCAACATTTTCAATTCCCTCAAACGCCAGAACTTGGCTTTCTGGAGGGAGACTAGATCTAACTAGATTCATAATTTGCTTGTCTGCAAATACTTTGGGCCGAGGAGCTGACTTTTGCGTGCATTTCTCAAAAATTATCGATAGTGTTTTTTGGATTGCAGGAGTATAGTTTAGTGCGACAAGTGTAATTGGTTTTGTTACATCAAATGCATCTAGTTTTTCGGAGACTTGAGCATCATCTAGTGCTGGCGAGTCTAGCTCGATTTTTTGGTCCAGGTTTTCTGCCTTTATATCAAGGACTACATCTGTGGCTCCATAGTTTAACCAGATTTCAGGCACAATACCCCCACAAAACAAAGCAAAATAAATCCAGTTTAGTAAATTTTGGTATGGAGTTTGTAAAAGAGTTTGCAACGTTTTTGCATCAAAATGGCATAATCAAGTTCGGTGACTATACCCTAGCAAGCGGCAAGAAAAGCTCCTACTATGTAGATTTGAGACTAGTCCCTAGCTATCCTCACCAGTTTAGGCGCATGATAAAGCACTTGCAGAGTATGATATCAGAGCAAATCGGCTTTGACAATATTGATTCTGTTGCATCTGTGCCCACAGGCGGCCTAGTGATTGCATCTTCTTTGGCGTACGAGCTGGTAAAGCCTCTAGTCTATGTAAGATCACAGGCAAAAGACTATGGGACTGGAAAACTAGTGGAAGGCATTGTAAAGTCTGGCGACAGAATCCTCCTAGTTGATGATGTCGCAACTACTGGCGGCTCTGTCATAAACGGAATTAAGGAACTCAAAAAAGCAGGTGCCAAAATCACAGATGCCTACGTTATTGTAAACAGACTAGAGGGAGCTGAGATGAATCTATTACAGGAAGGAGTTACTTTGCATCAGATTTTAGATGTAATGCAGGTTGCTAAAATTTTGCACGAGCAAAAACTAATCGATGATTCTGTTTTGGATAAGGTAAAAAGACAGGTCCAGTCCTAGTCGTAGATCATTAGCTTTTTGTCTTCTAGAGTATTGTGCAGATTGTTTACCGAACGATAAACGTCGGATTCCTTTTTTGCGCCAGTACATACCAGTTTTCCGGATGCAAACAACAGCACCACTGTTTTTGGATCAAGCATTCTGTGGATTAGTCCAGGGAATTGCTCTGGCTCGTACATACTCCTAGGTAAAACTCTAGCTGCTTGCTCTAGGTGAATTTTTCCGCCAAGATTTCCAGAGGCCACAATATTTTGTACTGTTACTACTGCATTGTTTTTTATTTTGATTCCGCCTTTTTTTAGCTGGGCTACAACAGAGTTTACTGCCTTGACTGCCATCTCTTCTGATTTGCCACCAGTGCAAACCATTTTGCCTGACGAAAATATCAGAGTTGCAGTCTTTGGGCTCTTTATTCTAAAGACTAATCCCGGGAACTGTTCTGGGTTCCATTCTGTGTCTGGGAATTTTTTTGTGATTTCTGTGAGGTCTAGTCTTTGCTCTATGGTAGCAGATGCTACTACGTTTTCTATTGATACTATGGGTTTTGTTTGTGGCATGCTCAGACTTTT
>Ga0194120_10002866_pt1 | contig 29005 bp, 29 predicted proteins | sample TA2MahCa65mmetaG_FD_148642 | JGI IMG/M metagenome (GOLD analysis project Ga0194120, IMG submission 148642) | Freshwater microbial communities from Lake Tanganyika, Tanzania - TA2015019 Mahale Deep Cast 65m | ecosystem: Environmental > Aquatic > Freshwater > Lake | place: Tanzania: Lake... | reverse complement strand
TTGGCTGATTCCTGTCTAAGCCAATGAAGCCCCGAAGAATTCGGTGCCCCAAGTGGGGTTTATTCAATACCAACAAACGGTCCGCTGGCGCACTTCCGACAATTGCCTCGGCTCAAAATCCGAGTCTGATCAGAAGTGTTCGTCGAGAAAACCGGCCGCGCCCTGTCTTCGAGCCAGAATCTTGCCGGAAACTCATCGATCTCTACGAACGCAACGGTGGGTGGATGGCGGCTACATGCTGAACGATCACGAAAGCGGCAGCACTTTTGGAGTCATCTACCGCTACAAGCACCGCCGAGATTTCTGGATCAACGACTCGGGCGTCCAAAGCAGCCTGCGCGGGCCGGATTGATCGCGGTTTGGTTCCCGAGATCCGCTGCCGCGAATCGGTCTTGATCGGCACGACGGGTCGCATTCTCCGGCACGCCAGATTGTCTACGCGCATCGGGCACAGCACCCGCTTGCGATTCGGCACGAAGCCCTTGCGCCGCAGCTGCACGGCGGTCCGGCGGCAGCCATAGTGGCGGTGCGCGAGCCCTAGACGTTGCATCGCGTCGCGCGCCACCGTCTCCTCCTCGCGCGGCGCCGAGGCCTTGCGCTTCGCTAATCCTTCGCCACCATCAGGCTGGATAGAGGACTTCCGCCTCCAAGCTGTCGTTCATGCTCGGCACACAAAGTAGGGGCGCCACAATGGGCGCCCCTCGAGACGACCGAAGCCGCGGCGCGGGTCAGGCGATCATCTCGACCGCACCGCCCAGCGCCATGATGCCGGTCTCCACGCCAAGCTTAGGCTGGCGCTGTCCGACCTGGGTGCGGAAATTGGCCAGGATTTCCTTGTGCTTCGCGGTTTCCTTGGCGGGATCGGACACCGCCGCCTCGCCATAGGCGATCTTGACCGCGCCGCAATCACGATGGGTCAGGCCGACCACCTTCTTGATGTTGTGAAGCTGAATCGTGGCGGCCAGATTGTCCCAGAACGCCTTGTGCCAATCGGCGAAGGCCGGGGCGGCAATGGCGGCCGGGCCGCCGGCGATGACAAACTGGCTGTACTGACCCTTCATGCCGCGCCCGCCCATATAGGTGTGGACCTCGGCGACGAAGCGCGGATCGATGCAGCTCACCAGCATGGCCTCGTATTCGCCGGTGGCGGCCATGCCCGGGACCGGGATCAAACCGGCAAGCGCCGCGCCCGCGCCGAGCACGAGCAGACGTCGGCGCGACAGAAAACCGGCCATGGCCTCGGCCGCGCAGCCGCAATCGCCGGTGTGAATGCGATGGTCCTGGGATGAGTGGTCATGAATCATGTTCGGGTCCCCTGTTGTCCTTCGATCGTCGCGGGTGGTCGGCGTCGCGGGATTTCATGCAGCCCTGGAGATCGACCCATCGCCAGATCGTACACTCAACCGGACGCACCAGACATTAAGCCGGGATCCCCCCGGACGACATCCTAACTTAACCCGCATTTCCCAGATGAACCCTTGAACTGGCCGGCGTCGAATCCATTTGAGCCATAGGACGCAACGTCTTGTCTCATTGGACCGGGGTCGCAGATGGTGCAGCCAGCGGGTGAAGCGCAATCCGATGCTCTCCGGCTCGATTTCGACCGCCGCCTTAAGCTTGAGTTCCACGGTTCCAGCGTCACCTCCGATGCAGGCCTTCTCGCTTATCGCGAACTCGACGACGCGCTCGGCCTGATGGCTGTCGCGGGCCAGCACCTGGTCGATGGGCGCACGGGCCGGAACGGTCGCCATGATCTGGTGGGCATGCTGCGCCAGTCGGTGTTCGGCCGGCTGGCCGGATACGAGGATGTGAACGACGCCGACCGGCTGGGGCGTGATCCGGCGATGCGCTGGATCGTCGGCGGCAAGGCTGTCGAGCGCGATGCGGCCTCGACCAGCCAGATGGGGCGGTTCGAGACCGAGTGGCTCGCGAGCGACGAGAACCTTGCCGCGCTCAGCGATCTGTCCGGGCAATGGATCGACTCCATTCGCGACCGGCGTGCGTCGCGCTCCATCGTGCTCGACATGGACTCAAGCGTCAGCCCGACCCATGGCGATCAGGAAGGCACCGCCTACAACGGCCACTTCGCCTGCACCTGCTACCATCCACTATTCGTGTTCAATCAGTTCGGCGATCTGGAGCGTTGTGCGCTGCGTCCGGGCAACGTCCATTCGGCGGACGGCTGGAAGGACGTGCTCGAACCGGTCGTGGCCCGTTACCGCGAGCGCGATGTGCGCCGCTACTTCCGCGCCGATGCCGCCTTCGCCAGTCCCGAGGTCTACGCGTTCCTGGAAGCCGAAGGGTACAGCTACACGATCCGGCTACCGGCAAACCGCATCCTGCAGGAGCGCATCGGCTACCTGCTCAAGCGCCCTGTCGGTCGCCCACCGCTCACGGTCCGGCGCTCCTACGCCAGCTTCAGCTATCAGGCTCAGAGCTGGACGATGCCACGCCGCGTCGTGGCCAAGGTCGAGTGGCACCCTGGGGAGCTTTGTCCCAAGATCGGCCTTGATCCGCTTCGCGGCTCAAGCGTCACCAATCTGTCGCGCCCGACCGAACGGGTCGTCGCCTTCTACAACAGGCGCGGGACCTGCGAGCAATGGATCAAGGAAGGCAAGAGCGCGATCAAGTGGACGCGCCTGTCGTGCTGCTCGTTCGCCGCCAACGCGGTGCGTCTGCAGTTGCATGCGCTGGCCTACAACATCGCCAACTTCATGCGGACGCTGGCCTTGCCCGAGGCCGTCGCGCAATGGTCGCTGACCAGCCTGCGGGAGAAGCTGGTAAAGATCGGCGCCAAGGTCGTGCGCCACGCCCGCTACGCCGTCTTCCAGATGGCCGAGGTCGCGGTGCCGAGAGAACTGTTCGAGAAAATCCTGCGGCTGATCGACGGGCTGCGACGACGACCAGCCCCGGCGTAGGACCGAACGGGGCGAATGCGTCGTCACCACGGGAGAAGTGCGCCTGAATGACGAGAGAAAGAGCCAAATCGATGGATCAAACGTCGTTCGGGAGGTCGTACAGGGCGGAAGCAGCGGGGAAACGGGGTTGTACGCCCATGGCTTCCCCGGAACCGGGCAGACTGCTACGGTTTGCACCGTTCCAGGGGTTCATCTGGGGAATGTCGGTTCAAATGCGATTCCCCTGGGGTACGCGCACGCATGGCCACGCCGGACAAAGAGTCGGAGCGGTATTCCGTCCCGCTGACCCAGCGAGACTGGGACGGCATCGTCGCCGAGCTGCGCAGGAATCCGCACTTCCTCATGCATCTGCGCGGGTTCCGGAAAATGGTGGCGCAGCGCCGCGCGGCCGCCTTTGGCCTCGAGAAGTCCGTCGATCAAGTCCCCGAGACGTCGATTTCCTACACCGTCGACCACAACAAGAATCAGGCCAACCAGTTCAGCGAAGCGCACGTCAACCGCCTGATCGCGCCGCTGTCCATCATCGATCCGCTGATCGATCGCAAGTCGGAGGTCTCCCTCCTCTCGATCGGCCCGCGCAACGAGATGGAACTGTTCGCGCTGTATGCGGTGCACTTCAATCCGCGCAAGATCAAGGCGATCGACTTGATTTCCAATTCACCGCTCATCGACATCGGCGATATGCATGCGATTCCCTATCCCGACTCCTCGTTCGAGGTGGTGCTGTGCAGCTGGACCCTGATGTACAGCAACAATCACAAATTGGCCGCCAGCGAAATGATCCGGGTGTGCCAGGACAAGGGGATCATCGCCGTCGGCGTGACGCGCGTGCCGGAGGGGCATCCCGAGCATGCGCAGATCGTCCGCGAGGGCTCAATTCCCTATCAGTCGACCGCGGAGCTGATCGCGCTGTTCGGTGACTGCGTTGTCGAGGTTCCGTTTCGGCACGAGCCGACCAATCCTGCCGACAAAGGCGCGCTGATGGCGATCATGCGCATTCGCAAGCCGGCCGGGCAGTAGGGGGTAAGTAGTCAGATCTGACAGAACGATGCCATCAGGAAACTCCACGGCGCGAGGAACGCGCCAGAAGCTGCGTGTCGCCTCTATCGTCGCCGGGAAGTTCGCACGGAGAAACTCTCGCAGCAGGACTGACAGCGGTGTCTCATCTGGCTCCTGTCTCAAATGGCCCAGCGCCATGGCCGGATAATCTGCGTAGAAACACTTCCGTCTCGAAAAATAATGCCCGGCTGCATCTGGACATGCCCGGGCTCTCGGGTGGACGTGAGATTTTCAACGAGTACGGCTGGAACGCGTCCTACAGCTCGCAGCTTTCCTATGCGGCGCAGACCACGGCGACCGGACCGTTTCCGCGTTGGATTGCCCGCGGAAATTCGCGGCCGAGCGCGCATTCGTCTTCGCCCTGGCGAGGCGCTTATTCCCGTTTCCCAAATCTGCCATCGATGCTTAAGGCGAATTCTGTCGCAAGGTGAATGCGTCGTCATTTTGTTCTTGCGAGAACAAATATTGGAACAGCCTTCCCTCCACTTCGTTTGAGCCTACATCGATTGAACGCTCTGCTCATAAGGGGACTGGGGTCCACCAAGCAGCTAGGCCACTTCAATTCAGTACCACGCGCTTGCCAGCCAGGGCGTCCGCCGACGGGCGTTCCCTGCGCTGATCGATACGTCGGACATGACGGTACGGCGTTTTCAACCATTGAGCGATGTGGAGACAGACATGGCCAGAATATGGGAAGACCCTAACTTTTGGTTCCCGCACGCCGACTATCACGGCTCCGAGATCCAGGGCAGCGATCGCAACTTCGGACCGGGTGGCGGCAATCCGTATGTCGGCAACGATGAAGCCAACAGCATGATGTCCACCACGGGCAACGACACCCTTGATGGCATGAACGGCAATGACACGTTGTTCGCCGGCGCGGGTGAGGACGCCGTGACCGGCGGCGGCGGCAACGATGTCCTGTTCGCCGGAGCCGGTTTCGATCTGGTCTCCGGCGGAGACGGAGCGGACGTCCTGCTCGGCAATCAGCACAACGATACGGTGATTGGCGGATCAACAGAGTCTATCTGGGCCCGCTGCCCCGCCTCGTGTTCGACCACTAGGTCGTGCGGGCGGTGCCCGCCCCGGCGAGGGTCATGCTAGTCTCGTGACAGCGGCCGCCGCGACGTGGCGGCTGCATCTCGATTTGGCACGGCTGCGCGGCGATGACGCCAAGCGTCTACATTTCCGTCGAAGAATCGGCGCGCGAGCTTGCCGCGAAACTGCTGTTGTCCGCGATCCTGGCCGAGCGCGGCTTCACGGTCGTGCTCGGCCAGCAATGGCTGCTCAACGACAACCTGTTCCACCTACCCGCGGGCTTCGTGCTGTTCAAGGGCAACAACGCCATCCAGCATCACCATATGCGCGTCGCCAAGCGAGCGGGCCACATGGTCGGCTCGATCGAGGAAGAGGCCCTGATGGTGACCGACGAGAACGAGCTTCGACGCTTGTACGACACCGGCGTTGCCGGCACGTGCGATCTCTTTCTCGCCCATGGCACTGCGCTGCGCGACCTGCTGGCCAAGTGGTTTCCCGGTATCGCGACGAAGACGGAAGTTACGGGCAATCCGCGCATCGACTTCCTCAGGCCCGAGTTCCTCCACGATACCAAGGCGGAAGGCGCCCGGATCCGCCGCGAGTTCGGACGGTTCGTTCTGTTCAACCTGAACTATGCAACGATCAACAGCGCGCACGGGGACGTGTTGTCCTATTTCGATGTCTGCGTGAATGCCAAGATCTACAAACCCGACGACAGCACGGACGAACGGCTGTTCCGCGAGCTCGTCCAATGGGAGTACGACAATCTCGGCGCGATGACCGCGGCCATCGATTGGCTGGAAAGGAACGCGACGGGGGTCGGAATCGTCGTGCGTCCGCACCCGTCGGAGCGCTTCGAGGTCTGGCAGCGCGCGTTGTCCGGTCGGCCGCGGGTTCGCCTGGTGAGGGGCGGCAGCCACCTGCCATGGACCATGGCGAGCGAGATCATGGTCCATACCAGCTGCACGACCGGCGCCGAGGCCTTTCTCGCCGGCCATCAGGCGGTCAGCCTGTGCCCGAGCGACAATGCACTGACCTTTGGATTTCTCTCGAACCTGGTCAACCCGACGTTCCGAACGCCCGAGGAAGCGTGTCGCTACGTCATGGCGCGCCTGGATGGCGGCGGCGCGTCGGCGCGGCACGATGATACGTACACGCAGGTTCTCGACCACCATCTCGCGGCGCGGACGGGCAAACTTGCGGCCGAACGCATCGCCGACGCGATCGAGCAACACCTGCCGGCACCCAGCCCGGCCGCCGCCGCCGCCTGGTCGGTCGGCAAGGGTTTCCGCACCCAACGCGCCCTGCACATCGGCCAGGCACACAAGATGGTCGAAACGCAAGACGACATCCAGGCGAGCCTCGCTTCCCTGCAGCAGACGCTTCGGCGGTTCGACGGGTTGAGCGTGACACCGCTCGGCCGGTCCCTGTTCTGCGTGACGCGGTCCTGACGCATGGCAACCGATTCCCGCGACGTGACCGATCGGGTCGCCGCATTGGTGCAAGCCGGCAGGATCGCCGAAGCGGCGCAGATTCACCTCGCCGCGGGCAAGTCGCGCTACCAAGCCAAGCAATTCCGTGAAGCGGAAGCCCATTTGCGCAGCGCTGTCGGACTGCGGTCTGACTCGGCGGAGGCGCGGTTCCTGCTGGCGCGGAGCCTCGCCTATCTGGACCGCCCGGAAGAAGCCGAAGCCGAGCTCACCGCGGCGCTGACCTTGAGGCCGGGCTGGCAGGAGGCCCATTTCTTCCTGGGCGGCAGCTTCTTCGCGCGCCGAATGTATGGCGAAGCCGTGCCGCATCTGTTTCGCGCCATCGCGCTCAATCCCGGTTGGGCGCGCGCGCATCTTGCGCTCGGCCGCACATTGTTCCGCCTGGAACGCTATGCCGAGGCAGACAGCATCCTGAACCTGGCCGTGGCGCTCGAGCCGGGCCACGCGAAGAAGGTCGAGTACCTGCACTTCACGCTGACAGCCGAGCGGCTTGCCGCGTTCCTCGACCGGCCACCGGCGCGCGATGCAGTCGGCGGACGGCCGGGACTGACCGCGCCCTAGTAGGTGCCGCGCCCGCCCGAGACGTCGAACACGGCGCCGGTCGAGAACGAGCATTCCTCCGACGCGAGCCAAGTGATCAGCGCGGCGATCTCCTCGACTTTGCCGAAACGGCCGATCGGGATCTTAGACAGCATGTAGTTGATGTGCTGCTCGGTCATCTGCTCGAAGATCGCAGTCTTGACTGCGGCCGGCGTCACGCAGTTGACGCGGATGTTGGTGTCGGCCAGCTCCTTGCCGAGCGACTTGGTCAGACCGATCACGCCCGCCTTGGCGGTGCTGTAGGCCGAGGCGTTGGGATTGCCCTCCTTGCCGGCGATCGACGCGACGTTGACGATGCGGCCGTAACCGTTCTTGAGCATCACCGGCACCGCCGCGCGGCAACAATAGAAGACGCCGTCGAGATCGAGCGCCATGACCTTGCGCCAGTCTTCGACAGGATATTCCCACACCTTCTTGTTGGGGCCGGTGATTCCCGCATTGCAGACGAGAATGTCGAGCCGGCCGAGCGCACGTACCGTCGCGTCGGCCGCGCGGTCGACCTGACCCGCGTCGCTGACGTCGGCCACCACGGGCAGCACGCGGCCCCGGGCCCCCAGCTCGGCTGCAACGCGCTCGATCAGCTTGCCGTCGATATCCCAAATCGCGACTGCGGCGCCCGACGCGAGAAAACGTTCGGTCACGGCGCGGCCGATGCCCTGGGCGCCGCCCGTGACGACGCCGACGCGTCCGGCCAAGTCGATTGCATTCATGCCTGCACTCCCGCCCCGGTAGGTGCGGCACTCTAGGGTGCCGCGGACGCAGGCCGCCAGGGTTTTAGCGGTCGCCCCTTGCAAATCATACCTTTTCCTGTAAAATCAATACCATGTATTCATTTGTTAAGCTAAATTATCGACTGGGATCGACGCCCCCATGGCACGGGTAGTGGGAGTCACGCGCAGCGAGCGCCGGGCCAACCGGCGTGCCACCGCGCCTGTGCGCCTCGTGATCGAGGGTGAGACGGTACCGATCCTGAACTGGAGCTTGGGCGGTTTTGTCATTCCTTACAAAGCATTATGGACGGAGTGGCAATGTCCGGTGCCGGTCAAACTGGTGGTGCCCGACGACAAGGGCGAGGTCGAGCTCCATCTCGAGGCGCGCCTGGTCCGCCAGGACCGCGAGCGCCAGCAACTCGCCGGCTCTTTCCTTGAACTCAGTGCGGACGCCTTCGCTGTGCTCAATCGCTACGTCGCCCGGCGACTGGGCGCATCGCCTCGATCGAAGTGACCGGAAGCCGAGCCGATGGCCCTGTCCTCGTCCTCAGTCGAGATTGATGCGCAGGCCATCGCGCGCGACCATCGCGCCGGACCACGTGACACGCGCCGTCGCCTCGACCTCGGCCATGAAATTGTCTTCGTGGTCGGGGTCATGGTGGAAGATGGCGAGGCTCTTGGCCCCCGCGGCACGGCACAGGCGGATGCCCTCCTCCCAGGTCGAGTGGCCCCAGCCGACTTTCGCGGAGAACTCCGCATCCGTATAGGTCGAGTCGTAAATGACGAGGTCGGCCCCTTCGATCAATCCGAGGATGTTCTGGTCGGGCTTGCCCGGGACATGTTCCGTGTCGGTGATGTAGCAGGCGCTCCTGCCGCGGAAGTCGATACGATAGCCGGTCGCGCCGTTTGGATGATTGAGCGGCACCGTGCGCACCTTGATGCCGCGGCCGATGGTGAACTTGTCGCCGACCGCGAAATCCTCGTAGGTGATCGCGGCCTTCATCGCCTCGACCGGCACCGGGAAGTGCGGCGTCGTCATCTGGCCGGACACGACGCGGCGGATGCCGCCGGTGTGCTCGGAATGACCGGCCATGATCAGGAACGAGCGCTGCGGGTGATAGGCCGGGCTGAAGAACGGCAGGCCGTTGATGTGGTCCCAGTGGGTGTGGCTGAACAGAAGCGTCGCGTGCGTGACGTTCTGCCGCTTGATCCAGTGACCAGCCAGCCGTATGCCGGAGCCGGCATCGAAGATGACGTGCTGACCGCCGAGCGACATCTCCACGCAGCTGGTATTGCCGCCATAGGACATGTGATTGGGCGTCGGACAGGCAATGCTGCCACGCACGCCCCAGAACTTGATTTTGAAGCTCATCCCCTGCCCTGTCGTTCCCCCATCGACGCGGCGGCGTCAGCCTACACGAGGTTGAATGAGCGGCCAAATCCGCCGATTGGGCGATATGGCCATGCTCGGCCGGAGCCGACGTCGTGATCCGGCTGTTCTGGCGTGCCGGCAGTATTGCCGGACCGGGTGCCGCCGACTGTGACGGTGCGCACACCGGACAAGCCGGACGCCAGGACGGCATGGCACGACGCCGGGCCCTCGAACTGATCGGCGCGACCACGCTGGCGACCGGCCTGTTCCTGGCCGAGACCGCCGAGGTCATGGCGGCCGCCGCCAAGAAGCCGCCCGGCAAGGACGACAAGCCCAAGCCGCCGGCACGCCGGCGCCGGGTCGTGATCGATGCCGGTCACGGCGGCAGCGATCCCGGCACGATCGGCGCCCGCGGCACCTACGAAAAGGAAGTGGCCCTCGCCATGGCGCGCGAGTTGCGCCGGCACCTCGTGGCGACGCACCGCTACGATGTGACGCTCACCCGCGATCACGACGAGTTCATCAGCCTGGGCGAGCGCGTGCAGATCGCGCGCGAAGCGAAGGGCGAGTTGTTCATGTCGCTGCACGCCGACGCCATTCATCGCCCCGACGTGCGTGGCGCTTCCGTCTACACGCTGTCCGAGAAGGCCTCCGACGCACGCGCCGCGGCGCTTGCGGCCAAGGAAAACCGGGCCGACGCCATTGCCGGCATCGACCTGTCAAAGCAGAAGCCCGACATCGCCGCCATCCTGATCGATCTGGTGCAGCGCGAGACCAAGAACCGCTCGGCCACCTTCGCCAACATTCTGCTGCCGGAGCTGGCGCGTCATGTCCAAATGCTCGACCGCAGCCACCGGTTTGCCGGCTTTGCCGTGCTCAAGGCGCCGGACATCCCGTCGGTGCTGGTCGAGATGGGCTATCTGTCGAACCGCGAGGATGAGCGGCTGCTGACCAGTGCCGCTCACCGCACGCGGCTTTCCGCCACCCTGGTGCGCGCCGTCGGGCACTATTTCGACAAGCAGCCGCTGACCGCGTCGTCCTGAGCGCATGCGCGCGCGGCCACGTCGCGTCGAAGCGCCGCTTCAATGCCAATCGCCCTTGCTCTAAGTTAGCCGGCGATGACGGCCGGCGAACCCACCACCCCGCGCACACTCGTACTAACCGGAGCCAGCCGGGGTATCGGCCATGCGACGGTCCAATATTTCGCCGCGCGCGGCTGGCACGTGGTCACCTGCAGCCGCACCGACGTGCCGCCGGAGTGCCGCCGCGATCCGAATTGGAGCCACCACATCAGCGCCGACCTGTCGGACCCGGCGAGCACGCAGAATTTCATCACGGCGGCCATTGCCGCGCTCGGCGAGCGGCCGCTCCATGCGCTCGTCAACAATGCAGGCGTCTCGCCCAAGACGGCGTACAAGGAGCGTCTCGGCAGCCTCAACGGCGATCTGCAGGACTGGCGGCGCGTTTTCGAGCTCAACTTCTTCGCGCCGCTCCGGCTGGCGCGCGGCTTCGCCGCAGCGCTCCATCGCGGCCGCGGATCGATCGTCAATGTCACCTCGATCGCCGGCCACGCCGTGCATCCCTTCGCCGGCTCGGCATACAGCACCTCGAAGGCGGCGTTATCGGCCTTGACGCGCGAGATGGCCGTCGAATTCGCGGAGCTCGGCGTCAGGGTCAACGCGGTAGCGCCCGGCGAGATCGAGACCGAGATGGTCGGCCCGGAATACGAACCGTTGATTCCGCGCATCCCGCTGCACCGCATGGGCACGACCGACGAGGTCGCCTCCGTGATCTACCGCCTGTGCTCGTCCGATTTCGGCTACGTCACGGGAAGCGAAATCTTCGTGACGGGCGGACAGCACCTGACCTGAGCGCACCGGCAATGGGCCGCATCATCTATGTCTCGCCGCGCAACACCGAGCCGTCCGGCGGGATTCGTACGATGTATCGGCACGTTCAGCTGCTCTGTCGCAACGGCTTCGACGCCTATATCTGTCATGCCGTCGACGGCTTCCGGCCGAAATGGTTCAGCGGCGACGTGCCGTTCATCTACCGCAGCGAATTGATCACGCCGAACCGCCTCAAGCTCTTCCCCGACGACCACATCGTCGTCTTCGAAATGGGCCACAAGATCATTGCGTTCTTCAACCAGTATCGCGGCGCCACGCGGCATCTGTTCTGTCAGAATCACTTCTTCATGTTCGACGCGCTCGACGGGCTGGGCGTGAAGACCTGGCAGGAGTGCGGCGTCACCCGTGCCTTCGCCAGCTCGAGGGTGATCGCCGATACCGTCAAGGGCACCTTCAGCTTTCCCGAGGTTCCCGTCATCCCCTACGCCGTCGATCCCGGCCTGTTCAGCCCCGGACCAAAGACGATGCAGATCGCCTACATGCCGCGCAAGCGTGTGCGCGACGTGCCCTATATCCGCCGCTGTTTCGCCCTGTCTCATCCGGCTTTCGCCGACGTGCCATGGGTCGAGATCGACGGGCAGTCGGAGGATCGGGTTGCAGCCACGCTCGGTCAGTCCGCGATCTTCCTGTCGCTCGGGCGGCGCGAGGGATTCGGCCTGCCGCCGCTCGAGGCAATGGCGAGCGGCTGTCTCGTCGTCGGCTTCACCGGCATCGGCGGGCGGGACTACGCCGACCAGCACAACGGCATGTGGTGCGAGGAGGACGATCTTTGGGGGGCGGCCCTGCGGCTCGCCGACGCAGTCGACGGCATCAATCGGGGTAGCGCAGAATGCACCGCCACGATCGAGGCGGGCAAAGCGACGGCGGCCCGCTACACGCTCGCGGCCATGGAACAGGCGCTGGTCGCCTATTGGCGCGCCGCGCTGGCGTCCGCCGGCGGCTGAGACATCACCGGTTGACGTCGACCACGATCCGGCCGCGCACGCCGCCCTTGAGGATCTCGCCCGCCAGCCGCGGCAGGTCGCCGAGAGCGACCGTGTTGGTCATGTCGTCGAGCCGGTCCAACGGAAGGTCCTCGGACAGCCGGCGCCAGATCTGGCGTCGCTCGGTCATCGGACACATCACGCTGTCGATGCCGATCAGCTTGACGCCGCGCAGCAGGAACGGAATCACCGTGGTCTTGAGCTCGTTGCCGCCGGCCAGCCCGCAGGCCGCGACCGTGCCGCGGTATTTCATCTGAGCCAGCAGCGAGGTGAGAGTCGCGCCGCCAACCGAATCGACCGCGCCCGCCCAGCGCTCGGCGTCGAGCGGCTTGCCCGACGGCGCCGCCAGCACGCCGCGGTCGATGATCTCCGCCGCACCGAGCTTCTTCAGATAGTCGTGCGTCTCGGCACGCCCGGTCGAGGCGACGACGCGGTAGCCGAGCTTCGCCAGGATTGCCGTGGCAACCGAGCCGACGCCACCCGCCGCGCCGGTGATCGCGACGTCGCCGCCGGTCGGAACGAGGCCGTGCGCCTCGAGCGCAATGACCGACATCATCGCCGTGAAGCCCGCGGTGCCGATCGCCATCGCGCGCGCGGGGCTGATGTTGGACGGTAGAGGCACGAGCCAGTCGGCCTTGACGCGCGCGCGCTGGGCATAGCCGCCCCACTGCACCTCGCCGACGCGCCAGCCCGTCAGCACGACCTTGTCGCCCGGTGCGAAGGCCGCGCTTTCCGAAGATTCGACGGTGCCTGCGAAATCGATGCCCGGCACGTGCGGGTAGTTGCGCACCAGCCGGCCGAGACCGTTGAGGATCAGTCCGTCCTTGTAGTTCAGCGTCGAATGGCTGACCGCCACGGTCACGTCGCCCGCGGGCAGGCGCGCATCGTCCAGCGTCTCGGTCGAGGCCGTCACTTTGCCGCCGCTTTCCTGCAGCAGCAGGGCCTTGAAGGTCTTGCTCATGACATCCTCGTCAGTCCGGTATCCATTCCTGCAGCACGAGTTCGAGCGTGATGCAGATCGGGTTTGCGCCGGCGATGAAACCACCGCCGTAGACGCGCGCCTCAGAGTCGGAGATCGTGCCGGTCAGCTGCGCCCTGGGCCGGCCGGCCGCATCGGGGCGGATCTCGCCCTGGAGCGACAGGATCTCGATGCCCGGCCCGACGACGTCGCGGCGCTGTGCGGTACCGTAGCTGAGCGCGGCGTCGACCAGGCTGCCGACGCCGGAACGCACGAGGGCGTGCCTGATGCCGTGTTCGCCGCACACCGCTTCGACGCCGCCGACCATGTCCTCGTTGGGCCGGATGCGCGCGACCAGAACTCGGCCGAACCGGCCCGCTTCCCACGCCGTCTCGGCGCTCATTCCGCGGCCTTCACGCCGGCCCGGGCCGCCAGCGCGACGGGGCGGAAGATCGGATAGTTCGTCTCGGCGTCGTACTCGGCGGCAAAGCCCGCGCGCTCGAGTGCGGTCACCCACAGCGTCACGCCTTCGGCGCCGACCAGACATGCCCCCGGCACGATGTGTCCGCCGTGAATGGCGCCGGCGCGATCGACGACGACGGCATGACAATGCACGATCGGCCCATTGCCGAGCTGGCCCGAACGGTCGCGGCCGAGAAAGGCATTGCCGGCGACGACGGCGACCGGACCTTCGAGCACAGTCGGCGCGCCATAGGTTGCGACGCGCGCCCCCGAGGCGTCGGCCATGCCTGTCATGTAGGACAGGCGGTCGAGGCTGCCGCTCGCCAGGCTGATCGCCGCGTCGGTCACGCCGTGGGCAAGCAGCGCATCGCGGATGCCGTGCAGCAGGTCGAAACCCGGCGCGAGGACCAGGCGGAATTGGCCGGACGCCGCGCCGGCGATCGCATCGCGGCGTGATGGCGTCACCGGCCCCGGCTGCCTCAGCGTCCTCATATCCCCTCCCCTTGCCGCAGCGCGCCCTGGTCGTAGAGCTTCTGCCGTATCAGGTGCTTCGGTACCTTGCCATAGCCCGATTTGGGCAGCTCGTCCCAGAAGAAAACCCGTCGCGGCCACTTATACTTGGCGAGCTTGCCGTCGAGGAAGCCGATCAGCTCGGCCTCGCCCGCTCCCGCCCCGGGCTGGCGCACGACGACGGCGACGCCGGCCTCGCCCCATTTCGGATCGGGCACACCGAGGACGGCCACTTCCGACACCGCCGGATGGGTCAACAGGACCTCCTCGGCATCGCGCGGATAGACGTTGGAGCCGCCGGATATGTACATGTCGGACGCGCGGCCGGTGATATAGAGGAAACCCTGGGCATCGAGATAGCCGAGGTCGCCGGTATGGAACCATCCGCCCTTGAGCGCCTTGGCGGTCGCCTCCGGGTTCTCGAAATAGCCGGCAAACACCGCGAGACCGCGTGTGCAGATCTCGCCGCGCTCGCCGGGCCCGAGGCGCCGTCCCTCGCCGTCGACGATCTTGATCTCCATGCCCGTGCGCGGATAGCCGCAGGTCCCAATGCGCGCATCGGCCGCGTCGTCGTCGAGCGTGTGCAGGTGGGGCGGCAGCACCGTGATGTTGCCGGTCACCTCGCCGAGCCCGAAATACTGCACCAGGACCTTGCCGAGCTTGGTCAGCGCCAGCTTCTGGTCGGCCCGGTACATCGGCGCGCCGGCATAGATGACGTAGCGCAGCGAGGCATGGTCGTAGCGGTCGACCGCGGGATGCTCGATCAAAAGCTTCACGATGGTCGGCACCGTGAACATGTTGGTGACGCGGTGGTGCTCGACCAGACGCCAGGCCTCCTCGACGTCGAGCCGTTCGGAAGGCATGAGCACGCTCATCGCGCCGCGCGCCACTTGGCTCAGCGCGTGCGCGCCGGCGCCATGCGACAGCGGCGCCACGACCAGCGACACATCGCTCTCGGTCGTGCCGGGCATGAGGTCGGCGAGATGGTTGTTGACGACGAAGTTGAGCTGGCCGTGAGTCAGGATCGAGGCTTTCGGCCGACCCGTCGTGCCGGAGGTGTAGAAGAACCAGCAGGGATGATCGTACGCGACGTCCACTTCCACGCTCGGCGCCGGTCGATGGCCTGCGCCGATCTCGTCCCAGCTCCGCTCTCCCGCACGCGCCTCGGCGATCGCGACGACAGCCGGTGCACCTGCGCCAAGCTCGGCGGCCACCGCGTCGACATGGGGCGCGAACAGCGGGTCGTAGACGAGCGCCCGCGCGCGGCAGTGCTTGACCAGCCAGCCGATCTCGGGCGGCGACAGGCGGAAATTGGCCGGGACCCACACGAGGCCGGCCTTGAAGCAGGCCCACATGCTGACGAACATCGGAGGGTTGTTGCGCGACAGCACGAAGACACGGTCGCCCGGCGCCAACCCCATCGCGGCGAAGCCGGCCGCGATCGCGTTCGCCTCGGCGTCGATCTCGGACCAGGTCCAGCGCCTTCCGGCCTGCCATAGAGCCGCGCGATCGGGCAGCCGCCGCGCCGTGTCGGCCAGTAGCCGGCCGAGATTCATGACGGAGGCGGACATGGTGGCGCCCTAGGTCGATCGCGAGGGCCCCCACCCTCCCGCTCGTGCGGGTCCCTCCCTCCCCCGCCCTTCAGGCGGGGGAGGGTTGGGGTGGGGGCCCGTCGTGGTCATGCGCACTTCTGAAACCTACTTGATCGGCTCGAGAATGCTGACGTAGTTGGCAACGGCCGCGCCGCCCATGTTGAAGATGCCGGCGAGCTTGGCGTTCTTGACCTGCATGTCCTGGGCCTTGCCGGTCACCTGCATGGCCGCCATCACATGCATCGACACGCCGGTCGCGCCGATCGGGTGGCCCTTGGACTTGAGGCCGCCCGAGGGGTTGACCGGCAGCTTGCCGTCCTTCTCGGTCCAGCCTTCGAGCGCCGCGCGCGCGCCTTCGCCGCGCGGCGTCAGCCCCATCGCCTCGTATTCGAGCAGCTCGGCGATGGTGAAGCAGTCATGGGTTTCGACGAGCGACAGATCCTCGAGCGACAGGCGCGCGGCGGCGAGCGCCTGCTTCCAGGCGACCTCGCAGCCCTCGAACTGTGTGATGTCGCGCTTGGCCATGGGCAGGAAGTCGTTGACCTGCGCGGCGGCGCGGAACGCAACAGCCTTCTTCATCGCCAGCGCCGTCTCGACGTCGGCGAGCACGACAGCCGCCGCGCCGTCGGACACGAGCGAGCAGTCGGTGCGCTTCAGCGGGCCGGCGACCAGCGGGTTCTTGTCGGACACGGTGCGGCAGAACTCGTAGCCCAGGTCCTTGCGGATCTGCGCCATCGGGTTGACCGCGCCGTTCTTGTGGTTCTTGGCGGCGATGCGCGCCAGCGCATCGGACTGGTCGCCATGCTTCTGGAAATAGGTCTGGGCGATGCGGCCGAACACGCCGGCGAAGCCGCCCTCGATGTCGGCCTCGGTCTTGACGTAGGAGGCGCGCAGCAGCAGCTCGCCGACCTGCGGCCCCTTGGCCTCGGTCATCTTCTCGACGCCGACCACCAGCACGATGCGTGCCTGGCGCGCCGCGATGCGCGTCAATCCCTGGTGGATGGCCGCCGTGCCGGTCGCGCACGCATTCTCGACGCGGGTCGCCGGCTTGAAGCGGAACAGGTCGGAGGACTGGAAGACCAGCGAGGACGTGAAGTCCTGGCGCACGAAGCCGCCGTTGAAATGGCCGACATAGACGCAATCGACCTCGCCCGGGCCGATGCCGGCGTCTTTCATCGCATCGACGGAGACCTGGACGATCAGGTCCTCGACGTCCTTGTCCTCGTGCTTGCCGAAGGGCGTGTGCGCCCAGCCGACGATGCAGGCGGTCATGGCGAATCTCCAATGATCAGGCGCCGAAATGTTCGTCCGAGCGCTATGCAAGACGCTATCAGACCGAAGGCGGCATTTCTATGGCGCAGGCATCCCAACCACCGACACGCCGACCCGACTCGCACCGGCTGCCAATCGTCGATCACGCGTAGCAAGTCCCACTCCGGTTCGTGACGCCAGTTCGAGATAGGCCGCATCGTACGTCGTGAGGCCCAGCCTTCTAGCGAGCTCAATGAGGCCGAAGCCGTCAACGGGCCGATCATCGATCGAAATCGGCAATTCGGTAAGCGCAGCATAGATCGGTGCCGCGGTGTGCGCTCTGATCCTTTGCTTGCGCTCGGCAACGACCAAGGCATTGACAACTTCATAGGTCCAGATCGGCGGGACCACGGCTCCCTCCGACATCACCAGCGCCAGCGTATGCTCGCTTTCCGCGTCCCCTTCGTCTGTGAACTGCCATGTCATGGCCATGGAACAGTCCAGAACGACGGACACTACCGGCGACCTTCGTCAATGAGTTCCCGAATGGTCAACCCATTCAGCCGATTGCTCTTCCGGAACTCTTTGATCGCAGCAACTGCCTCTTCCGGAGTGCGGCGACGAGTACGCGCCGGTGGCACGAGTTCGGCAATAGGCGTGCCATGCCGCGTGATGGTGACGCGCTCGCCAGCTTCGACCAATGCCAAGAGCTTGGTCAGGTTCGATTTTGCTTCATAGACGCCCACGGTCTTCATAATGATCAAACTCCAAAATATGGTCTGACTATAGTCTGGTCATAATTGAAAGCAAAGCTCGATCTATAGACGCTCCGCAAAGCGCACCGGCCGGCCGGTCGGTTTGCCCAAGACCTCGTCATCGCGCATGACGATCTGGCCGCGGATGATCGTGGCCTTGGGCCAGCCCGTGACGGTCTGGCCCGCGAAGGGCGACCAGCCGCTGCGGCTGGCGATCCAGCTCTCCTCGATGGTCCGCTTGGCCTTGAGATCGACGAGCGTCAGATCGCCGTCGTAGCCGAGCATGATCCGACCCTTGGCGGCGATCTGGTAGATGCGCTGCGGCCCGTGGCACAGCAGGTCGACGAGGCGCTCAAGCGTGAGCCGCCCCGCGTTCACGTGGTCGAGCATGAGCGGCAGCGTCGTCTGCACGCCGGGCATGCCCGAGGGCGATTGCGGATAGGGCTTGGCCTTCTCATCGCGCGTGTGCGGCGCATGATCGGAGCCGATCACGTCGACCACGCCGGAGCGGATCGCGCGCCACAGCCCCTCGCGATGCCGCGCCTCGCGGATCGGCGGGTTCATCTGGGCGAAGGTGCCGAGCCGCTCGTAGCAGTCGGGTGCCGCGAGCGTCAGATGCTGCGGCGTCACCTCGACGGTTGCGATGTCGCGATGGTCGGCGAGGATGTCCATTTCCTCGGCTGTCGTGATGTGCAGCACGTGGACGCGCCGTCCGGCATAGCGCGCCAGGCCGAGCAGACGGCGCGTCGAGGTGATCGCGGTTTCCTCGTCGCGCCACACGGGATGGAACTTCGGATGCTTGCCCTCCTCGGCCAGCGATTTGCGTGCACGCAGGCGCGGTTCGTCCTCGGAATGAATCGCGACGCGGCGCGTGCCGTTGGCGAGCACGGCCGCCAGCGTCTTGTCATCCTCGACGAGCAATCCGCCAGTCGAGCTGCCCATGAAGACCTTGACGCCGCAGCAGCCGGGCAGCCGCTCGAGGCGGCCGAGCTGTGCGGCGTTCTCCGCGGCCGCCCCCATGAAGAAGGCATGATCGCACCATGCCCTGCCTTCGGCCCGGTGCAGCTTGTCCTCGAGCTGGGCCTGGGAGAGCGTCGAGGGGTTGGTATTGGGCATCTCGAAGATCGCGGTCACGCCGCCCAGCACCGCGCCGAGCGTGCCGGTCGCGAGATCTTCCTTGTGCTCGTTGCCCGGCTCGCGGAAATGCACCTGGGTGTCGATGATGCCGGGCAGGACGTGCAGGCCGCGCGCATCGATTGTCGTCGTCGCTGGCGCCATCGTGAGATCGCCGATCGCGGCGATGCGCCCGGCGCGGATGCCGATGTCGGCGGCGGCCACACCCGACGGCGTGACGGCCGTGCCGCCGCGCACCAGCAGATCGAGCGGCCGGCCAAGCATGTCGACGACCGGCGCGTCGGCGGCCGTCATGTCGGCGACCCCAGCAGCTTCTTCCTCAATTGCTCGGCTTGCTCGCGCGCGCCAGGCAGATGCGGGTGGACCTTGAGCGCCGCCTCGAAGGCGCGCAGTGCTGCCCGCTCGTTGCCGAGCTCCATGTTGATCATGCCAAGACCCGACAGCGCGCCGAAGTGGCGCGGCTCGAGCGCGAGCGTCCGCTCGACGTCCTCGACCGAGGAGTCGAAATTGCCCATCAGATAGTGAACGGTCGCACGCTTGTTCCAGCCCTCGGCGAAGCCGGGCTCGTCCTTGACCATCTGGTCGAAATATTTGAGCGCAGCGCCGAAATTGCCCTGGTTCATGGCGTTGACGCCGGCGCGCATCAGGATGTTGGTGTCCTCGTTCTCCGAGCGCAGCCAGATCTGCCAGATCGTGCTTTCGATCTGCTGAGCCTCGGGCAATGCCAGAGGCTGCAACAGCCGCGCGAACAGGCCGGGCAACCTCCAGTCGTCCTGGGCAGCGAGGGCCGGCTGTGCGAATGCAACCAAGCCGGCTAGCAGAAGTAAGGGAGCGAAGCGGCGAGTTGTCATGATGCGAGTATGCGCGCCTCGGCCCGAACCTGCCAAGGGGTCGTCCCTATGTCGACTGCGCACGCACGAGTGCCGACGGCATGGGTCCGCCGGTCGCCCAATCGAGCAATTCCACCGTGTGCACGACGGGGATCGACGTGCCCCGGCTGATCTGCACCATGCAGCCGATATTGCCTGTCGCGACGATGTCCGGCCTCACGCTCTCGATGTGTCCCACCTTGCGACGGCCGAGCCGCTCGGCGAGCGCGGGCTGCAGCAGATTGTAGGTGCCGGCCGAACCGCAGCAGATATGGCCTTCCGGCACGTCGCGCACGCCGAAGCCGGCGGCAGCGAGCAGGCGCTTCGGCTCGTCGCGCACGCGCTGGCCGTGCTGCAACGAACAGGCGGAATGGTAGGCCACGACCTGGCCGGTCGTCCGCGTCGGCCGTGCCAGGCCAAGCTCCGCCATGACCTCGCTGATGTCGCGCGCGCGCGACGACACCGTCGCCGCGCGATCCTTCCATTCCGGATCGCTGCGCAGCAGGTAGCCATAGTCCTTGACCATGGTGCCGCAGCCCGAGGCGTTGACCACGATGGCATCGAGCCCGCGCCGCTCGATCTCCGCCGACCACGCGCGGACATTGGCGCGCACGCTGGCAAGCGCATCGTGCTCGTGCCCGAGATGATGGGCGAGCGCGCCGCAGCAGCCGACGCCTTCCGCGATCACGACCTCGCAGCCGTGGCGCGTCAACAGGCGCACCGTCGCGGAATTGATCTCGGGCGCGAGCGCCCGCTGCACGCAACCCGTCAGCAGCGCGACGCGCTTGCGCCGCGCGCCGCCGGCTGGAAAGACCTGGGGCCGATCGTCGGACGAGGGCGCATGCACCGGCATGGAGGCCATGCCGAGCATGGCTCTCAGCCGTCCAGGCATGAGGATGGCCAGAGGCCGCGCCAATCTCGCCCCGACCATTGCCAGGCGGAACAACGCGGGGCTCGGCAGCACCCGGGCGAGCAGGCGGCGCAGCCAGCGTTCATGCCAGGGACGGCGATAGGTCTCCTCGATATGTACGCGCCCCTGATCGACGAGGTGCATGTAATGCACGCCCGAGGGACAGGTCGTCATGCATGCGAGGCACGACAGGCAGCGGTCGATATGGGTGACGACCTTCTCGGTCGCGGGCTTCCCTCCCTCGAGCATGTCCTTGATCAGGTAGATGCGCCCGCGCGGACCGTCGAGCTCGTCGCCGAGCAGCAGATAGGTGGGGCAGGTCGCGGTGCAGAAGCCGCAATGCACGCAGGCGCGCAGGATTTTGTTGGCTTCCGCTAGGTCCGGATCGGCGAGCTGGGCCAGCGTGAAATTGGTCTGCACGGCTAGACGCCCGCCACCATGCGGCCTGGATTGAGAATGCGCTTGGGATCGAAATTCTCCTTCACCCGGCGCGTCAGCTCGGCGAGCGGCGCGGGCTGCGGCTGGAACACCGGCATGGCGGCGCGGAGCGCTGCCTCGGCGCGGATCAGCGTGGCGTGACCGCCGACCGGCGCCAGCGCCGAGCGGATGCGCGACGCACCTGCATCGGATGCGCCGGCGATGCCGAGCCAGAGCAGCCCGCCACCCCAGTCGGCGAAGCCGACGACATCGAGCGCGCGCGCCAGCTCCTCCGTCACGGCGGCACCGGCCATCGGCGGCACGGAAACACGCCAGATCGCGCGATCGGCGCCGTCGATCAGGCGCGCGACGTCGCGCAGCTCGCGCCACAGCGTCGTGGAGTTGTGGCTGTGCAATTCCTCGACCGCACCGAATGAACCGAGCTCCTCGCGCAGCCGCTCGCAGCGATAGGCAACCGAGGGACCCGGCCCCTCGATGCGCAGCGCCGTGACCGCGCGCCCGGCACCGGCGACGTAGGAGACCGCCGAGCGTGCCGCGACCGCCTGCGGCAGGTGCGCGGCACCCGACACCTCGTGCGGCGAATTGAGCGCCGCCGCCATGGCGCGCGCGGCCGTGGCACCGCCGAGCCCCATGACCAGCACAGTGCGCGTCTTTTCCGGCCTTGGCAGGACCTTGATCGTGACTTCCGTCATCACGGCGAGCGTGCCGTAGGAGCCGGCGAGCAGCTTGCACAGATCGTAGCCCGTGACGTTCTTGACCACGCGGCCGCCCGACTTGAACTGCTCGCCGCGGCCGCTGACGGCGGCCACGCCGAGAAAGTGGTCGCGCGCCGCGCCCGACTTGAGGCGCCTTGGGCCCGCGAGATTGCACGCGAGAGTCCCGCCGATCGTTCCGGCCCCGCCGCTGCCGAGCAGAGGGCCAAGATCGGGCGGCTCGAAGGCGAGCATCTGGTTGCTGCCGGCGACCGCTGCCTCGATCTCGGCCATCGGCGTCGCGGCCAGCATCGTCATGACCAGCTCTTCCGGCTCGTAGAGCGTGATGCCCGCAAGCCCGCTCAGGTCGAGCGCATGTTCGGCATTGACGGGCCGGCCGATGCCGCGCTTGGTGCCGGTGCCCAGGACGTCGAGCGGGTGATCGCCCGCCGCCGCCCAGGACACGGCGTCGAGCACTTCCCTCGCGTCATGCGGGCGGAGGACGGTCGTCATTCGGTCGGCGACGGACGCGCGCAGAGGCCCTCATGCTTCGACAAGCTCAGCATGAGGCTGATCTCAGATTCCTCGTCCTGAGCCTCGGGCGAAGCCCGGTTCGCCCTGGTACGAAGGAAGAGGACGCTTCCACGAAACGGACCTCGACCAGCATCAGAATCGCGGCAAATCCGGGAACGGCACCTGGCCGCTCTTGATGTGCATGCGGCCGAGCTCGGCGCAGCGGTGCAGCACCGGGAAGACCTTGCCCGGGTTGAGCAGGGCCTCGGGATCGAAGGCGCATTTCAGGCGCTGCTGCTGCTTGAGGTCGTCCTCGTTGAACATGGCGGGCATCAGATCGCGCTTCTCGACGCCGACGCCGTGCTCGCCGGTCAGCACGCCGCCGACTTCGACGCAGAGCCTGAGTATGTCGGCGCCGAACGCCTCGGCGGCGGCCAGCTCCTCGGGCTTGTTGGCGTCGAACAGGATGAGTGGGTGCAGATTGCCGTCGCCGGCGTGGAACACGTTGGCGACGCGCAGCCCGTGCTTCTTCGACAGCTCCGCCGTGCGGCTCAGCACCATCGGCAATTGCCGGCGCGGGATCGTGCCGTCCATGCAGATATAGTCGGGCGAGATGCGGCCGACCGCCGGGAATGCCGCCTTGCGACCCGCCCAGAACGACAGGCGCTCGGCCTCGCTGTTGCTGATCCGGCACGAGACCGCGCCCTTGTCGTTCGCGATTGCCTGCACGCGCTCGATCAGCAGATCGACCTCGGCCTCCGGTCCGTCGAGCTCAACGATCAGCAAAGCTTCGACGTCGAGCGGATAGCCCGCGTGCACGAAGTCCTCGGCCGCGTGGATCGCCGGCCTGTCCATCATCTCCATGCCGCCGGGGATGATGCCGGCGCCGATGATGGCGGCGACGCAGTCGCCGGCCGACTGGTTCGACGGGAAGCCGATCAGCAGCGCGCGCGCCGTTTCCGGCTTCTTGAGGATGCGCACCGTGACCTCGGTGATGACGCCGAGCAGGCCCTCTGAGCCGGTCACAACGCCCAAGAGGTCGTAGACCTCGGCATCGAGATGCTTGCCGCCGAGGCGCACGATCTCGCCGTTCATCAGGACCAGCTCGGCGCCCAGCACGTTGTTGGCCGTGAGCCCATACTTCAGGCAATGCACGCCGCCCGAATTCTCGGCGACGTTGCCGCCGATCGTGCAGGCGATCTGGCTCGACGGATCGGGTGCGTAGTAGAAACCGGCGTGGGCGACCGCTTTGGAGATGCCGAGATTGGTGACGCCCGGCTGCGCCACGACGCAGCGATTGTCGAAATCGATGTCGAGGATGCGATTGAACTTGGCCAGGCCGAGCAGCACGCCGTCGGCGAGCGGCAGCGCGCCGCCCGACAGCCCGGTGCCGGCGCCGCGCGGCACGACCTTGATGCCTTCGCGCTGGCAATAGCGCAACACCTCGGCGACCTGCCGGGTGGTCTCGGGCAGGACGACGATCATGGGCACCTGGCGATAGGCCATCAGGCCGTCGCACTCATAGGCCTTGAGCTCGTCCTCGCCGGTGATCACGCCCTCGCCCGGCACGATCGCCTGGAGCGCCGCCGCGATCTCGCGGCGTCGCGCAATCACCGCGCGATCGGGTTCGGGCATGAGCATCGCTGCATCCTCCACGCCGGACGCATCCGGCGCTGGATCAGTCTAGCGACGCGACGTGGGTAAGGCCAGTTGGCCGCGCCTCGATCGGCGGCGGCGCGGCGCTCGAGACCAGGCGTCAGCCCTGGCGCGCTTTGTAGCGCGGGTTGCTCTTGTTGATCACGTAGACCCGGCCCTTGCGACGCACCACGCGGCAGTTCTTGTCGCGGCGCTTGATGGTCTTGAGGGAATTCACGACTTTCATGGCACGGGGTCCCGGATGGGTCTCTTTGCGAGCGCCGGACCATAGGGATTTGGCCCTACCCTGTCAACCGGAGCCGTGTCGGCCCGGGATCAGTGCCGGTGCGCCGGGCCCGTGGCCGGAGGCTGGCCATAGCCGCGCAGCACGCTATAGCGGGCCACCTGCTCGGAACGCAGCAGGCTCTTGACCGCCAAGTGGTATTTCAGGTGCACGAAGCGCAGCTCGCCGTTGAGCCGGCCGATCTCGCCGGTCGCGGCGGCCAGCTCGGCTTCGGCGATCGTGCCTGCGGCAAATTTGCCGTCGAGCTCGGCCTCGCGCGCGATGATCCGGTCGCCGACCGCGCACGCCTCCGCGGTCATGGCGCGCCAGAGCGCCTCGACCCGCGCTTTCTGATGCGGCGTCAGCTCGAGGTCGGCGGCCAACTCCAGGACATGGGCCGGCCCCGGATAGTGGTTCAGCTCGGCGGCCAGCGCCAGGCCCATGCCGCGCCCGGTCCTCAGCTCGTCGATCTGCCGGTCCGTGAGAGCCTTGATCGGCCGGCTGTCCTGCCCAGCATAGGGGCCGGCATGCGGCTGGGCGTGACGATCGGGAACGTGCGTGTGAGCCGGCGGAGACTCGGCCGCCGCCATCGCCATCATGGGAAGTGCGATCAAGGTCGTTGCGGCTAGATGAATGATCGGGCGCATATGCTCCTCGGCGATGGTTTGGCGCACATCATATGGGTCGGCGGCCACCGAGATCCAACGCCACGACATCGCGCTTGCCCCTGTGCTAGCGTCCGGCGCGGAGACATGCGGGATCGGGAATGAGCGAGTCTGCCGACATCGGTGTGGTCGGGCTGGGCGTGATGGGCCGCAGCCTGGCGCTCAACATTGCCAGCCGCGGATTCCGCGTCACCGCATATGACCGTGACGATGCCGCACGCCAGCGCCTGGCCGCAGCGGCGCGCGAGCGCGAGGACGCCGACCGGCGTCTCGCGGCGGCGCCCGACCTTGCCGCCTTCGTCGGCGCGCTCAAGCAACCGCGCACCGTGCTCATGATGGTGCCGGCAGGAGCTCCGGTCGACGAGGGTTTGGCGTCGCTGCGGCCATTGCTCGCGAGCGGCGATGCGGTCATCGATGGCGGCAACTCGCACTACCGCGACACGATCCGCCGCGCCCAGGACATGGCCGACGGCGGATTGATGTTTCTCGGCCTCGGCGTCTCCGGCGGCGAGGCCGGCGCGCTGACCGGACCGTCCCTCATGGCCGGCGGCACGCGCGCCGCCTTCGCCCGGGTCAAGCCCTTGCTGTCGGCCATCGCCGCGCGCGCCGGCGAGCGCGTCTGCCTCGCCTGGCTCGGCGAGGACGGCGCCGGGCATTTCGTCAAGACCGTGCACAACGGCATCGAGTATGCCGACATGCAGGCGATCGCCGAGGTCTACGGTCTGATGCGCGGGGCCGGCCTCGACCATGCGCGCATGGCCGAGACGTTCGAGACCTGGAATCGCGGTGAGCTCGAATCCTACCTGGTCGAGATCACGGCCGACATTTTGACGCGCCTCGACACGGCGAGCGGCCAGCCGCTGGTCGACCTGATCCAGGACCGCGCCGCCCAGAAGGGCACGGGCCAGTGGGCGAGCGTGGCGGCGCTGGAGCTCGGCGTGCCGGCCCCCTCGATCGCCGAGGCCGTGTTCGCGCGCACGCTGTCGGCGCGCAAGCCCGAGCGGATCGCGGCAGAGACGGCACTCGGTGTTGCCGCCAGCCCGATCCAGGCCGAGCCCAAGGCGCTGATCGCCGACTTGCACGACGCGCTCCTGGCAACACGCTTGGCCGGCTACGCCCAGGGCCTGGCGCTGATCGACGCGGCGCGGCGCGAGCATGGCTGGCAGACCGATCTCTCGACCATCGGAACGATCTGGCAGGGCGGCTGCATCATCCGCGCGCGCCTGCTCGACGGCATCCGTACGGCCTATGGCCGCGATCCCGGCCTCGCCAATCTCCTGATGGCCGACGAATTTCGCAGCCGCCTCGTCACGGCGCTGGCAGCGCTGCGCCGCATCGTGGCGCTGGCAGCCAATCACGGCCAGCCGGTGCCGCTGCTCGCGACCTCGCTCGCCTATATCGAGGCCTACCGCACGGCGCGTCTGCCGGCCAACCTGATCCAGGCCCAGCGCGACTATTTCGGCGCGCACACGGTGGAACTGGCCGGGCGCGCGGGCAACACGCATATCGACTGGGCGGCCGCACCCAAGCACAAGGGCCCGGGATGATCGTCCTGGTCATGGGCGTATCGGGCAGCGGCAAGACGACGATCGGCGCCGGCCTCGCCCAGCGTCTCGGCGCGCGGTTCCTCGAGTCGGACCGGCTGCATCCGCCGTCCAACATCGCCAAGATGACCAAGGGCGAGCCGCTCGGCGACGAGGACCGCCTGCCCTGGCTCCAGGCGATCGCGGCGGAGATCGACCGCGCGCACCGCGACCGCGAGAAACTCGTGGTCGCGTGCTCCGCTCTCAAGCGCCGCTACCGCGACATTCTCACCGGCTCGGGGCACGAGCTGCGCCTCGTTCATCTCAAGGGCGCACCCGAACTGGTTGCCGCCCGCCTCGCGGAGCGCCGCAACCACTTCATGCCTCCCGGTTTGCTTCCCAGCCAGTTCGCAGCTCTGGAAGAGCCCGCACAGGACGAACGCCCGATCATCGTCGACATTTCCGCGGCGCCCGCGACCATCGTCGACCGCATCGTCGAAGAGCTCGCCGTCGTCGCAGATCGAGGCTGATCGGCGTTACGAGGCCGGGCTGACGGAGAAGGACGCTGTTGTTCGGTTGTTCGACTGATTCGGGTCGAACGTCTCGCTCGAGACCTCGGCCTCGAAGAACAACGGCATCGCGTCCGTCGGCCTCAGGACAATCGGCAGCACAGCCGGAGCACCGGCGGCAAGCGACGCGGTTCCGCAGGCCAACGTCGCCCCCGCACCCTGTGTCTGCACGACGCACCATTGCGGCATCGACATTACAGTCACGCCCGGCGGGAGCGCCAAAGTCGTGCGAATTCCCGACGCCGGGCCGGGGCCGCCATTCCGCGCGGTCATGTAGAGCGCGAAGGGCTGATTGACGACGATGGCATTGGCGGATGCTCCAAGCTCGATCGACAGATCGGCATTTCCCGAGCCGATGACCTGATGGCTCAGCGTGGCGCTGGCGACCACCGGCGCCGTCTCGGTGGAGGTCGCGGTGACGGTGTTGGTCACCGCGCCCTGGCCGACGGCATGGGCGTGGAGGATGGCGCCGGCGCTCCTTCCGGCTGCGAGTTCCGCAATCGAGCAGGAGAATGTGGCCGTCGTCGGACCGGAAGGGCTGACCTGCAGACAGACGGTTCCGCCCAGCGCCTCGACCCTGTCCGGCGCCATCACCTTGGGACTGGCTTCGAACGTGTCCTGGACGACGATGCCGGTCAGCGGCACGTTGCCGTCATTCGTCACCGCAACCTTGTAGCTGAGGGCATCGCCCACCCGCACGGTCGAACGGTCGGTGGTCTTGCTGATCGAGAGCTGCGTCGCGGCCGGGGGGCCCGCTGGGACGATGCTCTCTCTGCACACCGAGTTGTTGGTCGGGTTGGGGTCGTCGGTCCGTTCGATGATTTCGGCGCAAGCCTGCACCGTCCCGTCGCTCGCCGGCACGAGGCTGAAGGCGAATGCCGTGGTGGTGCCCGCCGAGGTGGCCGGATCGAGGTCGAGCGTTCCGGACAGGGCGCAGCGGAAGTCCTGCTGGCCCGGGCTCGACGGCAACGACGCGCAGGCCGCCGGCACGGTCGCCGCGGCGTTTCCGGCGATGCTCAGCTTGACGACGAGGGACGCGGCCGGATCGGGCCCGGCATTGGTGACGATCACCAGATGCGAGATCGGCTGACCGATCGCGGGCTGGTCGTAGGTTTCCATCGCGACCGCAAGGTCGGCACGCCCGACCACGACCTGATGCGTTTCGATGCGTTGCGGCGCCGTTTCGGCCGCGGTCACCGTGACCGTGTTGGTCGCCATGCCGGGGGAAGTCGCCCGGGCTGGCATGGTGATCTGGCGGACCGCGCCCGCGCTGGGCGCCGCAGGCAGGCTGCCGAGGGTGCAGTTGATCAACGCGGTTGCGGCGTCCGGCGAAGATGGCGTGCAGCCGGCAGACGCAGCGGGCGGGTCGATGCGCACGGCGCCACCGCCGTTGAAGTCGTCGAGCACCTGAACATTGGTCAGGTCGACGCTGCCGATGTTGCGCACCTCGATCGTGTAGGTGAACGCATCACCGACATTCAACGCCGGATCGACCTCCGCTGCATTGCGCGACCAATGCTTGGTGACCGAGATGCCTGGCTGTGCCGGGGTGCACGTTTCGACGGTCTGGTTCACTGCTTGCGTCACCGGAGCGACGTCATTCGCCGTGGCAATGGCGGTGTTCTGCGCCGTGCCCGCCCCAATGGCGGTGCCGGCGAACGTGAATTCGCGCGCCTCGCCGGGCGCGAGCGAGATGGCCCCAGTCCCCGGGCAGGTGACCAGTGCGCTGGCCGCATTGGGATTGGGAGGGCTGCAGCCGGGCGCCTGATCGAGGCGGATGGCCGCGCCACCCGCGAATGTGTCGACCAGCAGCACATTGCTCAACGGAACGGCGCCCGTATTGCGCAGAGTGACGGTATAACCGACGGAATCACCGACGCAGATGCGGGCCGTTGGAGTTGCCGTCTTGCTCATGGCAAGCTGCGGGGTCGGTGCGGCTGTCGACAGCTTGACGATGTATATGTCGGATTGTCCGCCGCGCGGACCGTGCTCTGCGCCAACCGGGAAGTTGTAAGCGCCGGACTGAGCGGAATCGGTGTAGCCGGCGGCGTAGATGGAGGTGATCCCGCCGGCGGCGTGCGTGGTGCCGTCGCGAGGTTGGTAGGAATTGAGAGTGGCGTAGTCTCCGGGGTGTTTCAACCTCGAATCGCCCGGCATTGAAGGGCC
>Ga0194120_10002865_pt1 | contig 29010 bp, 23 predicted proteins | sample TA2MahCa65mmetaG_FD_148642 | JGI IMG/M metagenome (GOLD analysis project Ga0194120, IMG submission 148642) | Freshwater microbial communities from Lake Tanganyika, Tanzania - TA2015019 Mahale Deep Cast 65m | ecosystem: Environmental > Aquatic > Freshwater > Lake | place: Tanzania: Lake... | reverse complement strand
GCTCGCGGAGCGACGCCAGGGACCGCGAGGCGTGATCCCCCGCAAGGGCCGCGAGCGCCGCGCCCAGGGCCAGCCCGTGCCGCTCGATCCAGCCCGCGTCCGCCGGTGCTCCAGCGGCCAGGGCCGCGCTCAGCCGCGACGCGGGCAGCAAGAGGAACCCCGATGGCGTGGGCGCCGGGGGCGCCGCGCCCACGAGGGCCGCGGCGTCGGCGGCCAGCGCCCGGGCCCGCGCGGCGAGCTGCGCGGGGCTTTCCGCCCCCTCGATCAGCGAGCGGACGATCACGCCCTTGGGACCGGCGCCGATCATCGTCACCTGGCCGGTCGCGGGATCGGCGCGGACGGCGACGCCCGGCTCGGCACCGCGCAGGAACGCCAGGGCCGCGGCCTCGGTCGTCCACGCCGTGTCGAAGGTCACCTCGGGCGATTCGCCCGTCGGGACCGGCGCCCGCCACCCGGTGAGCAGCGCCAGCCGACCGGCCTCCCGACCCGTGTCGGGGACCGGCCCGACGGCGCGCCGGAACGGGGGCAGCGTCTCCGGGAGCTGGACCTCGCCCATGAGGTCGAGGGCGGCGGCGGCATCGGTCGACGCGACGCCGGGCACCAGGACGCCCTTGACCAGCGCCTCGCGCCCAGGCGCGAGGCGAACGACGCGGTCCGCCCGGTGCCGTTCCACCGCCATCGCGACGGGCTGGGCGTCGTCGCCCTCGCCCGAGAGCGCTTCGACCAGCGTCTGGCCCTCGGGCGACACCACCGCGATCGACCAGCGGCCCCCCGCGGAGTGCACGGCGATCACAGGACGCTGCCCGGAACGGTCGGTCCTGGGGCGTGGGCTGTTCAACGGACGATGACCTCCTGGAGGACGGCGGGCACCCGCGAGCGGTCCACCGTAGCGGTGATCTCCACCTCGACGCCGGAGCGGATGTCACGCCCGCGGCTCGTGACGATGAACGTGCTGGACCGCACCGTCAGCATGTCGTACAGGCCCGCCAGCCGCGCCCGGTTCAGCCCGGGGATCGCCAGCAGGTCGATCACGGACGTGAACCCGTCGGGGCGCGACTCGCGCTCGAAGATGATCGCGTCGGCCAGGGCCGGGTCGATGGCGGGCAGGTACTGGAACGTCTCGGCCGGGCAGGTGTTGATGTTGAGCTTGCCGGGGATCGACGCCGCTCCCGCCGTCTCCGACGCGATCGTCACCTCGTCCAGCACCCGGGCCAGCTCCTCCGTCGTCAGCGACGCCACGTTGGACCGCGCCTGCCCCTGCGGCACCACGACGCGGCTGCCCTGCAACTGCGCCCCGTTGGCCAGGTCGGCGATCTGGCGGAGGTCGTAGCGGACCAGGTCGCGCATGCGCGCGATGTCGCTCCGCTTCTGGGCGTAGTCCACCAGCGCCTGGGCCTGGTCGCTCGCGATCCCCGCGCGCGAGGCCACGTCCCCCGCCGAGGCCACGCCCAGGTCCAGCCGCGCCTCCCCGCTGGCCGCGAGGCTGTCCCCCACGCTCGCGGCGGTGATGATCCCGGACCACCCGGCGTCGAGCCGCCCGTCGGCGTTGTCCGGCGGCCACGAGGCGTCCCCGTCGTCCTCGTTCGGGTCGAGCAGCCCGTTGAGGTTCCAGTCCTCGCCCCGGACCAGGATCGGGTCGGCGCCGGCGACCAGCTCCATCTCCTCGACGGAGCGGAGGGGCGCGTTGCGGGGCTCGTAGGAATACGCCTGGGCCCGGTAGTACCCGATCTCCGCGCCCAGGGGCTGCGTGTCGTCGTCGTCGTCGACCCAGTCCAGGATCGAGTCGGCCACGTCCTCCGTCATGCCCGGCAGCGTCATGAGCGCGTCCCGCGACATCGTGTTGACGTTGATCATGGCGTGGGCGTCGCGGGGCCCGAGCACGCGCCCATACACGTTCTCCGACGCCACCTGAAAAACCGACCCGTCGAGCCGACCCTCGGCGACCAGCCCGAGTTCCTGCAGGTACCCCAGCGGGCCCGACGGGTCGCCGTTGAGCGCCGAGTACTCCGCCTGCGCCACCGCCGCCGCGATCCCCGACCTCGCCGCCCAGTACGCCCGCGTCCGGGCCATGGCCTCGCGCCCCGCCACCGCCTCCCCCAGCGACGCACGCTGCACCGACACCAGCACCACCGCGGCGATCGCCACCACCCACAGCACGATCAGCGTGGCAAAGCCGCGGCGAGCCCTCATCGACCACCCCCAACGCCCGCGGGCGTCGTCGTGGCCGGCGCGGCCGCGGGGTCCAACTCGGTCGTCTCCGTCGCGGCGTCGACCGGCACGGGCACGCGCTCCAGGGCCACCACGCGCCGCGCCGTCGCCGACGTGCGACCGTTGTCCGACACGCCCACGGCCGTGACGCGCACGGCGTGCGGCAGCCCCTCCGAATCCGAATCCCACGACGTGAACCAGTCGGCGCCGTCCGTGGCCTCGAGGGCCAGTTCGCTGACCCCCGAGACGCTGGGCGCGGCGACGCCCCCCGAGTCGGGGATCGCGAAGACCGCCATGTTGGACCGGCGCCACAGGGCCGCGTGGGACGAGCCGGGCGCGGGCCCCAGCCGGTATTGGACGCTGAACTCGCCCCCCTCCGGCACGCCGTAGCCCCCGCGCACCGGGCGGCGCGAGCGCGCGAGGATGAGCAGCTCGTCGGAGCGCCCCGTCGTGCCGGTCCCGGGCGTGATCCGCACCCGCGCGAAGCGCAGGTCCGAGTGCCGCACCGTCGACACCAGGTCGAGCGCGACGCGGGCCGCGGCCGTGTCGGCCCGGGCGACGGCCTGGGCCCGCTCGGCGCTGCGGGTCTTGAGACGCAGCAACTGCGACGTGGCCACCGTCGCCGCCCCCGCCACCATCGCCGTCACCAGCGACGCCACCAGCAACTCGATGAGCGTGAAGCCCGGGCGTGCGGGGATGGAGCGCCGGCGGCTCATTGCAGTCGGTCCACGACGGTGCCGGGTCGGCGGATGGGGTCCGGGTCGTCGCCCAGCACGGGGGCGATGAGGGCCTCGATGGTCTCCGCGCGGGCCCGCCCGCCCGCGCTCCAGCTCACGCTGACCGCGATCGTGTACGCCTCGCCCGACTGACCGCCGCCCACGTCGACGCGGTAGCGGTAGCCGGCGAACGGCGGGTCGCAGGCGCCCTCCAACTCGAACTTGCTCGTGTACCCCTCCACGCCGTTCATCAGCACCAGGTTGAGCCGCTCGTCGATCAGCATGGCCGCGTTGCGGAGGTGCTCCCCCTCGCCCTGGGCCGAGATCGCCCGCCCGCCCAGCGACACCAGCGACGCCAGCGCGATCCCCAGCAGGATCGCGCCCACGATGGCGTCGATGAGCATGGCGCCGCGGCGGGACCTCACCATGGCTGCTCCCTCATGCCCATGGCGTCCAGGTCGATCACCGCGGGGTCCGGCGCCGTCAGGTCCGCGTCGCTCGCGTCCGCGATCACCTCCGCCCGCTCCGACAGGGGTGAAAGCCGGATCGCCCAGCGGCGCCCGCCCCGTTCCTCCACCAGCATGATGGCGAGAGGCACGCGCCCCCCCGCCGACTGGTCGTCCCGCAGCGCCGCCCGGAAGCCCCGCGTGTTCAGCTCCACCCCGCCCGCCCACGCCCGCAGCAGCGTCAGCCCCTCCAGTTGCACCGGAGGCGTCAGCGGATCGGGCTCCCACGTGCCCGGCGTCAGCTCGAACGACGTCGGATCCCCCGGCTTCCGCCACACCACGCTCAGCCGGGCCTCCCGCGAGTCAAACTCCACCGCCACCCGCTGCGTCGAGAACGCGGACCGGCGCGCCGCCGACGACAGCAGGTCCGCCGCCGCCAGCACCTGCTCCTCCGTCCGCCGGCTGTCCCACGACAGGATCCGCGGCACGATGACCCCGGCGAGGATCGCCAGCAGCACGATCGCGCACACCAGCTCGACCATCGTGAACGCGGGATGGCGCGGGCGGGAGGTCACGGCTTGATGACGTCCTCGTTCTCGTCCTCGCCCCCGGGCTGGCCGTCCTTGCCGTAGCTCACCACGTCGAAATCCACGTTCTTCTGACCGGGCACGCGCAGCACGTACAGGTTGCCCCACGGGTCCTTGAGCTGGTCGGCGTTGTCGACGTACGGGCCCTTCCAGTCCCGCTCCACCACGTTCCCGGGACGCTCCCACAGGATGTTGATCGAAGCCCCCGGCTCGGGCATCCCGCAGTCCACGATGAACGTCTTCATCGCGGTCGAGAGGGCGGCGGCGTTGCTGGCGGCGACGGACCGCTTGGACTCCGCCACGCGCGACAGCAGGCGCGGCGCGATCACCGCCGCGATGATCCCGAGGATCACCACGATCACGATGACCTCGACGATGGTGAACGCACGATCGGACCGGGCCCGGTTGAACCTCTTCATCGGATCGCCTCCTGTGCCTCGAGCAGCGGGAGCAGGATCGAGAGCACCACGAACCCCACCACGCACGCGAGAATCACCACCAGCAGCGGAGGCAGCGCCGTCGTGAACAGCTTCAGGCTCGTCTCCGTCCGGTCCTCGAAGGCGCCCGCCGCCTGGCCCAGCATCTCGTCCAGCCGGCCGGAGCGCTCGCCCATGTTCACGATCTGCACCAGCATGGGCGGGAAGTACCCCGACTGCTCCATGGGCTCGGCGATGGTCTTGCCCGCGGCGATCTGCTCGCACACGCGGTCCACCACCGCCTCCATCGCCCGGTTCCCCAGCGTCCCCTTGGTGATCCGCAACGCCACCAGGATCGGGATCCCCGCCCCCGTCAGCATCCCCAGCGTCCGCGTGAACCGCGCCACCGCCACGTCGCGCAGAAGCCGACCCAGCAGCGGCAGCTTCAGCAGCGTCGCGTCGAAGCGCAGGCGGAACGCCGCGTCGGCGTACGCCCGCTTCCAGGCGAACACCCCCGCCACACCCACGCCGATCAGCGCCCACCACCACGACCCCACGAACGCCGCCACCCCCTGCACCACCAGCGTCGGCAGCGGAAGCCTCGTCCCCGAGGGCAGGTTCTTCAGCACGTTGGGCACGATCACCGTGACCACCACCACCACCGCCAGCCCGATCAGCACCGCCAGGATCATCGGGTACAGCGTCGCGCTCAGCACGCTGCGCCTGAGCTTCACGTCCCGGTCCATCAGCGTCGCCGCCTGCGTCAGCACCTCCGCCAGGCGGCCCGACGCCTCGCCCGCCCGGATCATGTTGACGATCAGGTCGTCGAAGGGCCTGCCCCAGTCCGCGGCGGCCTCCGCCAGCCCACGCCCGTGCTCCACCCGCTCGATCAGGTGCGCCAGCATCGCCCCCCGGCGGACCTGCCGCGACTGCCGCGCGATGGTCTTGAGCGCCGGCACCAGTTGCAGCCCCGCGGTCAGCCCCGTCGCCAGCTCGCGCACGAGCATGGCCATCTCGGCCCGGGACACCCCGCCGCCCAGCCGGTTGGGCCCCGCCGACGCGCGAACCGCCGCGGGCGCGACCGCGCCGTCCGCCACCACCTCCACGCGCACGGGCGTCTGCCCGCGCCGCAGCAGCTCGCGCACCGCGGTCGCCCGGTCCGGCGCCTCGATGGTCGCCGACCCGCCGCCGCCCGTGGTCGTGTAGGAGAAGGTCGCCATGGTCAGACCGCGTCCACCTCGATGGGCTCGTCCGCGTCCTGGGTCGCCCGCAGCACCTCGTCGATGGTCGTCACGCCCTCGGCCGCCTTGATCACCCCGTCACGACGCATGGTCACGAACCGCCCCACCGCCCGCATCATGTCCTGGGCGCTCACCCGGTTGCTGATCGCCGCACGGATCGGCGGCGTGGTCAGGATCAGCTCGAAGAACCCCACGCGCCCCCGGAACCCGATCCCCTCGCACTTCTCGCACCCCGGGCCCTTCCACCCCATCCCGCCCTGGAACATCTCCAGCTCGGTCTTCGCCAGGCGGTGACGCACCTGCTCGGTCAGCGGCTCGGGCGTGCGGCAGTGCTGGCACACCCGCCGACCCAGCCGCTGGGCCAGCACGCCCTCCAGCACGCTCGAGAGCAGGAACGGCTCCACCCCCATGTCCAGCAGCCGACCCGCCGCCGACACCGCGTTGTTCGTGTGCAGCGTCGAGAAGATCAGGTGCCCCGTGAGCGCCGCCCGCACCGCGATCTCCGCCGTCTCGATGTCCCGGACCTCCCCCACCATCACCACATCCGGGTCCTGCCGCAGGATCGACCGCAGCCCGCTCGCGAACGACAGCCCGCGCTTCGGGTTCACCGGGATCTGGTTCACCCCCGGCAGTTCATACTCCACCGGGTCCTCGATCGTGATGATCTTCAGGCTCGGGTCGTACAGCCTCGTCAGGGCCGCGTACAGCGTCGTCGTCTTGCCGCTGCCCGTCGGGCCCGTGACCAGCACCATGCCGTGCGGCAGGTCGATCAGCCTCTGCATCGCCGCCCGGTCCACCTCGCGCATCCCCAGTGCCGCCAGGTCCAGCCGGATCGCCTCCTTGTCCAGGATGCGCATCACCACGCTCTCGCCGTACAGCGTCGGCACCGTGCTCACGCGGATGTCGATCTTCCGCCCCTCGAACCGCAGCGCGACGTGCCCGTCCTGCGGGGCGTAACGCTCGGCGATGTTCATCCCCCCCATGATCTTGATGCGGCTCGTGATCGCCGGCTGCAGGTGCTTGGGGGGCGAGGGCTGCTCGATCAGCACGCCGTCGATCCGGTACTTCACCGCCAGCTTCTTCTCGAACGGCTCCACGTGCACGTCGCTGGCCCGCTCCCGGATCGCCTCCAGGATGATCAGGTTCACCAGGTTGATCAGCGTGGGCTGCTCGGCCATCCGGTGCAGGTCGTCCGCCTCGATGGCCTCCAGGTTCGCGACCAGCTCGTCGGAACCCTGGTCCGCCCCGCCCAGACGCGCCGCCATCGCCGCCGCCGTCGTCCCGTACGTCTCCCGCAGCAGCTCCGCCAGCGGCCCCTCGCGCACCCCCACCGGGTCCACAGGCATCCCCGCGGTCACCGAGACCTCGTCGGCCGCGGCGTAGTCCGCCGGGTCGAGCATCGCCAGCCGCAGCCGACCCCCCTCCACGCGCAGAGGCACCGCCCGCAGCCGAACCGCCTGCTCCGCGCCGATCAACGCCGTGGCACCGGGGTCGGCCCGGAGCGCGGCGGGGTCGGCCGCGCCGCTGTTCGTCGTCGTGCTCCCGGGGTCGGGCATCGGGCCTCGTCTCGGATCGCGCGGGACCGAACGGGCCCGGCCGCGGAGTTCAGGGGTTCTCGGGGTCCAGATCGGGCAGGTAGAACATGTCCGCCGCCGGACCCAACTGCGACGGCTTGGGCTCGGGCTTGGCGGGGAGCCGCTCGGCCTGCTCCTTGCTCAGGATGGCGAGCAACCGGTCCATCGTGCGGCTGTCGAGGTCCTCGCGGGCCTGCTTCGCGTCCGCCACGTCGCCGCCCTTCCCGCCGCCGCCCATCGCCTGCTGCATCATCTCTTCCATCCAGTTGGCGCCGCGCTTGTCCTCCTCGGCCTCGATGACCGAGGCCCAGCGCGCGTTCGCCGCCGCCGCCTCGCGCTCGAACGACTCGCGCAGCACCTTCAGGTCCGCCCTCTGCTGCTCGCCCAGGTCGGCGAACCCCTCCGCGCTCCTGATGGACTTGGCCGCGTGCGACGGGCGGTACACCCGCGGGTGCGCCCGTCGCTTGAACTCGTCGGTGAAGCGCTCGCCGTCGCCCTCGCCCAGCGCCTGCGCGATCTGCCGCGCGAACCGTTGGTTCACGTCGCGGATCTCGCGCGAGCGGTCGAACGCGTCCTGCATCGCCTTCGAGACCGCCCCCATGTCGACGTTCATCGGGTCCACGTTGTCGAACTGCTTCTCCTGGTCGCGCTGCCACCGCTCGAACGCCTCCAGGCGACGGTCGACCTCGACCTCGTACGACGCCAGCAGCTCCACGACCTCCGCCCGGGCGCCCACCTTGGCGTTCTCGGCGACCGAGAACAGGTCCACCGCCTGACCCGCCACGAACCCGAACCGCAGCAGGTTCTCGCGCCGACGCGCCCGCTCCACCCGCACGAACCCCTCGGCCTGCTTCTCCGTCAGCAGCACCTTGAGATCCTCCATGAAGTTCCGCTCGGACCCCTGCACGCCCTCGCGCAGCTTGATGCCCATGTCACGGACCTTGCGACCATAGCTCATCCAGTCCTGCGACTGCTGCATCTCCTCCTGGATGGCCCGCGGAGTAAGCGACTTCATCTCCGTCTGGAAGGCGTCGACCGCGGCCCGGTGCTGCGCCTGATACCCCTCCAGCAGCGCCTTGGCCGCCTCCTTCTGGTCCCCGTCCAGCGACAGGATCCGCGCGTAGCTCTCCAGGCTCCGGGACGAGATGGGCGCGATCATCGCGCTCATGTCCATCCCCGCGCCCAGCTGCGCCGACGCCCGCTGCGGCCCCACCAGCGTGGCCGCCGTCGCCAACACCCCCGCCACCCAGCCAGCCCAGCCACCCTTGCGCTTCATGATCCAGCCCTCCGCGAGCCGCCGCCCGCTACCCCGGACAACCCCCGCCCCGCGATCAGTATAAACAACGCCGGCGCGGCGTCGTGCGCGGCGGCGGTCCTGGCCTGGCGACGAGTCCTCATCACGCTCCCGGACCGATCATCCGCCCCCGCCGCGGATCACGCGGATCGCTCCGTCGGGGCCGCCCTCCATCACCTGCTCCGCCGGCGGAGGGAGCTGCTTGATCTGCTCCGGCGTCAGCACCTTCTCCACCTGCTGGCGGAAGCGATCGTCCAGTTCGCGCCGGGCCCGACGGGCGATGGCCCGCGGAGTATCCGACTGCTCCGGACCGAACGACATCCGCATCATCCCGCCGTCGCCCAGCATCACCCCGCCCTCGGCCCCCTCCTTCTCCGCCTCCTCGATGGCGCTGGCCCACCGGTCGTTGAGCGGCCCCGCCTCGCGCTCGTACTGCTCGCGGACCTCGCGCAGGCGCTGTCGCTGCTCGGTCGTCACTCCCTCCAGCTTCTCCGCCGCCTCCAGCGTCCTCGACACGCGGCTCGGGCGATAGACCATCGGGAAACTCTCGCGCCGCACCGCCTGCGCGAACCGCTCGCGGGCGGTCTCGGGCAGCATCTCCCGCAGCTTGCGCGCGTGACGCTCGTTGACCTCCTTGACCTTCAACCCCGCCTCGCGCTGCTCGTTCATGGCCTTGCGCATCGCCTCGATGTCGAACTGCCCGCCCCCCAGCGCCGCCTCGCCGCCCCCCGCGATCGCCTCCTTGCCCTTCAGGGCCCGGTCCAGGTCGTGCTCGTAGTCCTCGAGCGCATCGCGGAGGGTCGCGTCGGTCTCGCCCAGGCGCAGCCCCGCGATCACCTCCGTCAGGTCGACCGACTCGCCCGACAGCATCCCGCGCAGGTGCGTCTCGCGGCGCCGGAGCCGTTCGACCTTGGACCAGCGCTGGGCCTGATCGGGCGTGAGGATCGCCCTCAGGTCGGCCAGGAGCGACTTCTCGAGCGCCGCCAGCTTCGCACGCTGCTCGCCCCGCGCCTTGGGCATCTTCTCGCCGAACACCGACGGATCCTGCGACTCCTCGAAGCTGCGGCGCATCTCCGCAATGGACTCGGCGAAGGCCCGCTGCACCTCGCCGACCGCGGCCTGGTACCCCTCGTGCAGCGCCACCGCCGCCTCCTTCTGCTCCGACGTCATCTCCAGAGCCGCGGCGTACTTGTCGACGCCGCGGCGGCTGATCGTGTTCCCCCCGCCGCCCGGGCCCCCCTCCCCGGACGCCATGGTGACGCCCACCCGGACCTCCTGCCGTGCGAGGGCCGCCGGGGCCGCTGCCAAGCCGCAGGCGACGATCAGCGCCGCCATAGTCTGGTATTGCATCGTCGAGGCTCCTGGACCCCCAATCCGAACTGTTCCACCGACACGGGGATGCGCGGCTCGCCGGCTCCCGTCACCCGCCCGTACCCCCCCCGGGTCGTACGGCCCGCCCCGGTCCGGCGCGCAACCCCGCCCCGCCATTCTTGCGGTCTCACGTCCGCGGGGACGCGCCGGGCTCAGCCGCGCCGGCGCAACTCCTCGACACGCTCGCGGCGCTCGCCGCCCCCGCGGTCCTCGCCCCGCCCGTCGCCCTGAGGCAGGCGCTCGATCTGCTCGGGCGTCAGGACGGACCGGACCTTGTCGCCGTAGGCGCGCTCCTGCTCGCGCCGGGCCTGGCGGGCCTGCGCTACCGGGCTGGCGTCGTCCCCCCCGCGGAACCGGCTCATCATCTGCTCGATGGTCATCGTCGCCTGCTGCTCCTCGATCGCCTTGGCCAGCCTCTCCGCCATCGGGCCCGACTCGCGCGTGTACTGGTCGCGCAGCTCGGTCAGGCGCTGGCGCTGGTCGGGCGTCAGGTCGGCAAACCCCATCGCCGCCGTCACGTTGCGCACGATCGCGCTCTCGCGGTAGGCCTCGGGGAAGCTCGCCTCGTTGAACGCCTTGTTGAACCCCGCCCGACGATCCTCGGGGAGCTGCGCCTCAAGCTGGCGGGCGTAGCGGCGGTTCACGTCCCGCAGACGGATCGAGACGTCGCGGGCCTCCTGAAAGGCCTTCTGGGCCTTCTCCATGTCGAAGCCCTCGTCGGGCCTGCCGAACCGCCCCCCCATGAAGTTCGAGATCCCCTCCTCCTGCACCTTGTTGCGGTCCACCAGGGCGCGGTCGAGATCGACCTCGTACTGGTCGAGCGTCGCCGTCAGGGTCGCCCGCAGGTCCGCCGGCAGGTTCAGCCGCTCCAGCACGCGGAACAGGTCGACGTTCTCCCCCGCGACAAAGCCCCGCGCCATGGTCGTCTCGCGCCGGCGCGTCCGCTCCACCTTCGGCCACAGCGCCTCCTGCTCGGGCGTCAGGATCGTCTTGACGTCCTCGAAGAAGACCTGCTCCATCTTCTCGCGCTCCCCGCGGAGCCTGGTGAACGACTCCCGGATGGCGTTGAACGCCTCCCCCGCGCCCCGCCCCTCGCCGCGCTGCCCGCGCTCAGCCTCCATCCGCCCGCGGATGGCCGCCATCTCGTCGCGAGTCTTCTCGGCCCACGCGCGGAACTGGTCCTGGTAGCCGCCAAACAACTCCCGAACCGCACCCTTCTGGTCGGCGCTAAGCCCGAGGATGTCGCCGTAGCGGTCCAGGTCACGGGAGTTGACCGACGGGTTCAGCACATCGCCGAAGCCGCCCCCCATGCCCCCCATCATCCCGCCGAAGCCACCGGGGCCGCCGCCGCCCCGCCCCTGGGCCAGGGCGTCCGCGGGAACCAGGGCGCCGGCGGAGAGCGCAAGGGCGATCACACCGACGAGCCGCAGGCGCGGCCGACGCAAGCGCAGATTCAGCATCATGAGGGGAGGCTCCTGGAATCCGAACCGTCCAGCACGCGGCCCAACGCCGGGCCCGCTCCATTATTGCCGACCGGCCCATCGAATCCGGATGGACCCCATGGGCCGGCCATGATCGTCGACCTTGCCGCTCAGGCCTCGCTCAGCCCGCCGGAGGCGGCTGACGCGCGGGACGCTCCCCGGGCTCCCCCTGCTGGCGACGCTGACGCAGACGCTCCTGCACCGCCTCCTGCTCGCCCTTGTCGAGATGCCCGTCGCCGTTGGTGTCCATCTCCTCGAAGCGCTCGCGCAGGCGTTCGGGGAGCTCGTCCCTGGTGATCGTGCCGTCGCCGTTGGCGTCGTTGAACATCGCACGGACGGCGTTGCGGGCCGCGGCCTCGCGCAGCTCCTGGACGCCCACCGCCCCATCCTTGTCCGTATCCAGCGCCCCCAGCGCCTTGGACGCGTCGGCGATCTCCGCCGCCGACAGCGTGCGGTCGCGATCCGTGTCCAGCGTGCCCAGCAGCGCCCCGCCGTCGCCCATCCGCGCCCGCGGGCCTTCCTGCCCCGGACCGCCCGGCCCCGCCGGTCGCTGACCCTCGCGAGGACGAGCGTCGGGATCGCGCGGCCGCTGACCCTCCGGCGGCTTCGCCTCGGGGTCCCGCGGGGCCGCGGGCGGCTGCTCGTCGCGCCGGCGCTCACGCTCGGGCTCGCCGCCGCCAGGCCCACGCGGCGGGGCCGGCGGACGGACGTTCTTCGAGGCGTACTCCCGCATCTCCTCCATCGTGATCTGTCCGTCGTTGTCGCCATCGAGCAGCTTCAACGCGGTCGCCGCCCGGTTGATCTCGTCCGCCGAGAGCGATCCGTCGCGGTCCTTGTCCATGGCGTGCAGGATCGCCCCGCCGTCCCAGCGGGCCCCCGCGCCCCGGTTGGGACGCTCGCCGCCCGGCTGGCGCCCGGGGCCCCCGGGACGCTGATCGCCCGGCTGCCCCGCGACGGGGTTGCGCGCCGGGCGACGTGGCTGTGAGTCGGACTGCGCCAGAGCGAGCCCGGCGCTGGCGACCAGACCGAGCAGGAACGCGAGACGCTGCGAGTGGTGCTGAGCCATGAGAATCACTCCAAGGACCGAGCCGCGCGGGAGGACGACGGGCCCCACCGCGCGCCGTGGTCATCGGCCTAACGAGACCCGGCCCATCGGCATTGCCCGCAAGGCACCCCCAACAGAGCCCGTTCCGTGGATCGCGGGGAAAGCCCGCGGGTGCTCAGTCGATCGTCTGCGTCTTGGCGCTGCGGTTGGGCCGGATGGCGTTGACGCTCTGGGGGCTCGTGTTGCCGGGGGCGAAGAACGTGTCGTGCACGTTCCCCTTCAGGAACGTCGCGTGCCCGTCCGTGAACACGAAGTTGCCGCCCTCCGCGCCGTGATTGTCGAACGGGCCGTAGTACCCGGGGCGGGTCCCGCCGAGCGTGGCGTTGGTCGCGTTGCCGCCCCCCGCGCCGTACCAGGCGTCGGTCGAGATGTCCGGGCCGATCGTCTCGTCCCCCCAGATGGGGGCGGGGTTGATGATCTCGGGCTCGTCGGTCTTGAGCCCCGCGATGTACAGGTAGCTCACGTTGTAGCCCACCACTTCCTGCTCGGAGCCCGGCTTCTTGGGCACCTTCACCTTGCCCGGGAGCACGAGCCCCGGCCCGGGGATCGGGCGCCAGTAGCGATCGTCGCGGTCGTTGGGGCAGGTCAGCACGCCGAACCCGTCGATGTAGTCGCGCAGGAGCGGGTTCTGGTTGCCGTCGGGATAGCCGTTGATCGGGCTGGGGGGCTGGCCGGGGTCGATGCGGAAGCCGAAGTCCGTGCCGTCGCCCCACTGCTCCAGGCTGAACAGCGACGCCGCACCCCCGCGGACCCACTGCTCGGTGAGGTACGGCACCGGGCCCGCCTGCCCGTTCCACGCGTTGCGGGCCGTCGGCGTGAACGGGACGAGCGGGTACCAGTTGCGCCAGTTGTTGGCGTACATGGTCATGGAAAGCCCGATCTGGCGCACGTTGCTGGCGCAGGCGGCGAGGCGCGCCGCCGTGCGCGCCTTGCTCAACGCCGGAAGCAGCACGCCGATCAGCACCGCGATGATCGCGATGACGACCAGCAACTCGATCAGCGTGAAGCCCGCAAGCCCTCGATGGTTGGATTGGCGTTTGGATCCCAAGGCCCGCGCCCTCCTGTCGCCGTCGCTCCGGCCCCACGCCTCGCCCCGGCGGCGCCGGCCCCACCGGGCACGCGGTGGCCCCAAGAACCTACCGGCTTCCCAACACCGTAGTCAACTTGGCGCGCATCGGCGGTGGCCGCCCTCCGCGGGTCGGCATGGCGGCCACGCGAATGGATTGCGAACACGGCGCCGACACCCACCGCCGCACCGCCCGGGCGACCCTCGGCCCCGTCCGAGAACCCCTGGCCACCGCCGCGGAGGACGCCGATCGCCTGGGTGTACTGCCCCCGCGCGCGTAAGATGACCGGCTCGGGAGAGTCGGGTCGGCCCGCGACGAACGCACCCGCGTGAACGGCGCTGTTGTGCGCCGCCCGGCGCGGTCGGCCCCGTCAAGGAGAGATCCATGAGAAACGAGATGAGCGCCGCGCTTGCGTCGGCCCTCGTCGCGCTGGGCGGCTCGGTCGGATGGGCCCAGACCGCCACCATCGACGGAACCAAGGACGTGGACGGGTTCTACGGCGTGATCCGGCATGCCCAGGCTCAGCCCACGCGGTTCGGCGACAACCGCGCCACGCCCCCCGGCAACCCCGCCACGGTGACCACCGGCATCGAGATCGCGATCCCGCTGGCGGCGATCGGCAACCCCGCGGGCCCGATCCGCGTCGCCGGGTTCGTCAACGGCGGAGAGCACGACTTCGCCAGCAACCAGTTCCTGGGAGGGTTCATCGCCCTGACCAACAACCTGGGCGAGCCCAGGAACATCGACCTGGCGCTCCAGAACGGCAACCAGTTCGTGAGCGTGCCCCTCGCCGCCGCCGCGGGCGCTCCCACGATCGACGGCACGCGCGACGGCGTGTACGTCTCGCGCTTCGTCCAGTCCAACTACACGGGCTTCGGCGACGCCTCCACCGGCACGCCGGGCTTCTGCAACGGGTCGGAGATCGACGCGACGTACACCGCCGTGTTCAACAACACGCTGTACATCTTCCTCGCGGGCAACCTCGAGAGCAACGGCAACGACCTGGAGATCTTCATCGACACCGACGGCGCCGCCAACGGGCAGGGCCAGATCCGCGGCGACAACCCCATCGTCGACCCGGGTCTGAACACGCCCGAGGGCGCCCTCAACCGCATGGGCGGGCCCGGCGGCGCCAACGGCGGGCTCAAGTTCGACGACGGCCTCTCCCCGGACTACTACCTCACCGTCCAGGGCGCCGACGACGGCGGCGGCGTGTACCAGCTCCGGGCCCATTGGGCCACCCTCCCCACCGCCGGCGCCGGCACGGGCTACTACCTCGGCGCCACGGGCGCCCAGTCCAACGGCGTGCTCACCGGCGGTGACCCCGGGTCGCCCGCCGTCCTTGTCACCATCGACAACTCCAACATCGCGGGCGTGACCGGCATCCCCGGCTCGATCCCCTCCGTCGACTTCGCCAACGGCTCCGAGCTGGACAACCTCTTCGCCCGCGTCTCCGAGGGCAGGCTCTTCCTCTTTATGGGCGGCAACCTCGAGAGCAACTGGAACAACCTCGAACTCTTCCTCGACGTGCAGCCCGGCGGGCAGAACACCCTCCGCACCGACAACGTCGACATCGACTTCAACGGCCTCAACCGCATGGGCGGCATGACCTTCGACGCCGACTTCGCCCCCGACTGGTGGTTCAGCCTCCGGACCGGCGGCACCCCCATCCAGATGTGGGGCAACGCCGCCACCCTCCGCACCGACGGCCCCCTCTTCAGCTTCGGCGGCCTGCTGCTCGACTACGGGGCCTACAGCGGCGGCGAGAAGGCCTCCAACAACCCCCTGCCCTTCCCCGCCACCCGCATGGACGACCCGACCGGCGCCGCGATCTTCACCGACGCCGGCCCGCGCGAGGCCCAGCGCCTCTACCCCACCTTCCCGCCCCCCGGGCTCATCCGCGCCAGCATCAACAACATGAACACCGGCGGCGTCACAGGCCCCGACCCGGGCAACACCTTCGACGCCCCCAACGTCGCCACCGGCCTGGAGGTCGAGGTCAACCTCCAGGAGGCCGGCTGGGACGGCACCTCGCCCATCAAGCTCCTCGCGATGATCAACGGCGGCGGGCACGGGTTCGTCTCCAACCAGCTCATCCCCAGCCTGCCCAACGCCACGGGAGGCGGCTTCGCCGAGAACCTGGGCAACCCCGCCACCCTCAACTTCACCACCATCGCCGGCGACCAGTTCATCGTGATCGACCTGGTCGGCCCGACCTGCCCGGGCCAGGGCGCCGGCGCGTGCAGCCGCGCCGACTGGAACGAGGACGGCGTCATCGACTTCAACGACTTCCTCGCCTTCCTCAACGACTTCAACAACCTGGACGACTGCGCCGACCTGAACGGCGACGGGGTCGTCGACTTCAACGACTTCCTCGAGTTCCTGAACCTCTACAACGCCGGCTGCTGAGCCGCCCGCGCCAAGACCCCCAGGGCCCCGCTCCCGCGAGCGGGGCCTTCTTCATCGACGCCGCAACCGTCGAGCGGGCGGGCGGTACACTTGGCTCGTTGACGCGCGTTCTCGGAGCCCTGGTCCTGGCGGTGGCGCTGTGGTCGTGCGCCGGGGGCCCGCGCGCGCCCTCCCCGGAGCCGGTCCCGCCCCCGAACCTCTGGGAGCCGTCGCCGCGCCTGCTGTCGGGCAGCGCGCCCGGCAGCGACGCCCACTGGGAGTACCTGCGGTCTCGCGGCGTGCGCACGCTCCTGTCGGTGGACGGCCAGACGCCCGACGTCGCCACCATCCGGCGGATGGGCATGCGCTCGGTGCACCTCCCCCTCGCCTACCGGGCCATCCCGCGCGACGTGCAGATGAGAATCGCCAGGGCCGTCCGCGACCTGCCCGGGCCGATCTACCTCCACTGCCACCACGGCAAGCACCGCGGCCCGGCGGCGGCGGCGTCGGCCCTGGTGCTGCTCGGCGAGATGACCCCCGAGGAAGGGGAGGCTTTCCTGCACCGGGCGGGCACCTCGCCCCATTACCCGGGCCTGTTCGCCTGCGTGCGCGCGCTCGCCGAGGCCGACCCCGCGGCCATCGACGCCGTCGCCGCCGACTTCCCCGAGGTCGCGCCAACGCCGGGCCTGGTCCGGTCCATGGTCGAGATGCAGTCGGCCCTGGACCATCTGACGCTGATCCGAGACGCCGGGTGGCGAACGCCCATCGACCACCCCGACCTGGTCCCCGCGGCGGAAGCGGGGCGCCTGGTGGACCTGCACCGCGAGCTGACGGCCTCGCCAGGGGACCCGAGCGCCGAGTACGCGGGGCTGGCCGCCGACTCGCTCGCCCGCGCCCGGGCCGTCGAGCGCGGGCTCGTCGACGGGCAGGACGTGCCTGGGCTCACGCGCCTGCTGGCGAGCCTCGCCGACTCCTGCAACGCCTGCCACGCCCGTTTCCGAGGCGCGGAACGCCCGCCTACTCCGGCAGCTCCCTGATCAGGATGTTGGCGAACTCGATCGGGCTGTTGTGCATCTGGAGGGCGATGGGGCCCTCGCGGTCGACGCCCGGCAGGCGGGCGTTGTCGATCACCGTCTTGCCGTTGAGCACCACCGTCAGGCGCTCGCCCTTCATCGTGATCACGAAGCGGTTCCACTTGCCGACCGGGGCGTCGGCGACCTGGGTGGGCGTGACGCCGGCCTTGACGTCGGCGGACATGTTCGGGTCGGTGCGGTAGCCGTACACCTCGCCCGACCCGACGGGCCAGCACCACATGTTCACCTGGCTCTTGCTGGAGCCGCGGAGGTAGATCCCGCTGTCGCCGGCATCGGTCACCTCGACGGTCCTGGGCGTGCCGTCGTCGTTCCTGGCCTGCTCGCCCGTGGGGAGGATGACGGGCCGCTGCGTGGGCGTACCGGGCTGGGTCCAGCGCCAGTCGGCGATGAGAACGAAGTCGCGGTAGGACCGCTCCGTCCACAGGTCCGCCCCCTTGCCGTCGAAGGCGATCTTCCAGTCCGCCGACCTCCAGTGTCCCTCGTGATCGGGCCCGAACTTCCAGCCGGTGAAATCGACCCCGGTGTAGAGCGGCACGAAGCCCTCGTCGGCGCGGGAGACGTGCTCGGGGGGCAGGGGCGGATCGGCGGGCGGCAACTCCCTGATCCGCAGGTTGCGGAAGTGGATCTCGCTCCCCTCCGACTCCAGCACGATGTAGCCCTTGCGGGGCGAGGCCCCGCGCCCGCGCGTGACGACCTTGCCGTTGACGCCGAGGGAGACGTCGCCGTTGAGGCACTCGACGCGGTAGTGGTTCCATTCGCCCGCCGGCTTCATGCGCTTCTCGGTGGGGAAGGCCCGGTCGCCGCCGCGCCCATTCTCCGGGGTCATGCGCGCGCCCCAGATGGGGAAGATGTCGCCGTCGCTCGTGTACCACTCGCCCTCGGACCCGACCATGACCTGCACCTCGACGGCCCGGGAGAAGGGGGCGCCGGTCGCCGTGAGGGCGTCGGACCAGACGAAGAGCCCGGCGTTGCCCTTGGGGTCCAGGTGCTTCCACTCCATCTCGAGGACGAAGTTCTCGTACATGCGCTCGGTGCGGAGCAGGCCCGTGGGCTTGCCCGTGCAGACGATCACGCCGTCGCGCACGGTCCACGTCCCGGGCGCGGTGTTGACGTTGTGCCAGCCGGCCAGGTCCTTCCCGTTGAAGAGCGGGACGAACCCGGGCTCGGGCTGGGCGGGCGCGGACGTCGCGAGCATGGCGATCGAGGCAAGGACGGGGATCGGGGTCCGGCGCATGGCTGTCTCCTTGGGCAGCGGCAGTGTACCGCGCCGGCGACGGGCGACGATCGCGGCTACAGCTCGACGATCTCGATGGTCCGGCGGGGGGCGGCGAGCGAGCCCTCGGCCTCCGTCTCCTCGACCTTCAGCCGCCCGTTGCTGCGGTGGACGAGGAACGTGGTGAGGCGGAACTCGCCGCGCTGGAAGGCGAAGCCGTCGCCGGCGTCCTCGTAGAGACGCCCGACCGCGCTGCCGTCGGCGTCCAGGGCGCAGTAGAGCGTGAGGGGGTCGGTCGGATGCTGGTCGACGTGCTGCATGATGGGTCCCGCGGGCACGAGCGACCCGCCCCGCAGGTAGAGCTCCGGGAGCCAGCGGTGGGTCTCGCGCGTCGGTTCCAGTCGCTTCCAGACCCCCGCGGGCATGGGGCTGCGGTGCGCTGCGCCCCGCCCGTCGCGCTCCGGCAGTTCGCACCGCACCAGCAGGGCGTCGCCCAGCAGGAAGCTGTCCCCCGCGTCGCGGAGGCGCTGGTCCCGCGGGTCGGCGAAGAAGAGCGGGCGCGCGACGGGCCACCCGGTCAGGCTCGACTCGTGGAAGAGCGTGTAGAGGTACGGCATCAGGCGGTAGCGCCGCTCCAGGGCCAGGCGGCTGACGTGCTCGCACTCGTTGCCCCGCGTCCATGGCTCGTGCGGCAAGGAGCCCTTCACCTTGTGCGAGCGCGCGAACGGGAGCAGCGTGCCGATCCCCATCCAGCGGGCGAAGAGCTCGGGCGACGTCTCGCCGATGAACCCACCGATGTCCGGCCCGCAGAAGGGCTGGCCCGACAGCCCCAGGTTCAGGATCATCGAGATCGACCAGGCCATGTGCGTGTAGCTGGCGGCGTTGTCGCCGGTCCAGGTGGCGGCGTAGCGGTGCCCGCCCAGGAAGTTCGAGCGCGTGAGCACGAACGGGCGCCGCTCCGGTCGGGCCGCGACAATCCCCTCGCGCGTCGCCCGCACCATGAGCATGCCGTAGATATTGCGGTAGCGGAGGTGGTCGCCCGGTCCGCCCAGGTCGGCGTCGGCCTCGTGCTGGTTGTCGTGCGGCATCATCTTCCAGACCTGGTCGAAGACGGCCGGCTCGTTCATGTCGTTCCACACGCCGTCGACGCCGTGGGACAGGAAGTCCGTGTAGAGCGCCGACCACCAGGCCCGCGCCGAGGCCCGCGTGTAGTCCGGGAAGGCGCACGCCCCGGGCCACACCCGCCCGTGGTACTCCGCCCCCGCCCGGTCCTTGACGAAGTGATCGCCCGCGGCCCCGGCGTCGTAGACGCGGTACCCCGGCTCGGCCTTGATCCCCGGGTCGATCATCCACACCGTCCTGAACCCGATGGCGTGCAGGTCGCGGTTGAGCCCCGCCGGGTCGGCGAACTTGGAGGGGTCGAAGGTGAAGATCCGGAACCCGTCCATGTAGTCGATGTCGAGCCAGACGACGTCGCAGGGCAGCCAGCGCTGCCGGAACGTGCGGCACACGTCGAGCACGCGCGACGCCGGTTCGTAGCTCCACCGCGACTGCTGGAACCCCAGGCTCCACTTGGGCGGCAGGGGCATCCGCCCCGTCAGGTCCGCGAGGGCTTCGAGGACCGCCATGGGCGAGTCGCGCTCGATGACGGTGGCGGCGGGCATGGGCACACCGGTCATGCGCGGGTCGAAGCGGAAGACGATGTGCCGGGTCAGGTCCACCTCGCAGGGGTAGGTGGTTTCGACGATCACGCCGAACGCCGAGCCGTCGTCCCGAACCGCCAGCACCCACGGATGGGCCTGGTAGAGGGCGGGGACGCCCTCGTCGTACTCGACGGAGTCGGTGGTGCGGATGAGGCGGCGGGTGCCGTTGCGGCGGAGGGGGCCGGGCTGCTCCCCCGTGCCGTACAGGCTCGTGCCCCGCCGGATCGGGACCAGCAGCGTCTGGCGCCCGCCGACGCGGGCGAAGCGCGGCTCGACCATGGACCCGCGCGGGGCCGGCCCCAGATCGCGCGGCGGCTGGGCGTAGGCCGGGAAGGGCGGCAGTGGCAGATGCGCATCCCGCGGGTCGCGGAACCGCACGATCCGGTCCCCCAGCAGCACGGGGCACGGATCGCGCCGCCACTGCGGCATGTGGTGGGGGTCGCGGCGGACGGGCCAGGTGATGGGGGTCATCGACGGCGGTTCCGTTCCCCCCCGCCGCGGGCCGAACGCCGGGCCGACGCGGCTGGAACCCAGACGGTAGCGGCGGCCGGCCCGGTTGTCGTCGATCGGGGACGTTGAAACGCCAGGGCCGGGCCCCCCAACAATCAGGGTGAGCCACGATCCTGGGAGACGCCCCATGCCGGCCACATCGATCCTCGCCCGGGCGCGACACCGGGCCCCGCTGGGCGCCGCCGCCCTGCTGATCGCCGCCGCCACGCTCACCGCGGGTTGCAACGGCATCGCCTACGAGACCCGCGAGAAGCGGCTCACGCTCGACTTCGCGCCCGGGTCGGGCATGGAGGTCGTCACCACGAACGGCTCTGTCCGCATCGACCCAGGCACCGACCCCGCGATCTCCGTCCGCGCCACCGTGCGGGCCCGCATGGGGCGCGCCGACCTGGTCAGCGTCCGCGCCGCCCAGGGCGCGACCGGCGCCATCGTCCTGTCCACCGAGTGGCCCGACGGGCGGCGCCTGGGCGGCGAGGGGTGCTCGTTTGCCGTCACCACCCCGCCCCTGTCCGGCGTAACCGTCCGCACCACCAACGGCTCCGTCGAGGTCTCCGGCATGGGCGGGCCCGCCGACCTCGGCACCACCAACGGCAAGGTCGTGCTGAAGGACCACGCGGGCGACGCCCGCCTCGACACCAGCAACGGCTCGATCCACGCCGAGGGCGTCGCGGGCTCGCTTGTCGCCGACACCACCAATGGCGCGCTGCGGGTGAGCGGCGTCGCCGGGCCCATCACCGCCAAGACCAGCAACGGATCCATGACCTTCGCCCTCGGCCCGGGCTTCCGCGGTCCGCTCGAGGCCCGGAGTTCCAACGGCTCCATGACGCTCCGCCTCGCCGAGGGCACGCCGGGCACCTTCGCGCTCTCGTCGAGCAACGGGAGCGTGCGCGTCGCCGGCACCGCCGCCCAGCGCATCGAGCTCCGCAAGCGCAGCGCCACCGTCACGATCGCCGACGGCCCGGAGTCGACGCTCACGAGTTCCAACGGCTCCATCCGCATCGAGCTGCCCGACGCGCTGACCGAACCACCGGCGGCCCTGCCCAAGGACCGGGCGGCACGGGTCTTGCCCGCCGACGCCCCCCTGGTCGGCTCGGGCGTGATCCCGCCGCCGCGCTGAGCGTTCCTACGCTCGCCCCGGATGCTTCCGCCCGCGTTCCTCCGCGCCAAGTTCGACCAGGCCATCCCCTACGACGCCTACGCCGCCACGGGCACGCCCGAGCAGCAGCGCTGGTGGGCGGCGGCCCACGCCCGCGTGCGATTGACCGCCGAGCAGCGGCGCGTGCTCGCGACGTTCACGCGCGAGGCGCCGGTGCTCGTCCTCAGCGGCACCTGGTGCGGCGACTGCGCCGATCAGTGCCCCATCCTCGACCACGTGGCGCGGGCCGCGCCCGACCACGTGCGCCCCCGGTTCCTCGACCGCGACCGGCACCTCGACCTGGCCGAGCGCGTCCGGATCTGCGGGGGGCTCCGCGTCCCCACCGTCATCTTCCTCGACGAGGACTTCGGATTCGTGTCCGTCCTGGGCGACCGCACGCTCTCGCGCTACCGCGCCATGGCCGCACGACAGCTCGGGGGGGCCTGCCCCCTCCCCGGCGCCGAACCCCCCGCCGACGAGGTCGCCGCCTGCGTCGCCGACTGGGCCGACGAGTTCGAGCGGGTCCAGCTCCTGCTCCGGCTCTCGCCCCGCCTCCGCGAGCGCCACGGCGATTGATGCGCATGCCAGTGAGTTCACGCGCCCGCCGCGGCCTCCGTGTTCCTCGGGATCGGAGAACGCGGAGGCCGCGGAGGAGACCTTCATGCTCCACCCCAGCGCCTGCTCCTCCGCGCGAGTGTCACCTCGGGTCCGTGTCAGTGCAGGGCGTGCATCCCGTGCTCGGCGCGGGCCCGGTTCAGCTCGAACAGCGCGTGCGGATGGTCCTTGATCAGCTTGACGAGCTGGCTGGCGGAGCACGCCAGCCGCGCCGCCGCCTTCTTCACGTCCAGCCCGCACGACCACACGTGGTCGAGCGCCTCGGCCAGCAGGGCCGGAAAGTCGTGGTGCTCGGGGTTGCAGGCGATGCGCCCGGTCGCGGCGTCGCAGCGGGACCGCCAGAGCGCCGAGCGCGCGTCCCCGGGCGCGACCGCCCGGCGAACCTGCGTCGCCAACGCCAGGCGCAGCCGGAACAGCGCGACCTTCCTGTTCTCCTGCAAGCTGCGGCGTTCGCCGGCCTGGGCCGAGACGCCGGTCGGCGTGTGCACCAGCGTCGCCCGGGTCTCGACCTTGTTGCGGTGCTGACCGCCGGGGCCCGACGCCCGGGAGCGGGATTCCTCGACGTCCTTGAGCAACTCGTCGTCGGGCAGCGCCGCCGGGTGGATGGGTCGGCCCTCGCTCATGTCAGCACGCCGTCGTCGGCTCGGCGCGGAGGTCGATCGCGTCCCGCCGGCCCGCGCGCAGCGCCTGCCAGCCCAGCGACGCGATCATGGCGGCGTTGTCCCCGCAGTACTCCGGACGCGGCAGGCGCAGGGCGATCCGCCGACGCGCGGCCAGAGCCGCCAGCTCGGCCCGCAATCGCGTGTTGGCCGTCACCCCGCCGCCGGTCAGCAGCGTGGAGACCGCGGGCCCGCCCGGCTCCGCGAGGCGGTCAAGGGCCCGCTCGAGCTTGAGCACGATCGCGCGGCAGACCGCCCGCTGGAAGCTCGCCGCCAGGTCCGACTTGCGCTCCTCGCTCAGCGACGCTCCGTCGCGCTGGTACACCCCGCCCGGACCCGGCACGCCCCGCGCCGCGTACAGGAACGCCGTCTTGAGCCCGGAGAACGACAGGTCCAGCGAGTCGGGCGCGATGCGGCTGATGGGGAACTCGACGGCGTGGTCGTCGGCGCCCGGGCGCGACCCCAGCCGGTCGATCCCCGCCCCACCAGGGAACGCCAGCCCGATGACGGTCGCCGCCTTGTCGAAGGCCTCCCCCGCGGCGTCGTCGATGGTGCCCCCGAGCCGCCGGATCGCGAGCCACCCATCGAGCCGGTAGATCGCCGTGTGCCCGCCCGACACGACCAGCCCCAGGGCGGGGAACCCGGCCTCCACGCCGCCCGGCGCCGCCCCCGCTTCGGGCAGGAGCCCCGAGATCAGGTGGGCGTGCACGTGATCCACGCCGATCAGCGGCCTGTCGAGCGCCCACGCCACCGCCTTCCCCGCCGCCAGCCCGACCAGGAGCGAGCCGATCAGCCCCGGCCGGTGCCCGATGGCGATCGCGTCGACGTCGCGGGGCCGGCACCCGGCCAAGCGGAGCGCCTCGTCAACGACCCCGAGCATCTTCTCCTCGTGCGCCCGGCTCGCCAGCTCCGGCACGACGCCCGCATACTCCGCGTGGACGTCCATCTGCGACGCCACCACGTTCGATCGCACCGAGAAGCCGTCGGCGACGACGCCGGCGGCGGTCTCGTCGCACGAACTCTCCACCCCGAGGACCAGCATGCGACCTCAGTCCGGCTTGGGCGCCTCGGGCTTCCGCACGTCGGCGTTGAGCAGCCAACGCTCCAGGTCCTCGCCCGTGATGTCCAGCTCGGCGATCACCTTCCCGCCCTTGTCCAGCACGCGCAGCTTGCCGCCGACGATGGCCAGGTCGTCGGCCCACAGGTCGGCCGGCGCCTCCTCGGGCGCCCCCGCGCCCGTCTCCATCGCCGCGATCCGCGACTCCAGGCGCACGAGCTCCTTGGCGATCCGGTCGTAGGTCTGGCGGGCCCGCCGCAGTTCGTCGCTGACCACCGCCTTCCCCTGCTCCAGGGGCCGACCGGTGGGCTGCCACTCCCCGCCGTCGATCCTCTTCTGCACGGCCTGGAGGGCGGCGCCCAACTGCTTGTCCTTGAGGAAGGTGACGATCCACTCCGGGTCCGACCACCGCTCCTCGGCCTGGCCCGGGTCCCCGCCGCCGGTGTGGAGGATGTCCTGCTCGCGCCGGACGCGCAGCAGGTCGATGAGCTCGGGGGTCGCGAGCGGGACGTAGAAGCCGTCGGTGGGATCGACCCCCCACTGCACGCTGTCGTCCTTCCGCGTGATGGAGCGCCCGGACGGGAGGAAGTACCCCTGCTCGGTGATCTTGAGCTCGCCCCCGCCGCGGTCCAGCGGGATGACCACTTGGACGCTGCCCTTCCCGAAGCTCCGAGTGCCGACGGCGATGGCGCGGTCGTTCTCGACCAGTGCCCCGGCGAGGACCTCGCTCGCCGACGCCGACTGCTCGTTCAGCACGACGGCGATGGGGAATCGCGGGAGCGTTCCCCCGGCGTGCGCCTTGAAGACCTGCTCGGGCACGGCCCGCCCGCGCGTCGAGACCAGCGTCCCCGAGTCGACGAACAGGTCGGCGATGCTGACCGCCTCGGGGAGCAGCCCGCCCGGGTTCCAGCGGAGGTCCAGCACCAGACCGCCGATGCCGCCCTCCGCCATGACCCCCGCCAGCGCGTCGCGGACCTCGTCGGCGACGCGGGGCGTGAACTGGGTGATGCGGAGGTAGGCGATCCGCCGGCCCGGGTCGATGAGGTACATCCACTTCTCGCCGTCGGGCCTCTCGCGGTGGAAGCCCTTGACGGAGCGGGTCTTGATCGCCGCCCGAGTGATGGTCAGCGGCTGGCGGACCCCCTTGCGCTCGATGACCACCGCGACCTGCGTGCCCGGCTCGCCGACGAGCATGCGGACGCACTCGTCGACCGGCAACCCCAGGGTGCTCCTGCCCTCGATCTCGACCACGCGGTCGCCCGCCATGATGCCGGCGCGGAAGGCGGGCGAGTCTTCGAGCGGCGTGACGATGGTCAGCCAGCCGTCGGTCAACTGCACCATGGCCCCGATGCCCACGTACTCGCCCGTGAGCTCCTTGGTGAACTCGGCGCGGTCCTCCGCCGGGACGAAGACGGTGTAGGGGTCGTTCAGGGCCTCGACCATGCCGTTGATCGCGCCCTGCTGGAGCTTCTTGTCGTCCACCGCGTCGACGAACCGCTCGCCGATCAGGCGCTTGGCGTCGATGAGGGGGTCGAAGAAGGCGTACTGGTCGGCCCGCTGCTGCAGCCCCACGGTCGTTCGCACCAGGGCCGCCGACAGCATCGCCAGGATCACCGCGTACACCGCGAAACGCGCCTTGCTCATCACGCCGGCCTCCGCGGGCGGCCCCGCCGCCCCGATCCCTTCCGCCGGTACTCTAGGGATCGCCCCGCGGGCCCTTCGCCGCCGGCTCCATAGACTTGCCCGCCCACGATGCCCCGGAAGAAGGAACGATCTCACCTCCAGGTCAAGGCCGAACGCGCCGTCCTCGCCGCCGTGCGCCTGCCGGAGTCGGAGTACGACCGCCAGGACCCCTTCGCCGAGCTGCACGACCTGGCCGAGCAGGCCGGGGCCACCGTCGTGGGCGAGCTGGTCCAGAATCTCCCACGCCCCGTCGCCGGCACCTACATGGGCGAGGGCAAGGTCCACGAGCTCAAGGCCCTCTGCGACCAGCTCGACGCCGGCACCGTCATCTTCGACCACGACCTCTCCCCCAAGCAGATCGGCACAATCGAGCAGATCACCGGGCGCAAGGTCCTCGACCGCAGCGAGCTCATCCTCGACATCTTCGCCGGCCGCGCCACCACCCGCGAGGCCCAGCTCCAGGTCGAGCTTGCCCAGCTCGAGTACACCTACCCGCGGCTCCGCGCCATGTGGGACCACCTCGAGCGCATCGTCGGGCACGGCGGGATCGGCGGGGTGGGCACCCGCGGCCCGGGCGAGCAGCAGCTCGAGATCGACCGCCGACTCGTCCACGCCCGCAAGGTCGACCTCCGCCGACAGCTCGAGGAGATCCAGGCCCGAAAGCGCCGCGAGGTCCAGGAACGCCGACGCGAGCACTTCACCGTCGGGCTCGTCGGCTACACCAACGCCGGCAAGAGCACCCTCTTCAACGCCCTCACCGCCGGCGGCGCCTACGCCGACGACCGCCTCTTCTCGACCCTCATCACCCGCACCCGCCAGTGGGAGCTGGGCGGCGGGCTCTCGGTGATGCTCTCCGACACCGTCGGCTTCGTGCGCCACATCCCGCACCACCTGGTCGCCTCGTTCAAGGCCACCCTCGAGGAGGCCACCCACGCCGACCTCCTTCTGATCGTGCTCGACGTGTCGGACCCGGCCGCGGAGTTGCAGTACGCCACGGTCGTGCGCACGCTCGACGAGGTCTTCGCGGACCTCCAGAAGGAGGAATCGAGGCTCGGGTCGGGCTGGACGCCGCCCAGGCGATTGCTCCTCCTCAACAAGGCCGACCGCCTGCCCTCCAACGCCGAGGCCCTGGTCTGGAACTCCCGGCACCCCGGCGCGATCCTGGTGAGCGCCAAGCCGGGTCCGGACGGGTTGCCCAAGCGGGGATACCCGGAACTGCTCGCGGCCGTGCGGGGCGTCGTCGAAGGCGAGCGGGAGCACCTGACGCTCACGGTGCCGCTCTCGGAGGGCAAGACCCTGGCCCGCATCGAGAGCCTGGGGCAGGTCGCCGAACGCGAATACGCCGCGGACGAGGTCACGGTCCGGGTCCGCATCGGGCGGCGGGTCGTGGAGCGCCTGAGGGCGGAGGGCTCGCGCCTGCGGATCGAGGGCGAACCGGCCCGGGCGTCGGGGGCCTGGTAGGGCCGGATTGGCCCTCCGAGGTGGACAATCCGCCCCGACGATCCGATACTTGGGGCGTCCGATCGGGAATCCCCGAACGGCGCGGCCCCCGCCGGCCGCGACGCCACCTTAGCTCAGCGGTAGAGCGATGCTTTCGTAAAGCATAGGTCTGGGGTTCAAATCCCCAAGGTGGCTCTGGGCGCCGACCTCGGTCCGCACACAAAACCGGCGGCCCCCTCCCTGGGAGCCGCCGGCCCGATGGAAAGTGACTGGTTGTTTGGACGCGACCCCGGGGACGCTCGCGGGATCCTCTGCCCATGATCTTCGGCCCGCCACTCCCTCGGACGAGAATCCTGGCGGACCACTCCTCGGATGCGTACAATACCCTAACATTTGTCTCCTGCGGGTTGGGGGTCGGGGCAGTGGGCGACGGAGCCGGAGGGGGCGACTGGCGGCGCTGGGGTGGGTGCGCTTACACTGCCGGCGACCGAGCCCGGTGCCCGTGGCCCTGGGTGTTGCGGGCGGCGGGACGGAACCGCGGGCGGCGCCGGGCGTCCAATAGGACCGGCAAGGCTTGGCCCGGGCGGGGAGGCGAGCCGATGGACCGGATCGTGGCGGGGCCCGGGAGTTGGGCGCCAGGAAAGGAGCGACGTGTGACCAGGTGCTGGACGACAGGTTGTGCGGCGGCGTGCGTGGTGCTGGCGGTCGGGCTTGCGGCGCCGGCGGTGGCGCAGGGAACGGCCGCCGGGGCGCCGGCGATGCGGAGCACGGGGGTGCCCGAGCGCGACACGCTCCTGCGGATGATGCGGCTGATGACGATCGAGTTCAAGGATGCGCGCCTCGAGGACGTGGTGCGGTACCTGGGCGAGCAGACCGGCGCCGAGCTGGAGCCGATGTGGATCGACGACCAGAACGCGACCGGGCTCGACAAGGAACAGACGATCAGCCTGAAGGTGAACAACGTCTCGGCGCTGACGGTACTGGAGAAGATCCTGGCTCGGGCCCAGACCGACGCGTTCGCCGAGGAGAACACCAACACCTGGCAGATGTCGGACCTGGGGACGCTGCAGTTCGGGCCCAAGGCGCGGCTGAACAAGTTCAAGCGGCTCGAGATCTACGACATCAACGACCTGCTGCTGGTCATCCCCGAGTTCGCCGAGGCGCCCCAGTTCAACCTGGACTCGGTGCTTCAGAACACGGGCGGCGGTCGCGGCGGCGGCGGGGGCGGGCAGAGCCCGTTCCAGAACACGCAGCGGCAGCAGCAGGGCGCGTTCGGCGGCGACGAGCGGCGCCCCCGCGAGGAGCGGGCCGACGACATCAAGCGCATCATCACCGAACTGGTCGAGCCCAACCAGTGGATCGACAACGCCGGCGACGGCGGGAGCATCCGCTACTACCAGGGCACCTTCATCGTGAACGCGGCCGACTACATGCACCGCCAGCTCAACGGCTACACCTGGTGGCCCTCGGGCGTCACCGCCCAGCGCACCCGCGCGGGCGGGCGCTACGTCACGCTCAACCCGGAAGCGACCAGCAGCCAGCTCAACGAGATCCAGAACTTCCCCGTGCGCATCCCGCCTCCCTGAGCGCCGTGTGAAACCCCATTGACGCACACCCGCCCGGGCCCGCGCCCGGGCGGTTTGTGTTCATCCGAGATCCGTGGGGAAGGAGACGGATTCCAGGTGCGACCGAGCGGCGCGAGTCGGGGGTCCGTGGACGGAGCCCTCCGGGTGCCGCGGGTCATCGGGCGCTTCGCCCGTGACCCGTGCGGCTGTTCGAGGCCGGCCCGGACGCCGGCACGGGCGATCCGCAAGGCGGCTCGCCCGTGGCACCCGCAGCGCCCGCGTGCGCCTTGGGACACGTTCTTCCGACTGGCGCCACTAGTGTCGTGAACAGGAAGAAGCCGCACGATTCTTGGCGGCTCGACCGAGGATGGTGTTGGCGTCGGCGGTCCAGACGAAGGGCTTCGCGTCTTCGTTGCGGGCATCGATGTAGTCGGTGGCGGCC
>Ga0194120_10002863_pt1 | contig 29022 bp, 22 predicted proteins | sample TA2MahCa65mmetaG_FD_148642 | JGI IMG/M metagenome (GOLD analysis project Ga0194120, IMG submission 148642) | Freshwater microbial communities from Lake Tanganyika, Tanzania - TA2015019 Mahale Deep Cast 65m | ecosystem: Environmental > Aquatic > Freshwater > Lake | place: Tanzania: Lake... | reverse complement strand
ACGCCAGGATTTCGGTGACGACGCCGGAGCCGACGGTCTTGCCGCCCTCGCGCACCGCAAACCGCAACCCCTGGTCCATGGCGATCGGCGAAATCAGCTCCGCCGTCACCGATACGTTATCCCCCGGCATCACCATCTCCACCCCTGGGTTCAGCTGCACCACCCCCGTCACGTCCGTCGTCCGGAAGTAGAACTGCGGCCGGTACCCGTTGAAGAACGGCGTGTGCCGGCCCCCCTCTTCTTTCGTCAGCACGTAAATCTCCGCCTTGAACTTCGTGTGCGGCGTGATGCTCTTGGGCTTGGCCAGCACCATCCCTCGCTCCACGTCTTCCTTCTTCGTCCCCCGGAGCAACACCCCGATGTTGTCGCCCGCCTGCCCCTCGTCCAGCACCTTGCGGAACATCTCCACCCCGGTCACCACCGTCGTCTGCGTCGGCCGGAGGCCCACAATCTCGATTTCGTCGCCCACCTTGACAATGCCCTTCTCGCAGCGCCCCGTCACCACCGTGCCCCGCCCGCTGATGGTGAACACGTCTTCGATCGGCATCAGGAACGGCTTATCCACCGCCCGCACCGGCGTCGGAATATACGTGTCGACCGCCTCCAGCAGCTTCAGGATCGACGGCACGCCCAGGGGACCCTGATCCGCTTCCATCGCCTTGAGGGCCGAGCCCTGAATGATGGGGGTCTTGTCGCCCGGGAACCCGTACTTGCTCAGCAATTCCCGCACTTCCAATTCCACCAAGTCCAACAACTCCTTGTCGTCGACCTTGTCCGCCTTGTTCAGGAACACGACGATGAACGGCACGCCCACCTGGCGGGCCAACAGGATGTGCTCCCGCGTCTGCGGCATCGGACCGTCGGCGGCCGACACCACCAGAATCGCCCCATCCATCTGGGCCGCCCCGGTGATCATGTTCTTGACGTAATCGGCGTGGCCCGGACAGTCCACGTGCGCGTAGTGCCGCTTGTCCGTCTCGTACTCCACGTGGCTGATCGCGATCGTCATGATCTTCGTCGCGTCCCGCCGCCCCTGCGATTCGCTCGCCTTGGCCACTTCGTCGTAACTGATAAACTTCGCCATCCCCTTGTCGCTGCACACCTTCGTCAGCGCCGAGGTCAGCGTCGTCTTGCCGTGGTCCACGTGCCCGATCGTCCCTATGTTCACGTGGGGCTTCCGCCGCTCGTATTTCGCCTTCGCCATCGTCTCCTCCTCGTCTCAGTATGTCGAAGCTCGCTCCCGGATCATCTACTCGCCGCGGTTCTTGGCGATGATGGCCTCGGCGATCTGCTTCGGAACCGGTTCATACCGGTCGAATTCCATGCTGTAGGTGGCCCGGCCCTGAGTACGGGACCGCAAATCGGTCGCGTAACCGAACATTTCGCTCAGGGGAACCGCCGCCTCGATGGCCTGGGCACCGGCCCGCACCTTAATGCCATGCACCTTACCGCGCCGGCCGTTCAGATTCCCGATCACGTCCCCCATAAATTCCTGAGGCACCAAGACCTCGACTTTCATGATCGGTTCGAGCAGGACCGGATTCGCCTTCTTGCAGGCTTCGTTCAAGGCCATGGAGCCGGCAATTTTGAAGGCCATTTCATTGGAGTCGACGTCGTGATAGGACCCATCGATCAACTTCACGCACACGTCGCGCAAGGGATAACCAGCCAAGACCCCGGCTTCCATCCGCTCTTTCACGCCCTTTTCGATCGCCGGAATATATTCCCTTGGGATCGCCCCGCCCACGACCTTATTTAGGAACTCAAACCCGACACCGGGCTCGGCCGGCTCGACGGTCAGGACCACGTGCCCATATTGACCGCGGCCGCCGGTTTGCTTGATGTATTTGGCTTCGTGCTCGGCCGTTCCTCGGATCGTTTCCCGATAGGCCACCTCAGGCTTACCGACATTGGCGTCGACCTTGAACTCGCGGAGCAGGCGGTCCACGATGATTTCCAGGTGGAGTTCGCCCATCCCGGCGATGATCGTCTGGCCCGTCTCTTCATCCGTATGGACCCGGAAAGAAGGGTCTTCCTGCGCCAGTTTCTGGAGCGAAAAACCGAGTTTCTCCTGGTCCTGCTTTGTCTTGGGCTCGATCGCCATCGCGATAACCGGTTCGGGGAACTTCATCACCTCGAGCAGGACCGGTTTCTTCTCGTCACAGAGCGTGTCCCCGGTCGTGGCTCCCTTGAGGCCCACCGCAGCGGCGATGTCACCGGCATAGACCTCGTCGATGTCCTCGCGCTTGTTCGCGTGCATCTTGAGCAGCCGACCGATCCGTTCCTTCGTATCCTTGGTGATGTTGTATACCGACGTACCGGTCTTCAACGTGCCGGAGTAGACCCGGAAGAAGGTAAGTTGGCCGGCGAAGGGATCGGTCATGATCTTGAACGCCAAGGCGGCAAATGGTTCATCATCGCTCGCCGACCGCTTGACCTCTTTGCCGCCGGCCGGTTCCACCCCCACCACAGGAGGGATATCTAGCGGAGAGGGAAGATAATCCACGACCGCATCCAAGAGCTGCTGCACCCCTTTATTCTTGAAGGCGGAGCCGCAGATCACGGGCGTCAGCTTCATATTAATTGTCCCGGCGCGGAGCGCTCGCATAATTTCATCGACTGAGAGGCTCTCACCATTTAGGTAGCGCTCCATCGTCTGCTCGTCATGCTCAGCCACCTTGTCGATCATCTTTTCACGATACTCTTTCGCTTGATCGAGCAAGTCAACCGGAATATCCTCGACCTTGTATTTCGCCCCCAGCGTCTCGTCGTCGTAAATATAGGCCTTCATCGTGACGAGATCGATAGACCCCTTGTAGTCCGCTTCACGCCCGATCGGCAATTGGATCGGCACCGGGTTCGCGCCCAAGCGATCAACAATCGTCTGAACGCCACCATAGAAATCGGCGCCAATCCGGTCCATCTTGTTCATGAACGCGATCCTGGGCACCCGATACTTGTCAGCCTGCCGCCAGACCGTCTCGGACTGAGGCTCAACGCCCTGCACGGAATCAAATACCGCAACCGCTCCGTCAAGGACCCGCAGAGATCGCTCCACTTCGATCGTAAAGTCCACGTGGCCCGGGGTATCGATGATGTTGATCCGATGCTCGCGCCAGAAACAGGTCGTGGCCGCAGCGGTGATCGTGATGCCGCGCTCCCGCTCCTGCTCCATCCAGTCCATGGTTGCAGCCCCGTCATGCACCTCGCCCATCCGATGGGATACTCCGGTGTAATAGAGGATGCGTTCCGTGGTCGTCGTCTTTCCGGCATCAATGTGCGCCATGATGCCGATATTTCTGGTCCGCTCTAGCGGGGACTGCCTAGCCAACTCACCCTCCGAAAACAATGATGCTGCAGCGCCACGTCCACGTCAGGCTCGTGGCCCAACTGCAGCATATACAATCTGACTACCAGCGGTAATGCGCAAAGGCCTTATTGGCCTCCGCCATCCGATGCACGTCTTCGCGTTTCTTGACCGATGCGCCCGTGTTATTCGCGGCGTCGAGCAACTCGCCCGCAAGCTTCTCAGCCATGCTCTTGCCGCCACGCGCTTTTGCATATTCAGCGATCCAGCGCAAGGCCAGGGTCATACGACGGACCGGGCGGATCTCCACCGGCACTTGATACGACGCGCCACCCACCCGGCGGGACTTCACCTCAACCACCGGCTTGACATTATCGATGGCCGTCTTGAAGACCTTAAGCGGATCATTGCCGGTCTTTTCCTGGATCAGATCGAAGGCCCCAAAGCAGACGCGCTCGGCTGTGCTTTTCTTGCCGGCACTCATCAGAATATTGACGAATTTACCGACCAGCTTATCTCGAAAGCGCGGATCCGGCTGAATTTCTCTCGTTCCAAATAACCGTCTACGTGACATTGCTATATCCTTCGATTCTTACTTGGGCCGTTTCGCACCGTACTTCGAGCGGCTCTGCTTCCGATTTGCGACCCCGACGGCATCCAGAGAGCCACGGACAATGTGATACCGCACACCCGGTAGGTCCTTGACACGACCGCCACGAACCAGCACGATCGAGTGCTCCTGCAGGTTATGCCCTTCTCCGGGTATATAGGTCGTTACTTCCATGCCGTTGGTCAACCGCACGCGCGCCACCTTGCGGAGCGCGGAATTCGGCTTTTTCGGTGTCGTGGTATAAACCCTTATGCAGACCCCGCGCTTCTGCGGACATCGCTTCAGGGCCGGGCTCTTCGTTTTCCACGTGGTGAGCGTTCTTCCTTGCCTCACCAGCTGATTAATTGTTGGCATGCATCCCCTCGAATTATTTACGCCTCGCCAGGAAACCTACGGAGTATAGTGAGATCTTCAGGCCATGTCAAGACCAAACTAGCCCTCTCGTTCAGTTTCCGGCGGTCTCGCCCTCCACTGTGGCGGCGTCCTGACTGATGACAACCGGCTCGGCTTCCAACACTGGCACATCAGGCTTCGGACTGATCGTAAAGGTGTCTCGATAGGTCTCGAACCCGGTACCCGCCGGGATCAAGCGCCCTACGATTACGTTTTCCTTCAATCCGAGCAGTATATCTTCCTTGCCGTTGATCGCCGCCTCGGTAAGCACCCGCGTCGTCTCCTGGAACGATGCGGCCGAGATGAAGCTATCCGTCGTAAGTGCTGCCTTGGTGATGCCCAGCAAGACCGGCTTGCCGAGGGCCGGCTTTCCGCCTTTGGCCAAAGCTTGCTCGTTCTTGTCCTCGAATTCGAACTTGCTCACCTGACTGCCGGGCAGAAACTCCGTGTCGCCCGGTTCTTCGATACGGACCTTGCGCAACATCTGCCGCACAATTATTTCGATGTGCTTGTCGTTAATCGACACACCCTGGAGCCGATAGACATCCTGCACCTCGTCCACCAGATACTTCTGCAACTCCTTGGGGCCGAGGACGTCCAGAATGTCGTGAGGATTGGCGGACCCGTCCATCAAGGGCTCCCCGGCTTTCACCCAGTCCCCTTCATGCACGTTCACATGCTTGCCCTTGGGTATCAAATATTCCTTCACATCGCCCATCTTGTTGTCGACGAGCACTTTGCGCATGCCCTTGACCAGGCCACCGTACGATACCTCTCCGTCGATCTCGCTGATCACGGCCTGCTCCTTCGGCTTGCGGGCCTCAAAGAGTTCGGCCACCCGGGGCAGACCGCCGGTGATGTCCTTGGTCTTGGTGGTTTCGCGCGGAATCTTGGCCAGCACGTCGCCCGGGTGCACCGTAGCGCCCTTGTCCACGAAGATGTGGGCGCCCACCGGCAGTAGGTACCGCGCCACGGAAGTCACATTCGATACCTTGGCTGTCTTGCCACCCTCGTCCTTGATAGAAATGCGCGGCCGCAGAGTTGCACCCGTATGTTCGATCACGACCTTTCGAGAAAGGCCCGTAACCTCGTCGAACTCCTCTTTCATAGTCACGCCTTCGGTGATGTCTCCAAAGGCGACTTTGCCACCGACCTCGGTCAGGATCAGTAGCGAGTAGGGGTCCCACTCGACCAGCTTCTGCCCGACCTCGACTCGGTCTCCGTCCTTGATCTTGATCTTGGCGCCATGGACAACGGCGTACTTCTCACGCTCACGCCCGGTTTCGTCGTAGATGGCGATCTTGGCGTTCCGATTCATCACCACCCACTCGCCTTCCCTATTTCGAACCGCGATCCCCGCGTTATGCACGTCGGCATTTTTCTTGGCGTCGAAGCTCATGAATCGGATGAACCCGGCGTGCTTCGCCTCCAACACCGTCTGCTCCACCACCTTGCTGGCGGTACCACCGATGTGGAAGGTCCGCATCGTCAACTGCGTGCCCGGCTCACCGATGGACTGAGCCGCAATGACTCCGACCGGTTCGCCCATCTCGACCAACCGTCCGCGCGACAGGTCTCGCCCGTAGCACTTGATACAGACCCCTCGGCGGGATTGGCAGGTCAGTACCGACCGGATCTTTACCCGGTCCACACCGGATTCCACGACTCCCTTCGCCCGGTCTTCGTCGATTTCCTCGTTAGTCTTCACGATGATCTCGCCAGTCACGGGATCGCGAATGTCTTCGGCCGCCAGCCTGCCCAGGATTCGATCTTCGATGGGCTGGATGACTTCACCGCCTTCGACCAATGCGCTGACCACGATTCCATCGGTCGTCCCGCAATCCACCTCGCTGATGATCACATCCTGCGAAATATCCACGAGCCGACGGGTCAGGTAGCCGGAGTTGGCGGTCTTCAAGGCTGTGTCAGCCAACCCCTTGCGGGCGCCGTGCGTCGAGATGAAGTACTGCAGCACGGTCAAACCTTCGCGAAAGTTAGCCGTGATCGGGGTTTCGATGATCTCGCCCGACGGCTTCGCCATCAATCCGCGCATCCCGCCCAACTGACGGATCTGCTGCGAACTGCCGCGGGCTCCAGAGTCCGCCATCATGAAGATCGGATTGAACGCGGCCGGCGACTGGGAGTCGGTCCCCGAGCCCAGCTCTTTCATCATCTCCCCGGCGACCTGCTCGGTCACGTGGGCCCAGATGTCGATGACCTTGTTGTAGCGCTCTCCGTTGGTGATGAGGCCCTCGCCATACTGTTTCTCGATCTCGTTGACCTCCCGCTGCGCCCTGGAGATCAACTCTTCCTTTTTCGACGGGATGTGCATGTTATCGATACAGATCGAGACTCCCGCCCGAGTCGCATAGGTAAAGCCAATATCCTTCACCTTGTCCAACAGGACGACTGTCTCGCGGTGGCCAGCCTGCCGGTAGACCGTATCGATGAGCTTGGTCATCTCTTTCTTGGTCATCAACTGGTTGGCATGGGAGAACGGAATTGAAGCCGGCAGGATTTCCCCCATCAACACCCGTCCCACGGTCGTATCCACCATCGCCCCATCGATCCGCACCTTGACCTTCGCATGCTCTTCAACCGCGCGAGCATCGTAGGCCATGCGGACTTCCTCGGGCGAGCCAAAGACCTTGCCTTCGCCCTTGGCACCCGCCCGTTCTTTGGTCAGCCAGTAGCAACCCAAGACCATATCCTGCGAGGGCACTGCGATGGGCTTACCATTCGCCGGCGAGAGGATGTTGTTGATCGACATCATCAGGACCCGACACTCGACCTGCGCTTCGACCGACAGGGGCACGTGGACCGCCATCTGATCGCCGTCAAAGTCCGCGTTGAAGGCCGCACAGACCAGCGGGTGCAGGCGGATCGCCTTACCTTCGACCAGCACAGGGTCAAAGGCCTGGATTCCGAGTCGGTGGAGCGTAGGGGCCCGGTTCAGCATGACCGGGTGTTCTCGGATCACCTCATCCAACACGTCCCAGACTTCCGGCCGTTCTTTTTCAACCAGCCGCTTGGCGCTCTTGATCGTCGTCGCAGCGCCCCGCTCTTCCAGCTTGTGGAATATGAACGGCTTGAACAGTTCGAGGGCCATCTTTTTGGGCAAGCCGCACTGGTTCAACCGCAGCTCCGGCCCGACCACGATGACCGAGCGGCCCGAGTAGTCCACGCGCTTTCCCAGTAAGTTCTGCCGAAAACGGCCTTGCTTGCCTTTCAACATGTCGCTCAGCGACTTGAGCGGGCGCTTGTTGGGCCCACGAATGGCCCGTCCCCGGCGCCCGTTGTCGAACAGCGCATCCACCGCTTCCTGGAGCATGCGCATTTCATTGCGGATGATCACCCCCGGCGCCTTAAGCTCAATCAATCGCTTGAGCCGGTTGTTGCGGTTGATCACCCGTCGGTACAGGTCGTTGAGGTCAGAGGTCGCAAATCGGCCGCCGTCCAACGGCACCAGGGGGCGCAGCTCGGGGGGCAGGACCGGAATCACGTCCATCACCATCCACTCGGGCTTGTTCCCAGATTTACGGAAGGCCTCGAGCACCTTGAGCCGCTTGGCATGCTTCTTCTTGAGCGCCGCCGACGTGGCTCCCTTGGACTTGCCTTGTAGCTCGTCCCAGAGACCCGTAATGTCAACCTTCCGCAGGAGTTCCCGGATCGACTCCGCGCCGATGCCCGCTTTGAACGCATGGAGGCCGTATTCGTCCTGGCATTCGCGGAGCTTCTCGTCCGTCAGCAGCTCCTTCTCCTTGAGCGGCGTATCACCGGGATCCACCACGACATAGCTTTCGAAGTAGAGGATCTTCTCCAAGTGCTTGAGGCTCATGTCCAGCAGCGTCCCGATGCGGCTGGGCACTCCCTTCAGGAACCAGATGTGCGCCACGGGAGCGGCCAATTCGATATGGCCCATTCGCTCGCGCCGCACCTTGGACTGAATGACCTCGACGCCGCACTTGTCGCAGACGATCCCGCGGTGCTTCATCCGCTTGTACTTGCCGCAGTTGCACTCCCAGTCTTTGATGGGCCCGAAAATCTTGGCGCAGAAGAGCCCGTCCTTCTCCGGCTTGAAGGACCGGTAATTGATGGTCTCGGGCTTCTTGACCTCGCCGTACGACCAGGATCGGATCTTGTCCGGCGAGGCGATCCGAATCCGCATCGCATCAAACGACACGGCATCGCGCGGCTTCTCGAATAGTGTATAAATGCCTTCCAAGGTTGGTCCCTCCTTAGTCTTTGGCCTTGATCAGTTCTACATCCAGGCCCAGACTCTGCAGTTCCTTGACCAGCACATTGAAGGATTCCGGCAGCCCCGGCTCCAGGAAATTTTCGCCTTTGACGATCGCTTCGTAGATCCGCGACCGGCCCGGCACATCGTCCGACTTGACCGTCAGAAACTCCTGTAAGGTGGAGGCGGCGCCGTAGGCTTGCAGGGCCCAGACCTCCATCTCGCCCAGCCGCTGGCCGCCAAATTGCGCCTTGCCGCCCAATGGCTGCTGAGTAACGAGCGAATAGGGTCCGATCGAGCGGGCGTGGATTTTGTCGTCCACCAGGTGGTGCAACTTCAGCATGTACATGTACCCGACCGTTACCGGACTTCCGAAGGCCTCGCCGGTCCGACCATCGTAGACAGTGAACTGCCCGCTGGTAGCCATCTTGGCTTTCTTCAACAGCTCTTTGATTTCTTTTTCAGCCGCACCGTCGAAGACCGGGCTGGAGACATAGATCCCCAGCGCCTTAGCCGCCATGCCCAGGTGAGCCTCCAGAATCTGTCCCACATTCATACGCGACGGTACACCCAGCGGATTGAGCACGATTTCAACCGGAGTCCCGTCAGGAAGGTAGGGCATGTCCTCTTCAGGAAGAATGCGGGAGACTACGCCCTTGTTTCCGTGGCGGCCGGCCATCTTGTCGCCGACCGACACTTTACGCTTCATGGCGATATAGACTTTGACCAGCTTGATGACGCCGGGCGGCAACTCGTCACCCCGCTTGAGACGCCCGACTTTCTCATCGTAAAGCGTCTGGAGAATCTCGCTCTGGTCCTTGGCGACCCGCTCAATCTCCTCCAACTCCTTCTGCTCGTCCGGATCGCTGAGGATGATGTGGCGCACGTTGTCGTCCGAAAGTTTCTTAAGAATTTCGGCGGTGAGCTTGCCTTTTTTCTTAAGAATCACATCCCCGCTGTCCGGATCCATTAGGTCCCGCCCGACGACCTTGCCCAGCAGGAGCTTTCTGATTTTCTTGTTTTTCTCTTCCTCGATGATGCGCAGTTCATCCTGATGATCCCGCTGGAGCTTGAGCACATCCTCGCTCTCGATGCTCTTGGACCGCTCGTCCTTGTCGAGCCCCTTCCGCGAGAAAATCTTCACGTCCACGACGATGCCTTCGACGCCCGGCGGAACCTGAAGCGACGTATCCTTGACGTCTCCGGCCTTCTCGCCGAAGATCGCCCGGAGCAGCTTTTCTTCCGGCGTCAGCTGGGTCTCGCCCTTGGGAGTGACCTTCCCCACCAGGATGTCGCCCGGCTTGACCTCCGCCCCGATGCGGATAATCCCGCTCTCGTCCAGATTCCGGAGCGCTTCCTCGCCGATATTCGGAATATCACGGGTAATGTCCTCTTTGCCGAGCTTGGTATCCCGGGCTTCGACCTCAAACTCCTCGATGTGGATCGAGGTGAACGCATCCTCCCGCACCAGCTTTTCGCTGAGCAGGATGGCGTCCTCGAAATTGAATCCGCCCCAGGGCATGAAGGCCACACAGACGTTGCGGCCGAGCGCAAGCTCTCCGCGATCGATCGCCGGCCCGTCGGCCAACACCTGGCCCTTCTTGACCGGCTGCCCCACGCGGACCACCGGCTTTTGCGTGATGCACGTGTTCTGATTGGACCGTTGAAACTTGATGAGATCGTAGACGTCCAAACTCAGGTCGCCTTTGCGGCTTTCGCCCTTGCGATGCTCCGCCCGAACCATGATCCGCGTCGCATCCACGCTTTCGACGACCCCCGCACGCTTGGCCTGGACGACATAGCCGGAATCCCGCGCGACCACCGCCTCCATACCGGTCCCAACCAACGGCGCATCCGTGCTGATCAACGGCACGGCCTGCCGCTGCATGTTGGAGCCCATCAGCGCACGATTCGCATCGTCATGTTCTAGGAACGGCACCAGCGCCGTCGCCACACTGACCACCTGCTTGGGGGATACGTCCATATATTCGACCTTGTCAGGCATATCCATGACAAAGTCCCCGCCGTACCGAGCCGAGACGGTGTCCGATACGAGCCGACCCGTGCCGTCGACTTTCGAGTTGGCCTGGGCAATCATATACTTTTCGCCCTCGATCGCCGAGAGGTACTCGATTTCGTCGGTCACACGTCCTTTCTTGACCTTCCGATAGGGCGCTTCGATAAATCCGAAATCGTTGATCCGCGCATAGGTCGCGAGCGACGTGATCAACCCGATGTTCGGCCCTTCCGGAGTCTCAATCGGACAGATGCGGCTGTAATGCGACGGGTGCACGTCGCGCACTTCGAATCCGGCTCGTTCCCGCGTGAGGCCCCCGGGGCCCAGGGCGGAAAGTCGTCGCTTATGGGTAATTTCCGCCAGCGGGTTGGTCTGGTCCATGAACTGGGAAAGCTGGCTGCTGCTGAAAAATTCCTTGATTGCGGCCACCACCGGCTTGGCGTTGATCAGGTCATGCGGCAGCACCGTCTCCATGTCCAGGAGGTTCAACCGCTCCTTGATGCTGCGCTCCATCCGGGCCAGCCCCAAGCGAAACTGATTTTCCAGCAACTCGCCGACAGACCGGACCCGGCGGTTCCCCAAGTGGTCGATGTCGTCGATTTCGCCCTTGCCCACCTTGAGGTTCACCAGATACCGAATCACTTCGACAATGTCCTGCGGTACCAGGGTTCGCTGTTCCAGCGGAAAATCCAACCCAAGCTTCTTGTTTAATTTCAACCGGCCGACCGGGGACAGATCATAGCGCTTCGCATTGTTGAACAAGTTCTCGAACAAGGCGCGCGCGGTCTCGATCGACGGCGTCTCTCCCGGCCGGAGACGCTTGTAGATCTCCACCATGGCCTCTTCCTTGGACGCGGTGCGCTCCATTTCCAGCGTGTCCAGGATCACCGGCGTGGCGGTGGCCGAATCCAGGTAAATGACTTTGAAGCTTTCGATATTGCTCTCGAGAATCTTCTCGACGCTCGCCGCTGTGAGCTTATGGTTCTTCTCGAGAATCTTCTCTTTGCTGGTCGGATCCACGAGCTCCGTCAGCACGGCCCGCCCCACGAGTTCAGCGGCCGCCACCGGAATTTCCTTGACGCCCGCCGCACGGACCCGCGCGATCAAGGCCTTCGTGAGCTTCGCCCCCTCCCGCACGATGGGCTCCTTGCTGCCCTTTTCCGTCACCTCGATCGAGCAGCGCAGGCCATGATGGATGTCGGGATCCAGCTTGCGAAGAAGTTTGCCCTTGGCTACCCGAATCTCTTCGACCGGGTAATACATCTTAAGCAAATCATCGCCAGAGTATGCAAACGCCTTCAAGAGGATCGTAGCCGGCATCTTCCGGCGCCGATCGACGCGCACGTATAGGATATCCCGTGCGTCGAATTCAAAATCCAGCCAGGACCCGCGATAGGGGATGATGCGGGCGGAGTAGAGCACCTTGCCGCTGGCATGAGTCCGCCCCTTGTCGTGCGTAAATGAGGCGCCCGGCGAACGGTGCAACTGACTGACCACCACGCGCTCGGTCCCGTTCACAATAAACGTGCCGCGCTCCGTCATCAGCGGCAATTCGCCGACATAGACCTCCTGCTCGCGCACATCCAGCACTTTCTTCTTGGGCGACTTATCTTCTCTATCAAAGACCACCAAGCGGACCCTGACCTTCAAGGGGACCGCGAAGGTCATGCCCTGCTCCAGACACTCCCGCACGTCATACTTGGGCGTCCCCAGCGAATAACTGGAGAACTCCAGGATTGCCGTGTTGTTATAGTCGGCAATCGGGAACACGCTCGTCAACGCGGCCTGGAGCCCATTGTCCGCCCGTCGTTCGGGCAGCGACTCCATCTGGAGAAACTGCTCGTAGGACCGCTTCTGGATCTCGATCAGGTCAGGGATGTCAATGTTGGCACGGATTTTCGAAAAATCCTTCCGCTCGATCAACCCATTGACCGTGGTTTCCGACATGCCCTCGCTCCTTTTGGTCGCCGTGAGTTATACCGCCGACCCCAGCCATGCGACCGGCGGCCGACGACTGGGGTCCGGCCGACCGATGCGGCATTTTATCCTGCGCGCGCGATTCGCTCCCTGTCGCCGGACGTTACTTCACTTCAACCTTGCCGCCACTTTCTTCCAGCTTCTTCTTCATCGTCTCGGCTTCTTCCTTAGGCACCCCGGTCTTGACCGGCTTGGGCGCACCCTCCACCAAATCTTTGGCCTCTTTCAGGCCCAGGCTCGTGAGCTCGCGCACGACCTTGATAACTTGGATCTTTTTATCCGCCGCGGCACTGACCAGAATTACATCGAACTCCGTCTTCTCTTCCGTCGCCGCCGCTGCCGCTCCGCCGCCGGCCGCCGCCGCAACCGCCACCGGCGCCGCCGCCGTCACTCCATACCGGCTCTCCATGGCCTTGACGAGTTCCGAGAGCTCCAGCACCGTCATAGTATCGATCCCCTTCAGAATCTCGTCTTGCGTCAACTTTCCTTCTGTCGTAGGCATGTCCCCTTCTCCTTTCTTTTTTTCTTGAATCGCCGTCAATACGCCAACTGTTTTTCTCAGCAACCCTGCCAAGACAAAGACGGTACCCCGCACCGGTCCTTGCATTGTCGACATCAGCATCGCCAGCAAGGCCGGCTTGGACGGCAGCGCTGCGACCGCGGCGATCTGGGCCGGCTTCAGCAGCTTCCCTTCCAAGATCCCGGCCGCGATCTTCATCTTTTCATCGCGCTTCTCCGCCCCCATAAAGTCGCGCAGAACCTTGGTCGGCAGCACGGGATCGTCGTAACCCAGAACAACGCCCATGGGGCCCTTGAAATAAGGCTTAGCTTCCCGCAACGTAGTGCCGTCCACCGCCAGGGCGGCCAACGTGTTCTTGACGACCTTGAACTCGGCCTTGGCCCCCCGCAACTGCTTCCGCAGCTCGGTGACCTGGTTTACCTCCAAGCCGGAGCACTCGGTCATGATGGCGAGCCGGGCACGCGCAAACTTCTCATGCAGCTCGGCCACCGCAGTGGCTTTGTCTTCCTTTTTCATGCTCCTCTCCTCACCTCAACTGTCCGCTCAACTCCACTGCTTGCTGATCGCGGCAACATCCAGCTTCACGCCGGGCCCCATCGTACTGGAGATCGTCGCGCTCTTCAGATAGCGTCCCTTGCACGAGGCCGGCTTGGCTTTCATCACAGCCTCCAGGATCGTGTGGGCGTTCTCGTAGAGTCGCTGCTCGTCAAAAGACACCTTGCCGACCGGCACCTGCACGATGCCAGCCTTCTCGACCTTGTACTCCACCCGGCCCTTGCGGATCTCCGAGACGGCCTTGGCCACTTCAAACGTGACCGTGCCGGTTTTGGGATTAGGCATTAGGCCGCGGGGCCCCAGCACCTTGCCGAGCTTGCCGACCGAGCCCATTAAATCCGGGGTTGAGATGGCTTGGTCGAAATCCATCCAGCCGCCCTTGATCTTTTCCATCAAGTCATCGGATCCGACGAAATCGGCTCCGGCGGCCCTCGCCTCCTGCTCTTTCTCGCCCTTTGCAAACACCAACACCCGCACCTTCTTGCCGGTGCCGTGGGGCAGCACGGAGGTGCCGCGCACCATCTGGTCGGACCGCTTAGGGTCAACACCCAGCCGCAACGCCAAGTCCACGGACTCGTCGAATTTGGCAAAAGCCGACTGCTTGACGACACCGACAGCCTCCTTGAGTCCATAGAGGCGCGGCTCCACCTTGGCTGCTGCTGCTGTCATTTTCTTGCCCATGATCCGCTCCTTACTCAGTCCGCGTAGAGGCCCACCTGCTTCCGCCTAGCCTTGGACGGTAATCCCCATGCTGCGCGCCGTACCCTCGATGATCTTCATGGCCCCATCCACATCGGCGGCATTCAGGTCCGCCATTTTCTTGGTGGCGATGTCCTTGAGTTGCGCCTTGGAAATTTTCCCCACCTTGTCCTTGTGTGGCACGCCGGAGCCCTTGATGATGCCGGAAGCCTTCTTCAGCAGGTCGGATGCCGGCGGCGTTCGGGTAACGAACGTGAAGGTCCTGTCCTTGTAGACCGTGATCACGACCGGGATTATGCTGTCTCCGTCCTTCTGGGTTCTGGCGTTGAACTGCTTGCAAAATTCCATGATGTTCACGCCGTGCTGGCCGAGGGACGGGCCTACGGGCGGAGCCGGGTTGGCTTTGCCGGCCGGAATTTGCAATTTGATTTGCCCGGTAATTTCTTTCGCCATTGCGACGCTCCTTCGACTCCTCCGTCAGTCTATTACACACGCTCCACTTGCAAGAAGCCCAGCTCCACCGGGGTTGAGCGACCGAAAATGCTGACTAACACCTTCACACGGCTGTGATCCTGATCCACTTCGTCCACCAAACCGTTGAAGCCAAGAAACGGCCCATCGATGATGCGCACATTGTCGCCCTTAATAAAACGGACCTGCTCCCGCGGCGCCGCGGCCCCCTGATCCACCTGCTTCAGCAACGACTCGGCCTCTTCCGTCGTCAAGGGGATGGGCTTCGTGCTGCCGCCCACAAAGCCGGTGACTTTCGGCGTCTCCTTGATCATCTGCACGGTCTCGTCGGTGAGCGGGGATTCCAGCTCGACCAAGACATAGCCCGGGAAAAACTTGCGCTTGGACTGGCGGCGCTTTCCATCCTTGATCTCGATCACGTCCTCGGTGGGAACCAGCACCTGACCCAACCTCTCCACCATGCCCATTTGATTGGCTCGCTCGAGGATGCTGGTCTTCACCCGTCCCTCGAAACCCGCGTAGGTATGGATCACGTACCAATTCTTGTTCATCGACTCATCCTCAAATGCCTGTCTCCGGGCCAATGCGGCAGCGCTGACCCCGCTCGCCCCCTGTGATTTAGATCACCCTGCTGACCAGCCAGACCAGGAAGGAATCTACAAGCGAGAGATAGATGGACATAACCAAGCAGAAGACGATAACCACCAGCGTAGACCCGATGGTTTCCTCCTTGCTAGGAAAGGAAACCTTCTTCACCTCCGCCTTGACGTCCAGCACGAACTGTTTTATGTTGTCCCGAATCTTCGCGAACATACGCCCCACTCCCATTACTTCGGCTCACGCCGCCTCCGCGTCCCCGGGCCGCCCCTCACTCGCGCGCAGGTCGAGCCATCTCGGCTTGGCAGGGGCACCAGGAATCGAACCCGGACCTTCGGTTTTGGAGACCGACGTGCTAGCCGTTGAACACCATGCCCCTACCTAGATCGCACACAGCCCAGCCCTATTTCACTTCCTTGTGCGGCTGGTGCTTCCGGCAGGTATTGCAGTACTTGTTCCGCTCGATCCGGTCCGGATCGTTCTTCTTGTTCTTCATCGTGGAGTAATTCCGCTCCTTGCACACCGTGCAAGCCATGGCAATGATATCCCGCATCGTGTACTCCTACGTCGCGATCTCGTTCACGCCAGGATTTCGGTGACGACGCCGGAGCCGACGGTCTTGCCGCCCTCGCGCACCGCAAACCGCAACCCCTGGTCCATGGCGATCGGCGAAATCAGCTCCGCCGTCACCGATACGTTATCCCCCGGCATCACCATCTCCACCCCTGGGTTCAGCTGCACCACCCCCGTCACGTCCGTCGTCCGGAAGTAGAACTGCGGCCGGTACCCGTTGAAGAACGGCGTGTGCCGGCCCCCCTCTTCTTTCGTCAGCACGTAAATCTCCGCCTTGAACTTCGTGTGCGGCGTGATGCTCTTGGGCTTGGCCAGCACCATCCCTCGCTCCACGTCTTCCTTCTTCGTCCCCCGGAGCAACACCCCGATGTTGTCGCCCGCCTGCCCCTCGTCCAGCACCTTGCGGAACATCTCCACCCCGGTCACCACCGTCGTCTGCGTCGGCCGGAGGCCCACAATCTCGATTTCGTCGCCCACCTTGACAATGCCCTTCTCGCAGCGCCCCGTCACCACCGTGCCCCGCCCGCTGATGGTGAACACGTCTTCGATCGGCATCAGGAACGGCTTATCCACCGCCCGCACCGGCGTCGGAATATACGTGTCGACCGCCTCCAGCAGCTTCAGGATCGACGGCACGCCCAGGGGACCCTGATCCGCTTCCATCGCCTTGAGGGCCGAGCCCTGAATGATGGGGGTCTTGTCGCCCGGGAACCCGTACTTGCTCAGCAATTCCCGCACTTCCAATTCCACCAAGTCCAACAACTCCTTGTCGTCGACCTTGTCCGCCTTGTTCAGGAACACGACGATGAACGGCACGCCCACCTGGCGGGCCAACAGGATGTGCTCCCGCGTCTGCGGCATCGGACCGTCGGCGGCCGACACCACCAGAATCGCCCCATCCATCTGGGCCGCCCCGGTGATCATGTTCTTGACGTAATCGGCGTGGCCCGGACAGTCCACGTGCGCGTAGTGCCGCTTGTCCGTCTCGTACTCCACGTGGCTGATCGCGATCGTCATGATCTTCGTCGCGTCCCGCCGCCCCTGCGATTCGCTCGCCTTGGCCACTTCGTCGTAACTGATAAACTTCGCCATCCCCTTGTCGCTGCACACCTTCGTCAGCGCCGAGGTCAGCGTCGTCTTGCCGTGGTCCACGTGCCCGATCGTCCCTATGTTCACGTGGGGCTTCCGCCGCTCGTATTTCGCCTTCGCCATAGCTCTTCTCCCTCGTTATTACCTTAGCTTTCAGGACGCCCAGATCGATCTGTCGCGTCTCACACGCGCCAGCACAAGCAGCTTGGCATGGAGCCCACGACGCGGATTGAACGCGTGACCTCGTCCTTACCAAGGACGTGCTCTGCCAACTGAGCTACGTGGGCATCCTCTCATTCACCCAGCAGATCCACCGGCAGCATCCATCGACAGCCGGCCTCGACGACCCCGTCATCATGGAGCGGGCGACGGGATTTGAACCCGCGACAGCCAGCTTGGAAGGCTGGAACTCTACCACTGAGCTACGCCCGCAAATCCCACTTAAAGGTGTTTCTCCGTGGGCCCTAGATCAAGAGGCCGCCGGTACACGCAAGCGAGGTATGGTGGGCAGGCAAGGATTCGAACCTTGGAAGCCGATGGCAACAGATTTACAGTCTGCCCCCTTTGTCCACTTGGGTACCTGCCCTGCCGAGTCCATGAATCTTCGCGTAAAATTGAAACAAACCGCGCCGAACGCAAAAGCAAACCATCCCGTAGACAGTCCTCCCGTATCACACGATGGAACCGGGTGACTGTCTCAGGGATGGATATATGTGGATCAGGAAACGCCCGATTGTAGAAGCAAAACTGCTGATTGTCAAGAAGAGATTTGACGTTTTTATGACCGGCAGGGCATTGCTTCTTTGGGAGCCGAGCGATGTTGTTCCATGACTGAAGAGGCGCGCTGCGCCTGCCCTCTAGAAGCTCCAAATAACACTTCGAGCAGCACGCGTAACTCCTGCGGGGTAAGTCGATGAGAAGGGGCCAGATAGCGCTTACGAGTCACTTGCCGCTCTGCCTGGTCTTCCGGTTCATAGTAACCGATGAGGTCTCCATCTTGATCCGCCTTCCTCAGGCGTTGCCGCCACTGCTCGGTTGCGTAAGCCGGACGCCCCTGCTTCGCCGCTCCGCCCAATTCCAATTGGCTCCAGATGGCCCAGCCTACAAATACAGCCCAGGACTCGTTCAACGCTTCCCATCCTTCCCGCTCGGTCAGGAATCGGATTTCCGTCGCCCCCTTCCTTTGTACGACAGGCGTGATCGTCACTACCTGATACCAACATCGCTGCTGCTCTTCGGCAAAGGTGCGTAGACGAAGAATCTCGGGGCCCAGTACTTGCCCATCGAGTTGCGAGCCGATGTAGTCTATGTACGCATGAAAAAATTCGTGGAACAGCGTGCTCACTTCACGGTGCGTCATCTTGGCCAGCGGCTTCAACGTTCCACCGGCCCCATTGAACGACAGCGCAAGATTCAGCAGCATCCGATGTTCCTGGGGATGGTATTCGGCCGCAAACATATGGAGATCTTCAAATTCCAGCGTGAGAAAGTCCGGCGGAATAACCCGTAGGAACTTTGTCGGGAGCCCCAATGCCTCAGCCTGGATAATTAGGTCGTGCCAGGGGCTATTGGGAGTACCGACGTGAGCGCCAGGCTCAACTGCACCGACAGGCACCGGCCAGACGCAAAGCCCGGCACACATCACAGCCAGCAACAGCCTTAGACGAACCCGCCGCACAAGCGTCAATCCCATTCGCGGAAGCGCTCGTCGTACGCCCCGCTTTCCTCCACCAGGGCCCAGGTATCGAGCAACGAAGACGGGACATCGTCCAAAAACCGCGAGGGTTTGGAGAGGATCGAGCCGGTGGACTTGTCAAAGACGTTAATCGGATAGGTTAAGAACAAATGGTGCTTCGCGCGGGTCACCGCGACGTAAAAGAGCCGCCGCTCCTCTTCCAATTCCTCCTCGGTGGCAAAGGAATAGGCTGAGGGGAACCGCCCGTCCACGACCCACAGCACGAACACACATTGCCACTCCAACCCCTTAGCCGAGTGGATCGTGGAGAGCACCAACCGCTCGTCGTCCCGATCTCCCGCCTTCACATCCGCCACACTCGAGTCCGGCGGTTCCAACGCCAGATCGGCCAAAAACTCGTCCAACTTGGGATAACGTTCCGCCATGGTATAGAGATGCTCCAGATCCCGCATGCGTTTGGGATAATCGTCATACTGCTCTTTAAGAATCGGGAGATAATAGCCGTAAATTTCATTCACCTGCTCGGCTGGCGTCAGCGCCCCCGCGCTGCCCGCCTCGTCAAGCACCCTTGCCAACTCTTTTAAGGCCCGCCCGGACCGCCCGCTGACTTCTCTCAATACATCGCCTGGCCGAAGGTCCGGCTGCTCGGCCCGGATGAAGGACGCGATCAAATCCTGGGCTTTTTTCGGTCCCACACCTTCCACAAGCAGCAGGACACGGTTCCAGCTCACGGCATCCAGCGGGTTCTCGATCACGCGCAGGTGGGCCAGCAAATCCTTGACGTGTGCTGTCTCGATGAACTTGAACCCGCCGCGCTTGACGAACGGCAAATCCCGGCGTGATAGCTCGATTTCCAGATCGAATGAGTGGAAACTGGACCGGAACAGGATGGCGATCTCGTCTAACGGGATCCCTTCTTCGCGCAGCTCCAGAATCTTCTGGGCCACGAAACGGGACTGGGCATTTTCTCCCGCCGCCTGAACCAGAGCCGGCAAAGGGCCGTCCAGCTTCCGCGTGAACAAATGCTTGCTGTACTTCTCGGCAGCCCCGTGGATGATCTCGTTGGCCAGATTCAGGATCGGCTGGGTACTCCGGTAATTTTCTTCCAATTTGTAGATCGTGGCGCCGGGAAACAATTGCGGAAATTCCATGATATTCCGGAAGGTGGCGCCGCGGAACGCATAGATGGATTGCGAGTCGTCTCCCACCACCATCACGTTATCGTGCGTCGCCGCCAACTTCCGAACCAAGTCTGCCTGGAGGCGGTTCGTATCCTGATATTCATCCACCAGGATGTAGCGAAAATTCGACGAAATCGCCTGACGTGTGGTCTCGTGTGCACTCAGAAGCAGCCGCAGCTTGACCAGGAGATCATCGTAATCCATCAACTGCCGCTGCCGCTTGGTGGCTTCGTAGGCTCTCTGAAGCTTGGATAACGAATCCAGATGCTCGGAGAAATGGGCAAACTCCGAGAGCACGACATCATCGAGACTCTGGAGGGTGTTTTCGCACTTACTGAAAATCTCGGCGATGGTGGCTTTGCGCGGAAACCGCTTATCCTTTTCGTTCAGCCCCAGTTGAGCGCGTAGCAAGTTGATCAGGTCTTCCGCGTCGCCGCGATCCAGGATCGTAAATCCCGGCTCCAACCCGATCGGCCGGCCATACCGGCGCAGTAAGAGATTGGCCATCGAATGAAAAGTCCCCCCTTGGACCCGCTCACTTCGCGCTCCAATCAGGACGCCGGCCCGCTGCAGCATCTCCTGCGCCGATTTGCGGGTGAAGGTTAGGAGCAGAATCGCCGATGGATCCACGCCCTTGTCGATGAGGTAGGCCACGCGATAGACCAGGGCCCTGGTCTTGCCGCTACCGGCTCCGGCAATCACCAGCGACGGCCCATCTCCCGCCGTCACCGCAGCCAACTGCTGTTGGTTCAACGCCACCGCATAGTCCAACGACAGCTTTGCCGGCTGGGTTTCTTGCACCGGTCGCTTCAATACATAGGGCTTGATCTCTCGTTCCATGACGCCTTTCTTGCGCTACTTTTCTTCCTCGAGCTTCCGATAGGCCTCCGCCGTCGCCTTGACATGCCCGACCGCCTCCACGTAGCGGGGCTTTGGCGTAATCTTCTCGGCCGCACGGTAGGCCTTCTCAGCTTTGTCAAACTGGTTCAGGATCTCGTAGGCGATGCCCAGATCATACCAAGCCGCGCTGTTCATCGGGTCCCGCACGACGATCCCTTCCCACTGGGCGATCGCATCTTCAGGCCGGTTCGCCTTGATGTACTCAATCCCTTGTTTCACGTCGGCATCACCGAACAGCCAGCCGCCGTTTTCAAATCCCCGCTCGACCTTGACCGGATGAGGCTGCAGGCTGGCCACGGCTTTCACCACGGCATTCTGCATCAGTTTCGCCATCAACTCCGGCCGCCCCCCTTCGTCCTTCCTGAATGCCCGCCGCATCCCCTGTCCTTCTTCGGAATGGCCCCCGACGACTTGCCTGGCCATCAGAATCTCCCCGGTGTCCGTCTTCACAACCCGGTAGGACAACATGAGCTTTCCCTGGCCGAGGTGCGGCATGACTTTCCCCAGCACCAGCGCATCCACACCCAACACCTTACCGGCCTTGGCAGCCTGCTTCTCATCCACCACACCGGTCATGCCGAGGACTTGCTCCTGCTCCAGAGCCAACAACTTCCCGCGTTCGACGATTTTAAAATATTGACCCTCAACTAGCTTGGTAGTCAGCAGCTCCGCGGTCTTCTTGCCCGAGTCACCTGGCCCCTCAAAGGTCGTCACAGCCAGTGAGTGGACCCCTTCAGCTTTGAGATTGACCGAAGCCGGCGCGTGCATAGTGAAATTTAAATGCTGGGTCACACAGGCTGAAAGGCTGAGGGCCAAGACGAGGAGAACTGGCAGAAACAGCCTTACCTTCACCACTTGTTCCTTTTGAGGAGTCCCCGTGGATGCGGCAGAGAAATACCACAGAGCCCAACCTGTTGCAATGACCAACCGGCTCCCCCACAGCATCTTGGAGTCTTGGGCGGAGTTGTATATAATAGATCCTGTTCGAAGGAGAACTGGGAGAGAAGGATGAGCGCGTCCAAAGGCTCTTACGCAGACCTGCTGCGCGAACTGGCTGCAATGATGACCGCGGTGGCTGGCGAGTCCGTCACCATGGTCAAGCGAAGCGCCCCTGACGCGGCGCTGAAACTCAAGCCCAAACAGGAATGGGATATTTATCTCGAATTTCTCAAAGTCCTGTTCAACCTGGCCGATCGGCTATCCGTCCTCCATCTCCCGATCCAAGAGCAACCCCTCTTCATGGACAGCCTCGAAGATCAGGTTTCTCAACACCTGAAAACCATCCTGGCTCCGGCCCTCGGCCCAGACAGCGACGACATGGAAGTCACGGTGACGATTGGCAAGGCCGTCGCCGACAGTCGGCAGCGATACGAGCGATTTCGCTTTCTGGTCACGGAGGAAAGCCCTGCCAGGGCCGACTATCTGAAAGGAGTTGGAGAACGGATCGGTGAACTGATCGGCGCGACCGGAAACGGCATGGTCACATCCGCCGCAACCCTGTGCATCAGCTCCGCCATTCCCGCGATGCAGGCCTTGTTTGACGGAGTTCTTTCAGGAAAGACGGCACCGGCGGCTGCCGCCCATCAGGGCAAACCGACAACGGCCACCCCTTCCACGCAGTCGGCACGGCCGGAGGGGACGCCCAAGCCGGGCGCGACCGGAGCCTCCAACGAAATCAAACTCGTCAGCATCATGGCCACCGTCTCGGGGGAGGAAGTAGAAACCCGGTGGGGCCTGCACCCCCGGTTTCGACAAGATCTGACCCAGGAAGAGAGCAAGGAACTGACCAAACTCATGAACCGGGTCACGCAGATCCTCGGCGAGCGATATGCCGCAGTCGCCTTTTCGTCGGACTGGGCCTCCTGGAACCAGATCGGCCACGCGTGATAACGATAACCACCCAGAGGACATATTCGTGAGCGATCAACTGCCACATCATCCCGCGTCCCACTACGAAAGCGGTCATCTTCCCAGAGCATTGGGCCGCCTGAGAGAGCTGGCCAACAATCTCTGGTGGAGCTGGAAACCCGAAGCCCGTCGGCTGTTCGAAACCATTGACCCGACTCTCTGGCGGCTGACCCACCACAATCCGGTCAAACTGCTCCACGAGCTCAAGCCGGAGCGGCTGGCGACCCTTGCAGAAGACCCGGTCTTCGTCCGCCAGTATTCAGCCGTGTTGAAGGCCTTCGACCAATACCTGACCTCCCAAGGAACCTGGGTCGCCACCCAACACCCGACCCTTGCCGGATCCGTCATCGCTTACTTTTCGGCGGAGTTCGGTCTCCACAACTCGTTGCCTATTTATAGCGGCGGATTGGGAGTCCTGGCCGGAGACCATTGCAAGGAAGCCAGCGATTTGGGATTGCCCCTCACGGGACTCGGCTTCATGTACCCACAAGGCTACTTTCACCAGCGCATCACACCCGACGGCTGGCAGGAGGCCGAATACCTTCCCTTCAATCCGCAGGAGTCCCCGATTTGCCAGGCCCATACCCCTCAAGGTGAGCCCTGCCGGGTCCAAGTCACGCTCGGTACCAGCATCGTGTCCGCCATCGTCTGGCACGTGCGGGTCGGACGCATTTCCCTGTATCTAATCGACACGGACGTGCCCGAGAACGAGCCGCGAGATCGTGAGCTGTCGGCCAGGCTTTACGGCGGCGATCAGGACATGCGTCTGCGCCAGGAAATCCTGCTGGGCATCGGCGGAGTCCGAGTCTTCCGGGCTCTTGGCCTGTCCCCTTCCGCCTGGCACGTGAACGAAGGCCATTCGGCATTCCTTACGCTTGAACGGCTGCGCGAGTACGTGCAAGCCGGACGCTCCCATGCCGAAGCCACTGAGTTTGTCCGACAGAGCACGGTGTTCACCACCCACACGCCGGTCCCGGCCGGCCATGACGTGTTCCCCTTCTACATGGTGGAACATTATTTCAACGGCTATTGGGATCAACTGGGCTTGACGCGCGACGCATTCCTCCAGTTGGGGGCTCACCCGGACAAACCTCACGAGGGGTTCAACATGACCGTGCTGGCGATCCGCATGGCGCAGCACCTCAATGGAGTCAGCCGCGAACATGGGCGGGTCTCGCGCGCCATGTGGCGGCCTATCTGGCCGGGGCTCCCCGACGAGCGCATCCCGATCCGCAGCGTGACGAACGGCATCCACGTCCCGACCTGGGTCGCTCCCGAACTCAACCACCTCTACAGCAAACACCTGGGACCCGACTGGGCCGAGCGCTGCGACGATCCGGCGGTCTGGCATCGCGTAACCGACATCCCCGACGGCGAACTCTGGGCGGTTCGCCAGATGTTGAAGCGCAAGCTCATGAGCTTTATCCGAGAGCGCGCGCGTAGTGGCTGGGTCCACGGACGGATGACCGCCCAGCAAGTGTTGGCCAGCGGCACCTTGCTCGATCCCGAAGCGCTGACGATCGGCTTTGCCCGCCGGTTTGCCACCTACAAACGAGCTACCCTGGTCTTCAGCGCCTTAGAACGGCTCAAACACCTGCTCCAGGATCGCTGGCGCCCGGTGCAGATCGTCTTTGCCGGCAAGGCGCATCCGGCCGATGAGCCAGGCCGCCAGTTCATCCACGAGGTCTACGGATTCTGCCGCGACCATGGACTGGGCGGCCACATCGCATTCCTCGAGGATTACAACATGCACATGGCTAAATTCCTGGTCCAGGGGGTTGATGTCTGGCTCAACACTCCCAGACCTCCGATGGAGGCCAGCGGCACGAGCGGCCAGAAAGCCGCGCTAAACGGAGTCCCCAACCTGAGCGTCTTGGACGGGTGGTGGCATGAGGCCTACGACGGGGCGAACGGCTGGGCTATTCCCTTGGCTCCGGAACTGACCGATTCCCATGCGCTCGATGCGCACGATGCCGAACATCTGTACCGCATCCTGGAAGCGGACGTCATCCCGCTGTATTATCAGCGGGACCGAGACGACATCCCACGCGGCTGGGTCGAACTCGTCAAAGACGCCATCCGCACCGTCGCCCCTCGATTTTCAGCCCGCCGGATGGTCAAGGAGTACACAGACCTGCTATACAGTCCCGCCTCTTCCCCTCCGCCTTCTATCTGGTGATGGCGACTCGCGATCTTGTGTCGGCGTCGTTTCTGCGACTGCCGGCCCTGGCATTGGCCCTGCTCCTTCCGGTCGGCCCTGCCCGGCCGGCCATCGCCGGCCCCAATCTCGGTCACGCTTCGCCAAGCAGCCCCAGCAAGACCACGGTCCCCGCCCCGATCGAACGAGAGATCATGGCCGCATCCAAGGGCGGACACCATGACCGTGCCATCCGCCTGTTCGAATCATTGTCTCCGGGACAATCACCGTCCAACCATCTCCTGGAAGCCATTTTCAAAAGCTACCTGCATCTCGGCCAGCCGGAACGGGCCTTCACCATCTATGTTCGTCTTGTCCCGGCCGGGCGGCCCGATTCTCCGGCGTGGCTCCACGACCTGGCCCGCTCCTTCGTCTCCAGCCACGCCCGCGACACACAGGAATACGTTCGAATCGCGTCGTTCACGACCCTGGCCGAAGCAGGAGACCAGAGCATGGTCCCGCTGCTGGAAGACGGACTCCTGGATCCTTCCATTCTGGTCCGCGCCCGAGCTGTCGAGGGCTTGAGCCGGGTCGGCGAACGAGCCAAACGGGCAGGCCAGACTGTTCCAGTCACCGCGTTGAAGCGAGCGCTCCAAGATCCGGCTCCGCCCGTCCGTATTGCGGCACTGACCGCACTGGGCGACCTCGGGGACACCAAGGATCAGGCCACGCTGGACGTCATGACCCAGATGGCCAGGGCCGGGGAGGGCCCCATCCATGTGTTTGCGCTGGCGGCTCTGGCAAAACTGGGCCGTACGGGGGCCATCGAGGAGATCGTCGGCGCCGCCACGCTGCCGGAGCCGGACGTGCGCATGGCGGCGATCGGCGTACTGGGCCGGCTCAAACGTCCCTCCAGCCTCCCGCTGTTGGCGCAATCCGTCTACGATCCGGAAGAATCCGTGCGCGCATTCGCCGCCGGCGCCTTGGGAGAGTTCGGCGATCCCTCGGCCGTCGGCGCGCTTACCCATGCGCTGGGCGACGACAGCCCCCGGGTGCGGAGCGTCGCGGCCGCCAGTTTGGGTCGGCTGGGTTTAGCCCATACCAAACCCCTCTTGCGACAGGCGGCGCGGGACCCGGTCGAATTGGTCCGGGCCGGAGCCGTGGAGGGACTCTTACGATTAGGAGATCCAGAAGCGGTGTTACTTGCCGCCGAGTTGTCCAAACATGACTCGCCGTCGGTCAGAAGCGCGGTCGCGCAGGCGCTGGGCTCGGCCGGCAATCGTCGGGCGTTGCCGGTCTTGGAACAACTGCTTGCGGATCAGCAGCCCCAACCCCGCTTGGCAGCGGCCCGCGCGATCGGCAAGGTGGGCGACCGCGCCGGACTCCCGATTCTCAAGAAGGCTTTGACGGACAACGACCCCGCCATCCGCATCACAACAGCCGGCGGTGTATTGCAAATCCTGTCACGCAATGCTCGGGAGAATCACTGAGCCACACAAGGGAGAATCCAATGTTCAAGCTCTTGGGATGGGCGATTCTGCTGGGGGCCGCGTTTGGAGCCGGCTATTACGCCGGGCAGCATCCGATCGGCGAGTTGAAGAAGACCGTGGCCGACCTGACTCGCACGGTGAAGGACACGACGCTGGGACTTGAACGGTCCGTCCGCTTGCGACAAGGCCTGATGGATGCGAAATCGGAAGTGATCCAAGCCAAGTCCGAACTGCTGGACAAGAATTTCGGCAACGCCCTGGCCGCCCTGACCAAGGCGATGGAACACCTGGAGAAAGCCGGCGAGGCCGAACGCGACGCGGGAAAATCTCAGCGGGTCAAACCGCTGACCGCCAAAGTGGAGGAAGCGAAACGGGAGCTGGCGGCGGGAAAGACGCTGTCCAAGGTTAAGCTGGACGAGATGCAAAAGGAGTTGGATACGCTGCTTCAGTAGGCGCGGATACCGCTCACGCCGTGGCGGTTTTTTTCTTCCAGGCGGCCAGGATCCGTTCCACGCGCATCTTGACCACCATGTCGGGGTCCTTGAGCAAGGGCTTTATAGCCTCCCGGCCCCGCTCATCGCCGATCTTCTCGAGCGCCGCGGCGGCGGTTAGGCGCGTGAACCAATCCTTATCCTGCAGCATCTCGATCAAGGGGTCCAAGGCCTCCGTCGATTTGATCCGCCCCAGCGCAATGACTGCCTGCTTGCGGATGCTTTCATCCTTGTCTTTGAGCGCCGCGACCAGCCGCACGATGGCCGGCTCGCCCAGCGTAACGAGCGCGTCGGTGGCGTCCAGGCCGAACTCATCGCTCCGGAGTTGGTTGACAAGGGGCTCCAAGACCCGCTCGTCCTTAATTCGGCCGAGCGCCCGGATGACGGATTTCCGAATATCCCAGTCCCGCAGTTGCTTGAGCAAGGGCTCGACGGCCGGCGATCCGACCTGGCCCAGCGCGTCGATCGCAGCCTCGCGCACCTGCCAGTCGCCATCGCGGAGGGCTCGGACGAGCGGTTCGACGCAACGTTCGTCGCCCATTTCTCCGAGCGTGATAACAGCCTCGCGCCGCACCACCAAGTCCGGATCATTGAGCAGATCGACCTGTATCTCGATCTCATCCTTGACCTTTTCTTCATCCAGGAGCACTTCCTCGCCGGCCTTGGCCTCTGCCGGCTCGGACGGCGCTTCCCCGGCCTGCGCGTCGGCCAACGCCACGGTCTCCGCCACGTGATCGGCAAACTCGTCGCTCGGCTCCGGCGCCGCCGGCTGAACAAGGTCTGCGGCTTTCTTCTCGTCGTTGCTCATCCCGCTCTCTCCGTCATCACGCTGCACACATCATCATCTGCCTGCGCGAATACCACGCCTACCTATGCCTTGGCGGCCGACTCGGCTTTGGCGCCGGCCTCGGCTTTCTTGCCCATGGCGTGACGCTTACGGGTCGCAAGGCTCCGGCGCTTGCGCTGCAACCGCTTGAGGCGTTTGTGCAACGCGCGGAGCGATGCGCTGCCCTCCGGGTTGTCCGTAGCCGCCTTCCGCTCCCGGACCTTGGTCTTGAGCCGTGTCTCATCCTGCTCCAGGGGTGTCTTCTTAGCCATGCGAACGAATCCTCCGTCCTCTCATCGTGATCGCCTTGTTGCTTTCCTCAACGGGCCAGTGTAGTGGAGACCCTTCGTTGCTGTCAACCGAGGGATAGCTCCGTGATAGGGTGGCGCGAGAAATGCGTGGGGGGAGTGCTGCTCAGCTATGACGTTCTTCCGGGGTCAGATTCACGGCGCGCCGTTCGCGGCGCCCGAGCACCAAGTCGCCGGGATAGAGCGGAACCTTCCTGGTCTTCCGAACATCGCGTTCAGGCCCCGGCAAACCCTGCCCGATGCGGTTACCCAGGGCAGCCAGCCATTCGCGAGCTTGCAGCGGCACGGAAAACCCATGATCTCCGACCACCTCCAAGGACACAGCCGACAGGCCCCCTTCGGCCATCCCGATCTTGCGAGCTGCGGCATAGGACAGGTCCAGAATACGCCCGTTCACATAAGGCCCTCGATCGTTAATCCGCACCCGGATTTGTTTCCCGTTTTCCACGTTCGTCACGCGGACGACTGTGCCAAGCGGAAGCGTTCGATGCGCCCCGCTCAGGGATTCCATATCGTAGATCTCGCCGCTGGCCGTCACCCACCCATGGAATTCCTTTCCATACCAGGAGGCGATACCCCGCTCTTTCATCCCGACATCCAGATCGGCCTGACCTTTCGGAAGGCAGGTGCAGGCCGACAGCAGGATCGTGACCATACAGATCAGGATCCACTTGATACAGGGCTCGGTGCTTGGACTCACAAGGTCCTCCCTCTCGCGATAATCCTTGACCCGCTGTCGTAACAGCGTCCCGATGGCATCAAAAGAGCCAGGATCGAACCACCGAGATACTTGGGATACGCTTTTGAGATGAGTTGAGGATTAACGAAGTGGCGGCACTATAACAAAGGCCCGTCGGCAAGTCAAGCCAAGACTTGAGCGGAAACAAATAGTCATTTCATTTCAATATCTTAATGACGTCTCCCCGGAAAACGACGGCAACTCAAAACTAGAGTAGACTGACGGCTTCGACGGTCCTGTGCGAAAGGAGGGACCCATGAAGCGGTCGAAATTCTCCGAGGAGCAGATCGTCTATGTGATC
>Ga0194120_10002861_pt1 | contig 29028 bp, 28 predicted proteins | sample TA2MahCa65mmetaG_FD_148642 | JGI IMG/M metagenome (GOLD analysis project Ga0194120, IMG submission 148642) | Freshwater microbial communities from Lake Tanganyika, Tanzania - TA2015019 Mahale Deep Cast 65m | ecosystem: Environmental > Aquatic > Freshwater > Lake | place: Tanzania: Lake... | reverse complement strand
CGCCACCCCGACCGAAATCCAGCGCCGCGCACTCGATCTGCTCGCCGTCAAGCCCAGCCTGTAGTCAGGACCCGCAGACAAACGCGAGTCACATCAGTGGCTTGGTCAAAATTCGGGCAAAGTTCAGCCTAACCTTCTTCGACCGTGCCGGACTCGTCGAGATCGGACAGGCTGACGGAGCGACGCCGCTTGACGTGCTCGCGCGCAAACTTGGCCGGGTCGCCGGTGCAGATGCGCGCCATGTCTTGCCAGACAAAGCCGTCCTTACGGGGTTCGAAGCAGCGTTGCGGCGCGAGTTCGATGATCGACCTCACGAGATCCTCGCGGCGGCCGAGCACTTTGATGAAATCGCCCTCGTAAAAGCCGCCTTCGCCGTCATCGAGCGCCGCGGCGGACTTGATGTCGCAAGCCTCGGGTGCGGCCTCCCCGGTCAGGTCCGGCTTGGGCAGCCGCGCCTCCCACTGGGCGCGCTCGTCGGCGTTCTGGAACAGGACGTAAACGGTATAGTAGCTGGTGCGCGCCATGGACCAGGCTCACCGGTCGCGGCCCACGCGAGGCGGGCCATGGGCCGCCACCGCCGCGGCCGAAGGAAACGATTGATAGCGCGGCTGTGGCGCGCCCGGAGAGACTCGAACTCCCAACCCTCAGATCCGTAGTCTGATGCTCTATCCAATTGAGCTACGGGCGCTTGGCCAAGCATGCGAACGGCCGGTCGTGCGGCCTTTCCAGCGCGATGGCTGCGGGACACTAATCAAACAACCCCGGGATAGCAAGCGGCGTTCGGTCGCGATCCGGCCCCGCCAGGCGGGCGCCGGCCGCCGGCGCCACCGACCGCGATTACGCTTGTCGGGAAGTGCCCGATTTTGTAAACTTACCGAGAAAATAAGCGGTTAGCGCCATTGGGCAGGATGCGTGCAATGGTGCCACTCTCGTTTGACCGCACGGCCTGCAACTGATCGATCCGGGGGAACGTTTCATAATGGCGTGGATCAGATCCAGCACCTGCGTGCTCGGCGCGGCTCTCCTTTTAACCGGTTGCTCCTTCGTCTCGGACGCGCTTTGGCCTTCGATGACGGGCGGCGACCCCGCGCGCGGCGGCGCCCAGTCGCCGCAGCCACAGCGCGTTGCCATTGCGGCCTCTCCTGCGGAGCAGGCCGGTGCGCCGCCGGCGCTCGGCACGACGAATTTCCAGCCGCAACCGCCGACGCCCGCCGCCTCGACGGGCACGTTCGTCGGCCAGAAGCTCGAGCAGCTGCGCAACGACTTGCGCCGCCTGCAGGGCCAGATCGGCCAACACAACAACGACCTGCAGCAGAGCCGCAACGTCACGGTGCAGAACGCGCAGCGCTACCACGGCACCGTCGCCGCGATCAACGCGCGCCTCCAGGTCGGCACGACGCCGGGCAATCCCGTGCTGGTCCAGCAATGGACCGCCGCGCAGACGCAGCTCGACCAGATCAACAACGACATCGCGCGCATGAACAATCTGGCCAATTTGACGGCGGCCGATTCCGCCATGGCCTCCTTCCTGCTCGAGTCGACGCGCGCCGCCTACGGTCTGTCCGGCGCGGTCGATGAAGATCACCGTCAGCTCGCCATCCTCGAAGACGAGGTCAACCGCACCGTCGTGCTGATCGACCGGCTGCTCAACGAGCTGAGCGACGACATCGCGCGCCAGAGCCGTTATCTGGCAGGCGAACGCGGCAACCTGACGACGCTGTCGCTCGCCATCAAGAACGGACAGCTCTACGGCACCAGCTTGGCCAACCGCGCTTACGGCCTGCAGCCCGCGGCTGCGAGCCCGGCAGCGCTCGGAAGCTCGTCGATCGCCGGCCGCCGGCCCCTGGTCGTCATCCGCTTCGATCGACCGAACGTCTCCTACGAGCAGGCGCTCTACACGGCCGTGAGCAGCGCTCTCGAGCGACGCCCCGACGCGACGTTCGACCTCGTAGCCGTCACGCCGCAGGCCGGCCGAAGCCAGACGGGGGCGGTGTCGAGCACGGCGGCGCGCCGCAATGCGGAGAATGTGCTGCGCTCGCTGACCGATATGGGCCTGCCGGCCGACCGCGTGAACCTTTCGGCCATGACCAGCGCCCAGGCGCAGTCGACGGAAGTCCATCTCTACGTGCGCTAGGTGGCGGAAATCGGACGACTGTATTGAACCGGCGCCCTTGAGGCGCCGGTATCGTTCCGGGGTTGCGCCCATGTACCCAGAACGGCGCCGCGTCCACCGTCGCCCCGGGCCCCGCCCACGGGGCGCCCGCTGCTTGCCTTGTCCATGTCCGCGGCCCTCGACAGCCTGATCGCCGACGGGCGCCGGCTGCACCAAGCAGGCGATCTGGCGGCCGCCGCCAGCTGCTACCGTCGCGCGCTCGACGTTGACGGACAAAGCTTCGTCGCATTGCACCTGCTCGGCGTCCTGTCCTATCAGTCGGGTCAGCTCGAGGAGGCTGAGCGCCTGATCCGCGCTGCGCTGGCGCGCCAGCCGACTGCCGCCGGCGCCCACAACAATCTCGGACTGGTCCTTGATGCGCGCGGGCGCACGCTCGAAGCGATCGACGCCTACCGCCAGGCGATCGGCCTTCGATCCGACTACGCCGAGGCCTATTCCAATCTCGGCATCGCCTACAAGATCCTGGGGCGGCTCGACGCCGCGGTCGCCGCCTACGAGGAAGCGGTCCGGCTGCGCCCGGATTTCGCCGATGCGCTCGCCAACCTCAGTACGGCGTTGCGTCTGCTTGGCCGACTCGATGAGGCGGCCGCCGCCGCGCAACGTGCGCTCGACCTGGCGCCGGACAGTCCCGAGGCGCTCAACAACTTGGGAGCCGTGCTCGCCGACCGCGGCGAGCTGGACGCCGCCGCCGAAATGCTCGCCCGCGCGATTGCGCGCAAGCGCCCGTTTCCCGAAGCTCAGCTCAATCTCAGCGGCGTACAGCGGCGCCGCGGCCGGCGAGCCGAAGCCGAAGCCCTGATCCGCGATGTTCTAAACCAGCAGCCCGACCTCGCCGAGGCGCACAACGCGATGGGTGAGCTGCTGCAGGAGCAGAACCGGCTGATGGAGGCCGAGCAAGCCTACCGGCGTGCCGTGGCGGCACGGGCAACCTTCGCCGAAGCGCACAACAACCTCGGCAACACGCTGCGCGGCCTCGGCCGCCCCGCCGATGCCGAGGCGGCATACCGGTCGGCAATGCAGGCGCGACCCGACTACGCAGCCGCAGCCTACAATCTCTGCCTCCTGTTGCAGGATCAGGGGCGCATCGAGGAACTCGAAGCGATCCTGCAGAAGCTGTCGACCGGCACCCGCGACGATCCCGTGCTGGGCGCCCGGCTGCGCCTCATCCTCGAGAAGCTGGTGCCCGGCTGGCACGTGCCGATGATGAACGACACGCCGCGCAACACCGCCTATGCGCGCGCGATCGAGCGGGCGGCGCCCGGCCGTCACGTGCTCGACATCGGCACCGGTGCCGGTCTGCTCGCGCTCCTCGCCGCGCGCGCCGGGGCCGCGAGCATCACGACTTGCGAGATGGTGCGCACGGTGGCCGCGCGTGCCAGCGAGATCGTTGAGGCAAACGGCTTCGGCGGCAGAATCAACGTCATCGCCAAGAAGTCGACGGAGATCCAGGTCGGCGGCGACCTGCCGGTGCCAGCCGAGGTGCTGATCTCGGAAATCCTGTCGAGCGACCTGGTGGGCGAAGAGGCGCTGCTCAGCATCGAGGATGCCAAGGCTCGGCTGATCGCACCCAATGCCCGAATCATTCCACAGCGGGTCGCCATGATGGGCATGATCGTCGGCGGCCCGGAGCTCGAGCTGCAGAGTCATGTCGGCACGGTCGAAGGCTTCGACCTGCGGCCATTCAACAGGCTGGCGCCACCGCGCCTGATGGGTCATTTCCAGCACTGGCGCATCGATGTGCTGAGCGATCCGTTCGTGATGCTCGATTTCGCCGGCCGCGATCGCCTTGCCGGCGAGCGGCACCGCCTCGACGTGCCGATCACGCGCGCCGGACGCGCGGTCGGCGTGATGCAGTGGCTGCGCCTCGATCTCGACGAGCAAACGCGCTTCGAGAACCACCCGCTCGACGCCAACCCGGCGTCCGGCTGGCAGAACATCGTCTACTGCTTTGCGGAGCCGCTCGCGCTCGAGGCAAACAAAAAGATCGGCATCCTGGTCGAGCACGACCGGACCAAGGTGGTCGTCTGCCTGGACACGCGGCCGTGACAAAGTCCGAATGGCCGCTTGTGATAGAATGATTGTGCATGCATGACCGGTGGAGGCCCTGATGAAGACGCGGACGCCCGTGGCGTTGGTCGCCCTGCTCATACTGGCGCTGTGGGCCGCGCCGGACGGCGCGGCGCTGGCGCAGCAGCGCATCGACCTGCCGGGCGCCGATCGCAATGCAATCGAAAAGGTGATCCGAGACCAGCTCTCGGCCTTCCGGCGCGACGACGGAGCAGGCGCCTTCGGCTACGCGTCGCCGACCATCCAGGGCATCTTCGGCACGGCCGAGATCTTCATGGAGATGGTGCGCACCGGCTACGCGCCGGTCTATCGGCCGCGCGACGTGTCGTTCAAGGACATCGTCGTCTTCCAGGGGCAGCCGACCCAGCGCGTCGTGATCATCGGCCCTGACGGCGTGCCGGTCATGGCGCTCTACATGATGCAGCGGCAGCCGGACGGCACGTGGCTGATCAACGGCTGCACGCTGGTTGCGCTCGATGACAAATCGGCCTGACGCGGCCAAGCCCCGGCCGCGCGAATCTGGCTTGCGAGTGCCGCTGGCTCGGGTGTAATCGTCGGCACGCGAGTTGTTAAGGGGGACACGCCCGTGCCATCCGATACCGCCGCCGCCGCGCGGGTCAAGAAGACGTTTCCCGTATCCTGGGAGGAACTGCATCGCCACGCGCGCGCGCTCGCGTGGCGCCTGGTCGAACTCGGGCCCTGGCGCGGCATCGTGGCCATTACGCGCGGCGGCCTGGTGCCGGCCGCCATCGTGGCGCGCGAACTCGAGATCCGGCTGATCGACACAGTGTGCATCGCCAGCTACGACGACCGCACCCAGGGCAAGCTCAGCGTGCTCAAGGGCGTCGACGACAAGGACAAGGGCAAGGGGCTGCTGATCATCGATGACCTGGTCGACACGGGCGTGACCGGCAGGGCCGTGCGCGCCCTGCTGCCGGAGGCCCATTTCGCCACGATCTACGCGAAACCGGCCGGCCGGCCGCTGGTCGACACCTTCATCACCGAGGTGAGTCAGGACACCTGGATCCTCTTTCCCTGGGACGTCGAGCCGCAATTCGTGCAGCCGGTCGTCGCCGTCAGAGGAAATTCCGGCCTCTGATCGAGTTTCCCGAGGCTTTTGTCCGGTCGGACGGCTGAGCGTCAATCGATGCGCATTCTCATCGCCATGATGAAGCACGAGACCAATACCTTCTCGCCGGTCGAGACGGGTTGGTCGCGCTTCGAGGACTGGGGCGCCCATTTCGGCCCCGCCGCGCTCAAGGCTTACGAGGGCACGGCGATGCCGATGGGCAGCTACATCCGGCTCGCCCGCGAGATCGGCGCGGAGATCGTCACGCCGGTCGCCGCCGAGGCGATGCCGTCCGGCCCGGTCAAGGCGCAGGCCTATGAGACCATGTCTGGTGCGATCTGCGACGCGGTGCGCCAGGGCGTCGATGCGGCCATGCTCGATCTGCACGGCGCCATGGTGGCGGAGCCGACCCTCGACGGCGAAGGCACGCTGCTCGAACGCATGCGCGCGATCGCACCCGACCTGCCGATCGCGGTGACGCTCGACCTGCACTGCAACCTGACCGAGCGCATGATGCGCAACTGCACGGCGCTGATCGGCTACAAAACCTACCCCCACGTCGACATGCACGTGGTCGGCGAACAGGTCGGACGCATCCTGTTGCGCGCGATGAAAGGCGAGATCAGGCCGGTCATGGCCTGGGGCAATCGGCCGATCCTCGCCCAGACGCTGCGCATGGGGACGGACGACGAGCCGATGAAGGAACTCATCGCCATGGCGCGCGCGGCCGAATCGGAAGGCATGCTGGCGGCGACCGTGTTCGGCGGCTTTCCGCTCGCGGACATGCCCGACGCGGGGCTCTCGGCGGTCGCGATCGCCGATGGCGACCGGGCGGGAGCGCAACGTGTCGTCGACCGGCTGCTCGACCGGGCATGGCAGCTGCGTTCGGAGTTCGTCTATCGCGGGCAGCCGCTCGCCCAAGCAATCTCCGGCGCAAAAAAGCTCACCGACGGCCCGATCCTGCTGCTCGACCATGCCGACAATTGCGGCTCAGGTGCCAATCAGGACGTCATGACCGTGCTCGCGGAAATCATGCGCCAGGGCCTCGAGGACGTGGCGGTCGCCACCATCTGCGATCCCGGCGCGGTCCGCGAGCTGCAAGCGACGGGGATCGGCAAGACCACGACGATCAAGCTGGGCGGCAAACAGTCGATGCCGTCGATCGGCCGTCAAGGCGAGCCGCTGACGGTGACCGGCCGCGTCCGCACGCTGAGCGACGGCGATTGGGTCGTGCGCGGACCGATGTACACCGGCGTCACGGTCCATATGGGCCCGACCGCCGTGCTCGATACCGGCAAGGTCAAGATCGTCATCACCTCGCACAATCACGAGCCGTGGGACCTCGGCGTCTTCACCAGCGTCGGCATCGACCCGCGCCATTGTCGCTATCTGATGCTCAAGTCGCGCATCCACTACCGCGCGGGCTTTGCGCCGATCGCGAGGGCCACCATCACCTGCGACGGCATCGGCGTCACGACTTCGGACAACTCGGTCCTCGACTTCAAGCACGTACGCCGGCCGATTTATCCGCTCGACTCGCTGTGATGCTCGTGGCGGTGCGTCCGGCGGACGTGCAACGGCCAGAACTTCTCCATCGACAGATAGGTGAAGGAGGCCGACCAGCCGATCATGAGCAGGCCGACCAGCGCCTCGACACCGGCGATCAGCCGGACCTGCCCGACCGGCAGGATGTCGCCGAAGCCGAGCGAGGTATAGACGACTGCCGAGAAGTAGATCAGCTCGAAGAAGCCGGGCTCCGTGCCGCCGGAGAATTGTCCGAGCCCGAGGACGTCGACGAAAAGGTAGTAGGCGAGGGCATAGAGCCAGACCTCGAAGGTGTGCGCGGTGAACGCGCAGAACACGACGAAGACGATGCGCCAGCGCGGCGGCACGTGGATGCGCGGCAGCAGGTCCGAGGTGATCCTCAGGGCTTCGTAGTGGATCAGCAGTGTGAGCGCGACCAGAATGACGCAGGCGATCATGGCGGAAATCATGCAAGGCTCCCCCGGATAGTCCGTCGAACCAGTCTAGCCCATGGCCGCGCCGCCCCCGACAGCGGCACATTGCCGCCGCACCGGCTGGTCTCCCCCCCGGCTTCCCGCTACCATCCCATGATGATTGTCATGCCGCTCCGAATCAGCGTCGCCATTGCCCTGCTTGTCAGCGCCGGCCTCGCTTCGCCGGTCTTCGCCCAGCAGGCGCCCGAGGGCGCGACCGGACGTACCGCCAAGTCCGCTGCGATCGCCACGAAGCATATGGCGGCAGCGGCCAATCCGCTGGCGAGCGAGGCTGGGCGGCGCATCCTGCGCGCCGGCGGCAGCGCGGTCGACGCCGCGGTCGCCATCCAGCTCGTGCTCAACCTGGTCGAACCGCAGTCATCCGGTATCGGCGGCGGCGCCTTCATCGTTCACTGGTCGGCGGCGGAGAAGAAGCTCACGACCTTCGACGGCCGCGAGACGGCACCAGCCGCTGCCAAGCCCGACAGGTTCCTCGGCGCCGACGGCAAGCCGCAGCGCTTCATGGAAGCGGTGGTCGGCGGCAAGTCGGTCGACGTACCGGGCACGCTGCGCGTGCTGGAGATGGCGCACAAGGCCTATGGCAAGCTGCCCTGGGCCACGTTGTTCGAGCCGGCGATCGAGCTGGCGGAGAACGGTTTTGCCATGCCGGCCAGGCTGCACAACCTGCTCAAGACCGAGACGAATCTCGGCCGCTTCGAGCCGGCGCGCAGCTACTTCTACGAAGCCGACGGCACGCCCAGAGCGATCGGCACGACGATGGTCAACAAGCCCTTCGCCAATGTGCTGCGTCTCGTCGCGCGCCGGGGCGCCGACGCCTTCTACACGGGCGAGATCGCGCGCGACATCGTCGCCGCGGTGCGCGACGCGCCGGTCAACGCCGGCGACCTGACCGAAAGCGATCTCGCGAACTACCGACCGCGCGAGCGCGAGGCGGTGTGCGGCCCCTACCGCGTCTGGGTCGTCTGCGGCATGGGCCCGCCCAGTTCCGGCGCGCTGACCGTCTTGCAGATCCTCGGCATGCTCGGCGCCTTCGACATGGCGGCCCTCAAGCCCGGCTCGGCCGAAGCCGTCCACCTGATCGCCGAGGCCGGGCGGCTCGCCTATGCCGATCGCGGCGTCTACATGGCAGACGCCGATTTCGTCAAAGTGCCCGTGCGCGGGTTGATCGATCCGGCTTATCTGCAAGGCCGCAGCAGGCTCATCGCGCCGGGCAAGGCGCTCCCGGGCGAGCCGCCCTACCGTGAGGGCCGGCTGTGGGGCGTCGACGATTCGCTTGAGCTGCCATCGACCAGCCACATCTCCGTGATCGACGCGGCGGGCAACGCGCTGTCCATGACCACGACGATCGAGGACGGCTTCGGCGCGCGCCTGATGTTGCACGGCTTCCTGCTCAACAACGAGCTGACCGACTTCGCCTTCACGCCGGTCGACGACGGCAAGCCGGTCGTCAACCGCGTCGAGGCGGGCAAGCGGCCGCGCAGCTCGATGGCACCGACCCTGGTCTTCGATCGCCAGGGCAAGCTGGTCATGACCGTCGGTTCGCCCGGCGGCAGTGCGATCATCAACTACGTGGCGAAGACGCTGATCGGCGTGCTCGACTGGGGGCTCGACATCCAGCAGGCGATCGACCTGCCCAATGTCGGCAGCCGCGGCGGCGCGACCGAGCTCGAGAAGGGCACGGAAGCCGAGGCGCTCAAGGCGCCGCTCGAGGCACTCGGTCATCAGGTGCGCGTGCTCGATTTCACCAGCGGACTCCAGGGCATCGTCGTGACATCCCGCGGCCTGGTCGGCGGCGCCGATCCGCGCCGCGAGGGCGTGGCGCTGGGGGATTAGCAACGCACACGGGCAACCCCCGCCATGACTTCGGAACGATCAGGTCACCCCACCATCCGCCTGCAGACCGGACGCGACGGTCGCGTGCGCATGGGCCATCCCTGGGCCTACTCCAACGAGATCGCCATGGACGCCGCGGCCAAGGCGCTGCCCGCGGGCGGGCTCGTCAATCTCGTGCGCGTCGACGGCAAACCCTATGGCACCGGCTTCTTCAACCCGCACAGTCTGATTGCCTGGCGGCGCGTCGCTGACGAGCCGGATGCGTTCGTCGATGCCGGCTTTCTCGCCCAGCGCCTCGAGCGTGCGCGTGGCTTGCGCGAGCGCCTGTTCAAGGCGCCGTTTTATCGCCTTGTCCATGCCGAGGCCGACGGGCTGCCCGGACTCGTGATCGACCGGTTCGGGCCCGTCGTCGTTTGCCAGGCCAATGCGGCGGGCGTCGAGCTCATCAAGCCGGCACTGGGCCAGGCTCTGGCTCAGGTGCTATCGCCCGCGGCCATCGTCTGGCGTGACGACAGCCACATCCGCACGCTGGAGGGCCTGCCGGTCATCGAGGCCGGCGTGATCGCCACGGGATCGGTCGAGCTGCCGATCGAGCTCGAGGAGAACGGCGCCCGCTTCCTCGCAGACCCGATCGCCGGCCAGAAGACCGGGTGGTTCTTCGATCAGCGCGACAACCGCGCCTTCGTCGCCGGGCTCCCCCAAGGCGCGCGTGTCATCGACTTCTACTGCTACACCGGCGGCTTCGCCGTGCAGGCCGCGCGCGCCGGTGCGGCGATGGTCCTTGGCATCGACCGGTCGAAGCCGGCGCTGGCGCTGGCCGCGCGCGCCGCTGAGCTCAACGAATTGGGGTCACGCTGCCGCTTCGAGGCCGGCGAGGCCTTCGCCGAGATGGAGCGGCGCGCGGCGGCGGGGGAGCGTTACGACATCGTGATCGCCGACCCGCCGGCCTTCGTGCGCTCCAAGCGTGACCTGCCGACCGGCCTCAAGGGCTATCGCAAGATGGCGGCACTGGGCGCCGCGCTGGTGGCACCAGGCGGTTTCCTGGTGCTCTGTTCCTGCTCGCACAGCGTGACGCCCGAGGCCTTCGCCGAGGAGATCGGTCGCGGCCTCGCGCGCGCCGAGCGGACCGGCCGCGTGCTGCGCTCGGCCGGCGCCGCCGCCGACCATCCCGTCCATCCCTTGCTGCCCGAGAGCGCCTATCTCAAGGTCACGGTGCTGCAGATCGACTAGAAACCTTGTCGCGAGTCTTGGGCGAGGCCCGACTCGCCCTGAGGCAGTCCGGAGACCAGCTTTTCTGGAAGCACACGGGCTACTTCGCCTCGTTGAGCGTCCAGTCGTAGGCATCGCCATCAATGCGGCTGCGCTGCGCCAGAGCCTGCGCCAGGTCGGTGGCCGCGTATTTCTTCAGATGGGCGAGCACGCCTGCCGGGCTGCCGCCAAAATCGTCGGCGAACCAATCGTAGATGCTCGACACGGTGAGCCGGGCGCCGTCGATGCGCGCGCCGCGCGGATGGTTGACGAAGGCGCGCGCCGCATCGTCGAGCATCGTCTCCATCGTCTCGGCGCGGTAGGCACGCGGCGCCAGATCAGGGCAGCCGATCGAGGCGCAGTTGACGGCGTAGTGGACGCGCGCGTCCTGCCAGATCGGACGCAAGATGCGGTGCTCGATGTCGTCGAGGCTGAGCTCTTCGCCCTCGATCCGGATCAGCTTCTTGCCCCAGGGGCCGGATGCGAACAGGCCGGGCGAGATGCGGATGTCGCGGATCGACTTGACCGGGTAGTGGTCGAGAATGACCTTCACCGTCAGCGCGTTGTAGAGATTGATCCAGTAGGCTTTCTGCTGGTTGCGGTTGAGCTGGCTGACCTCGCTCGATGCCAGGCGCTCGACGTAGCCGGCGATTGCCTGCTTGTCGGACGCGGAAACCTTGCTGTAGGCGAAGCGGGTCGAGCCATCCGGCGCCTTGGTGACGTAGGCCTGCAACAGGCGGTCCCAGTCGCCATGGTCGACCACCCGCGTCGACGCCGGGTCGCTGCGGGACCAGCGCGGCCATAGCTCGGCCTTGGGCGCCGCGGCAGCCGCGCCGGCGCCCAACAGCAGACACAGACAGAACCCTGCAGCGCGTTTCAGCATGGGCGATCCTTGACAATCAGGCCTTCCGCCCTGCCTTCGGCAAGGGAGGAAGCAAAGCTGTCGTTTTGAATGATAGCCTCGTTCGGCCCGCCGCGAAGCCGGCATCACCGTAACGTGATCACGATTGTTCGTCGGGAGTGGGCGAGCCTCACAGCGTGACGAGCTTACCGTCCTCGGCGTGCTCGCAGTCGACCTCGTCGACATGATCAAGCATGTCCCGGCTCATATGGGTCAGGATCACGCGCTTCGGCCGGATGCGTCCGAGCTGGCCGCGCAGGGTCTTGTAGTCGAGATGGTACTTGACGGCTTTTTCGAAGAAATAGGCTTCGGCGATGAACAGGTCGACGCCCGCGGCGGCGGTGACCAGCGATTCCGTCCATTCCGTGTCGCCCGAATAGCAGATCGTCTTTCCGGCGCAATCGACGCGCAGCGCGAAGGCCGGCGCGCCGCACGGATGCACGACCTCGTACGGCGTCACTCCGGCGAAGCCGACCTCGCGGCGCTGGCCGGGCTGCAGCTCGACGAGCTCGAGGGCAAATTTGCGGCTGACCGAGGACGACCCGGGGAAGAACACCTCCATCGCCTGGATGACCCGCTCGACCAGGCCGGGCGGCCCCGCCACGATCAGCGGGCGCGTGCGCCGGCTGACCAGCTGGGCGTCGAGCACCAGGAACGGCAAGCCGCCGAAATGGTCGCCGTGCAGATGCGTGATCATCACCGCATCGATCGAATTGGGATCGACGCCGGCACGCTTGATGGCGATGAGAGACGAGGCGCCGCAGTCGATCAGGAAGCGCGTGGCAGGCGCCTCGACCATGATGCAGGTCTGCAGCCGGCCGCCGCTGCCGAAGGCGTCGCCCGAGCCGAGAATACGCACGGCGAGCCCGGCCAAGGCCGCTCAGCCCTTGCGCATGATCGTGTGGCTCTGCTCGCGCATGAATTGCTGGACGTAGTAGGGACCCAGTCCACCCTTGCCGCCCGGCCCGCCCGAGCCCTTCCAGCCGGCGAAAGTCTGGATGCCGGGCCAGGCACCCGTCGTGGCGCCGCTCGCGCGGTTGGCGTAGAGCACACCGGCTTCGGCACGCCCGAAGAAGAAATCGAGCTCACGCTCGTCCTCGCTGTAGATGCCGGCGGTCAGCCCATAGGCGATGTCATTGCCGTCGTCGATGGCATCGCCCAGATCGTCGTAGCCGAGCACGGAAAGGAACGGCAGGAACAGCTCGTCGCGGTTGACCGCGTGATCGGGCGCGAGTCCGGTGACGATCGTCGGGGCCACGTACGTGCCCTTGTCGAACAGGCCGCCGGTCAGGCGCGTGCCGCCGAGCAGGATCTCGCCTTCGGCGCGCGCCGCTGCCGCCGCGGCTTCGAAGCGCTCGACGGCGCGACGATCGATCACCGGTCCCATGTAGTTCTCGACGCGCCGCGGATCGCCGACCTTGATCTGGGCGCTGAGCGCCACGAGCTGCTCCAGGAACTCGGCGCGCACATCGTTCGCGACATAGACCTTGGATCCGGCACTGCATTTCTGCCCCTGCAGGCCGAAGGCGGAGCGCATGACGCCGGCGGCCGCGGTGGCGAGATCGGCTTTGGCGGTGACATAGCTCGGGTTCTTGCCGCCCATCTCCAGTATCGCCGGCCGGGCATGACGTCCGCTTGCGAGCTTGCGCAGAATCTCCATGCCCGTGGCATAAGAGCCGGTGAAAGCTATGCCGGCGAGCCCCGGCGCGTCGACGAGCGCACGGCCCACTTCGCCGCCGCCGCACACGAGGTTGACGGCGCCCTCCGGCAATCCCGCTTCGGCCAGCGTGTCGATCAGCAGGCTGCCGGTCAATCCGGCCGCCGGGCTCGGCTTGTACACCACCGTGTTGCCGGCGATCAGCGCGCCGCTCATCATGTTGACCGAAAGCGCCAATGGGAAATTGAACGGCGCGATCACGCCGAACACGCCGAACGGCTTCAGCATGTCGCGCGTCTCTTCCTGCGGGAACGCCCGGCCCATCGGGCGGCGGAAGCCCTCGTTGCGCTCCATCTCGTCGCAGTAGTAGCGCATCAGGTCGACCGCTTCTTCGGCCTCGCCGATCGCTTCGAGGCGCGACTTGCCGACCTCGATCAGGCAGGCGATGCCGAGATCGTACTTGCGCCGGTCGAGCAGCTCGGCGGCCCGGCGCATGATCTTGAGGCGCTCCTGCCAGGACAAGGACGACCAACGTGGCCACGCCGCCGCTGCCGCTTCCACCGCACGACCAACCGCATCGGGCGCCGCCTCGACGAAGCTGCCGAGCGCCAGGCCATGATCGATCGGACTGACGACTGGATAGCGGCGACCCTCGTCATCCGATCGGCCGGCGATACGGTTCGACCAGTCGCGACCAAGCCAGCGCTGCTCGAAGGCCGGAATGCTCCGATCGAGCATGTCGTGCAGCGGTCGAAAATCGGCGCCAATGTTCGAGTAGGTCACCCGCGGCAGATTGGCAGTCATCGCTTCACCCTGACTTGCGCGCGCCGGCATTCATGTCCTGGCCGTGGCCACGATGAACAGCCGGCGGAACGGGAACAGCGTGCGGCCATCGGCACGCTTGGGATATGCCTGGCCTATGCGCATGCTGTAAGCGTCGAGAAAACCCTGGCGCTCTTCGCCGGGAAGCGCATCGAGCAGCGGCTTGAGCGCGCTGCCCTTGGTGAACTCGACCACCGGATTGTCGCCTTCGAGGACCTGCAGGTATTCCATCTCCCAGATGTCGAGCTTGGCCGCGCGCGCCGACAGCACGTCGTAGTAGAATGCGGGCTCCGCCACCGGGGACGGTCGCAGGTGCGGGCGCAAACGCTGATGCCATGGACCCGCCGCAGCGGCTTCGGTAATGCAGGTATGCGACGGCGCGCCATGGTTGCGCGGCATCTGGACCGCCAGCACGCCGGCCGGAGCGAGCGCGCCGAGCAAGCGCGGAAACAGCTCGGCGTGACCGTCGAGCCAGTGCAATGCCGCATTCGAGTAGATCAGGTCGGCCGGACGGTCGGCGTGCCACGACGTCAGATCGGCCCGGCGCCAGGCGATGCGGTCGCCGGTCCCGCCGGCGCGCGCCCGCGCCAGCATCTCATCGGAGCCATCGACGCCGGTGATGGCGGCGCCGGGCCAGCGCTTCGCCAGCAGCCGCGTCACATTGCCGGCGCCGCAGCCGAGATCGTAGACATGGCCTGGCGCCGCGAGATCGACGCGGCTCATCAAGTCGATCGCCGGCCGGAGCCGGTGATCCGCGAACTTGAGATACTGGCCAGGGTCCCAGGCGGGAAGCGCGCCCTGCCCCGCGACCTGACGCATGCCTTGGCCTGTCAGGGCTTCGGCCATGCCGGGCGACCCGGACGGATTGGATTCAGGGCTTCTGGTCAGCCGCGTCGAAGTTGCGCTTCACCATGTTGAATATGAAGCCGATGGCAAACACGAAGATCGCGAGACCGACCCAGTACATCGTCGAATCCTGCGCCTTGGCCGCAACGATGAGCCCGATCAAGGCCAGAACCGCCACGGCGGCCCCGACAATCCATTTGCTGACATCACCCATGACGACCCCCGGCAAGGACAAGCAATGAGCCTCAGGATGACCGAAAATCGGCCCTGATGGCAACGGCTGGCTTGGTCGAACTAGGCGGAGGCGCGCAGGGGCATGTCGGGCACGTGGAGCCGAAACTGGGTCCCGTCCCGCCCGGTCGCCGCCAGCAGGATGTCGCCGCCATGGGCACGCAGCAGGTCGCGCGCAATCGCAAGGCCGAGGCCGGTGCCGCCGGGTCGAACCGTACCCGCGAAAGGCTGGAACAGCCGTTCCTGGGCCTTGGGCGGAATTCCGGGGCCGTCATCGGCAACCGTGACGACGGCGCCCTGCGCCGTGCGCTTGGCCGAGACGCGGACCGTGCGCGCCCCGGCATCGGCCGCGTTGCGCATGAGATTGATGAAGACCCGGTAGATCTGATCCCGATCGGCCTGCAGGTCGAGTGCAGCATCGACCTGGTTGTCGAGTTGGCACGTCGTCGCCGCGTCACCAGGAGCGCCGAGGCCGAGCGCCCCGCCGACCTCGCTCACCAGGGTTGACAACGGGAAACGCGACGGTCGCATCGGCGGCTCGCTGTCGCGGATGAAATCGAGGGTCTGCGAGCAGAGCGCGACTGCGCGGTCGATCGCGTCGACGAGCGTCGGCGCCACCCGCCGGACCTCGGGATGGTCGCTGCCGACCAGCCGGTCCGACACGAGTTGCGCCGTCGCGAGGATGCCGCGCAGATCGTGACTGATCTTGGCGACCGCGGTGCCGAGCGCAGCGAGCCGGGTTTTCTGGCGCAGGAACGAGCGCAGACTCACCTGCATGTCGGCCAGCACACGCATCGCCGTGCCGATCTCATCGCTGCGGCCGGTCGGTCCGATCATGGTGCCGGTATTCTCGGGATCGTTTCGGAATGCGACCATGCTGTCCGTGATCCGCCGCATCGGGTTGACCAGGATCACCTGCAGGCTGATGAACACCAGGCTGGCCGTGATGATCGAGATGACGATCGAAAGCGCCAGGATGCGCTCGGAGTAGTAGAGCATCGCCGAGCGGAGCGGCGCTTCCTCGAGCACGACTTCGACCAGGACGTCCGGATCCTTGGGCGACTGGCCGATGATGCGCAGCACGCGTCCGGCCGGCTGCGCCAGCGTGACGAAGGCATCCGCGATCAGCCCGACGAAGCTCGTCTGGCGCAGATCGTAGGTCGCCTGGACCGGGCGCGGCTGGGTGCGCGCCAGCATGTGCGTATTCTTGCCGCCGCGATATAGATCCACGACATAGGCACCGACATGGTCGAGCAGCATCGCCGCAAGCTCGCGGCTGACCGTTCGATCGGGCGTGGCATCGACCGAGAGACCGGCGAGATGAGCGGCGGCCAGCCGCTCCTCGAACCAGGAGACTCGAAAGCGCGCGACCGACGGCGCGAAGATCAGCACCTCGGCCAGCATGACGAAGAAGATCGTCCAGAGCAGGAGCCGCGCCGACAGGCTGTGCATCAGCGTCCGTCTCATGGCAATGCGAGCGGGCCAGCTCAGCCGAAGCGCGCGAGGAACCGCACGATCTTGCGCGTTCGCTCGCTGAACAAGCTGGGCGTATAGAAACTGCCGGCCGCGCGCTTGCTCACCTCGCCGAGCGTGGGATAGGGCGCGATCATGCCGGCAATCGCGCCGATCTTGAGGCCCTGCTGGATCGCCAGCCCCCAGAGCTGGATCAGCTCGCCGGCATGGGGCCCGACGATGCCGGCGCCGAGGATCAATCCGTTCGGCTTGGTGATGACCTTGATCATTCCGTCGGTCATGCGCTCGGCCTGGGCGCGGTCGTTCTCGTGAAACGACCAGCGCAACACGCGGATCGCGCCGTGCTGCTTCGCCGCGTCGGCCTCGGTCAGGCCGACATTGGCCAGCTCCGGCGCGGTGTAGGTGACCCATGGAACCGCGCGATAGTCGACCCGGGCCGGCAGGCGGAACAGCGCATTGCGGATCACGATGCCGGCGTGATACCCGGCGATGTGCGTGAACTGATAGCCGCCCGCCACGTCGCCGATGGCGAACACGCGACGATTGCTGGTGCGCAAGCGGGCGTCGACCTCGATGCCCTTGGCCGAATGCTTGATGCCGGCCCGGTCGAGGTCGAGGTCGCCGACATTCGCTTTGCGGCCGGTCGCGACGAGCAGGTGCGAACCTTCCAGCCGTTCCTCGGCACCGTCCTTGCCGGCGAGGACCACCGCCACCCCGCCGCCCGCCGGCTCGACGCGCACAACCTTCACCCCTTCGCGCAGCGCGACGCCTTCGGAGATGAGGCGGCGGCGCACGAAATCGGCAAGCTCGGGATCGTCCTTGGCGAGCACGGTCGCCATTTCGAGCACGGTTACGGCGGCGCCCAGATGCCGATGCGCCTGGGCGAGCTCGAGCCCGATCGGGCCGCCGCCGATGACGATCAGATGATCGGGCGGCTCGGTGCGATCAAATACGGACTCATTGGTGAGATAGGAGGTTTCGGCCAGACCGGGGATCGGCGGCACGGCGGGCGCCGAGCCGGTCGCAACGACGAAGCGGCGCGCGCGCACGATCGCGTCGCCCGCCGCCACCTCCTGCGCGCCGGTGAAGCGCGCCTTGGCCCGGATGACACGCACGCCCAGGCCTTCGAAGCGCTCGACCGAATCGTGCGGCGCAATCGCTCCGATCACGCCATGGACATGGTCGTGCACGCGCCGGAAATCGACCTGCGGCCGCTGAATGCGGACACCGAAGGCCGCGCCATCCACGCCGGCATCGGTGCCATGGACTGCGAGCTTGCCTGCCGCGAGCAGCGCCTTGGAGGGAACGCAGCCATAGTTGAGGCAGTCGCCGCCCATTTTGTGGCCTTCGATCAGCACGGTCGGCGCGCCCATCTGCGAGGCGCCGGCCGCCACCGACAATCCGGCCGAGCCGGCGCCGATCACACAGATATCGGTGACGATGTGTTCCGCCATGTCGGTGCTCCCGCCGCTGCCCCCGGAATGCCCTAGGCGCGCTTCGACTTGATTGTGCGATAGACGACGGGCACCAGCGCCAATGCGGCGAGGCCCAGGATCGGCCCGATGATCTCCGGTTTGAAGATGATCGCCAGATCGGGTTCGCCGCCGGAGTCGAACACGGCGCCGAGGCCATTGCCGACCAGCGCATAGACGAAAGTCCCGGGGATGATGCCGAAGAACGTGCCGATCAGATAGACGCGAAGCGGGATGCCCAACAGGGCCGGCACGATATTGACGAGCCAGAACGGAAAGAGCGGCACCAAGCGCAGCACGAACATGTAGCTGAGCGCATTCTCCTGAAAGCCCGCCTCGAGCTTCTGCACGAACGGACCGGCTTTGGCCATGAGCACGTCGCGCAACGCGGTGCGCGCCGCCAAAAACAGCGCAACGGCGCCCAGCGTGGCACCCACGACGACGACGACGGTCGCCTGGTAAGCGCCAAACAGGAACCCGGCGGCAATCGTGAGCAGGAGCCCGATCGGCAGCGAGAATGCGACGACGGCCGCGTAGAGCGCCGCATAGCCGAACCGGGCGATCAGTCCCCAGCGCTCCACCAGTTCGCCGAGGGCGGCGCGATTGTCGCGCAGCGTCTCGAAGCTGATTTGCCGGTGCAGGCCCAATCCGAAAAAGAGAGCCAACCCGCCCAGCAGGACCGCCAATGGCCAAGCGCGCCGGATCACGTGTGGCCGCCTGACGTCGCGGCACTCGGGTTGCGATCGGTCAAGACCTGACACCTCGGGGCTGGAACGCGCCCATCGTGGGACTTGCTCCATAACATCCCCCCTCTCTCCGGGCCAGTCACCACGACGTGAGGCTGGCACAGTTCCGGCTCTGACCTCGCAGCCGGAACAGATCGGGTACGTTGCAGCGTCCGACGGGCGGCGCAACGTTGACTTCACAGCGTTATGACCCTATACACCGGGCCGGTTTTCAAAAGCGCCGCCGACGGAGATTGTCCCGTGAAACGTCCCTATCAGCCGAGCAAGCTCGTGCGTAAGCGCCGGCACGGTTTCCGCGCTCGCACCGCGACCGTTGGTGGCCGCAAGGTCTTGGCCGCGCGGCGGGCCAAAGGGCGCAAGCGCCTGTCGGCCTGAACGAAGATCCAGGTCGGGGCAGCCCGGCCTTACCCATGCCCTGATGGGCGAATTGTCGCATCGGCCGGCGGGGTGAAGGATCGCCTCCGACCCGTGCGAGCTCGAGTGCCGGATTCGTCAACCAAGAGCGTCATGCCATCGCCTCGTCCGCTGCAGCGGCTGCGACGACGGCATGAGTTCCTCAAGGTCGCGGCGAGCCGGCGCAAATGCGCCACACCAGGATTGGTGCTGCAGGTGATGCGCCACGAAACGGCAAGAGCGACTGACGAACGTGCGGCCCCGCCGTCGATCCGCGTCGGTTTCACGGCAAGCCGAAAGGTCGGCAACGCGGTCGCGCGCAACCGCGCGCGCCGACGCCTGCGTGCAGCAGTAGCCCAGGTCCTACCGGTGATGGCGGCAACCGGTCACGACTACGTCGTGATCGCGCGTGAGGCGACCGTGGAGCGGCCCTTTGCTCTCCTGATCGACGACCTGACGCAGGCGCTCAAGCGTCTCGACACCTGGACGCCCGGCAGGGAGACGCAGACGTGATCGCGCGCATCGTATCGCTCGCCGTGCGGACGCCTGCATGGCTGTTGGTCGGGCTGATCCGCGCCTATCGCTACGCCATTTCGCCGCTGCTCGGCCACAATTGCCGGTACGAGCCGTCCTGCGCCTGCTACGGCGAGGAGGCAGTGCGGCGGCACGGCGCGTTGTTCGGCGGATGGCTGACCGTGCGTCGCCTGCTGCGCTGTCACCCATGGGGCGGCATGGGCTATGACCCGGTGCCCGAAACCCGAACAATGGCCGCGCCTCGCCACGGCAAGGCTGCGGATCTCTGCCGATGATCGAGCAACGCAATCTCATCCTGGCGATCACGCTGTCGATCGCCATCCTGCTGGGCTTCCAGTTCCTGTACGAGATTCCGCGCCAGGAACAGCAGCAGAAAGTGCAACAAGCCCAGCAGCTGCAGCAGGCCCAGCAAGCCCAGCAAACGCCGTCTGTGCCGAGTACCGCCCAGCCAGGCGCAACCCAGCCCGGCGCTGCAGCACCGGGCGCGCCCGGTGCCGTGGCACCTGCGCCCGCCGCACCCGGCACACTGACGCGCGAGGCTGCCCTCGCCCAGTCGCCGCGCATCAAGCTGCAGTCGCCGCGCCTGAGCGGCTCGATCGCGCTGCAGGGCGCGCGGCTCGACGATGTGGTCCTCAACGACTACCGGGTGACTGTGCAACCGGGCAGCCCCAACATCTTGCTGCTCTCGCCGCTCGGAACGGCGGAGCCTTATTTCGCCGAATATGGCTGGGTTTCAGCCGATACCGGCATCGCGCTGCCCGGGCGGGACACCTTGTGGCGCGCCAGCCGCGACACGCTTACGCCGGAAGCGCCCGTCACGCTCGCCTGGGACAACGGGCAGGGCTTGCGCTTCGAGCGGGTTCTGGCGCTCGACGCCAATTTCATGATTACGGTCACCGACCGTGTGATCAACAACTCCGGCAGGCCGGTGAGCTTGCTGCCCTACGGGCTCATCTCGCGGACCGGCACGCCGCCGACGCTCGGCTTCTACATTCTCCATGAGGGTTTGATCGGCTGGATCGGCGGCGCGCTCAAGGAGTGGACCTACAAGGACACGGCCGAGAAGAAGAAGATCGAGCAGAAGACCAAAGGAGGCTGGCTCGGCATCACCGACAAGTACTGGCTGGTCGCGCTGATTCCCGACCAGGCCAAGGAAGTCCTGACGCGGTTCACGCACTCCCTGCCCGATCGCCTGGACCGCTACCAGGCGGATTTCACCGGCGACCCGGTTGCCGTTCCGGCAGGCAGCTCGACCGAGAGCACGAGCCATCTCTTCGTCGGTGCCAAGGAAGTGAAGCGCATCGAAGCCTACGGCGACAATCTCAAAATCGAGCGCTTCGACCTGGTGGTCGACTGGGGCTGGTTCCCCTTCCTGACCAAGCCGATCTTCTACATGCTCGACCAGTTCGCGCACTGGCTCGGCAATTTCGGCCTCGCCATATTGGCGCTGACCGTGGTCATCAAGCTGGTCCTGTTCCCGCTCGCCAACAAATCCTATCGGGCGATGAGCAAGCTCAAGCTGCTGCAGCCCGAAATGATGAAGCTGCGCGAGCGCTTCGGCGAGGATCGCGTCCGCCTCAACCAGGAAATGATGGCGCTCTACAAGCGCGAGAAGGCCAATCCCGCCGCCGGATGCCTGCCGATTCTCGTGCAGATCCCGGTGTTCTTTGCGCTCTACAAGGTCCTGTTCGTGACCATCGAGATGCGTCATGCGCCGTTCTACGGCTGGATCAAGGACCTGTCGGACCAGGATCCGACCACGATATTCAATCTGTTCGGCCTGATCCCATGGGACCCGACGATCATCCCCGTGATCGGGCCGTTCCTCCATCTCGGCGCCTGGCCGCTCATCATGGGCGTGACCATGTGGTTCCAGCAGAAGATGAACCCGCAACCGCCCGACCCGATCCAGGCGAAGCTGTTCATGCTGATGCCGATCATGTTCACCTTCCTGCTTGCCAATTTCTCGGCCGGGCTGGTGATCTATTGGGCTTGGAACAACGTGCTGTCGATGGCGCAGCAGTGGTGGATCATGCGGCTCGCCGAGAAGGAGAGCGCCAAATCCGCGGCCAAGGCGGGGTCGACGGCCAAGGCCGGCAAGAGCTGACCCCGGTGACGGCCGAGGCCGACGACGCGGCGCTCGAGGCCGGCCGTCTGCTGTTCGCCCGGGAATGCCGCTTCGTCGCCGGCGCGGCGACCTCGTCGGCCATACCGCCGTCGCGGCTGACCGAGATCGCGTTTGCCGGCCGGTCCAATGTCGGCAAGTCCAGCTTGGTCAACGCGCTGACCGGACGCAAGACGCTGGCGCGCACCTCGCACACGCCCGGCCGCACCCGCCAGATCAATTTCTTCGAGCTTGCCGGCGCCATGATGCTGGTCGACCTGCCCGGCTATGGCTATGCCCGGGCCGCCAGGTCCGAGATCAAGGAATGGACGGGCATGGTGCGCGACTACCTCAAAGGGCGCGCCACGCTCCGGCGCGTGCTGGTGCTGATCGACGGCCGGCACGGCGTGAAGCCGAGCGACGAAGCGATCATGACGATGCTCGACGAGGCGGCCGTCTCCTACCAGGGTGTGCTGACCAAGACCGACAAGGTGACGCCATCCGGGCTGGAAGCGGTCACGGCGCGGACGCTCGAGGCTCTCTCGCGCCACGGCGCGGCGCATCCCGAGGTGCTGGCCACCAGTTCGGTGTCCGGTGCCGGCATTCCCGAGCTCAGGGCGATGTTGGCCGCGCTCGCGGGCGCGGCGCCCAACGGCTAGTGCGTGTCCCAGCCAAACGTCCGCCGGGCCGAACATCGATGATGCAATTCCATTTCGCGCGCAAACGCACTAAATTCGCGGGCATCACAGCGGACGGGTCATGACCGACAAGAAGAGCCCGAGCGCCCCAAGCTCGCATTCGCCGGAAGCGCGCGTCCTCTCGGAGGCGCTTCCCTACATGCGCCGGCATGCCGGCAAGACCTTCGTCATCAAGTACGGCGGTCACGCCATGGGCGACGACAGCATCGCCCGGCAGTTCGCCGAGGACGTCGTGCTGCTCAAATATGTCGGCATCAATCCCGTGGTCGTCCATGGCGGCGGCCCGCAGATCGGCCAGATGCTCGAGCGGCTCAAGATCAAGAGCGAGTTCGTCGACGGGCTGCGCGTCACCGACAAGGCGACTGTCGAGATCGTCGAGATGGTGCTCGCCGGCTCGATCAACAAGCAGATCGTTGCCGCGGTCCAGCAGGCCGGCGGCATGGCAGTCGGCCTCAGCGGCAAGGACGGCAACCTGATCCAGGCGCGCCGCATGCAGCACCGCAGCCGCCAGACCGACTCGAACATCGAGAAGGTGCTCGATCTCGGTTTCGTCGGCGAGCCCACCCAGATCAACACGCAGATCTTGGACATGCTGGCGAAGTCGTCGATCATCCCGGTGATCGCGCCGATCGGGTTCGGCGACGACGGCGAGACCTACAACATCAATGCGGACACGGTGGCCGGCGCCGTGGCCGCGGCGCTCAAGGCGGAGCGGCTGCTCCTGCTGACCGACATCAAGGGTGTGCTCGACAAGGACGGCAGGCTGGTCGCGGACATGCCGGCTTCGCATTTCCGCGGCCTGATCAGCGACGGCACGATCAAGGGCGGCATGATCCCCAAGGTCGAAACCTGTCTCGATGCGGTCGATAAGGGCGTCGCGGCCGCGGTGATCCTGGACGGGCGCGTCGAGCACTCCCTGCTGCTCGAGCTGTTCACCGAGAAGGGCGTCGGAACCTTGATTCGGCGCGGTTGACTTGAACCAGTCCCAGGGTCGCGTCCTCTATCATGTCTGGCTGTCGCCGCCATGCCGCAAGGTGCGCGTGGCGCTGGCCGAGAAGGGCCTCGAATTCACGCTCCGCATGGAGAAGGTATGGGAGGCGCGGGCGGAGTTCCTCGCCCTCAATCCGGCCGGCGAAGTGCCGGTCCTGGTCGAGCCCGACGGCTCCGTGGTCGCCGACTCGGCCGCGATCTGCGAATACCTCGACGATGCCTACCCTGATGCGCAGCGCCCGCTGTTCGGCTCGACGCCGGCGCTGCGCGCCGAGGCGCGTCGCCTGATCGCCTGGTTCGATCGCAAATTCGACCGCGAGGTGACGCAGCACCTGGTCGAGCAGAAGATCATGAAGCGGTTCCTCGGCATGGGCGAGCCGGACTCGGGCGCGATCCGCGCCGGCAAGGCCAACATCAAGACCCATCTCGACTACCTCGGCTACCTGACCGACCGGCGCAAATGGCTGGCGGGCGACGAGCTGACCTTGGCCGACATCGCGGCCGCCGCGCACCTGTCGACGATCGACTATCTGGGCGACGTGCCGTGGGAGGATTATCCGGCGGCCAAGGACTGGTATGCGCGGATCAAGTCGCGGCCGAGCTTCCGCGCGATCCTCACGGACTCGATCCCGGGCGCGCCGCCGCCCAAGCACTACGCGGATCTCGACTTCTAGCCGCCCGCGCGCGGCGGTCCGTCTTTGCGCGGTTGGGGGCGCTGCGGTCGTGTCGGGGCCGGCGGTGCCGCGGGCGGCGCCGGCTCGACCTTGACGTCCATCTTCTCGAGATTGGCGCGCGCCACGTCGAGTGCCGCGCCGGCGGCCGCACCCATGCGCACGACCTGCACCCAGTCCTGGCGCGCGCCGGCATCGTCACCGGTCATGCGCCGCAGCATGCCCCGTTCGAGCAGAGCGTCAGGCGAGCCGGGGCTGAGCCGGAGCGCCTCGGCGACATCGTCGAGGGCGAGCTCCGGTGCGTCGACCAGGCGATAGGCCGAGGCGCGGAACACGTAGGCGTCGGCCCGGCGCGGGTTCAGCTCGATGACGCGGTTGAGATCGTCGATCGCCTCCCAGTAGCGTCCGCTGCCGCCATAGCCGATCGACCGGTCGATCAGCAGGTCGGGGTCGTCGGGCTTGAGCTTGAGCGCCGCGGTCTGCGCCGAGATCGCGCGCACGGCGTCGCCCTGCATGATCCAGGCCTGTCCCGCCTGGGCGAGCACGTCGGCGCGCAGCTCTGGCGACATGTCCGCCTGATCACCGGCGATCTGCTCGAGCATCTGGGCGGCCATCGCGAACTTCTGCAGCGCGATGAGCGCCATCGCCGCACAATGTCGCGACGGGATGCCGCCGCCGGAAATCCGCCAATCCCGCGCGCGTTCGAACCCGGCCTCGGCATTCTCGTTCACCTTGGCGAGGCACTGGCGGTAGCGCTCCTCCTCGAGCGCGTTATCGGCGGCCGGCAACTGGGCGACCGCCGGCGGCGGACAGGCGAGCAGCGCGGCGATCACGAGCAAATGCGGCAGGCGGCCAATCATCGGCTTGTTCCAGGGACGGGCGGTCCCTACAGTCCGCAATCATCACCGCGGGCGCAAGCCCGACGATGCCGCAGGATCGCTCCACATGCCGCCGCGTCTGTTCTGCTTCGGCCTCGGCTACTGCGCCACGGCGCTCGCCCGTCGACTGATCGGCCGTGGCTGGTCCGTCGCGGGCACGCGGCGCAGCGGCGACAACAGGGGCGACCTGCCCGCGCAGAACGTGACCACTCACATCTTCGATCGTGGGCGCCCGCTCGACGATCCGGCCGCAGCGCTCGCGGGAACCACCCATCTGCTCGTCTCGGTGCCACCTGACGATGATGCAGAACGGCACGGCGACGTCGTGCTCGATCTGCACGGCGGCGACATCGTGGCGCTGCCCGACCTGACTTGGGTCGGTTACCTGTCGACCACGGGCGTCTACGGCGATCGCGGCGGTGCGCTCGTCGATGAGTCCGCCGCGCTTCGGCCCTCGGGCGAGCGCGGCCAGCGCCGCGTCGCGGCCGAGGCGGGCTGGCTTGGGCTGCACGAACGGCACCGGCTGCCCGTGCATGTCTTCCGCCTCGCCGGCATCTACGGACCCGGCCGCAGCGCGCTCGACACGGTCCGCGCGGGGCGCGCCCATCGGGTCGTCAAACCCGGGCAGGTGTTCAGCCGCATCCATATCGACGACATTGTCCAGGTGCTCGAAGCGTCGATCGCGCGACCGAACCCGGGCGCCGTCTACAACGTCTGCGACGACGATCTCGCGCCGCCGCAGGATGTCATCGCCCATGCCTGCGCGCTGCTGGGCGTGACGCCGCCACCGGAGATTCCCATCGAGCAGGCGCGATTGTCCCCGATGGCGCTGAGCTTCTATGCGGACAACAAGCGTGTCGACAATTCACGCATCAAGCACGAGCTCGGCGTTCGCCTGCGCTATCCGAGCTATCGCGACGGTCTGGCGGCGCTTCTGGCCGAATGAACTAGCCGCCGATCAGTCCGCCGACGGCCGAGCACAGTCGCTCGAGATCGTCCGGCGTCGACAGACGGTGGTCGCCCGCCTTGACGAGCGAGACGACGACGTCAGGCCCGTCCAGCCGCTCGGCGATCCGCATCGAGGTTTCCCAAGGCACGTCGGCGTCCTTCATGCCATGCAGCAGGCGCACCGGCAGTGCCAGCGGGATGCGGTCACGCAGGAGCAGATGGCGCCTTCCCTCCTCGATCAGGCGCAGTGTGACGCGGTAGGGCTCGTCGCTGTAGGCAGAGGGCTGCTCCAGCACGCCATCGCGCAGAAGCGTCTCGCGCTCGACCGGCATCATGGTCTGCCACATGAGGTCCTCCGTGAAGTCCGGCGCAGCCGCGATGCCGACGAGACCCTTGAGCCGCGCCTGGCGTTTGAGCGCCACGAGCAGCATGATCCAGCCGCCCATGCTCGAACCGACCAATACCTGCGGCCCCTGCGTCAAGCGATCGAAGCAGAACAAGGCGTCGTCGGTCCACGTGCCGATCGTGCCGTCTTCGAACCGGCCCGATGATTGGCCATGCCCCTGATAGTCGAAGCGCAGAAAGGCCTGACCGCGACGCCGGCAGTAGTCCTCGAGCGCCATCGCCTTGGTTCCGGTCATGTCCGACATGAAACCGCCCATGAACATGACGCCGGGCGACCGCCCGGCCTGTTGCTCATAGGCGATTGTCGCGCCGTCGGCCCGTGTTAGTGTGCTTGCCATTGCGTCGAGTTCACCGGAAGCCGTGCGGCGGCGCGAGCGTCATGGGGTGACACAAAATATGGAAACACATTAGAATTCCAACGTTTTTCGATGCATGACGGTCCAGCTCGAAGCGCGGCGTGGCGGGTGATCGAACGGGAGTCAGGACGGGGCAGCGATGGCCAGCGCGCTTCCTGTGGAAGCAGCCGAATCTAGCATTCAGCCTGCGGTCGGCAAGCTGCGCCGCCCGGCAGTGCTCCAGGTGTTGCCTGCGCTGGTCACGGGCGGGGTCGAGCGCGGCACGGTCGACATCGCCGCCGCGCTCGTCCAATCGGGCTGGACGGCGATCGTCGCCTCCGCCGGCGGACCGATGGTGCGCGAAGTCGAGCGCGCTGGCGCCACCCATGTGACGCTATCGCTCGAGAGCAAGAATCCGCTGTCGATTCACGCCAATATCGGCCGCCTCGCACGCATCATCGGCGAACTCGAGGTCGACATCGTCCATGCGCGCAGCCGGGCGCCAGCGTGGAGCGCCTACTACGCGGCACGGCGCACGGGACGGCGCTTCGTCACGACGTTCCACAGTCCCTATACTCTCGGTTTCCCCGGCAAGCGCTGGTACAACCAGATCATGGCGCGTGGCGAACGCGTAATCGCGATCTCCCACTTCGTCGCGGACCACGTGCTTGCCAACTACAAGGTCGATCCCGAGCGGCTGCGCGTCGTGCCACGCGGCGTCGACATCGACTCGTTCGACACAGCGCGCGTCTATCCAGGCCGCATCATCCAGCTCGCCGAGGCGTGGCGCCTGCCCGACGGCGTGCCCGTCGTCATGCTGCCCGGCCGGCTGACGCGCTGGAAGGGCCACACGGTGCTGATCGACGCGCTCGCCCGGCTGCGCCGCAAGCAGCCGGGACGCCTGTTGCGCTGCATCTTCGTCGGCTCGGACCAGGGACGCACGGGCTATCGCCGCGAGCTCGAAGAGCGGGCACGGCGCAACGGCCTCGCCGACACGCTGCAGATCGTCGACGATTGCCGCGACATGCCCGCCGCCTACATGCTGGCCGACGTCGTCGTCTCGGCGTCGACCGATCCCGAGGGCTTCGGCCGTGTCGCGATCGAGGCGCAAGCCATGGGCAAGCCGGTGATCGCCACCAATCACGGTGCGGCGCGCGAAACGGTGATCGATGGCAGCACCGGGCTGCTGACACGGCCGGGCGACCCCGATGCGCTCGCGGATGCGCTGGAGCGGATGCTGGCGCTCAGTACGGCCGAGCGCGAGGCGCTGGCCGCGCGTGCCATCGACAATGTGCGGCGCGGATTCACCAAGCAGCAGATGTGCGAGCGGACACTGGCGATCTATCACGAGCTGCTGGACTATCGCGACCTGGTCGAATTGCCGGTTGGCACCGCCAGTGGACACCCAGGGGACCAATGACATTCTCGTCATCAAGCTAGGGGCCCTCGGCGATTTCATCCAGGCGCTGGGGCCGATGATGGCCATCCGGCGCCATCACCGCGATCGGCGCATCACCCTGCTGACGGCGGCCCCCTTCGCCGATCTCGCGCGCGCGGTCGGCTGCGCCGACCGCATCTGGATCGACGAACGGCCGCGCCTGCTGGCTCCGTCGGGCTGGATCGAGCTGCGTCGCCGCCTGCGCGCCGGCGGCTTCGGCCGCGCTTATGATCTGCAGACCTCGGATCGAAGCGGCTGGTACTACCGGCTGTTCTGGCCGGGGCCCTATCCGGAGTGGTCGGGCATTGTCGGGAACTCGCCATGGCGACACGCCAATCCGCACCGCGACGCGTTGCACACCGTCGAGCGCCAGCGCGAGCAGTTGGCGCTTGTCGGAATAACAGAGGTGCCGCTGACCGATCTCTCGGGCCTGGCCCGCCAGCTCGGCCCGATGGCCGAGGCGCCTGCCGCTCCCTATGCGGTCGTCGCACCCGGCGGCGCGGCCCATCGCCCGGACAAGCGGTGGCCGATCGAGCGCTTTGCCGAGCTGGCCCGGCGCATCGCGGACAATGGGCTGACGCCGGTCGTGATCGGCGGCGCCGACGAGGCGCTGCTCGCCAAGCAGATCATCGCGTCATGCACCGCGGCGCGCGACCTCACGGGCTCCACGTCGCTGATCGACCTGGTCGCGCTTTACGGCAAGGCCGCGCTCGCCGTCGGAAATGACACGGGACCGATGCACGTCGCCGCAGCAGTCGGTTGTCCCGCCGTGGTGCTGTTTGCGCGCGCCTCGAACCCGGATCTATGCGCCCCGCGCGGACGAGCGGTCCGCGTGCTGCGCCGCGACGACCTGGCCGACCTTGGCGTTGATGAGGTACAGGCGGCCGTTGCCGCGAGTGCGATCGGGTCCCGGACCATGATCGTCCCACATTGAGCCAGCGCTTCAATCTGGAGCGACCCTGCTCTAGCCTGAACTTTGCCCCATTTTCGAGCTAAGCAATTGAAAGTGCGGGGATTTTGGCTTTGACGGTAGTCATGTAATTTGTTTGAGGGGCTCGACAGGCTGGTTGTGCCGTGA
>Ga0194120_10002860_pt1 | contig 29031 bp, 24 predicted proteins | sample TA2MahCa65mmetaG_FD_148642 | JGI IMG/M metagenome (GOLD analysis project Ga0194120, IMG submission 148642) | Freshwater microbial communities from Lake Tanganyika, Tanzania - TA2015019 Mahale Deep Cast 65m | ecosystem: Environmental > Aquatic > Freshwater > Lake | place: Tanzania: Lake... | reverse complement strand
GTCGTTCAGCATCGTCGATCCGCTCGCGACAGCATCCGTCGTGTCGACGGGCGGCGCCGCGGCCTGGACCTCGCCGGGCGGCCCCGGCTCCGAGCTCCCCTCGACGCCCCCCTCGTCGCCACCGAAGGCACCGCCGGTGGCCACCGCCTCGGTGCCGGGGATGGTCGCGGGCGGGTGTTCGCGCCTGTGCCCGACGTACACCACCACCAGCAAGGCAGCGGCGGCGAGCATCACCGCCTCGGGACGGATCTGCGTCACCCATAGGCGCCAGCCCACGCGCATGGGCTCGTCGTCCACGCGGTCGCGGACACGCGCCGCGAAGCCCACCGGGGCACTGACGAGCCCCTCCGCGCGGAGGAGCTCGATCGCCGCGCGCATCTGCTCCAGCTCGGCGCGCAGGCCGGCGTCGCGGGCAATCGCCGCCTCGACCTCGCGGGCCTCGGCGGCGCTCAGCTCGCCATCGAGGTAGGCGCTGAGGCGGTTGCGGGCGAAGAAGGTGTCCATCAGAGCACGTCTGCTGCGCGTACCCGCCGCGCGAGCCGGTTGGCAAGTTCACCGCGGGCCCTGTGGATCCGGCTCTTCACCGTTCCTCGCGGCAAGTCGAGGATGTCAGCAATTTCCTCGTAAGCGAGATCTTCGACATCGCGGAGGATGAGCACCTGCCGGTGCTCATCGTCGAGCTCGGCGAGCGCCGCCTGCACCAGCGAGCCGGCCTCGCGCTGGTGAACACCGCGGTCGGCGCCGGGATCGGCCTCGTCGGCCACTTGCCGGGCCGGGAGCTCCTCGTCGTCGCCGCGCGGCGCGTCGATCACCTCGTGGCGACCGTAGCCGCGGCGGTGCCGATGAAGGCGCACGTTGCGGCAGTGGTTGACGGCAATGCGGAAGATCCAGGTGGAGAAGCTGCTCTCGCCTCGGAACGCCCCCAGCGCTCTGAAGGCAGCCACGAAGACGTCCTGGGCCGTTTCCTCGGCCACCTCGGGGTCGCCCAGCCACCGCAAGCAGAGGGAGTAGATGCGAGACTGGTAGCGAACGACGATCTCGTCGAAGGCGGCGCGCTCGCCCGCGAGGAAGCGGGACACGAGCTCGCTGTCGGTGGAGCTGGCCCCGAGCCGCAGCGCAGCGGCCGAGCGGAACCCCAGGGCGGCGAAGAGGATATCCACGCGTGGTGAGCCTACTGGCCTGACAATCCCCCGCGCGACACGGTTCCGTCAATCTTCGTCTTCGTGCCGGATGGGCTCCATGCGCACGCGCTCGCCGGTGCGGACCGATCGCTGCACCTGCTCGATGGGCAATCGTTTCACCGGGAAGATGGCCCTTTTTACCTTCGCGTCCTTGAAGCTCACGCCGTCGAGGTTGCAGTAGTCAAAGTCGGCCTCCTCGAGATTTGCCCCGTCGAGGCTGGCTTCGCGCAGGTTGGCGTTCCAGAAGCTAGCACCCACCAGCGTCGTCCCCCGGAACGAGGCTCGCTGCAGGTTGGATTCCCCGAGCTTGGCATTGGTCAGGTTGGCGCCGTCGAAGGTGACGCCGGAGAGGTCGAGGCCGCGGAGGTCGGCATCTTCCAGCGTCTCGCCGCGGCGGAGCATGTCGAGCACTTGCTTGCGCGTGAGAGTGCGCAGTTCGGCGAAGTCTTCACGGTCGAAGTCGTCGTCGGTATCGCTGTTCTTCTTCTTGGTCATTTCGCGGGCACCTCGATGGGCGTGGTGGCGTGGGCGCGCCGGGCGAGGCTCTCCACCAGCCTCGTACCCACGTCGCGCCCGCTGAAGGCGCTCGTAAAGTGCGCGCCGCCGGGGTTCAACACGTTGACCTCAACGATCCGCGCGCCGATGACGTCGATCCCCGCCAGCCAGATTCGCTCGTGGAGCAAGTGCGGCGTGAGCGCGGCGACGGCCTCGCGCTCGGCGCGGGTCACCTCGCAGGGCGCGGGCTCGGCGCCATGCTTCAAGTTGTGACGGAATTCGCCCGGGGCGCGGCGCCGCAGGTAGCCACCCACGAGCTCCCCATCGAGCCACAGGAGGCGCTTCTCGCCGAGAGACGCCTCCGGCAAGTAGGCTTGCACCACGACGTAGCCGTCGCCCGCCTCGCCGGCGGCGGCGAAGGCTGCCTCGAGTCCCCGGCGGGCCGCCCGCCCGCGCAGGAGTTGGACGCCGCGCCCCCCGCACGACCGGGCCGGCTTGAGCACCAGCCCCCCCGGCATGCCCGACGCGAATCGCTCGGCAGCAGCGCGCGAGCGGGTGACGATCCCGAGCGGGCGCGGCACATCCGGGGGGAGCGCCGCGAGCCAGGACTTGTGGGTGGTCCGGACCAGCGCGGCCGGGTCGTTGACGACGGCGACGCCGCTGGCCGCGACCAGCTGGGCCATCGTGAGCACTGCCGTGTCGAGCGGGTTGACCCGGAGCACCATGACATCGAGCGCGGCGGCCTCGAGCTGGCGACGCTCGAGGTCGCGGGCCCGCAAGCGGGCCACGATCGTCTCGCGATCAGGCGGAATCTGGTCGAGCACGAAGGCGCGGAGCTGGACACGACCGCGCTCGTCAACGTCGAAGTCCGTTGGTTCTACCACTCGAACTGTCCACCCCGCCTCGCGTGCGGCGGCGAGCAGGTGGACGGTCGTGTGCGTGGCCTGCACCCCACCCGCCGCCGAGATGACCACGCCAATCCGCACCGGCGGCAACTATCCGGCGCGATACCATTGGCCCATGGACGAGGTCCTCGCGCGCATTCCCCACATGCTCGCGGCCCGCTACTCCTTGCTCTACGCGCTCTCGCCCGAGGAGGAGAGAGTGGAACGTGGTATCGAGCGCATGTGCGCGCACAACGGGCTCGCGTGCTACCGCTGGCGCCAGACCACGGGCCTGCAAGGCGACGGCCTGGCCGACGAACCCGCCACCCGCGACCCGGTCGTGGCGCTCGAGCGCGTCGGCCGCATCCAGGCGCCAGCGCTGTTCGTGTTCGAGGATCTCCACGCGAACATCACCGACGCCGCCGTTACCCGACGCCTCCGGGATCTCGAGCACGAGCTCGGCGCAAGGCGCCAGGCCATCCTCGTGCTGGCCTCGGCGCTTGTCATCCCGCAGGAGCTCGAGAAGGACTTCGCCGTGCTCGACGTCCCGCTCCCCGCGCGCAAGGAGGTGGCAAGGGTCCTGGCGGTCCTCCTGCAGTCTCAGAAGATCGACTTGAGCCCGGATCTGTTCGAGGCCTTCGTCACGGCGTCGCTCGGCCTGACCGAGAAGGAAATCAAGCGGGCCTACGCGCGCGTGCTGGTCGATGGCGACCGTTTCGCGCCCACCGACCTCGCCCTCCTGATCGACGAGAAGGCGAGGCTGCTGCGCAAGTCGCGCTTCCTGGAGTTCATCCGCCCCGAGGTCGGCACCTCCGACATTGGCGGCCTCGGCAACCTCAAGGACTGGCTGGGCCAGCGGCAGGCTGGCTTCAGCGACCGCGCGCGCGCCTTCGGCCTGCCCGAGCCCAAGGGCCTCTTCCTCCTCGGCGTCCAGGGATGCGGCAAGTCGCTGTCCGCCAAGGCGGTGGCCGATCTCTGGCGCGTGCCGCTCTTGCGCCTGGACGTGGCGGCCCTCTTCGCCGGGCGCGCCGAGGAGGGCCTGCGCGACACCATCCGCATCGCCGAGTCGATTGCCCCCGCCGTGCTCTGGATCGACGAGATCGAGAAGGCCTTCCTGCAGGACCAGGGAGGCGGCCGGGTGTTCGGTGCCTTCCTCACGTGGATGCAGGAGAAGACCAAGCCCGTGTTCGTCGTGGCCACCGCGAACGAGGTCCGCGCCCTCCCGCCCGAGCTCCTGCGTAAAGGACGTTTTGACGAGATCTTCTTCGTGGATCTGCCCAACGTGCACGAGCGCCTGGAGATCCTCGACATCCACGTGCGGCGACGCGGACGCGAGCCCGACCAGTTCGACCTCTTGCAGATCGCCGAGGAAACCGACAAGTTCTCGGGTGCCGAGCTCGAGCAGCTCATCGTCGCGGCCATGTTCGTGGCTTTCTCGGCGGAGCGCGAACTGCGCCAGGAGGACCTGTCGCGCGTGGCGCGAGACAGCATCCCGCTCGCGGTGACCATGGACGATCGGCTCAAGGAACTGCGGGAGTGGGCGCGGCCCCGGGCGAGGCCGGCATCGGTTGATACCCGTCGAGTTTCCTTCTTCGCCGACTGGGAGGCCTCCTGAACGTCGCCATCATCGGCGCGGGCTCGTGGGGAACGGCGCTGGCCATGCAGGCCGCCCGCGTGGGCCACCGTGCGCGACTATGGGACCACAACGCCGAGCGTGCCGAGGTGATGCAGGCAGAGCGCCAGAACGCGCGCTACCTGCCGGGCCTGGACTTCCCCCAGGGGCTGGCCGTCACGGGCGACATGGGGCACGCGCTCGAGGATGCCGAGGTGTGCGTCGAGGCCGTCCCCTCGACCGCGCTCCGCTCCATTCTCCCCGAGCTCGCCCACTCCCTGCCACGCGCCGCGCCCGTGGTGTGCGCCACCAAGGGCATCGAGGTCGACACGCTCTACACGATGGACGAGATCCTGGTCCACGGCCTGCGTCCGGGGCAACCGCTGGTCACCCTCGGCGGTCCGTCATTCGCGCGCGAGGTGGCGATGGGCATGCCCACCGCCGTGGTGGTCGCGAGTCGCGACCCGGTGGCCAACCACGCCGCCGCCGAGGCACTGCACGGCGGCTTCTTCCGCGTATACGACACCGATGATGTCGTGGGCGTCGAGCTCGGCGCCGCCCTGAAGAACGTGATGGCCATCGCTTGTGGCGTGTCGGACGGCGCCGGGCTCGGGACCAACGCGCGTGCCGCGCTCATCACCCGTGGGCTCGCCGAGATCTCGCGGGTGGCGATGAAGCGTGGCGCCAACCCGCTCACGATGATGGGGCTCGCCGGCCTCGGCGACCTCGTGCTCACGTGCACCGGCGACCTGAGCCGTAACCGGCGCGTGGGCCTCGGCCTCGGCAAGGGACGTTCGCTCGGGGAAGTGCTCGACGAGCTGGGCCAGGTGGCCGAGGGCGTGGTCACCGCCCGGAGCGCGTGGCAGTTGGCGCAGCGCGAGGCGGTCGAGATGCCCATCACCGAGCAGGTGTATGCGATGCTCTACGAGGACAAGCCGGTGGGCGAGGTACTTCGCGACCTCGCCGGGCGCGGGCGCCGCGCGGAACGCGGCTAGGCGCGGCGGAGCCCGACGACCAGCGCCACCGCGGCGCTGGTCCAGGCGATCGGGCCGGGTTCAAGCGACAAGAAGCCGTAGCCACCGAGCACGGCGATCCCGTTGTTGATGCCGTGGGCGGCGATCCCCGGCACCACGCTGCGCGATCGCAGCGCCAGCGCGCCCAGCACCACGCCGAGGGCGGCGGTCGGGGCGAGGCGGAAGATGCTCGCGTGCAAGGCGCCGAACGCCAGCGATGTGGCGAGCACCGCCGACCACGGGCTGGCCGGGCGTTTCCACAGGCCGAGGAATGCGCCACGGAAGAGCAGCTCCTCGCAGATCGCTGGCAAGATTGCGAGGCACAGCATGGTCAAGGCGATGGGCGTCGTCGGGTCGAGGAGTCCAGCGAGTAGACCCGAAGGCGAGTCGAGCAGCAGGGCCTGCAACTGCCCCACCGTCAGCGCGAGGCCGGGCAAGCACAGGCCGACGATCGCGCCCCGGGCCAGCTCGGTCCACGCCGGCCAGCGCAGTTGCAGGCGCTCGCGCACCGGCAAGCCGAGCCACCAGGGCGCCAGCAGGGCGAGGGGCAAGAAGAGCCCAACCTGCGTGAAGGCGAGCCCGCCGAGCAAGTGTCGCGACTGCGCGGCCTGGCCGAGAAACCAGAGCGCGAGCGCGGCGAGCGCGAAGGTGATCAGGGCCTCGGCGCGGAAGTCGCCGCGCGCACGGCGCTCGCCCGGGCCTCGCGCGCCGAGGAGCACCGACTCGCGGCCGAGGAGGCGCGCCGTCGCCCACACCCCGGCCACGGCGTAGGCGGTGGTCGAGCCGAGGGCGAGCCCCACCAGGGGCCAAGCGGCGGTGCCGTCCAGCACGGCGCGAATCGCCAGGGACGTGCCTCCGAGTGGGAGGAGCGCGGTGAACGGCGTCAGGGGGAAGCCCGGCAAGGCCGCGACCGAGGCCGGGAGCAGCGGCACGAACATGACCGGCAGGGCCAGGACCTGTCCAGACTTGAAGTCGGGGGCCCATGCCGCGGCGAGCGTCACCATCGCGGCCACGAGAATGGCGAGGGGAACCAGCAAGAGCGCCGTCCCCACCACCTCGCCGACGCCCAGCCGCAACCCGCCCAGGAGCGCGAGGCTTCCCGCGCCCAGCCCCAGGGACACGCCTGCCGACACGAGGCTGAAGGCCGTCACCACCAGGAACTTGGCGGCAGCGACGGTCGCCCGCGAACGAGCCGAGACCATCAGGGTCTCCAGCGTGCCCCGTTCCCGCTCGCCGGTGACGACGTCGAGCGCCGTGTACAGCGCGCCGGAAAGCAGGGTGAACAGGAGCAGCAGGGGGGCGAAACGGGCCGCGCGGCTCCTGGCAGCGTCGCCCTCGGACTCCTCGTCGCGCACCGTCACCCGCAGCGCGGCCTGGGACCGCCGGTGCTCGGTGATCGCAGCCTTGAGCCGCGATCGGGCGTCGGTCGAGTCGGGGGATCGGCTGTCCCACCAGAGCTCGACCTGCCCCTCGTGCACCCGTGCCGCCACGTCCACCAGGCCGGTGGCGACGATTGTCGCCGAGGGGGCCAGCGGCTTCGGCGCGAGGTTCGCAGGCAAGGGGATTGGCGGCTCGACGGCCACGTCGAACACGCGCGCCTGGGCCTCGACCTCCATGTTGGAAAGCGCGCGGTGTCCCGCCCAGCCCGCGAGCGGGTACACCAGGAGCGGCACGAGCAGCATCAAGACGATCGTCGCGGGGTCACGCAAGTGCTGCAGCAGCTCGAAGCGCAGCACCACGCCGAGGTCGCGAAACGCTGCGCGCGCGCGCATCAGGCCGAGGAACCTGCAACGAGGTCGATGAACGCGGTCTCGAGACGCCCGTCGGGTGCCCGGGAACGCAGCTCATCGAGGCTTGTCTCCGCCCGCACTCGCCCGCCGTGGATGACAACCACGCGCGAGCACAACCGCTCCGCCTCGCCCATGATGTGGGTGCTGTACAGCACGCACTTGCCAGCAGCTCGCGCCTCCTCGAGCACGGTGAAGAGCTGCTGCGCCACGAGCACGTCGAGGCCGGATGTCGGCTCGTCGAAGATCAACACGGGCGGGTCGTGCACGAGCGCTCTCGCGATGTTCACCTTCTGCTTCATGCCGGTTGACAGCCGGTCGCACGTGACATGCGCGAAGCGCTCGATCTCGAAGCGCGCGACGAGCGCGTCGGCACGACCCGCCGCGTCGGCGCAGCCCTGCAGCCGGGCGACGTACTCGAGCACTTCGCGAGCGGTCAGTCTCCCGTACAGCCCGGTGCTTGCCGACAAGTAGCCGATGGACCGTCGCACTTCGGCAGCGTCGAGCCGGACATCGTGGCCATTGACCCTCGCCGTGCCCTCGTCGGGGACGATCAGGGTGGCGAGCATGCGCATGGTGGTGGTCTTGCCAGCGCCATTGGGGCCGAGCAAACCGACGATCTCGCCGGGACCGGCACGGAAGCTCACGTGGTCGACGGCGGTGATCGTCCCGAGCTCTCGGTCGTGAAAGCGCCGGGTGAGTCCTTCGACTTCGATCACGCGAGGCTCCCCGGTCGCAGCCAGCGGGTGGCAAGCCAGACCGACGCGGCGCCCAGCAGCAGCAACTCCCCCGCCGCGACGCCCGTCCAGCCCCACGGCGCGTCGCCCTCCAGCCAGGCCCGCATGACCAGAACCGCGTTCGAAACCGGTAGCCAGCCAAGGCCCGAGTCGAGTTCCGCGCGGGGGAGCACACCGACGAGCGCCAGCAACATCACCGCGGTGACGGCGGCCGAGGCCGTGTTCTGCGCTTGCTTGAACGACCGGGTGGGCGCGGCGGCCAGGAGCGAGACGCAGGCGCCGTAGAGCGCGGTCAGCACGGCCAGCGGGAAGATAGCGAGCAGGCGCAGGGGATCGACGGCGATGTCGGCGCCCACCAGCACCGCCACGTGTACCAGCGTGGCGGCGGCACTCAAGACCGCCGCCGAGACCGCGAACAGGGTGATCGCGGCCACCGCCACCAGCTTGCCTGCGAGGAACACCCAGCGTGGCGCCGCCGTGCTGAGACTGGTTTCCTGAGTGCCCCGCTCGCGGTCGGCGACCACCGCCTCGACCGCCGGGTACATCGAGGCGAAGAGGCTCAGGACCACGAGGATCAGCGGGACAACACGGGCAACCACGACTGAGAGTGCCTCGCTAGCGGGCGCCACGTCATGCGTCTCGAGGGGCCAGGGGTCGTCGAACGCATCCACGAGACGGTCGCGCGCGATGACCGACTCGGGATCGGAAGCTCGATAGGCGATCTCCACCTCGCCGGGGCGCCACGTAAGGCGCGCCGCAGCGGGCGTGCCCACCGCCTCCACGACGTCCGCGGGCAGGGGCTCGCGCGCGGCGCCCTCCACGGCCACGGCCGGGCGGAGCCGTTCTTCCCAGCCCTCGCGCAGCGACCCCACCTGCGTCATGCCCCAGACCGCACCCGGGAAGAGGAACAGCGGGAAGAGCACGGTGAGCAGCACGGTGTTGACGTCGCGCGCCACCTGCCGAAGCTCCGCGTGCGCGACGTGGACGATGGGATGCTGCATCGAGCCGCCAGCGTACGACAGCCCTTCGAGCCGGCCAAGCCGCCTGGCGACGGTTACAGCCGCCCGGTCGCGTCGAGCAACTCCACGATGGCGAGCTCGCGCTGCGCGCGCGTCTGGAGCTCCGCGAAGCGGGCTGCCGACAGGCCGAGCCGGGCGTCCTCCAGGTCGAGGAAGGTGATCGTGCCCGCGTCGAACGCAACCGCGGCGAGGCGCGCGTTCTCGTCGGCGAGCGCTACCTCTCGCTCGGCGGCGTGGTGCGCCGCGCCCGCACGCTCGGCTGCGAGGAAGGCGGCGCGGACCTCCTGCTCGGCGTGGTCCTCGGCGTCACGACGGGCAAGCACCGCGAGACGCACCTGCGAGCTCGATCGCAGCTGCTCAGAGAGACGGTAGCCCCCGTCCCACAGCACCCACTCGCTCTCGACGACGACCATCCAGAACTCGGTCTTGTCGTTGAACGCGCTGGTGTTCTCCGTCCAGGCGTAGGTGAAGCGCCCGTCGATGGCCGGCAACCAGTCCAGCCCCTGCGCCCAGCTGGCCGACCTCGACGCCGCCTCTCGAAACCGCGACGCGCGGACGTCGGCACGCTGCTCGAGCGAGGTAGCGAGCGCCACCTCGACGCTCTCGAACGGGAGCGTCTGCGCCGGCGGGAGTTCGAGATCGGCCCGCGCGGGCCACCCCGTGAGACTGGCGAGCGCATTCTCCGCGATAGACCTAGACTCCTCGGCGGCGGCGAGATCCCGGCGCGCCCGAGACAGGGCCAGCTCGGCCTGCAGCTCGACCTGTCGCGAGGCGCTCCCGGCGAGCACCCGGCGCCTCGCCAGGTCGAGGTGCCGCTCCGCGCTGGCCACGGCCGTGCCGGAGATGGCCACCGCCTCCCGGGCCACCAGGGCGCCCCAGAACGCGCTCGCGACCCCTGCGCGGAGCATCGAGCGGTGCGCGTCACGGTCCTCGGCGGCCGCGCGCGTGTCCTGCCCCGCCGCGACCACCGTGGCCACGGAACTTGGCGCGAATATAGGTTGTACCACCGACATACTCGCATCGAAGTAGCTCAACTTCCGCATGACCAGTGGCTCGCTGGGCTCGATGATCGACGCGAACTCCTCGGGGATGAGCGCGTTCGGGTCGAAAGTGATCTCCTCGTCGTTGCGGGTGTAGCTGCCTCGCACGACAAACTTCGGCGCGAGCAGCGACCAGGCAGCCACCCGCGCTGTCGCACTCATCCGGTATTGCTCCTCGATCATGGCCGCGTCGAGCCCCCTCGACTCGGTCGCCCGCCAGGCGTCGTCGAGCGTGAGGGCGAGAGCGAACGAGACCCAGAACAACATGGTGGGGAGACCGCGAGTTCGCCCGCCCTACCGCGATCGCCGCGACCGCGGCAGAGTCCATCCGCTCGCCACGGGAAGCGGCACGAAATACGGCGCCAGCTTCGCCGATGCTCTCGCTGCTGCTCCTCGCCTGCTCCGCCGAGATCGACGTCATCGACGCGTGTCCGCTGGCTACGAACACCTGGTTGGAGACGCCAGACGGGGCTGCCATCGCGCTGCACCACCACCCCGGCCGGGGACCCGCCGTGCTGCTCGTCCACGGAATCGCGAGCAATCACCGCTTCTGGGACCTCGACAGCCAGCATTCTCTGGCCCGCTGGCTGGTTGATCGGGGTTACGACGCATGGCTGCTCGATCTCAGGGGCCACGGGCTCGCGCGCCGAGACGCCGACGGCATGCCGCAGCTGAGCGGCTGGACCGTCGATGACTACGGCCGTCACGACGTGGCGGCCGCGGTTGAGCACGTCCAACGGGTGACGGGCCAGCACCGCCTCGCCTATGTCGGCCACAGCATGGGGGGCATGGTCGGTGGCATCTACGCGGCGCTCGGTGGCGCTGAAAACCTCAGCGCAATGGTGCTCGTGGGGAGCCCGGGCACGTTCGAGCGCGACGCGCCCCTGGTGGGGCTGGCCGCCGCGGGATTCAAGGCTGGCGGCGCCTCCCTCTGGTGGTTCGAGACGCCGGTTGCCGCCGAGGCTGCAGCAGCGCTCGGGCCCCTGACGCCCGGGCGGCTGCAGGAGCGGATCTACAACACCGAGAACGTCTCGGGCGAGACCGAGCGCAAGCTGTTGGGCGCCATCGTCTCGCCGATGTTCCGCGAGGAGATGCAGCATTTTGGCCGGATGATCGAGCACGAGCGATTCGAGAGCGCAGACGGCGAGCGCGACTGGCTAGCCGAGCTCGGCGGCGTCACGGTGCCGACCCTGGGCATTGCCGGCTCGCGCGACGAGATCGGTCGACCGGAGTGGGTTCGCGCCTTCGTCGAGGCCATGGGTGGACCGCGCACGTTCACGCTCGTGTCGGGCTACGGCCACGTGGATCTCGGGCTCGGCGAGCGGGCGAGCGACGACGTCTTCCCCCACATCGGGGCCTGGCTCGACCGCTACGCGACTCCCTAGATCCGCGGCGCCGAGCCGCTGGTCAGGTCTTCATCCGTCGGCGCGAAGGGCGTCTCGGGGGCCACGCCGTGCCGCAAACGAACCGCAAGCAGGAGGAGGCCTGCCGCGAGGACCCCGATGGACGCCACCTGCGACGTGGTCAACGAGCCGAAGTGATCGGTGCCCCGGATCTCGTCCCCGCGGAGGCTCTCCACGAAGGGGCGCCAGATGCCGTAGAGAACCATCGCCGTGCCCGACACCTGGCCGTCGAACAGGCGCCGGTGCCAGAGCCAGCTCAGCACGGCGAACAGCCCAGCGAGTACGACGGCATCGTACACCTGGGTCGCCAGGACAACCTGCCCGTTCGTGCCCACGCCGTGCCGCGTGAGCTCCACGAGGAACGGCGGTCCAGCCACGAACCAGAGCTGTCCGCCACCGAAGCTCTCGGGCAGGAGCGAGAGGGCCCCTTCCGGCAGCGCGACGGTGCGCCCATGGCAACAACCCGCGAAGAAGCAGCCTACGCGCCCGATGCTCATGCCGAGGATGACCGCGGGTGCCACGACATCGGCCATCTTCAGGACGGGGATGCCACGCACGAGTCCGTAGATGATGCCCAGCACCGCGGCCCCGATGACCCCCCCGAGGACCGCGAATCCCCCCTTGGAAAGGTCGAAGTAGACCATCGGGTTGTCGTAGAACTCGGTGTCCCTGGCGCCGAGGTAGTGCAGCAGGCGCGCACCCGCCAGGCCCGCGACGATGGCGATCACGTAGAGACCGACCATCTTGTCGGGGTCGATCCCGACGCGGGCAGACCGCCGGTGGACGACGAGCGCGGCCGCAAAGAACGCGACCGTGAGCAAGAGACCCCAGGTGTTGTACGGCAGCTCGCCCATGGGCGTCTGCATCTTGTAGAGGGTCGGGAACATGCGGCCCGGCTATCGCGCCGGCGTTTTTTGGCCTGAGGTCCGTCACCGCCCCTTGACCGTTTGGGACGTCAAGCCTTCGGCGTGCTGTCGACGGACGTCCGTCGCCGACTTCCTGGTGCCATGAGCAAAACCTACCTTTCACCGTTGGCACGAGCCTTGCGAGACGGCGCGCCATGACCACACCGTCCGACTACCTACGCCTCGGACCCGACGAACTCGGGACCGACGACCTCCTCCACCTCGTGGCAGGCCGCCATGCTGCCCGCAAGCTCATCGAGGCCTACGGCGACGCCCGCTCCGTTTCTCGCCAGTCCGCAGCCGCGCTCGCCAACGTGGCCGGGTGCGGCGTCACCACGGCCGCCCGCATCCACGCGGGCTTCGAGCTCGCACGGCGACTCCATCGCCACCAGGCTCGGCCCCACGTCGCCAGGGCTCACGACGTGGTCGACTGGTTCGGGCCGCGCATCGGGAACCTGCCCCATGAGGAACTCCATGCCTTGTACCTATGCTCGCGCGGTCGCGTGCTGCGCTCCGGTCTCGTGACCAGGGGCAGCGCCGAGCACACGATCTTCGACGTGGCTGGCCTTGTTGGCGAGGCGCTCCGAACCGGGTCGAAATCTCTGGTGGTGGCCCACAACCATCCAAGCGGGGATCCTGAGCCGTCGGCCGACGACCTGAGCGTCACCCATCGCCTGTGCCAGGTGGCCGAGATCGCGGGGATCCGGGTACTGGACCACGTCGTGCTGGCGGGCGACGCCTGGTCGTCGATGGCCAGTCGGGGACAGCTTCCCGCCGCTCACGGCCTGGCGCGCGGCCCGTGGGTGACGCCATGAGGCGCCGCTCAGTCCCGTTCAATCCCGTAGAGCTTGATTCGGTAGAGCAGCGAGCTCCGGGCCATTCCGAGGAGACGAGCGGCCTCGGACTTGTTCCCCTCGGCCCGGCGCAGGGCCTCGACCACCATCTCCCGGTCGGTCTCCTTGAGCGCCGCCGCGGCAGACTTCGACGGCGAGGGCAACCGTCCCGGCTCCTCGAGAGGGCAGAAAATGATGTGCTCCGGCAGGATGATCGGCCCGCTGAGGACCACGGCTCGCGTGATGACGTTTCGCAACTCGCGGCCGTTTCCCGGCCAGTCGTACCCGGCGAGGAGCTTCATGGCTTCCGGCGTGATGGTGGTGCCCTGCCTCACCTTCGCGGCGATGGCCTCGGCGACGGCGGGAATGTCCTCGCGACGCTCGCGGAGCGGGGGGATCCGCACCGCGATCACGGAGAGCCGGTAGTACAGGTCAGCGCGAAACCGTCCCGAGCGAACGAGCTCCGGGAGCCAACGATTCGTGGCCGCGACGATTCGCGCGTCAGGAAACATGAGCTCGGTGCCACCCACGCGACGAACCTCGCCCGTCTCGAGCACGCGGAGCAACTTCGCCTGGGCGTCCTCGCTGAGCTCGCCGATCTCGTCAAGGAACAGCGTTCCGCCATTCGCCTTCTGGAACGCGCCCTCCTTGCGCTCCGTGGCGCCCGTGAACGAGCCCTTCTCGTGGCCAAAGAGCTCCGACTCCACGAGGTTCGCGGCAAAGGCGCCGCAATTCACCGGGTAAAACGGTCCAGACGAGCGCGGCGAGGCGTCGTGGATGGCCTTGGCCATCAGCTCCTTGCCCGTGCCGGAGTCGCCGATGATGAGCACCTGGACGGTGTGTCCCGCAACCCGCCGGAGGGTGCCGAACAGGGTTCGCATGAACGGCGAGGCCGCGCACAGGTCGCCGAACCTCTCCGTGCCGCTGTCGTCGTGGGTCGCCACCCACTCCAGGCGGAGGGCGGTCTCCCCGATCATCAGCTCGTCCCCGGGAAGGAGCGGGTAGATGTCGCGCGGGCGGACACCATTGACGCGGCAGGGACCATCCCCGGGCTCCACCATTGCTCGCCCGTGGATCAGGTGCAGCCGGATGTGCGCGGGCACCACCCCCTCGTCGTGAACCACGACGTCGCTGCCGGGCCCGCCGACAGTGATCGTCGCTCGCCGGAGGCGGAAGCGCCGCCCCTCGTCGCGCCCCCGGGTGACAGCCAACCACGCCTCGTTCACCTCGATCCCCTCGCCCGCGTAGATCAACTCCTCGAAGCGCCTCTCCGGCTGGGCCTTCTCGGTGGGCGAGTCATCGACGGCCGGGTCGACCACCATGAAGAACGGCCCCATGCGGACGATCTCGCCGTCCTTGAGGGTGTGCCTCTGGATCCGCGTGCCGTTCACGAAGGTACCGTTGAGCGATCGATCCGTGAGGCTGATGACCCCGCGCTCGCAGTCGAGGATGCAGTGCGATCGGCTGATGTCCTCGTTGGGCAGCACGATGTCGCAGTCGTCGGTGCGCCCGATTCGGGTGCGTCCCTCAGGGACCTTCAGGGACATCACCGCGTCGGAGGGCTCGTGGGGGGAGCCCCGGTAGAAGACGAGTCGCGCCAAGTTGACACCTCGAGGAGCGGGGGGAGGCGAGAGCGGCAAGTATACCGGGCCAAATGCGCCGACGCGGCGGCGGCCGCCCAGGAGCACGCGCTAGATTCGCGGGGTGACGGCACTTCTAGCGCTGCTCCTGCTCGCCTGCCGCGCGGCCTGGACCCCCGGCGGGCCGGGGCGATTCAGCGTCGACCCACCCCAGGGCTGGGAAGTGACCCGCAACTACCGGTGGCTCGGGACGGACAACCTGGTGCTCGCGCGCGACGCCGCCGCGATCAGCCTGACGGTCCAACCGAGTCGCGGCCGCGCGCGAGAACTCCCGCTCGGCGTCCTCGCCAGCGTCCGCGCGCTGTCCTGGGGCCGTCGCCTCGGCGTGCAGAGCGCGATCCTGGCGGAGCACGAGGTCCTCGTGGACGGGCGACGTGGGTACGCGGTCACTGGCGTGCGACGGTGGCGTCGCGAACTGATCGGCTACACGACGGTCATGGTGCGCACGGAGGCGCGCCTCGTGGAGCTGACGCTGTTCGCGCCGCCGGCGCTCCTCGACGCGCAAGCGCTGGCCTGGCAGGGGGTCCTGGAGAGCCTGCGCCTCCACGAACCGGCACCCCCCACGCCCATCTTCGTGGAGGAACAGTGGCCACCCTGAGGTGCTCGTGCATCGGGGACTCCGTCCCCGGGGCGTTCCCACTCCTGGCGCGAACGGCCGACGGTCGCGTGCTCGCGCTCCACACCGACAGCGCCCCCCCGCAGGCAGCGTGGCTCGGCATGCACGACGGCAACGCCGTCTGGGCCGTGCCCGCCGAGAGCGACCTCCCCGCCAACGGGGCGCACGTGGACATCGACTTGTCGCCGCCCCTGGACGAGATTGGCGTGCCGATGGGCCCCGATCGGGACGCCGGCGGCCTGTTCGACGTTGAGACCGACAGCTCCGTCACGGGCGAGCGCACCGGCGTCGCCACCGAAGAGGCCGGGATCGAGCAACAGCGAACGGCGCTACTGACCTGGATTGCCTCGAGCCTGGCAAGCCCTGCGGCTGACGTCGGCGACGCGGGTCCTTGCCCAGGCTTGAAGGCGCGCATCGCCGACGAGCCGCCCGATGGGCTCCCAGCGCTCGCGGCGCCCGCAACCTCCCCCCGCAGCACCGCCCGCGCGCTCCGAGCCGCCCCCGCGGCGCCCGCGGGCGAGCGGCCCGAGGTCGATGACACGGCGACCGCCGTCGGTGCCGTTTCTCGCGCCTCATCGGGCGACGACACCACGACGACGGGCAGCCGCGCGCGCGATGGCATTACCGGCACCTGGAGCCTCGCCGCCGACCGCACCCTGCGGACGGCGCGCTGGATTGCCCTCTTGCTGCTCGCGCTGAGCGCCTTCGCGTGGTGGCGGCTCGGCTAGTCCTCGTCGCGACGAGACTTGCTCGGTTTGCGCTGCCCTGGCACCACGCCCGCCACCGGTCGAGGCGCCGTGTCCTCTGGGTAGGTGGCGTGCACCCACGCTCGATACGACTCGAAGCTCCCATCGACGATCGAGTTCCTCATCCTCGCCATGAAACTGGAGAACCAGTGGACATTATGGAGGGTGCAGAGCGTGGCCGCCAGGACCTCGCCGACCCGAAAGAGGTGGTGCAGGTAGGCGCGAGTAAACGTCGTACAGGTGTAGCAGTCGCAAGACCTGTCGAGCGGATACATGTCACGACGATACCGCTGGTCGGTCAGGCGAATGCGCCCGACATTGGTGTACACCGTCCCACTGCGGGCGTGCCTCGTGGCGATCACGCAGTCGAACATGTCGATGCCCCTCGCCACGCCCTCGACGAGGTCGAGCGGCCGCCCCACCCCCATGAGGTAGCGCGCGAGGCCGGTGTCCAGGTGCGGCACGGTCCAGTCGAGGACCTCGCACATCCGAGCGTGACCCTCGCCCACCGAAAGGCCCCCAATAGCGAGCCCATCGAAGCCGATCGACTGGACCTGCTCGGCGCTGCGCCGTCGCAGGTCGGGCCAGAATCCTCCTTGCACGATGCCGAACAGGCTCTGGTCGCCGCGCGAGTGAGCCGCCTTGCTCCTCGCCTCCCAGCGGGAGGTGCGCTCGACACTTCGCTCCGCGTAGGCGCGGTCGCCCCCGAACGGGAGGCACTCGTCGAACACCATCGCGATGTCGGAACCGAGCGCCTGCTGGATCTCCATCGAGCGCTCGGGGGTGAGGAAGGTCTGTTTGCCGTCGACCTCGTAGCGGAAGTTCACCCCCTCCTCGGAGAGCTCCTTGTGCTCGAGCGAGAAGACCTGAAAGCCGCCGGAGTCCGTGAGAATCGGGAGGTCGACAGCCATGAACTTGTGGAGGCCGCCGGCGCGCTTGACGATGTCCTCCCCCGGCCGCTGGCTCAAGTGGTAGGTGTTGGCGAGGATGATCTGGGCGCCTGTGCTCGCGAGGTGAAGGGGCGAGAGCGTGCGAATCGCCCCTTGCGTGCCCACAGGCATGAACATGGGAGTGCGAAGTTGTCGACCTCGCACGCCGAGGACCCCAGCCCGCGGCCCGTGGGGCTCGCCAGCTTCGAGCGAGAAGGGCGCCGGGCAAGTCATTTCGCGCGCCCTAGCCTCGCGAGGCGCCGCGCGCCGCCGTGCCCTTCCCAGAACCTTTGCATACCTCCCGCTCGCCGGGGAGTGCGCGCTGCGGTTACGTCCGCGGAATGGCCAGCGGCTCGCGCGCCCGCCCCTCCAGCTTCCCACCCGGGAGCAACGTCTCCGACTACTACCGGGTGGAGGGGCTCGTTCGCCTCAGCGAAGGCCGCATGTTCTACCTGGTGAACGACCATAGGCCCGACCGGTCCCATCGCCGATGCTGGGAGTGCGGGCACGAGGAGAACCGGCAGAATCATGGGAACTGCGAGTCCTGCGGCGCCTCCCTGGCCGTGCGGAGGTTCTTGCTCTCCTCCCGGTGGGATCGCACGGCCTTCGAGGCCTACACCACGTTCTTCCAGCGGCAGATCGCCCACCCGGCATTTCTTTCCCCCTGCGACGTCTTCCCCTGGCCCGACGACCATCCGAACCAGTTGTGCTCGGTCGTCCCCTACAACGGCGAGACATTCCTCCTCGACGAGGCCGCCCCGCTTCCGCTCGCGAAGGTGGTGCGCTTCGCCCAGCGCGCCTGCGGCATGCTCGGCATGCTCAGCTTCAATGGTGTGCGCCTCGGCTGGCTCAACCGTTCCAACTTCCTCCTGCGCCCATCGGGCGAGATCATGCTGTTCGATCCCGAGGTGGCCTCGGTCACCGAGGGGCCGCTGGGGCCTGAGGACACCCGGGCCGTCGTGATGCAACTCGGCGAGATCCTCCGGCGCTACACGCCGCTGGAGGAGCGCGAGTGGCAGCAGTTCTTCCTCGAGGCTGAACGAGGCGCCTTCTCCTCCGCCGCCGAGTTTGGTCGGGCGTTGCAGATCGAGGCCAACCACCAGCGCGCCAATGCCAGCACGCGTCACGCGGGAATGACCGACGTCGGCCTGCAGCGCGCGCTCAACGAGGACAACTGGGGCTGGGCGCGGTTGGGTGGGGGCGTGGAGCTCTTCGTGGTGGCCGACGGCATGGGCGGTCACGACTGCGGCGAGGTGGCGAGCAAGCTGGCTGTCGAGACTTTGATCCAGATGGCGCGGCAGCGCGTCGACGTGACGCCAAGGCCAGGGGTCGACGAGATCGAGACGATCCTCGACCAGGCATTCCAGGCGGCCAACAACACCATCAAGGCCAACGCCGAGGCGCGCGGCAACGACATGGGCACCACTCTGGTCGCCTGCATGGTCATCGACGACAGCGTGGCGCTGTGCGCCAACGTCGGCGACTCGCGCGGCTACCTCATCCGCAACGGCACCCTTCACCAGGTCACTCGCGACCACTCTCTCGTTGCGCGCATGGTGGAGCAGAATCGACTCACCGCCGACGAGGCGCGCAATCACCCGCACAGCAACATCCTGCTGCGCACGGTCGGGACCGAGCGCAATGTCGACATCGACATCTTCCGCGTCGATCTAGAGCCGAACGATCGCATCCTCCTCTGCTCCGACGGCCTGTGGGGCGAGGTCGAGGACGAGGAGATGGAGCAGGTCCTCCTGCAACACGAGGACAACCGCTCCGCCGCCCGCGAGCTCGTGCGCGCCGCTCACCTTGGCGGCGGCAAGGACAACATCTCCGTGATCATCGCGAGCGTCCCCGGGGTGGCCGACGAGTCCCCCGCGAGCCTGCGGCTGGCCGCCCCTCCGCCGCAGAACGGCCGCGCGCTCACGTCGTCAGGCTAGCCTCCGCTACTTCCTGACGAGGGGCGACACGATCGCGTCGAGGTCAGCCTCCAGCGAGCTGCTGGCGGCTTGCCCGATGGCGACCACGTCGCCGCTCTCGCCGACCACGAACGTCATCGGGTAGGTGCGGATGCCGTACCGGCCGGCGACGATGCCGTGGGCGTCGTCGAGCACCGGGTACTCCACTCGCTGTCCTTGCACCCAGCTCGAGGTGCCCGCGACGTCGGTCGAGCCCACCAGGACGGCCACGAAGCTCACGTCCTTGGATGCGTACTTCTTGTCGAGCCGCGCGAGCGCCTGGAGCTGGCTCTCTCCGGCGTCGCGGCGCATGAAATGGACAACGAGCGCGCCAGCCGGGAAGCCCGGCGACACCCCGGTGAAGTCGCTGAGCGCCACCGTGGGGCGAGCCACCGCGCGCAGCGCCGCGTCCTCGTTGATGGCCGGCAGGGCAAACAACAACGCGGGATCACCAACGTGCAGGCTGGGACCAGGAACGCTCGCGGCCATCGCCGCGCCGAGAAGGCAAGCCAACATGCCCCCCGATAACACCCCTGGCGGCGAGCTTGTCGTGATTACGGGGGAGCGATGCCCCTCGTGGTCCTCCCGCCTCTCGTGCAGGCGCTCTGCCGCGCCGCGCGCGACGCTGGGGGCCGGGCCTTGCTCGTGGGTGGCGGCGTGCGCGACGCCCTCCGGGGCGAGCCCACCCACGACCTTGACGTGGAGGTGCACGGCATCGCAGTGGGCGAGCTCCGCGCGATGCTCGACCGGCTGGGCCGGGTCAGCGAGGTGGGACGGAGCTTCGGCGTCTTCAAGCTCAGGCAGGGCGACTGCGAGATCGACGTGAGCCTGCCCCGGCGCGACAGCAAGTCCGGCCCCGGGCACCGCGGCATCCAGGTGACCGCCGACCCTGATCTCGGCATCGTCGAGGCGGCGCGCCGTCGTGACTTGACGATCAATGCGATCGCCTACGATCCACTACTCGACAAGATCGAGGATCCTTTCGAGGGGGCACGGGACGTCGAGCGGGGGGTGCTGCGGGCGGTCGACGAGAGCACCTTCGTCGAGGACCCGCTCCGCGCCTTGCGCGTGATCCAGTTCGCCGCGCGGTTCGGCTACGGCGTGCACCCGTCGCTCGAATCGCTCTGCCGGGCGATGCCGCTTGCCGAGCTGCCGCCCGAGCGGGTGCTCGGCGAGGTGGAGAAGTTGCTCCTCATGGGTCGACCACCCTCGCGGGGCTGGGAGGTCGCGCGCGCGACGGGCGCGTGGCGGAAGGTGGTCCCCGCCTGGGATGCCGAGGTGCCAGCCGACCTCGACCGCGTCGCCGCCTGCGACGTGCAACCGCCCGGTCGCCGGTTCGCGCTCTTGCTCGCCGCCGCCAGCGTCGACGAGGCTGGCCTGCTCGCAGCGCTCGACCAGCTCCACATCTTCCGCTGGCGGGGGACCGACGTGCGCAAGCTGGCCGTGGCGCTCGCGCGGGGGCGGGCGGCCTGGCATGATGCGCGCGACGACGTCTCGCTCGACACGCGCGCGCGCCGGCTCGCCGAGGACGTCGAGCTCGAGCTCCTCTCGCTGCTCGTCAACGCCCCCGACCTCCGGGAGTCGGCGGCGCGGCTCGGCATTCTGCGGGCTCCGCTACCCCATCTCCTCGGCGGACGCGACGCCGCGGCGCTTGGGGTGGCGCCCGGCCGGGCGGTGGGCGAGTTCCTCGCCGGGGTGCGCGAGGCCCAGCTCAATGGCGAGTTCACCACTCGCGACGATGCGCTCACCTGGGCGCGCGCCCGCCGCAGGTGACATATTGCCGGCCATGCCGAGCGCCCGGTCCCTCCTCCTGCTCCTCCCCGCCAGCGTCGCCGCCTGCGATGCACCCGATCCGTCTCCCGCCGCGCCGGCGACGCCCAGCGCCGACGTCGAGCCCGCGGTCGCTGCTCCGGCGCCCATCCCGGGCGTGTCCGCACCCGACGTCGCCCGGCCGGCCGGCGTCGAGGCCACCACCGTGGCCGGGGCCGTGCTCCGCGCGGAGCTGGGCGAGGAACACCTGTCCGGGTTCCCGGTGGTAGTCAACCTCGAGCTACGCAACCCCACGGCGGCCGCCCTGGCCGTCCCGGACCTCAGCACCCGCCGTCACCTCGTCCACTTCAAGCTCGAGTCTCCCAGCGGCACCGTCACCGAGCGCTTCAGCACGCCCCCCGAGTTCGACACCGGCGGCAGCTGGACGATCCCCGCCGGTTCGCGGCGTTCGATCCGGTTCGAGATCCCCTCCTCGAGGGCCCTGGAGCCCGGTCGGTGGAAGCTCACGGTGCTCGCCGGCGAGCCGGGCGCCGTCACCCCGTTGCCCGAGCACTCCTTCAGCGTGGTCCCGGCGCGTCCCGTGGCCGGCCGCGTCGTCTACGAGCCCGTAATCGCGGCCAACAGCGGCGCCATCTTTGCCTGGCTCCACCAGGGAAGCAGCGGCTACGAGGTCTACCTTGACCAGCTGAGCCCGGGGGCGGGCACCAGCCTGGTCGCGCGCGCGCGGGTGTCACGCCTCGAGGAAAAAGCCGAGCCTCAGCTCGCGCGGGCGCTCCCCGCGGCGGCCCGCTCTCGCCACGTGTACTGGTGGTCGGGCGCCAGCCAGTTGGCCTACTCCCGCGTCGACGGGCTGGCCAACGCTGCCCCCGCGCGGCCGATCGACATGCCCTGGCCGAGAGTCGAGCCGCTCGCCCGCGGGGCCACCACCGCCTCGGGCGCGCTCATCGTGCCGGTTTGGATCCCTGGCCCGACGGGCGTGGCCGGGGAGGTGAAGCTGGTCCAGGTCGACGAGCGGGGGAAGGTCGACTACCGCCCCGTCGCCGACAGCCCCGCCCGGCCCTCGCGCGCCGAGACGGCGCTCGACGCCAGCGGCAACCTCGTGCTCGCGCTCGCCTCGGAGGCGGGCATCGACATCTACCGCGTGGATGGAAAGCGCCCCTCGCACCTCCCGGCCGCGGGCAAGCGGGCGTGGGCGCGGGAGGGGGAGTGGTCCACCGTGGCCCTGGCCTTCGACACCCTTCCCGAATCGGGCAGCTTCCCGGGCGGGCTCGGGCTCGTGGCGCTCCAGCTCGCCACCACCACCGACGTCGAGGCGCGCCAGCCAACCACGGTTTCTCGGCTCGTGAGTTTCGACCTCGGGAGCAAGCCCGTCACCGCGACCCCGCCCCTCCCCTGGTCTGCCCCGGGCCAGGTGACGGCCATCCTCCCCGCGGGCGCCGGTCCCCTCCGGTACCTCGCGACGGCGCCCGACGGGACCACCTGGTTCGGCGTGTACGGCACCGGCGCTAGCGCCATCGGGCACGGGCTGGCGGGCGAGCTCTGGCCGGGCGCGACGCCCGCCGAGGGCGAGCTGCGATCTGTCGACGGCGACCGCGCCGTGGCGCGACGGCTGCTCAGCCTGGCGGGCTAGTGCTCGCGCCGGGTATTCGCAGACCAGGCCGCGATGACTAGACCAGCGGCGAACGCGGGAGACGGCGGGCTGGCGCGACGCGAGGCAGGTTCCGCTGCCGGGTCGCGGGCTCCCGGGCCGGGGCCTGCTAGCGGTCGCCGCCCTCGCTCTCCTCGGTGTCGTCGTGCGGCTCGTGCACTCCGTTGTCCTCGCAGGGCGTGCCCTCGTCGTCGAAGTGCTCCTCGCAGTAGGTGTTCAACTTGCGAGCGGTGGTGCAGTACTTCGACTCGAGGCAGGCGTAGGACCACTCCTGCTCGGGATCGTCGCAGTCGGACGCCACATTCCCGGTGCCCTCTTGCGATGGACCGAATTCCTGAGAGAAAAAGCACTCGTTCAAGGTGCGGTCGCTGCTGGTGATCGTGGTGCAGTCACCATCGAACACGCCCACGGCGAAGTGGGCCACGCTGTCGTCGATCGGCAGGGTGAAGGTGTCGAGCACGGCCGTGAAGGAGACGCCCGCCCGGCCAAAGGTGTCGATGGTGCAGTACTCCACCGCCGCCCGCCCGGAGTGCACGCCGTCCCCCAGGTAGCCCGCCTGGAAACACTCGTTGAACTGGATCTCGTGGCTCACGCCCGCCTCGTCGGTGTAGGGCAAGGCGAAGTCGCCCATCGAGACGCCGGGCGACCCGGTGTAGTAGGCGGTCAGTCCCACGCTCAGGTCGATGTCGCCGTCGTCGACGTAGTTGTCCTCGTAGAGGTACATCGACGTGTCGGCCTGGGGCCACCATGCCTGGATCCAGTACACGGACTCCACGTCGAGCACCACGCACACGTCGCCGCCCGTGCCCTCGAAGGTGAAGGTCGCACCGCCGTAGTACGCGGGATCCTCGGGCGCGCCGAGGCCGCCGTAGTGTACGCCTGAGCGGCCCTCGTCGTCGGCACCGGGGTGGGTCTCGAGCGTGAAGTTCGCCGTACCCGCCTCCTCGGCCGGGATGACACGGAACTCGCCCAGGTCCTGGAGGAAGGGGTAGTCGGGATTCGGCGTCGGCACGAAGAGCTGGCCCTGGTGATCGCAGCCGGCCATCCAGCTCAAGAGAAGGGTGGCGAGCATCTCTACTCCTCCGCCTCGTAGGGAATGTTCAAGTTGACCACGACCTCCTCGGTCTGGTCGAGGTCGTCGTCGAAGTGGACCACGGACTCGCCGTCGGAGACCCAGTCGCCGTAGGTGATGTAGTTCCCCGGGTGGTTGAGCACGTCGTAGTAGGAGCGACCCTCCTGGAACTCGGTGACGTACTCGTCGACCTCGCGACCGCCATTGGAGGAGCAGGTGGTGAAGTTGCCGTTGGTGTCGGGGACGTCGGAGCGCAGCTCGGGCGCATCCATGAAGCCCCACACCGCCATGCCCTCCACGCGCAGCGTGTGGTTCAGTGTGAACTCAGCCACGTAGTTGTCGCCGTCTTCCTCGAACGTGAGATTGTCGACCCCGATGAACGACATCTCGTAGTCGGCGGTGGCGCTGAAGTACTCGAAACACCACTGCTGGAAGGCCTCGCCACTGGTCACCTCCACGCCGTACTGGTCGAAGATGGGGCGGCCAAGGTTGTTCTTGAAGTGGTCGATGATGTCGTCGTAGTCGGTGAAGCGTCCCGTCGTCACCTTGCACGCCACCGCCTCGTAGCAGGCGAAGTCCAGCCGGCCGGCGGTGATGCCGCCGTAAGGGAAGGTGTCGCCACGGGAGTCGGCGCTGATGACGGGCCCCATCGACGGGTGCGGGTACGCGAACGAGATGGTGTCGATGCCCGAGAACGCGCCGAGGTAGATCGGGCCGAGCAGGCGGACGTCGGTCTTCTCGGCGGTGCTGTACTCGAGGTTGCCGTCGCCGTCTGCGTCGGTGGCACTGACCACCGTGCGCGTGGCCGCCGCCTTGGGCACCACCAGCTTGCCGAGGATGTCGCCCTCGGGGATGCTCTCGGGGTTCGAGCAGGCGAGAATGAGGAAGGAGATCATGGTTTTTCTCCTAGAACTTGTACTGGACGCCGAGTTCCGCGGATATCGGACTCTGGCGGGAATACTGGACGTACCGATTGTCAGCCGCGATGTAGTACTCGCTGTAGTACACGCTGGCTTGCTGGTTGGTGACGTTGTACATGTTGACGTACGCGCCCAGCTGGCCCTTGTCGACGGGGATGTCCTGCTGCACGGTGAGATTGAGCTCGAAGTTGCCGGGCGTGCGAGCGTATTCGCCGGCGGGCTCCTTCAGCAGCCCGTAGCCGCCGACGCCGTCGTCGACGCTGGCCGCCGACCAGTAGTACCGCGACAGCGGGTAGCCGGAGTAGGCGATGGCGATGGCGCTCAGCGTCGTGGTCCAGGGATCGTCGGGGATCTCCCACGAGGCCCAGGCCTTGATCTGGTGGGTGACGTCGCTGGTGAGGCTGCCGTACATCAGATCCGTCTGCGACGGGTTGCTCAGCTGGCTGCCCAGCGATGACTGGGTGGTGCCGCGACTCGACACGTAGGAATAGGTGATCTGCCCGAACCAGCGCTTGGAGTCGATCTTGCTCAGCTCGAGGTCGGTCTGGAAGTAGTCACGACGCGCGATGCCGGGGGTGCGCAGGCGGTCGTAAGTTGCCAGCTCGTCGGCACCGTAGCTCTGGCCGATGTAGCTGTAGCCATCCTCGTCGTAGATCAGGTTGGTCTCGTCGAGGGTGTACACGTTGCGGGTGAACTTGCCCTTGAAGTTCAGTGCCGCCGCGATGTCGGTGACGATCTCTCGCTCGGCGCCGAGGATGAGCTCGTCGGTGTGCGGGGCCGACAGCGGGTCGGCGAAGGTGATGGTGTTGCTGGTGTCTTGCTCGTAGTAGACGTTCGCGGCGGTGGAGTCAGTCGAGCCGAAGTACTCGCCGAGCGTCAACTTCTGCCCGAAACCTGACTCCGAGAGGTAGCCCGCAAGCTCGAGTCGTCCGACGTCATTGAACCGGCCGTAACCACCGAGGAACTTGGTCTTCTCGTCGCCCCAGGGATCCCAGCTCGCGTAGATGCGCGGCCCGAACACGCCAACGTCAATCAGCGATTCGCCCACGTCGTTCTGCATCACCGCGCGGTCGTAGCGGGCGCCGTAGCGGAAGGTGAGGTTGTCGATCGGCTTGTAGATGTCCTGCAGGAAGGCACCCACGTGGTAGCCCTGGGCGGTGAATCGGTTGTAGCCGGCCAACTCGATGCTGTAGAAGTTCTTGTAGGTGTCGGGGTCGAAGCTGTTCTCGTAGAGATCGATGTAGAGCAGGTTGCCCGGGTAGCCGTAGGTCTGGTCCCACATGACATAGCGAGCCTCGACGCCCGCCTTGAAGTCGTGTTTGCCGAGGAACGGCACCTGGAGCACGCTGAACTTGCTGCCCATCGACGCGCTCCAGCGATCATCGAAGAGGAAGTAGGCGAAATTGCCCGTGTTGTAGGCGCCGTAGGAGCCCGCACGGGCCGGCGTCGTGTAGTCGATCGTGTTCTCTGCCTCGCCCGGATCGCACTCGTTGTAGCCCAACTCCTCGTCGTGGGTACACGGCACGCTGCTGATCTCGATGAAGGTCTTCTGGAAAGAGGCCGTGGTCTCGAGGTTCGCATCTTCGCTGATGAACCAGTGCCACTTGCCGGTGAGCACGTATCCACCCTGGTACTGGCGGGGTTGCGCCTCGGGCGTGGTGTAGGGGTCGCCCTGATCGATGTTGTCGATGGGCTCGGCGTTGTTCGTGAGGGTGAGCGTGAAGCGGTGCTTGGAGAGCGGCTGCGCCGTGAGCTTGGTGAACAGCCGGTGGCCGTCGAAGTCCTGGGGCACGAGGATTCCGACGTTGGTGTAGAGCGAGCGCACGTACTCGTAGCTACCCAGGAACCACACCTGGTCGCGCAGCACCGGGCCCGACACCGTCATGCGCACGATGCCGGCCTGCGAGCCGCTGTCGAAGCCGGTGAAGGCCAACTCGCCGCCATCGGCGGCGTAGCGAGAGTCGAGCTTTGGCGCCCAGTCGCCGTTGCTGTACTGGGCCGAGGTCTTGACCTCGAGAGTGTTGCCGCCCGAGGAGGTGACGACGATGAACGCGGCGCCCAGCGACTCGCCGTACTCCGGGTCGAAGCCGCCGGTGATGACCTGGATCTCCTCGATGGCGTCGTAGTTGAAGTTCGTGGAGAAGGTGCCGGTGACCGGGTCGGTGACGTTGACCCCGTCGAGCACCCAGGTGTTCTCGTCGCCGCTGGCGCCGGCGGCCATGGCGTTGCCGCCGCCGATGACGCCGGCGGCCGACTCGATCACGCTCTGGTAGGAGCGGCCGGTGGGGATGCGCGAGAGGTAGTCCTTGTTGAACGTGGTGGAGTGTGCCACCGCCTCGGTGTCGACCGCCTTCGCCTTCTCCTCGATGATGACGGTTTCACCACCATACTTCATCTCGAGGGTGACGGTGGTGACGCGACCCACGGCCACCTGCACGCCCGTCTTGGTGACCTTGCCGAAGCCCTGCTTCTGGGCCTCGATCTTGTACTGTCCCGGCGGCAACTCGGGGAACACGAAGTTGCCGTCGGCGTCGGCCGTGTACTGCTGGGCGCCGCCGATGAGCTTCTCCGAGCTGATCGTCACCAGGACGCCGGGGATGGCAAGGCCCCCGTCGTCGACCACCTGGCCCTTGATCGTGCCGGCCGCCGACGCGTACGCCGGGCTGGCCACCACTTGCAGCACCGTCGGCAGGACCGCGGGCGCCATGGACACCACCGCGAACGACGCGGCGAAAGCGCCAAACAGCCTCAAGGTCTGCGGGCGCATTTGATACGCGTTCCTCAGCATTCAGGGGTCCTGCCGGTGGGCGCGCGGGGAGGCGCGGATGGGGGTTTACGGAACGGCCCTGCATACCGGGCCGGCCTGCTCCCGTCAACCGGATTGACGCGCTGCCCACGGCGATCCCAACGAGTTGACGGCGCACCCCCGCCCGGCATAGAGTCCGCCGTTCGTAACCCCCCTCCCGGGTTCCCCATGACTCGACTCGCGCGCTTGTTTGCCGTGGCCGGGTTCGCCTTCGTGGCGAGCATTTCCGCGCCCGCCGGGGCCACCAGCCTCGCCCCGCTCACCGTCGACCAGATGGTCGACGCCTCCGACCTGGTGGTCATCGGCAAGGTCCTCAGCGTCGAGGCCGAGGCGGCGCCCAGCGGCCGGGTCTACACCTACGTCGAGATCGAGGTCGAGCGTGGGCTCAAGGGCGTGGCCGAGGCCGGCGACTACCTTCGCCTCGAGGCGCCCGGCGGCGTCACCGCCACCGGCGAGTTCACCGACGTGTCGCTCGCGCCCCGCTTTAGCGAGGGCGAGCGCGCGCTGTTGTTCCTCGCCGAGAAGCGCTTCGGCACGCTCTACGGCACGGTCGGGATGTCGCTCGGCAAGTACACGATCAAGCAAGACCCGGCCACCGGCCACGACATGGTCGTGCGCTTCACCGTCCCGTACACTCAGGCCTTCGACGCGCGTTTCGTTCCGAATCCCGCTGCCAACGACCGGGTGAGCCTCGACGCGATGCTCAGCGTGGTGGAGGCCCGGGTCGAGCTCGGCTGGGATGGCGCCCCCATCCCGGGCATCGCCGCCGACAAGCTCCGCGCCATCAACAAGCTCCAGGCGGGGGTGAAGTAATGTTGTCCTTGCTCCTGCTCAGTTCCTCGGCTTTGGCCTGGAAGCACACCGGTTTCTACTGGCCCGACGACGAGTTCCCCATCGGGTGGTGGCACGACGGCGACCCCCTCGAGGACTCGCTCCCCGAGGAATACTGCCAAGAGGTCATCCAGTCCTCGTGGGACAACTGGCAGGAGGCCGCCCCGTGCGCGGGCCTTTCCGACGAGTACCTGGGCGAGGTCGACAGCATGGGCGGGCGTTCGAGCGGCGACGGCCTCACCACCTTCCACTGGGAAGACCCCGACGACGAGCAGGATCCCGGGGTGCTCGGCGTCACCTACACCATCGGCAACGGGCGCTACAGCCTCACCAAGAACGGCCAGACCTACCAGGAGGTCTACGACTCCGACATCGTGTTCAACGACAACGTCGACTTCGGCACCACCGAGGATATCGACAACAGCGTCTGCGCCGGCGAGACGTCGATCGAGTCGGTGGCGACGCACGAGATCGGCCACTTGCACGGCCTGGGCCATGCCTGCGAGCAGGGCGAGGCCTGCAGCGACAGCGACCTGCAGGAGGCCACGATGTTCTGGAGCGCCTCCGCCTGCGACACCAGCGGCGTGACGCCCAACATCGACGACATCACCAGCATGAACGCGTTGTACTCGGTGTTCGGCACCTTCAGCGCCACCACGGCAACCTCGGGCGGCCTGCCGCTCGACGTCACCTTCTCCATCGCGTCCGACGCCGAGGTCACCGGCGCGCAGTGGTCCTTCGGCGACGGCGAGACCAGCGAGGAGTTTCCCAGCGCCACCCACACCTACACCACGGAAGGCCAGTTCTTCGTCACCTGCACGATGGACCTCGCCGACCCCGAGTGCGGCGAGTCCTCCTACACGCAGACCCGCATCGGCTACGTCACCGCCTGCGACACGCCCCACCCCGAGGAGGGCACCGACGGCTTCTTCCAGGTCGAGGCCCAGTACGGCCGCACCTGGCAGACCGTCAACCACACCGACGTGTCCACCTATGGCTGCGTCGACACCATCCAGTGGGAAGTCTACGAGGGAAGCGCCGCGGAGGGCGAGCCGGTGCAGGTGATCGGCGCCTGGAGCCCGAGCATCGAGTTCGAGAAGGACGGCACCTACACCATCCTCATGAACGTGGGTGGCCCCGGGGGCATCGAGGCCGCCAAGATGACGATCGACGTGGCCGACCTCGGTGA